>Ga0105045_10004100_pt1 | contig 12626 bp, 11 predicted proteins | sample MAT02_FD_78089 | JGI IMG/M metagenome (GOLD analysis project Ga0105045, IMG submission 78089) | Freshwater microbial communities from Lake Fryxell liftoff mats and glacier meltwater in Antarctica - MAT-02 (megahit assembly) | ecosystem: Environmental > Aquatic > Freshwater > Ice > Liftoff... | reverse complement strand
GATGATGGCCAAGAAGGGGGTAGCCTTCCTGTGGCGCCTTTATTTGCGCCTGCGTTGGCTCGCCTGCGGCAGGCACTTCACGCCCTCAGCACCAATTGGGCGCTCGGCTAGACCGGTTCAGCGCCTGTCCATCTCATGGGTTTGAATAAATCAGGGCCGACTATCTAGAATCCTTCGCCATAAATGGCCTCCAGTTTGCGTCACCGCGCTCCGCCACCATTTACCGCCGACGGCTTTGTTCGGATTTAAACCTCCGCTTGCTAACAGGGAATTTGGGTAGCCATCAGGGCAAAGGTGTACTCGAAGAATTTCAGGGTTTTTCAGCTAGCATTTTCGTCGGAAAGCCCGAACTTTGCTCGCGGCGCGAATCTGGGAGGGTGTGCGGCTTTCTGCTCAACATCGCGATTGCGTCTTGACAGAAAATGGCCAGGCGACAAGCTTGAGTTGAAACAGAAAAAACGGCCCGCTATCGATGCCTAAAGGGCAAGAGTGGCGCTAGACTAGGCGACAGTGCTAGGACATCGCTGGTCTTCGTTTCAGATTCAGCAACCGCTCCACCACAGCGGCACACCGGAGCACTGTCGATTCATCGAAAGGCCTCCCAGCAATCTGCAGACCGATTGGCATACCCTCTTTGTCAAATCCACAAGGCACCGAAATCGCAGGTAGGCCGGTAAGGTTGAAGGGGTAGGTCAAGCGCCATGAGGCAGCCAACACGCTTTCGTCCACACCCGCAATCCCAACAGTGTCTCGACCTTTATGCCACGCTGTGATGGGCTCGGTCGGTGTAATCACCACGTCGACTTGATCGAATATCCGCCTGAATTCATCGCACAGCAGCATCCTGACCTGCTCGGCCTTGAGATAGTCCACAGCAGACACAAGCCGCCCCATTTCAACCAGGGCTCGAACATCTTTTTGGTACCCGATCGACAGTCCAGTATTCACCGCGTGGTCATGATACGCGCCCGACGAGGCCAGTTCAATGGCATAAATAGCGCCAAGTCCGAAGGCAAGAAGAGGCAAGCTAAAGTGCACTGTGCGGGCGCCGCTGCGTTTTAATAAATCGATGCTGGCGTTGACCGCATTTTGAACGTCTGGCGAGTTTCGATCCATGAAGTGGTTGTCGATAATTCCGATCCTGAGGCCCCTGATACTGCGACCAACGTCAGCTGTGTAGTCCGGGACGGGTTGGTCTTGGCAGGCGGGATCCCGAGGGTCATAGCCTGCAAGAACAGTCATTGCTATTGCGGCATCCTCAACAGTGCGCGTCAGCGTTCCAGGATGATCAAGTGACCAGCTGTGGGGAACAATGCCTGCCCGGCTAATTCGGCCAAAGGTCGGCTTGATGCCTACCGTCCCGCAAAAGCTGGCGGGTATGCGCACTGACCCCCCGGTGTCTGACCCCAGCGCCAGCGGCACGAACCCTGCGGCAACACTGGCGGCGGAGCCTCCACTGGACCCTCCTGGAATACGTTCAATATCCCATGGGTTTGATACCGGTGGGCTTGTCGCTCCCCAAGCGAACTCATGGGTGCGCGTTTTGCCAAGCAAAACGCAACCGGCAGCTCTGAGCCGCTGCGCGCAAGCCGAGTCTTCAGTAGCGAAGGTTACCCCTGAGGCGCTAGTGCCTGCCGTCGTGGGCATGTCAGCCGTTAAGTAGTTGTCCTTCAGTGCTACGGCAATCCCGTCCAGTGGACCCAACGTGGCGTTACGGCGCAAACGGCGCGCATCAGATGCACGAGCCTGGGTCAGCGCGTGCTCCGAGATGTGGATGAAGCTCTTGATAGCCTGGTCATGTCGCGCAATCCTATCCAGCAAGTGCTGCGTTAACTCGACACTGCTGAATTTTCTATTTGTTAGACCGTCGCTCATTTCCCGCAAGGATGACCATTCCATGGATTCTGAGATCATCGAGCTCTCCGGTAAGCGGCAGTGGGCTCAAAGATCACGGCCGGGTGTACCTCCGATAGGTCTAACCCACGCAGTTTTGAAATTTCTGAAAGGATGGGATCGTAGGCCTTGAAGAGCTCTTGAAGTCTGTCAGGCTTGACCGGCGAGCCTGTGAGGCTCCCGATGGGTGCGTCCGAAAGAACCAATGACGTCTTAGAGTCCGTATGCATCTGAAATCCCTTGGATCAAAGTGAGAGATGCTCCTTCGTGAAAGCAAGGACGAGGCCAGCTCTTCCGGGTATCCCGGGCGGCCCAAAATGTGAACGGGTCAGAGACTTGCTAGCAAAGTGCTCTGCCGGCGCCTTGACTCTCAGTGAAGCGCGGGCACAACAGTTTGAGTGCGATAAAACGGTGCATCAGAAGAACTCAAAATGGTGCACACACTCAATATGGTGCATGTAAAATTCCTCCAGTTCAACTCAGTTTCCAATGAAAAAAAGCCCAAGTCGCGATGTCTCCCCTCCAGCTATTCGCTCAGAGGTGCGGTCGGCCGCCGGTGAAAAGGCAAAGACAGACCGCGTCGCCATCGGCGTTCGGTTGCGCCATGCAAGGCTTGTCAGGGGCCTGCTGATCAAACAACTTGCTGAGCGAGTTGGCGTTTCGGGTAGCCTGATTTCGAAGTATGAGAACGACAAGCTTTTGCCGCCCTTGATGGTGCTCCATAGACTGGTTTCTGAGCTGCAAACCAACATCGGCGCCCTGTTCGAATCCAGCTGGCACGGAGTAGGGTATGTCGCTTCGGCTGGCAGTCGACCACGTATCTCTGCCGGGGGAAACGGAGACTCTGTTGGCGTTACGCTCGAGCGCGTCATACCCAACGGGATGGGTCACCTACTTCAGGGAAACATCCACATTGTTGCCCCGGGCGGTGGCAGCATGGGTGCGATGTCACATGAGGGCGATGAGGTCGGCTACATATTGGAAGGAAGCCTGGAACTCACCATCGATGGCGTCACCCATCATCTGGGTGCGGAGGACTCATTTGCCTTTGCGTCTCACTTGCCACATACCTATCGCAACATCGGATCTCGCTTAACTCGGGTGCTGTGGATCAATACGCCGCCCACGTTCTGAGCGGCGCGAGTCAGGAGGGATGTCCTGGCACAGGTTTTGCTTTGCTTGTTTCATCTTGTTCAACTGAGATGAACCATGAGCAGAACGAAGGAATCTGGAGCCATCGCTCCAGTTCGAGTGGCTTGCTGTCAGCTCGAGCCCAAGGTCGGCCACAAACGCGCCAACCTCGAAAAGTCTGCAGACTTCATTGGCCGAGCTGCTAAGGACGGCGCGCAGATCATCGTTTTGCCCGAGCTTTGCAGTTCAGGTTATGTGTTTGAGAGTCGAGCCGAGGTAGCCTCTTTGGCGGACGCGTATGACGACGGAGAAACCACGAGCCTCTGGCGTGGGCTAGCCGATCGCCTAGGTGTCTACATTGTGGGCGGATTCGCGGAGAGCGCTGGGGACCAGATGTACAACTCAGCTGCGGTGGTTGGTCCTCACGGCCGAATCGGGCTCTTTCGCAAGGTTCATCTTTGGGGAGAGGAAAACTTGTTCTTCTCCCCAGGTAACCTCGGCTTTCCGATCTTCCCAACGGAGTTTGGAACCATAGGAGTAGGGATCTGCTACGACGGCTGGTTCCCCGAGTTCTATCGCACCTGCGCACTCAAGGGTGCCGAACTGGTCTGTGTCCCTACCAACTGGGTACCCATTCCCGGCCAGGATCCGAAACGCGAAGCCATGGCCAACATCCTCACGATGGCATCGGCGCACTCCAATTCTATTTATATCGCAGCCGCAGATCGGGTGGGTGTCGAGCGTGGCCAGCCCTTCATTGGCCAGAGCCTCATCACGGGACACACGGGATGGCCCATTGCTGGCCCAGCCTCCCCCGCAGAAGAGCAAATCATTTTCGCTGATATCGATATGGCTAGCGCTCGGAAAGCTCGCCGTTGGAACGACTTCAACGAAGTACTGCGGGACTGCCGTCCCGCTTCCTACCGGTGACCTTTATTTCGGTTTCCCCCATGTGTTCATCAACCTGTCCTAGGAGTTTCCAATGAATGTTTCTATGTGGTTCCGCGCGTCACTGCTTGCGAGCGCCTCTCTTGTCGCTATGGGTACCCAGGCAGCTGAGCCCATCAAGATCGGCATGCCCATCGGCTTGAGTGGGGCCAACAGTGTCGTCGCGCCCTCTGTTGTCCAGTCTGCAGAATTGGCTATCGAAGAAATCAATGCCGCAGGAGGTGTTCTGGGTCGCAAACTACAACTTGAAGTGGCGGATGACGGCAGCGGCGCTGCTGGCGCCCAGAAAGCATTTAACTCCTTGATTTACCAGAAGAAGGTAGACGTTCTGATTTCAATGCAAACGAGTGCCGCTCGGAATGCAGGCCTGCCGATCGTTACGCGTGGCAAGGTGCCCTATATCTACACCTCGTTCTATGAGGGCCGCTCGTGCAACCCCTACATGTATGTGAACGCATGGGTGCCAGATCAGCAAGTTGCACCTATAGTTGATTTCTTCATGAAGTCCAAGAACGCGAAGTCATTCTTTTTGATTGGCAGTGACTATGCCTTTGGTCGTGGAATGCTCGACTTCACTAAATCCTATATTGGAAAAAAGGGTGGCAAGGTAGTCGGTGAGGAGTATCTCCCCATGGATGGATCGGACTGGACCGCGGTCATCAACAAGCTAAAGACAGCCAAACCTGACGCAATCATTACATCAACGGCCGGCGGAGCTCCAAACGTGACGTTAACCAAACAGCTTCGGGCAGCAGGGATTAATTTGCCATATGGCAATTTGGCTGTTGACGAGGGAACCGCCAAAGATATGGGTGCCGACGCTGAAGGTATTGTGATCTCAGGCTCCTATCTAACAAATATCGACAGCGTAAAAAACAAGGAATTTCTGGCTGCAATGCAGAAGAAGTTTGGTGCTAACCTCAAGACCCCTAATGATCTGTCTGTTCCTCAATATGAGGCAATTTACCTCTATAAGGCTGCAGTTGAGAAGGCCGGTACAACCGCGGTCGACAAGGTCATCCCTGCGTTATCGGCGGTGTCCTACGAGGGACCTCGCGGCCTGATACAGATGAACAAACAGCGCCATGCCCCGCTGACTATGTATCTTGGTCAGGTGCAGAAAAATGGCAGCATCAAACTGCTTGAAAGCTTCCAAAACGTTGAACCGGGCAATCAGTGCCCCAATCTTAAGTAACCCCAGAGAGTCCGTAACTTTATTTAGGTGAGGGAGAGGACATCTTGGATGCCTCCCGCCAGTTAATGGGATCACTATGTCCATGCTGTTCGATATTCTGAGTACGTCCGGAATTCTTTTCATAGTATCGTGCGGTCTATTGCTCATCTTTGGTGTCATGAAGATCATTAATTTCGCTCATGGCGGGTTTATGACATTGGGCGGTTACGTTCCGCTACTTATAACACAAATGGACTGGAATCCGTGGTTAAGTCTACCCTTAGCATTCGTTATGGGACTCGCTTTTGGAGCTATTGTCGAGGTGCTGATTGTTAAGCCGTTACATTCGAGACCATTGGATGCGATTCTGGCTACTTGGGGTCTGGGTATCATTATCGGCCAAATAATTACATTGATATTTGGACGTGGGGTTCAGTTCGCGCAAAGCCCGTTAGAAGGTACGGTGAGTCTGGCTGGAACGGACTACTCTTTATACCGCCTTGCGCTCGTGGGATTTGCTCTTGTAATAGGGCTAAGCATCGGAGCTATTCTCAATGGTACTCGCTTGGGCTTGATCACACGAGCCGTCACAATGAACGAGTCACTCGCTCGGGCCTTGGGTGTTAACAGCGCGTTGGTCCGCCTGTCTAGCTTTGCTATCGGTGCTGGGTTGGCTTGTTTGGCAGGAACGCTTATCACTCCGCTTTCCAGCCTTGACCCTAACATGGGTGTTCCGTGGCTGACCAACGCCTTCATGCTCGCCATGATTTCGGGCACCTCGCTCGTAAGTCTGGCGATAGCCTGCACTGTTCTTGGAGCTGCACAGGTATTGGTGAGTGTTTATGTAAGTCCCATCCTTGGATCACTGACAATTGTAGTATTGGGTGCATTGGCTTTGCGTATTCGTCCGCAGGGGTTTGCTCGTGGCTGACTCAGGTGCCTCTCCTGCCGTCTCGCTGGACTCCAACAAAGGCTGGAACCGCTCCAATTCCGGCTTTGTACTTTTGGTTGGCGCTGTATCCATTTTGATTGCCTCGCCTTGGATTCTTCCGGAGTTCATGCAGACAATTTTGATAAGAGCTTGTCTCTATGCGGTCGTGGCAATCACAGTGGATCTACTCTGGGGATATACCGGAATTCTCACGTTTGGGCAGGCGGCTTTCTTTGGTATCGGCGCATACGCCACTGGTCTAGTTTTCACTCATATTGGCTTTTCGCCGACTATGGCTCTCTTCGCTTTGTTAGCTGGGATCGCTGTCAGTATGCTAATCGCTAGTCTTGTGGGTATACTTTCCTTCTATCCTGGCGCAACCCCTTTGTACGCCACTGTTTTATCTCTTGTTCTTCCAATCGTGGTGACCCAGGTCATCTTTTCAGGTGGCACTTTTACAGGGTCTAGCAGCGGCCTAACTGGATACGAAAGCTTCAACTTGAGCATTGCTGGCTGGCTCTGGCTTTGTGGCGGATTTTTGCTGATGTGCACTGTACTTGCGAGACGCTTTGTTCAAAGCGATACAGGGCGCTTGCTAATTGCTATCCGGGAGAATGAGTCAAGGTGTGATTACCTGGGCATCAACACCTCAAGAATCAAAATCTTGTTACTGGTCTGCCTCTCGGCAGTCAGCTCCGTTGCTGGTTTCCTTTATGCTTGCTATGGCATGGTAGTTGCACCTGAGATGGCTGGATTTCAGTTTGGTACAGAAATACTTATTTGGGTGGCACTGGGAGGTAGAGGAACTATCCTTGGCCCAGTGATTGGAACCCTCCTTATCGATGTCAGCTCTGCATATTTGAGCGGAGATTTTCCTTTCGTATGGAAATTGTTTCTAGGACTTTCTTTTGTCATTGTTATCGTTGTGATGCCTAAGGGCTTACTACCTGCATTTATACAGTTAGTTAGAAGGGGTAAATTTACACCAGGCCCTTCTCAACAAGGACGCTTGCAGGTTGCAGGGGAGCGGCGACTTGATGGCCTTGCTTCTCAGGGAAATCTGGCACTTTCGGTGAAGGGCGTGCAACGTCGTTTTGGTAGTCTTCGCGTATTAAAAGATGTCAATTTTGTCGCTCGGCACGGTGAGTTGCTATCGTTGGTAGGACCAAACGGAGCAGGCAAGACAACGCTGATGCGATGTATCAGCGATGGCCGAGAGCGATCAGATGGCGAGATTTTTCTGAACGATCATCCCATCGGAAAACTTTCTCCGTTCGAATGTGTCAAGTTGGGAATAGGTCGTAAGTTCCAGACAGCAAACGTTTTTCATGATCTGACTGTTTTCGATGCTCTTGCTGTAGCTCGCACAAGACTTGATCGGCCCAGCGTTTGGGAACGGACGCGAGTGATCTCCTTACCCTTGCCAGCAATGAGTATTGTTCAGACAACAGGTTTGGACGCCCTGTTACAAATGCCTTGCCGACTTTTATCTCATGGTCAGAAACAGGCACTTGAACTTGCTATGGTCCTTGCATTAGAGCCGAATATTCTCTTGCTTGACGAACCTACGGCAGGTCTTACAAAGCCGGAGCGCACCGAAATCGGCCGCACGCTCACCAAGTTGGCCGAGGAGCATAAGATGTGCGTAGTACTCATCGAGCACGATTTGGATTTCGTTTGTGACATCAGCAGCCGTGTGATCGTCCTGCACCAAGGCGAGATAGTCCTCGATGGGTCGGTCGACGAGGTAGTGCATTCCGAGCTGGTTCGTGACATTTATTCGGGCAGCTTTGGAATGCCAGAGGATCCCGCTGATAACGTGAAGGAGGCGTCATGAGCGCCGACGTTTTAACGCTTGACTCCCTGAGGTGCGGATACGGTCAAGCCACTGTGATCCGAGACGTGAGTCTTACCATCCGTCGCGGCGAGGTGCTTTCTCTACTGGGCAAGAATGGCATGGGGAAGTCCACCTTACTCATGTGCGTCATGGGATTTCTGCCACGGCAGGCAGGAAGGGTCTTTTTCGAGGGAGAGCCACTCGAAACTGGCAACCCTCACCGTCAGGCTGAGCGAGGGATTGCCTATGCGCAGCAAGAAAAATCGGTGTTCCAAGATCTTTCTGTTGAGGAAAATCTGAAAATCGCTGTGGCTGATAGCAGGCAGTTCGCTTCTGGCTTGAAACGAATTGGAGAGTACTTCCCCTTCATTCCTCAGCGCCTGGGCCAAAAGGCCGGCACTCTGTCCGGCGGGGAACAAAAAATGCTTGTTCTGGGCCGTGCCTTGATGATGCGGCCGCGGCTGTTGCTGGTTGACGAAATAAGTGAGGGGCTTCAGCCCTCTGTCATCGAGCGCATTTCCACGGTGCTTCAAGCCGAGCGCAAGGCATCATCAGTCGCCATGCTGATCGTGGAGCAAAACGTGGGCTTTGCCTTAAAGACTGCGGACCGTTACGTGGTGTTGGACCGAGGCGAGCTGGGCGTCTCTGGCGACACACAGGACACTGGTGCTAAGGAACGAATCCTCTCTGAACTCGGAGTCTGAGAGTATGAAGTTCAATACTTTCTCAATTGTCGGTCGTTGCGCAAGGACTGGCGAGCTAGGCGTAGCAGTTAGCAGCGCAGTTCCATCTGTTGGTTCGATGTGTATCTACATAGAACCAGGTGTGGGCGCTGTGTCTACTCAATCCTGGGTCAATCCTTACCTTGCGGTCGCTGCATTAGCCTTGATGCGAGATACTCCCAATGCATACAGTACGCTTAAGAAGGCAACAAGTGGCGATCCTGATTTACATCTGCGCCAGATCGGCGCAATTGCCTCATCTGGACCCGGGGCCGCATTCACTGGAGAGGGCTGCACCGGCTGGTGCGGACATCTGACAGGTATTGACTATGCCATCCAAGGAAATATGCTAATTGGCGCCGACACACTGGAGTCAATGTCGCAAGCGTGGCAAAGCAGCGAAGCATTGGACTTGGCTGAACGCCTGATGCTGGCACTTCAAGTTGGCGATCAAGCGGGTGGCGATTTCCGTGGCAAGCAGTCCGCAGCGCTAAAAGTGATGGGCCGGGAGGTCTACGCGTCGGTTGACCTGCGAGTGGACGAGCATGCTGAGCCTGTTGCCGAGCTCCGTCGGGTGTTTGAGGTGGCAAAGCAGCAGCTGATTCCCTTTGTCCAAGGCATGCCCAGGTTACATGGGCAATCCGTCACCTTGCCTGAATCAGTCATGAGCATGTTGCTCAAGTCTCCAGCCTCTAGATCGCGCACCGACGAATAAAAGGTTGCATCAATCCCTTCAAGACCTGTCACAGCGAGTTCGATCAGTACCACATGATTGTCGAACGCTAGAGCGACATGCCGCCATGGCTGATTGTCCGCATCCCTGGTTTGCATGGTCCATATTTCGTTCAAAGGTAACTGAATGCAGACGAAGCGTAGTTGCCATTCAACATGGAGACACAAATGTTTGCCAATCGATCAGTGGGTCCAGTCAATGATGCGGTAGCGTTGACCCAGACCCTGCTGCGGATAAACACTATCAATCCGCCCGGTAATGAAGATCAGTGCACCCGTTATTTAGCAGAACTGCTGTCGTCGGTCGGCTACGATTGTAGGCTGGTCGAGTTTGCGCCTTGCCGTAGCACGCTGATTGCGCGCATAGGTGGTAGGCGCGACAAACCTCCAATCTGCTTTACCGGCCATGTCGACGTAGTGCCACTCGGTTCAGCCAAATGGATGCACGACCCGTTCGGGGCAGAGATCGTCGGAGACAAGCTCTACGGCCGTGGTTCCAGTGATATGAAAAGCGGAGTCGCAGCCTTCACGATTGCAGCAATCGCACTCGCAGATCAGATCAAGAACAGTGCCGGCCTGACTCTGGTCATTACCGCCGGGGAAGAGACCGGTTGTGAAGGTGCGTTTCACCTGGTCGGGATGGAATCGACTGCCGAGATTCTCGGTAAAGCTGGCGCGTTGGTGGTGGCTGAGCCTACCGGTAATGAACCGCTGGTGGGCCACAAGGGCGCGTTTTGGCTACAAGCCAGAGCGACTGGAGTCACTGCCCACGGTTCGATGCCAGAAAGTGGCGATAACGCCATTTATAAAATTGCGCGCGCCGCACTTACGCTTGAAAACTTCGTCTTTGACACTGAGCCGCATGCACTGATGGGGCAGGGCACGCTCAACATAGGCACCGTGCAAGGGGGCCTCAATATCAACTCGGTGCCGGACGCAGCCGAGATGACGATCGACATCCGCAGCGTCGCTGGGCAGGACCACAAGCAGATTTGGGGTTGCCTTTGCAATCACCTCGGACCTGGCATCGGCCTGCAAACTCTGCTCGACATTGGCAGCGTCTACACCGCGCCAGAAGATCCGTGGATGCGGAGTGTAATCGCACGCTGCCAAGCTAATTTCGACACACCATTGAAGCCCAAGACGGTTTCCTATTTCACCGATGCGGCTGCCCTGCGCGGACCGCTAGGTCAGCCGCCGACCGTGATCCTTGGGCCGGGCGAACCACAAATGGCGCATCAGACTGACGAATTCTGCTACGTGATGCGGATCGGTGAAGCGGAACAACTGTTCCGTCACATCATCCTCGACTGGTGCAAATGATGAGCTCCACCGCACTCAACGAACTGGACGCCAGCGCCGTCGTACGCCAGTTGCAGCGCCGGGAAGTTAAAGCCGAGCAACTGGTCCGCGCCTGCCTAGACCGGATCGAGGCGCGCGAACCGGCGGTGCAGGCATGGACCCATGTCGCCTCGGATGCCGCGCTGGCACGTGCGCGCTTACTTGACAGCGGTCCGATTCGAGGCCTGTTGCATGGCTTGCCGATCGGAGTGAAGGATCTGTTCGATACCGCCGACATGCCAACCGCGTACGGCTCGCCGATTTATGCACGGCACAGGCCAGTGGCCGATGCGGCGGCAGTCGCGCTCTGTCGCGAAGCTGGCGCAATTGTGCTGGGCAAAACCGTGACCACTGAATTCGCAACTTTCCAGCCTGGAAAAACTCACAATCCCCACCGCAGTGGACACACACCTGGAGGGTCGTCCAGCGGTTCTGCTGCTGCGGTGGCCGACTGTATGGTGCCTCTTGCGTTCGGCACACAGACTGCGGCGTCGGTGATCCGACCAGCTGCGTTTTGTGGGGTCGTGGGCTATAAGCCCAGCTTTGGTCACATCGTCCGGGCAGGCTTAAAAGGTCTGTCTGAATCACTGGACACGGTCGGTGGATTTGGCCGTTCGGTAGCTGACGTAGCGTTGTTCGTCGCAGCACTGACCGGCGACCACCGCCTGCTGGATCTGGATGGAGGAAGCGACGCACGGATCGGCATTTGCCGAACTCATGAATGGCCGTTTGCCGACGCTGATACCCAGGCCTTGATGGAGCAAGTGAGTGCCTCTCTGGCACGAGCTGGTGCGTCGTTAGCAGACGTATCGTTGCCAGACCTGTTTTCATCGTTGGTGCAGGTGCAGATCGACATCATGGCCCACGAAGCGGCGCGCAGCTTGGCTGACGAGCGTATCCGCAATGCTTCCTTGCTAAGTAGTGAACTCTGCATGATGTTGGCAGCAGGTATGGCGATAAGCGGTGAGCGGCATCAGGAAAATCTGGCGGCGGCGGTATGTGGACGCCAGCTTGTCGATACTTGTTTCAACGGCTGCGATGTGCTGCTCGCGCCCAGCACGATCGGTGTAGCGCCGGCCGGTCTGCGCGCCACCGGTAACCCGGTATTCAGCCGGATGTGGACCTTGCTCGGGCTGCCCTGCGTACACCTGCCGTTTGCCACTGGCGCGCACGGCTTGCCGCTGGGACTACAAATCATCGGGCGCTTCGGCGCCGATTACAAGATGCTACAGGTCGCGCACTGGGCACAGCAGACATTGCTACCGACCAGGCTTTGCCCAAGCGGAGCGCATTGACATCGACGTGTTGTTGACAACGCCGAAATGACCGATGCCGATCTTGATTAACCAAGCGTCACCGAGCGGCAAACCGCGTCAAGCACATCGCGCAAATCACCGGTGCGCCGCACGGCGACGCAGGCCGGCGCTGGCAACAGGTGCTCACCTTAAGCCAGCCAAACGCCTCCGCCGCGCTGGCCCAAAGCACCGTGACCGCCAAAGTGCGTCGGCAGCGGGCCACGCTTGTCCGCACCCCCGTGGGTCAGTTTTCGGTCGGCGTCAACAGTCTTTCACCCCTTCGTAGTGACTGCACATGCGCCCATATTAGGTCTGAATCCGCTCGTCTCGATCAACGATCACCCAAATTGGCAGGCATCGCCAATATACTGTTGTTATGAACAGTATTTTAGACGCTGGGAACCCGATCCCTTCCGAGGTGGGCCATGCTACCTACAGCCCGCCCCAACTGCTGGACGTCGGCGCCATCTCGGCCCTCAGCTTGAAGTCGAATGTTCGCGCGGGTTTTCCGTCACCCGCCGAAGATTTTCAGGCCAAACGCATCGACGTGCTGGAACGCCTGGTCAAGCACCCTCAGGCCACGTACAGCATGACCGTGCGTGGAGAGTCCATGCGCGAGGTT
>Ga0105045_10004099_pt1 | contig 12627 bp, 16 predicted proteins | sample MAT02_FD_78089 | JGI IMG/M metagenome (GOLD analysis project Ga0105045, IMG submission 78089) | Freshwater microbial communities from Lake Fryxell liftoff mats and glacier meltwater in Antarctica - MAT-02 (megahit assembly) | ecosystem: Environmental > Aquatic > Freshwater > Ice > Liftoff... | reverse complement strand
GGAAATTCCGTGAACGCTGTCCCAAGTTCTACCAGATTCCAACAAAGCTTTAACTGAGCCAACCTGCCAAGCTCCCCTTGAACCGCCACCACTTAAACATAAAGCTCTTTTGGTCATAAACTTCCTATTACAAAGTTACTCCACCTAAGTTCATGATTGTTGGAGATCCAATTCTGTCAAACAAGACAGAACCTACGGTAGAAGTAAAAGTTGCTGGTATAGTAAGCATTTGTGATCCATTTGCAATCACATTCCAAGCAAGTCTGCCCGTAGGTACTCTTCCAATTTGTAAAGAGTCGATCATAATTCCACGCATGTTGTCATTAGTGGTGGTTCCTTCAAAGTACCCCAAACCACAACATGCTCCTTGCATTGCCAATTCTTGGAAAAACAAACCTCCACCACCAAGATTGAGAGGTCCACCTGTGTTAACTCTAAGGGCACCATTTCCAGCAGCAGTAGAAGTGGCAAAAATGGCACCACCTAACCAAATTTCCAACGTGCCTGCTGAGGAAGGACCAGCCCCGGAAAGTCTTATTCCGACTGCCTGAAAAGTACCTTTTCGATGCACGTCATTCCACGCTGACTGCGCAACTGAGGCTTCCTCAAGAAAGCCGGTACCACCATTGTTGCGAATATATCCAACAGTAATATTCCCATAGCTCCAATAGATCCCCCAACCATATATCTCAGCTCCAGATTGAAAAAAATTATTAACTAAAAGTTGATAACCTCCTGTATCTCTATTGTCAAAAGGAAAGGTTAAGCCAACAGCAACAAAGTTATTTGCCCCCGGAAGAACACCATTGGCATTTGAACGATATACATCTGCAAGATTTGTAGTTTTAAATCCTTGCATAAGAGGATATGTTGTTGCGGGTATTGGAGGTGGCCCCCCAACTTCGTTTACGGTAATTTTAAGTCTTCCGTTTAAATCGTAGTTTGCCATTTTTAATACCTTAGTTAACCATTTGATACCAGGCTACGTGCCAAGTTGGCTGGGTTGTGGTAACCGCAAGGGAAAGTTCCACTGTAATAGTTTCGCCAGCACCTACTACATACCTAGAGCTATTTAAAAATTTATCTCCAGGGGATAGAATAACTCTTTCTATAATTCTTGGCGTGCCACCTGTTTCTATTAAAGTAACAGTTACATTAACGGTGTCAAGATTTATAATAGAGAATCCTCCTTCTTCGCACACAAAAGAAAGTTGACCAACTCCCGGATCTGTTATAATCACCTGGGGAGTTGTGTTATTGGTAGCTCCCTTAGAGCTTGACCAAGTTATGGAAGCATAATCATCTGTTAAAGGCATATTTGTAAGTATGATGTAAAAACAAAAAGAAAATGGAGGAAAAAAATTCCTCCATTTTCTTTTATGATTTTTGTTAAGAAAGACTAATTTGTTTAGTAGGCGATTGAAGTTATATAAAGGGGATTACCAGCAGCGGCAGTTGAGAAAATAACGTCAACTTGACCCGAATAACCATCTGGCATTTCGTAGTAACCATTATTGGAAAGTCTTACCGTATAGGACGTTGTTGAGGCTGTTGCTCCAAACTTAAGGTAGGCGATATTTGAACCTTCTTTAAAGAAGGTTGCGGCTTTTCTGTTTACGTTTGCTGCTAGAGCGGTGGCATTTGTAGTTGCAGCAGCAATACTTGTGACTGTTGTTGTAGCTGCTCCAACTGGTCTCACAGAGGCAGTAACACCTGGAGCGATAAAGCCAATAACAACTGAAGAAGAAGGGACAAGAGCGACTGTACCAGTTACCACAGCGGTTACAGAGGCCAGCCAACCTGCCACAAAAACAGACTGAGTAGCTACTGTTGTTGACGCGAAAGAACCTGTGATAAACAAAGAGCCATCCGTAGATGTTCTTAGAAAGTATGCTCTGCCATCGGAACCAGAACCAGCCATAACAAGACCTGGTTGCGACACTCCGTTGACAAACTGCGATTGAGATACGGCAATTTCATTGCCTTCGTTATTATATAAGACCGAAATTGGTGATTCTAAACCCATGTTTTCTTCCTTCTAAGCGTATGCTTGAAAGTAAATATACACTTGAAAGTAAATATGATAGAAAGTTTAAGCTACAGTTCTACTTCTTGATATCTCAAATACTTTATTGTATAATATTGAATCTTGAATCAAACGTAATGTATTATTGAACGATGAACCATCATATAATCTAAGCGTAATTACACTAGGAAGAATAGCAATTGGCGCACCATATATATATCGTTTCTCAATTAATTTTATTACTCTAGTATTGTCTGTGTACCACGTTATAAATTCTGGAAGAATAGAAATCGTTGGGTGATAAGATATTTCTCTATATCTTCCAGACTCATGTTGTGTCTGCGTTAATAGTAGAAGGTTGGTAATGTAGTCAATTGAATTTTCTACTGAGGACAGGTCAACACCAAGTTTAGCCTCGATAGCCTCAATAGCATCGTTCACGTCAGTGTGTTGCGAACTGTGCAATACCAAAACGTCGCTAAGGCGATTAGCGGGCGTTGGATTTGTTAAAGAATCTATTGCGGTTGGGAAATTAGTGGCCATTGAAAGAATTCTATAGTAATAGGATGATTATCCCTTTAGGATTTGTCTGCTACCATAATTTCCTGAACTTTTATAAATTATGGATTCTTTGCTTACAAAATAGCAACCAACTAGCGGCACTTCAATTTCCATAAGAACTACTTGTGTTTGAGGGTTTAGTTTACCCATGTCAAAAACTTTTTGATCTTCAGGGATAATATAAAATATTCTCTCCCCCTTCAGAATAACGTTCTTGGAAGTTTGGCCAAAAATAATTCCTGCATTCTTTGCTAAATTTGCCACTCCTCCAAAACCGTTTGACTTAATTTGAGAAAAATATTTATGACCCTCAATTAAGTCAACTGTACGACCTTGCGACTGAGGAGGTGGAGGAGATTGCTGAGGAGCAGACTGAGGCATTACTTTAGCAGAAGAAACCTCTGCTTGTCTATTTTGCCAATATTTCTTTAAGTAATCATCAGACATTACTCTTCGCCTCTCAAGGAGGCCCTAACTCTTTTTCTCACAAGAGCCTCAAGAACTTTCGATGAAATCTTTTTGGTTGAAGAAGAATCAAATTCCATCATCATCAAGGAATCAATCATAGCTTCTCTATCAGCAGGAGAATCGTCCATTTGCGGATCTTCTCCAGTTAAACTATCATCGTCTCCAAGTTGACTTGTCAATAAAGAGTCATTTTCAGTTTCACCTTGCGAAACATCACTCCACTCTCTGTCGGAGAGCCAAGTTTGAGAACTGTCTTGGTATGTGTATCTCTGTCCATCAGGGCCTTGCATAGATTCTCCATGACTCGGACCATCAACATTTAGCTCTCTTTCAAAGATTTCAATTTCTTCCTTTAACACTTTACGAGCCATTTCAGTAATTGTTTTAGTGATACCAGTCATTTTTGCCTCTTGTAGTTTAGGAGTAGTTCTTAAAGCCTGAAGTCTGTCTTTTGTTACATTCTTATTTGCTAGTGATTGGTTTGCCAATGAACCTGCGGTTGCAGTGTCGACAGGCTTCTTGAACACCTTGGTGTTTGGTTGCGAGTTTGAGGTAGCTGGTGCTGCCGATGTTGAAGTCGTTGGAGTAGTTCCGGTTGGATTTTGCTTTTGTTGTGTATTGAACAAATCTTTTGGAGGTGGATTAATAGTTTGTTTTTTTTCAGGACTGGTATTGTTTGCATTAAAGATATCTCCTGGAGGCGGTTCAACAGGTGCTCTTCCTAGTAAAGAATTAGTTTTTTCCCTACCAATAGTCTTTTCAGCATTTGTTGTTATTTGTTTCCACTCAGGTGAAGCATATGCTTTATCGTGGTCACCGCCATATTTGCTAACTACTCCCGCAAGTTCTTGAGTAATTCTTCCCATTAAAGCTTCAGAACCAAATTGCATAACATTTGTTTCGCCAATTTCATTAAGAACAATCTCGAAAATTAAGTTTTTAAGTCTATCAAAGTTCATTTTTATTGAATTCTTCCTGTGAATGATAAGTTCTTCTGTAAATACTGGTCAAGTGACAAAGAGTACCAAGTAAAGCCCCTTAAAGTCAAATCTAAAATATGTGGACAAAGACAATTTCAAAGACATATGGTCACATATGGTCAAATCACTTAGTATCTATATTACTCTTATTGTATCTCTCTATAGTAGGTTATCCTCCACAAAGTATATTTTAAACCTCCTCCTGTATTTGACTTTACTTGATTTGGATAAAGTTGTACCTTTGCTAGATGTCTGAACCCTCTACAACCACATCAACTCTTTTTCTTGAGCCCACTACAAATTATTTCTTCTGTGACACCGAAACAACTGGTATCGCACTAGATTCCCAAATTTTAACACTATATGCCTGCATCACAGATTCGTGTTTTAATCTGCTACACGAAATTAATTTTGCTATAAAGCATAATTCCTACAACATTCAGGCTGAGGCTATGAATGTTAACAAGATTGACATTGTGTCACACCACAAAAATGTTGACTCAATTACACTTTCGGAGGCAAAACAAAAATTTGAACACTTTATTTTTAAAAATTCGGCTCTTTCAGGCAGAAAGCTTTGTTTTGCAGGACATGCAGCATCTTTTGATGTCGGATATATTAAAAGAGACTTGATTTCAAACTATGCTTCTTATTTTTTAAAGCACTCTTTGGATACAGGAACAATCGCGACTCTACTTAAGCAGGTGGGTTTAATTCCTGGTGATTTTGAGATTTCTTTAGAGAATCTCATAAAATTTTACAATGTTAACACTAAAACACTTCACGTTGCAAAAAACGACGTTGAAGCAACAATGGCGGTATTGAAATGTATGATTTCAAGTTTGGGGTTTCCAAAACCCCAATAAAACAAAAAATAGTAAAAATCAAGAAAAACTCCAATAATTCTGATATTGGATCTAATTCCTATAATCATGAAGAGAACGAGGAAGAAATGACAAATTCAATAATCCCGGTAATTCGTCACCAGGAAGGAACTAGATTTCCAATGAAGTGTAGAGTAGACATTGATCCAAACGTAAGAATTACGACAGACTATTTGAGAATGCCACATGTAGTACAGGTAAGAGGAGACTTTACAGACGAACTGGCAGAAGATTTTGCTAATGCCTTCAATACTGCCGAAAATACTGGACAGGAAATTATTCCAATTGTTATTGATTCTTATGGTGGCGATGTATATGCTTTGATGTCTATGATCGACACAATATCTGCTTGCAGCGTACCTGTAGCAACAATAGTGGTTGGTAAAGCAATGTCCGCAGGAGCGGTTTTGTTAACTTGCGGATCTCCTGGTTTAAGATTTGCTGCCCCTATGTCTACAGTAATGATACACTCGGCATGGGAATCTGGAATTTCTGGAAATGCTGACGAAGTTAAAGTTGGAGCAGAAGAGCTAATGAGGCTTAACAAAAAACTGCTTCACTTAATGTCTACAAATTGCGGTCACGCAAAAGAATATTTTTCTGGAATAATGAACGGCAAAAAAAATACAGACTGGTTTATCAGTCCAAAAGATGCTTTAAAACACAATATTGTAAATCAAATTAGAATCCCAGAATACAACGTTTCTGTTAAAATGAAAGTAGAATTTAAATGATTTTGAGGTTAAGGCGCAGAGATGAAGAAAGAGCACTTTTCTTATATCAACAGGAAATCCAAAGATTAGATTTCCTTTATCAGCAGGCGACACCAGCTATGATTATGAGAATTCAATATGCAACTGAAGACTTTAGGAGGCGAAACCTGCGTGAAACTGGAGGTGCAATTTGGAATTTTCCACTTTCTGTAACTGTCTTGAATGACAAAATAAACTTAGCGTTAGATTCTAAAGGTATTGAATTTGTCGTGATTGACTAATGTCTTATATTTAAAGACATGACTATAAGAAGACTTCAATATAAAACTTTTGCTGGATTTGTTAAAAAAGGAGATAAGCAGTGGCTTCCTTCTACAGTAAATAAAGAAAACCATCTCAACAAAGCAACATGGCTCACCTCTGCTGTTGAAGTTGGTTCTTTTTTTGGAACTGTTCAATCTTATGACGGTGCAGCAATGTCGGCAGGAATTGAACATCAAATAGCAGTTTTGCCACGATCAATGAAACAGGGCGGTCTTTGGAAGCTTTTAATGAAAATTGAGGAAGCCTCTGAGCCTAATATGTCTCCAGCAATTACTAAAATGTTTTCAATGTTCCGCCAAGTAGGTTGGTACCTAGACCCAAGAGGAATTTTACGTAATACCAGTGATGGCACGGAAGTTTCTGGAACTGAAATTAGAAATGAATTTACGCCGCTGAATGGAAAAGTTCCTGATTCCAAAGGAGCAAGCGCTCTCAACAAAGCCCACTATGACAAAGCACTTCAGTGGATTGAAATATTTTCAGATGTTTTTTCCGATCCAACAACTTACCCTTCGCAAATAAAGCAAGCAAAACTTAGTTTGCTGGAACTTCACAAAGATTTAGAGTCAAGAGTGTACTCCAAATACTGCAACATAAAAGATGCAAGCGTTGCTATTACAGGAAGGAATATTACACCAGAACTAGATCTCGCAATGTGCGTGTATCATTCATATTCAGTTAATGCTCCCTCAAGAGGAAGGAAAGTGCTCGAAGAAGTCTTGTCTAAAAACCTTTCGGTTACAGAATTCTCAAAGGCTCTTGTGAAGGCTTTGGGAACAAATACGTATGGAAACTGGAGGGCTCGTTATATCCGCACTTGGTCGGCTGCAAAAAATTCTGACCTTTATTGCGACACTTTGTTTTTACCTGGGCAAATTATGCCTCCTACTTTTTAAATGACAACTACCAACAAATACTATAAGAAAGCCAAAGAAGGCAAAACGACAGATGTTTGGTTAACTCCCCAGGAAATCATTGATGCCCTGGGGCCTTTCGACCTCGATCCCTGTTGTCCAAATAACTTACCTTGGAAAACGGCAAACATTTTCTACAGCCTAGAAAATGGAGAAGATGGTCTAGCTCTTCCTTGGCATGGAAGAGTTTGGTTAAATCCTCCTTATTCAAACTGGGTTCCTTTTCTCGAAAAGTTGAAGCTCCATAAGTCGGGCCTTGCCTTAATCTTCGCAAGAACAGAAACGAAAGGTTTTTTTAATCAAATTTGGGATGACGCACATTCGGTATTCTTTTTTAGGGGAAGAATAAAGTTTGTTAGTGGAACAGACTTCAAGTCTGGGTTGGCGGCGCCTTGCCCTTCTGTGTTGGTGTCTTTTTCTCATGAAGACACAGATTATATTAAAAAGTCTGGTTTGAACGGCAAATTAGTCATTTTATGACGCGGTTTAAATATTTGCAATTTTACTGCGGAATTCTTATTTTACTTTTGAGATTTCTTATTTTCACGTCGCCCGTTGAATCTCAAGTTTTCCGAGTTGTTGCTGTAGGAGATTCTCACGTCGAACCCCGCTCTGCCTTCATTAGAAGCCTTCAGAATAGCCTAGGTGACTCTTACTTGGTTGAAGGGCATGGACGCAGGGGCTGGACTTCCTCGCGGTGGATAAGGGCTGGTGGAGCCTTTAGAAGAGAAGTTTCAAGTGCAGACATTGTGTTAATTTCTTTGGGAGGAAATGACATAAGCGTTGGAATTTCACCAGAACGAACAAAAGAAAATATAAACTTTCTTATGACGCAAGTGTCTTCCACAACTTTATTTGTTTACCATATGGGTGTGCCAAGAATTGTACTTGAGAGACATTACCTGGGCAGAGACGGGACACACATGACCTTGGCAGGCTCAAGAGCTTACTCAGAACAAATAGCTGCTTTCTTATTTTATCCCTAGGGTTGACTTCTTGTCTTGTGTGTGCAAGGATCACTACACTGATGACAAAAATACCTAAAAAATTTGTTGGCCTACACAATCACACAACCGTTGGTTCAATTGGCGATGCAATTGGCACGCCATATGACCACCTAAAATTTGCCAAAGACAATGGTCTTGACGCACATGCCATTACAGACCATGGCAATATGAATTCTTTCTCTTATGCTATTCATGCAATCAAAAAAATGGGCGCTGGTATTAAGTATATTCCAGGCATTGAAGCTTATTTTCATCCAGACCTCAAGGAGTGGGCAAAAGAAAAAACCACAAGCGATGAAACCAAGCGTGTGGAGCGAGAGGTTGCTAAGGCAGCCAAGGCAGCAAAATCTAACAAAGAAGAAGTCACAGAAGCAGAGCCAGGAGATGCTTTTGCAGAGCAACTTAAAGACCTTCAAGAAAATCTTGGTATCGTTGCGGATGAAGGAGAGGAGGGAGGTACCGCAGTTGAGAACGAAGAAGAAACAAAGTCTGCAAAAGTAAGAGATCCAATTAAAAGAAGGCATCATCTTGTGTTGCTTGCGAAAAATTCCGAAGGTCTAAAAGGTTTGTTTAAACTTACCTCGAAGTCCTTCGTTGATGGTTTTTATAGGTATCCACGTATGGATTTCTCTGACCTGAAGCGGGAAGCAAAGGGAAATGTAATTGCAACTTCTGCGTGCATTGGAGGTTATTTAAGCGATATTGTCTTCCGTCATCAAACAGAACAAGATTGGAAGAAGTATGAAGTTGGACAGGACGACTTTGAATTAATTCAACGTGACCTTAAAGAAGCTATTGAAAGATTTCAAGACGCACTCGGTCCAGAAAACTTCTACAATGAGATTCAATTTAACTCTCTCAAGGCTCAACACCTCGTGAACTATCACTTGATTGAGGCCAGTAAGCGTACAGGAGCACCTTTGGTGGTGACTTGTGATGCTCACTATTCAAATCCTGCACACTGGAGGGAGAGGGAGATTTACAAAATGATGGCTTGGATGTCCAAGTCCAAAGAAGGTCCAGATGCATCAAAACTCCCACAGTCAATTGATGACATTTCTTGTGAACTCTATCCTAAGAATGCGGAACAAGTTTGGGATAGCTACAAAAAATATTGTAAAGATTATACGTTTTATGATGACGACCTTATGTGTGAAGCTGTCGAACGAACTCACACGATAGCCCATGAACAAATTGAGAATCCACAAATTGATAGAAGTGTGAAACTTCCTAGCATTAAGAAGTTAGTTTCACAAAATGACATAAATGCCTACACAGCACTCAAGCCAGATTCAACTGAGGACGACATTGCCTTTAAAGCACTTCTTGAGACCTGCAAGGCAAAACTTGTGGAAAAGAAGCTAGAGAAACTCCCAGAGTACATAGAAAGACTCAAGCAGGAGCTTGATGATATCAAGTATTTAAAGTTCTCAAAATACTTTCTTACCTATTATGTAATTATGCGCGAGATTTCGTCGCAACTCCTTACCGGATCTGGTCGTGGTTCGGCTGCCGGAAGCTTGGTTTCCTATTTGCTTAATATCACCCAGGTTGACCCAATCCGCTTCGGAACTCTTTGGTCAAGATTCCTTTCTAAGAAAAAGTTGGGAATGCCAGATATTGACTCGGACTCTTCCGATAGAGACGAAGCAACGAAAATTATTAAGCAATTCTTTGGAGAAGAAAATGTTATTTCTGTAAGTTCCTTTTCGCAACTTCAGATCGCGTCCTTGATTAAAGACCTTGCAAAAATTTACGAGGTTCCATTCGACCTAGTAAACGACTACACACACAAGATGAGAGCAGAGGCTTTGTCGGAGGCAAAGAACAAGCCAGGTTTCGACGCAGGCGTTTGGCAGTTCACGATTGAGGAAGCAGAACTAAACTCACCTTCATATCGCGAGTTTATGGAAAAAATGGAAGTCTATCCACATTTCAAGCAAGCTCTTAACGTCTTGTTTAAACAGGTTAGAGGTCTTGGCAAGCACGCAGGAGGCGTTTGTATTACCGATGATGCTTTGTCCAATATGCCAGTTATTAGGGCCAAGGGAGGCTTGCAAACGCCTTGGCCAGAGGGTGTGAACGCTCGTCACCTAGAAGACTTTGGTTTTCTTAAATTTGATATCCTTGGTCTTGGAACTCTTAGGGTTATTGAAAATACAATCAGGAGAATCCTTAAAAAAGAAGGAAATAAAAATCCAACATTCACCCAAGTTAAAGCTTGGTTTGATGCCAACTTGCATCCAGATAATAATAGTTTTGTGGACATGAACGTCTATAAGAATGTTTTTTGGGAGATGAGATTTGCTGGCATCTTCCAGTTTATCGATCCCAAAGTGCAAGCATATGTTTCAAACGTAAAGCCAACATCTATCTTTGACCTAGCTGCTGTCACTTCAATTTTTAGACCAGGACCACTCTCGCTTGGTTCTGACAAGGATTATATCTCTCGTAAACTAAGCGGAAAAACCACGTACGCGCATCCCCTTCTCGAAAGTGTTCTCGGGAACTCTTACGGCACAATTATTTATCAGGAGCACTTGCAGTTAATTTATCACAAAATGGCTGGAGTTCCTCTTGAGGATACTGATGCTGTACGTAAAGCTTTCACAAAGAAAGATATTTCGAATAAAGAAAAAGCTGTAGCAGATCGTCTGGCCTTACGTCAAGAGTTTGTCTTGAAGTGCAAAGCAAACAATGACATTCCAGAGTCGATATCATCGAAAGTTTTTGATGACATGGATAAATGTGCTGCTTACTTGTTTAATCTTTCGCACGCTATTTCCTATACTATTTGTTCCTACCAGTGCGCTCACCTGTTGACCTATTTCCCCGATGAGTGGATTACAAGTTATATTGACTATTGTTCAAATGGTAAAGGAAAAGTAGCAGGCGCCGAAGATCCAAAAGCAGTTGCTATTAAAGAGGCAAAGGCGCTTGGATACACGCTTGGAAAGCCAGATATTAATCTAAGTGAGGGTGAGTATGCTATTAGCATTATTGACGGAGTAAAAACTCTCACGCCTTCTTTTTCATCCCTAAAATATGTTGGCAAAGGAGTTCAGAGAGAAATCAATGACTTTAAACCATACAAGTCGCTTGAAGATTTGTTTTGGAACCAAACCACAATGACCGAGTTCTGGAAGCATTCCAAATTCAACAAGCGCGCAATGGGCGTCTTAATTCAAATGGAAGCATTCGACTCAATGAGCCTTGTTGGTGAGGATAAGCTTTTCAAGAATTATGCTCAACTTTATGACGTTGTGGTTGTTAAGGGTGAACAAATTAAAAAGGCTCTTGCGAGAAAGAGGAACCGCAACCACAAAGAGCTTCTTGCACAGTTTATTGAAGAGGCTCAAAAAATCGAGGACTGGTCCCTTGAGGAGAAGTTAAAGTTTCGTCTTGAATTATCAGGTTCTGTTGATAAAAGCCTAATTTTAACTCCACAAATCGAGGAGTTTTTAATTGAGAATCAAATAGCACCTGTGGAAACTTGGGAAAACGAAGAGACGAATTACTGGGGAATAATAACTTCGGTTGTTATTGCTGAGACAAGGAACAAGAAAAAATATCTCAAGATGAAAATTATGGGGTCTACAGGCACCGAGTTTCTTTGTAGTCTCTGGAGTATTCCTAGAGCAGATAAGATGCCAGAGAAAAACAAAGTAATAATTGCGTCCTATACGAAAAGCAACTATGGTTTGTCTACACACCAGAACAAGATGGTCATTCTAAATTTAGAATAAAAAAAATATAACATGCGTGGACCTACTATTGGAAATATTATTGTTCGCTCTATTAGAACAAAAGAAGTTTTTCTTATTTTAAAAGTTGACTCTGAAAAAAAAGAATTTACAGTTATGATTGTGAATCACACCTATAAAGAATTTATTGGAAGAAAATATACTTTTTTACTTGGCACTTTACAATATTACAGTTTCTTGGAAAGCGTAGAACTAAATGAAATTTAAACCAGGAGACATTGTTGTTCACAAGGACGAGGACAAATGTAGCAATATTTATCTTATTTTGGAAGTCAATTTAAAGGAAGAAGACGACTACAAAATCTTTTTTTTAAGTGCCTTTTTTAAGGAAAATATTGGCACAATCGTTCCTGCATGGTTTGGTAAAACATTTTACTGCCGCCTACAAGACAGAAAGCTATGACCTTTAAACCAGGAGATATTATTATTCATGAAGAATACAATGATTGTGTTTTGCTTGTCTTGGAAGTTGACTCCAGAAAAACACAATATATAGCATTTATATTAAATCATTTCACTCCAGAATGGATTGGTAGAATAACAAATTTTGGCATGGCAAACAATTGTAAACTCTTACAAGACATGGATTTAAAAAATGACCTTTAAACCAGGAGACATTGTTGTTGCCCAAAAAAAACGTGAAGTAATTCTTCTCATTTTGGAAATTGTAGACGAGGAAGACGAGGTATATAAAGTCGTTTTTTTAACACATGAATATAAAGGTTGTGTTGGCAAGATAACATGTGTACCATTAAGACCTGAGTGGAGGGACACCCTCCTTCAAGATATAGATTTAAAATGATGTATAAACCAGGAGACATTGTTGTTGGCGAAAGAAAAGAAGTTTTTCTTATTTTGGAAGCCAATTTAAAAGAAGAAAAATGTGAAGTTTGTGCTTTGGCACACTGTTTTAAACAACATAGTGGTAAAATCTTCTCGGTATGGTTTACTCAAGATTATTATACACTCTTGCAAAACGCAAAACT
>Ga0105045_10004097_pt1 | contig 12627 bp, 10 predicted proteins | sample MAT02_FD_78089 | JGI IMG/M metagenome (GOLD analysis project Ga0105045, IMG submission 78089) | Freshwater microbial communities from Lake Fryxell liftoff mats and glacier meltwater in Antarctica - MAT-02 (megahit assembly) | ecosystem: Environmental > Aquatic > Freshwater > Ice > Liftoff... | reverse complement strand
GACACCGCAGACCTGTTCACAGGAATTTCTCGTGACATTGATAAATATCTTTGGTTCGTAGAATCGCATTTGCAAACGACCTAGAAACGGCGAATCGATCAACGGCGAATCGATCGATGGCGAAGCTCGCCTAATACGATTGGATTGTTATCCTCGAATGATGCCGCGAACCACATGCCCATGAACATCCGTTAAACGGAATTGACGGCCTTGGTACCGGAACGTGAGACGTTCGTGATCGATGCCGCACAGGTGCATGATGGTTGCTTGCATGTCATGCACGTGAACGGGGTTTTCGGTGATGTTCCAACCAAACTCATCCGTTGCTCCATAGACTTTGCCGGGCTCGACACCACCGCCGGCCATCCACCAACTGAACGCTTTGCCAAAGTGGTCACGTCCGGTCGGTTTCGCAGGGTCCCCTTGGCCAAACGGTGTGCGTCCAAATTCGCCACCCCAAACGACGAGGGTATCGTCGAGCAAGCCCATTTCTTTCAGGTCCTGGACCAACGCCGCCGACGGTCCCTGGGTGTCGATGCATTGTTGTTCCAGTTGTGAAAACAGATTGCCGTGTTGATCCCAACCAGCATGCATCAATTGGACAAAACGCACGCCCCTCGTCAGCAATCGTTTCGCAATCAGACAATTATTCGCAAAGGTTCCTTTGACTAAACCATCCGGTCCATATCGCCTGAGGCTGTGAGCGCTCTCGTCTCGAAAATCAACCAGTTCGGGGACACTCGTTTGCATCCGAAACGCCATTTCATACTGCGCGATGCGAGCATCAATCTCGGGGTCACCGTATTGGTCGCGATGATCGGCGTTCATCTTTGCGATCATGTCCAGCATCGACCGGCGCGACGGTTCACCGATGCCCGGTGGGTTGGCGAGGTAGGGCACCAGATCACCGGTGTTCCGGAATCGAACGCCCTGGAATTGGCTCGGCAAAAAACCACTGCCCCAGTAGTAATCGAAAAAGAGCTGACCGCAGGTTTTCGCGCGATCGCTTGACGTCATGACGACAAATGTTGGCAGATTGTCCGTTTCGTTACCGAGCCCATACGCCAGCCATGAGCCCATGCTAGGTCGTCCGGGGACCTGCGAACCAGTCAAAAAAAATGTCACCCCCGGGGCGTGGTTTACCGCCTCGGTATTCATGCTGCGGACGACGCAAATATCGTCCGCAATCGCTCCCACATCCGGCAACATTTCGCTCAACCTTAACCCCGATTGACCATAAGATCGAAACGGCTTGATGGGAGGAACACAGGGCCACTTTCCGTAACCCGATGACATGGTTGAGAGACGAGTGGACCCACGGACTGATTCAGGAATATCTTTACCAGCCATCGTCGTCAGCGTCGGTTTCTCATCAAACAGGTCGATGTGCGACGGTCCACCGCCCTGCCACAGGACGACGACGCGTTTCGCCTTTGCGGCGTGATGCGGCAATCCCGGCAACGCGGAGGTTGACGAGGACGCCGGCCCGAACACCGCCGGCGGTTCCGCATCGGCGACCGCATCGCGTCCTAACAATGTCGCCAATGCGGCCGCACCGACGCCGCTTGCCGACGCTCCGAACAATTGGCGTCGCGTGACGACCTTTGCGTTTTCAGACCGCAGCTCGTTCAATCGATATTCGTTCATTGCCATTTTTACGGTGTCGCTATTCGCGAGTTAATGCTTCGTCGAGGTTCAAAATTGCCAAACAGATCGCCGACATCGCCGCCAGTCGCGCCGGCTCGATCGTGGTGTCGGCGGGCGAGGCCCCAACGTCAATGATTGCTGCCGCATCCGAGGGAGTATCCTTGAAAATCTGCCATTGTTCGTCAAAGGCATTGGTCAAGTGAGCCAACTCAGATGCCTTCGGATCGCGACAAACGATTCGCTGAAACGCATCGCGAATCGGCTGGTCGATCGCATCGGCGGGGTACGACCGGATCGCATTGGCGGCGATAACGCGAGCGGCTTCAACCCACGTCGGATCGTTCATCGTCGTCAGAGAATGCAGCGGCGTGCTGGTCGTCCCCGAACGAACCCAGCATGTCGTTCGGTTGGCGGTATCAAACATATTTGCCGGTGACATGGTGCGACGCCAAAACGTGTAAAGACTCCGCCGGTAAAGGTCCGCGTCCGTCGACGTCGGATAGGTAAAGTCACGTTCGTTCGTGATCGCGAGCGATTCCCAAACGCCAGGCGGTTGGTAGGGATAAACCGGTTGGCCGCCGACTTGATTGGATAACAAACCGCTGCACGCGAGTGCCCAATCGCGTAACGTCATCGACGGCATCCGCAACCGACTAGCCCGCGCATACAACCGATTATCGCTGTCGTTTTCACGGTGCCAATCACTCACGCGACTGGATTGTTGATACGTCGCGCTGGTCACGATTAACCGTTGTAAGTGCTTTACGTCCCAGCCCGACTCGACAAATTCAACAGCCAACCAATCGAGCAAATCCTTATGGATCGGATACTCGGCTTGGACGCCAAAGTCTTCTGAAGTCTTGACGATACCGGTCCCAAAAAAATGCTGCCACATACGGTTTACCTGGACACGAGCGGTCAACGGATGGTCGGGCTCGACAAGCCAACGGGCAAGACCCATGCGATTCTGCGGCGCATCATCAGGAAGTGGTGGCAGAAACTCGGGTACGTCGAATTTCACTTCTTCACGGGGTTGGGTGTAGTCGCCTCGATCAAGCACATTGGACTTGCGATCGCCGCCGGTGGTCATCACCATCACACGCGGAATTTGGTCGCCGCGATACTCGTCCATTGTTTGACGCGAGGCACGAGCATCGGCAACGATAGGATATCGATCGACCAGCTTAGGTTTTACATCGCGTTCAAATGCCTGACGCAATTCATTCTCAATCGCAGCCTGATCTTCGTCGCTTCGATCCGCAACCGGTTTCTTTAATCGCTCGGCCAAACCGACAGCAAGATTCGGCGCACCGGGATCGGCTTCGACTGCGGTGCGGTATCCCAAAAACGCGGCTTCGATGATCGGTTCGGCAAGCCGATTGGTTTCATTGATGCGAGTCTGCAACTTGGCAAGTTGTTGCTTGTTCGCGTCGGTGGGTAACTCGATGAACGGCACGCCGACTCGGAAGCGTGGCGAAAAATAAGCGGGCTGTCCCGTGTCAGGGATCTGATTGAATGCGTCGAGCAGCGAGTAGTAGTCTTTCTGCGTGATCGGGTCGTATTTGTGATCGTGACATTGGGCACACGCGACCGTTAACGCTAGCCAAGTGGTGGATGTCGTGTCGACGCGATCAAAGAGGTTATTGAACCGTTGCTCTTCGGCGATCGCGCCGCCTTCGCCGTTTAGCAGGTGGTTGCGGTTGAACGCGGTCGCAACCTTTTGGTCGTCCGTCGCGTCAGGCAACAGATCGCCCGCCAATTGCAATGTCGTGAATTGATCAAAGCTCATCCCGCCATTCATCGCCCGGACGACCCAGTCGCGCCAAATCCATTGCCATGTGTCGCCGTCTTGCTGGAAACCGTTGCTGTCGGCGTACCGGGCGGCGTCAAGCCAAGGCATTGCCATACGTTCGCCGTAAGATTCGCTGGCAAGCAATCGATCGACCAGGCGTTCGTACTTAAGCGGGTCCGCATCGGAGGCGTACGCAGCTTGAAGTTCAAGCGATGGTGGCAGACCGGTCAAGTCGATGCAGATTCGCTTCAGAAGCGTCGCATCGGGTGCACGCTCGGACGGGCCGATCGCATGGTCTCGCAATTTGGCCAGCACAAACTGGTCGATCGGGTTCTTCGCCCAGTGCGTGTCTCCCTCCGTCTTGCGATCGCTCATGACTGACGGCACCGTTGAGCGTTGCGGTCGAACGTAAGCCCAATGCGAATCGTACCTGCCGCCCTGTGCAATCCACCGAGCCAGCGTCTGTTTTTGCATTGGCGACAGGCGCCGATTGGACTCCGGAGGCGGCATCAACGCTTCGGGATCGTCGCTATGGATACGATCCACCAGAAGGCTGTCGTCGATATTGCCCGGAACAACAGCACCGGACTGGTGAGCCGACACTTCGTCGTCCAGACGCAAGCCCGCCTCACGGTGATTGCCATCCTGGCCGTGACAATAGAAACACGACTCCGCCAAGATCGGCCGAACATCGCGGTTGAAATCAACGAGTTCGCTCGCGCCGGACCAACCGGAACCGAGCGAAACGACGAGGAAGATCAATGCTGGATATTTCATCATATAACGTATAACAGCGGAGGAAATTCACTCCCCCATTATAGCTGCTTTGCCAAGCGTGTCCGCTCTCGGTGAGTTCGCGCTCTCTCTGGGAAAGGCAAGCCTAAGCGAGAAGAGGGGGACCGCGCCGAGCCCTCCCCTCGCTGATGCTCGACCCTCCCGCTGCGCGGGCAGGGTGAAACGCTCGCTGAACGACTATTTATAAGCCGCACGACCTCAGCGCGGGCAGGGTGAAATTCCGGCTGTGCAACCGGTTAAACGCCACACGATGCTTCTTAGGAACTGCACGATCCGCAAGCGGGATGATGAATCGTTTAAAACGCAGTCGTCGTTTCGCCGTGTCCGCCTATCGCAACGTCCACTGGGAGAAATTTTGGCGATAACCATGGTGGTGCGACCACTGGCGATTGTGGGTGGCGCCGAAATACCCGTACGAATAGGGTTGTTTCCAAACCGGGACGCGAGTTGCGCCAGGCACGTCCATTGGCGGCGGCAACTTGTCCGCATGAACAAACCGCCTGGAAATGTTCTCGTTCCGCTCTTCGTGACGCGCCTTCCAAGCCGGCTTGCCGACCCTGGTGTCCTCGCCAACCGAAGGATCTTGAACGACGCCTGAATCGTCGACGATCACTGATTCACCATGGCGTGCGGAATGCGAAAGCCAAGACTTCCGCACCGGTTCGCGAGGTGCTTCAATCACATAATGCGGCGGGCTCGGCTGACTCGTACGCAGCGAACTCGACGCGGTGTCGTCGACATACTCGACTTCGAATGCTTGCGCGGATTGAGCGACGGCGACCGAGTTCGCGACGAGGGTGCACGCGAACGCCAACATCGCACAGAGAAGGATTCGCATCGGATGCCTTGCCTGTTAAGTGGTAACGATTGGGAGGATATTGATGCCAATCGACCATCAAGCACGACAACTTGAGCTCAAAGTCAAGCGACCTGAGCGATTCGATCATCGACCACGCGTCCGTCCTTCATCTTCCAAGTTCGATCGGCACCGGCGGCGATCGATTCATCGTGCGTGATCATGACGATCGACAGTCCGTCATCAACGTTAAGTCCCCGCAACAGTTTAAGAACTTCCAAGCCTGTATCGGTATCAAGGTTTCCCGTCGGCTCGTCAGCGAGCAATAGCGACGGTCGTGTCATGAGTGCTCTCGCGATTGCCGCACGCTGCATCTCGCCTCCACTCATCTCGCCAGGTTTGTGCGTCGCGCGGTGCAGCAGTCCGACACGATCGAGCATCGCTTCGGCTTGTCGACGTGCTTCTTTACGATTGAAAAAGTACGACCAAGTGCTCTGGGCGATCATCGCGGGGGCGAGCACGTTTTCGATCGCCGACAGTTCCGGCAACAGATGATAAAATTGAAAAATGACGCCGATCTGCTGGTTCCGAAACGCGTCGCGTTCTTTCCAGGACGCATTGTCGATACGTTGTCCTCGATAAAAGATCTCGCCTTTGTCGGGTTGGTCCAGCGTTGCCATCAGGTGCATCAGCGTGCTCTTGCCGCTGCCGCTGCGGCCGACCAATGCCGTCACTTCGCCGGCGTGGATGTCCAAATCGATCCCACGCAAAACCGGCACTTCGACGCGGTTCTTCTGGTAGCTCTTGAAAACGCCTCGCGCCTGCAAGATCGGTTCATCGGACATGGTTCGAAGTCGGTGAGGATTCATCGGTGGGACTAGCGGGCGAGAGAATTATTCGAAACGAAGCGAACGGACCGGGTGCATGCGAGCCGCACGGAGCGAAGGCAAAACGCTGGCCATCGTCGCGATCGCGATCGATCCCAAAACTACCCAAAAAATGGTCCAAGGGTCGATGATCGTGGGAATCGAGTTAAAATAGTAGACCGTTGGATCGAATACTTCCTGACCCGTGATGTCTTCAATGATGGCGGCAATATTATTGATGTATTTAATAAACACCAACCCGCCAACCATGCCCACAACGCTGCCGACGATGCCCAGCAGCACACCATAGCTGAGAAAGATACTCATCACGCCGGTGCTGGATGCGCCAAGTGCCTTGAGGGTTCCGATGTCGCGAGTCTTCTCCACGACGATCATAAAGAACGTTGCCAGAATACCGAACCCAGCGACGGCAATGATAAGGAACAACAAGATATTAAGGATCGTCGTTTCCAAGCGAACCGCAGCCAGCAATGGCCCCTGCATGTCACGCCATGTTTGGATGTTCAGTGCGTATCGATCGGGCGGAAATCGCCGTCGCAGATCATCGCGTGCGACGTTGAGGTCGCTGCCCGGTTTTAATTTCAGTTGAATCGCCGTGACGCTTCGCATGCCTGACGACGGATCGATCATGCCACGAAATTCTTGCAATTGGTCCAATCGCACGAATGCAAACGTGCTGTCGTACTCGCTCATGCCCGATTCGTACAAATCGACCACGGTGAATTTTTGATTGACGACTTTTGTATTGTCCGATGCATTAGGAAACATCATGCGGATGTCATCGCCCGGGCGGCAATAATAATGATCGGCGACCTTGCCGTCCTGGTCACGCAATCGCGAGCTGCATGTCGAGATCCCCAGAACGATTCCGGGGAATTGTTCTATTGATGGATCAAAGACCTTGGGGCCGTCGCCGTTTTTATCCGCAAACATCGAGCCGCCAAAATCCATCTTCATGCTCGGACCTTCGGACGCGGCGTCCGGTGCCGAGACCTCGCCGCGTGCCCTTCGCAGTGCCGATTCGACACGTTGGCGTTCGAGGTCGAGCGCCTGGTCGTACGCGACCCGTTGGCGGCGATACGCCCATCCTGAAACGGGAAATCCTTCACGATCAGGGGCGAACCCGGTTTCTTTTAATTCAAAGTCGACCTTTTTCTGGTTCGCCGGATGCAACAAAAATTGGCCGAATTGGCTGACCGTGTCGTACGTCTCGGCGTCGATGCCGACCAGGTTGACGTGGCGGGTGATTAATTGGCCATTGAATTCGATCCCCAGCATCCCAGGAACATGAACGCTGACCGACGAGCCTTCCAACCGGTCCCCAAGCACGCTGCGAATTTCGTCGAGATTGCCATCCGGATCAGGCAATCCACCGCTGGCGTGACACTCGATCAAGATGTCCGACGCAAGTCCGTGAAGCCGCTCGTGCATTTCGGCGGCGAAGCCGGCCATGACACTGTTGACGATAATCAACGTCGCCACGCCAAGCGTCACGCTGACGATCGAAGCGAGCGCGATGTAACGCGTACGCAGATATCGAAAACAGAGCATCCAGCGATACATAGCCGTTCCTTCGGCGGACATTGATTTAAGTGGCAAGGTCGTAATCCGGAGGCGAACCCCTCGTTGGGCGTCGCCCAAAATCTCGACCCAGCCTGACAAGGCATCGTACGGGTATTTTCCCGGCGGCGTAAAGGGGGAAGTTTTTACGGTTTGAAGGCCCCCGCGTGATCGATAATCGTCTACTCTGAGACCGTGTGGCAATCGCCAAGTCACCACTGGTACCTATAACCCTCGTGCGATCGATTCTCCTCGCGATGCCCACCCCCGAACGTCAGACCACCGACTCATCCGACGATCGCTGGGCGATCCGCGTCACCGATGATGCCAGCCTCACATTGGTTGACCGGCGCAGCGGTGACAGCATGCACAGCGGTTGCGGTGCGGCGGCGGAGACGGACCACGTTTACCTTATCAACAGCGGCCTCGTCCATCGTTTCGCGGCGTCTTTGCCAACTCGGGTCCTGGAGATCGGACTGGGCACTGGATTGGCATGCCTGCGGACGGCTCAGGCCTCGGTGGCATCGAACGGCTCGACCGAGTACGTCGCAATTGAAATCGAACCCATCCCGGCATCGGTGATGCGTCAATTGCGGTGGGAGCAACAAAACGTTGCGCCGGAGCACGTCGAGCGACTTGCCGATTGTTTAAAAAAAATCGGCGAGTCCATTGAGGCGACGATCCATCTGCACGAACGTTTTCAATTGACGATCCACCGTGTCGATGCGTTGTTGTGGCTTGGCTGTTCAGGTGCCTACTTTGACGCCATCTATTTCGATCCCTACAGCCCACAATCTTGTCCGGCACTGTGGTCTGACGCGATGTTGCAGAAAATGCGAAATGTACTCAAACACGACGGGCGGCTGGTCAGCTACTGCGTCAATCGCCAAGTCAGAGATACGTTGCAACGTGTCGGTTTCGCTTGCCAGAGAGTTCCTGGACCGGCCGGTGGAAAACGAGAAGTGTTGATCGCGACGGTGGTCAATTGTTCGGAAACTCACTGAATGCGACTTCTTCAAACATTGCGATCATGCCACCGACATCACTGATCTTTTTGCGATCAAAATCACTCAAGCGTTCGACCACGATGTGCTCCGAGCGATAGGTCCGCGTCGTCAATCCGCGACGCAGGTCAACTTTCACTTTTCGGGGCATTCGTCCATCGCGAGCCAATTCATCGGCGATGGTCATCGCGGCGAACGGCGGTGGTCCGATCCGCAGGGCAATATTCAGCCGTGCGGCCCACGACGTGAACGCCGCGAATTCCGAGGCGACCACCGGATCCGACGTCGTCTGGGGTTGGACTTCGTAACGCGTCGATCCGAACTGCAACGTGTAGAGCGATTGGTCTGGCGAAGCGATCATGGTCGCATCCAGTCCCAGCGTCGCACCGGTGCCGCGTTCCGCCGCCGCGCTGCGTACCTGAGCGGTCATTTGAACAAGCGTCTCGGTGTCGATCGACGACCGGACTCGTGAAGTCTTATGAACCAACACGACGCGGTTTCGCGGGATATCGAACACCGTCACGATCTCGCCCCTCGCGACGGGCAGGTCGTAGATCACGCCGGAATCGAACAGGATCAAATGCTGGGACTGGGGCGCATTGGATTCGCCCTCGTAAACATCAGTCTCGACGCGGAACGAAGGTGCCGTCAACACGGGATTCGCGCCGTCAGCGACCCGGCCCATCCCAACCAAGACGACGAGCGCCGTCGCCCAACTTGTGGTAGCGGTTTTCATGAGGTCTTTTGCAAAAACGTCGTCAAGGAACGTCGTCCGTAAAGTTCACGAACGAAACACGTCCTCTGGTAGCAACGTGCCCAACCCAGCGTCCAGTGCAATTCAGCGAATTCGCAATCCGCCAGCACCCAGCCGCAGTCCCCCAAGTCATCCCCAACCAAATACCCCCGACAGGGATCGAACCTGTGGCCTCAGCTTTAGGAAAGCTGCGCTCTATCCAACTGAGCTACGAGGGCGGGTGACTCTGGGACTATTTTAATGTTGGCCTTGGGGTTTGGCGAGTCGACTTGTCTTGGGGAATTTTGGTGAATGCGGACTTCTCGCTCGGCTCGGTGGTTCGTTTCATGTCGTTGCCAACGGCGCAGAGTGAACGTCGCAGTGGGTGGCTGCGGATGTCGTCGCCTGCGGCTGAGAGCATGGTGGTCTGATCCACCATGCCGAACCCAAATTTGTAGACGTCCCAGGCCAATAGGATCTTAAAATCGTGGTTCGATGCTTGACGGTCGGTAGTTGTCGTGCGTTTTATAGTCGTAATGCACTAATGCAGGGGGCGATATGCAAGATCTGCGACAACTTTTTCTCATCGCCCCGTCGTCGGGGGTGCCGATCTATCGCCAAATCATGGACCAGGTCCGCACCCTGATTTCCTCGGGGCGGTGGCCCGAGGGAACGATGCTTCCTTCGGTCCGGCAAATGGCGGTCGAACTCGAAATTAACATGATGACCGCCTCCAAAGCGTACACCCGGCTCGAAGCGGAAGGCGTTGTCCAGCGAGTGCGGGGGACGGGCATGCGTGTCAACACGCCGGCGATCTTTGGCAGTGCGGCGGAGCGGAAGGCGGAGCTTAAGCCTCTGGCCGAGGAATTGGTAAATCGTGGCCGTCAACTCGGCATGACGTCGGAACAAATTCAAGCACTCGTTCGATCTTTACTCAAGGATTAACCCATGCCCGTTATCGAATCGCGACGCGTCGTGAAATCGTTCGGTTCCCAAGCGGTGCTTCGCGGTGCCAGTATCAGTATCGAAAAGGGCCAGGTCGTGGGACTTCTCGGGACCAACGGTTCAGGAAAATCGACGCTGATCAAATGCCTCTTGGGACTGCTGAATGTCAACGATGGCGATGTGCAATTGTTTGGCGAAGAAAGTTGGAACCTGTCCGCGTCCGCGAAATCGCGGCTGGGATACGTTCCTCAAGAAGCCAAGTTCTACTCCTGGATGAAGGTCCGGCACGTCGTCGATTATTGGGGGACGTTTTATGCGAATTGGGATAAGGCGTGGGTCAATGAATTGATGGATCGGTGGGAGGTTCCGCGCGAGCAACGGATCGGTCCGCTGTCACCGGGTCAATTGCAACGATTGGCTTTGGTCATCGCGCTGGGGCATCGACCGGAGTTATTGATATTGGACGAACCGGTGGCGAGTTTGGATCCTTTGGGGCGACGGGAGACGTTGCGACAATTGATTGACTTGACCCAGGACGGCGAGCACACCGTTCTATTTTCCACACATATCCTGAGTGACTTGGAACGCGTCGCGTCTCACATCGCGATTCTTGTGGACGGCCGAATCGCATGTTTTGAAGAGCTCGATGGACTTAAAGACCGAGTCAAACGATTGAGGCTGCGGTCGAGTCGTGAATTACCTCAGTCTTTTGCGGTTCCTGGTGCCATGCGTACATCGATTTCGGGTTGCGATGCATTGATCGCCGTCGCCGAACTTGATGAGTCGCTGATTGAGTCTCTGGAAAGGACATGGGACGCGGAAGTCAAGATAGAAGACTTGAGCCTCGAAGAAATATTTTTGGAGCTAAGCGGTCCAAAAGCTACGTCAACAATCTCCGATCACTTGGTCATGCAAGGTTCTCGTAAACGAGGAGAAACGCGATGAATATTCGCCAAGTGAAATCGACCATCCTCAGTTATGGGAGCCGGAAGATATTTTGGCTATTCGCTGCTTTCTATCTCCTCTTTCTTTTCGTGGATATCAACACACCCAGGCGTGACATTCCATTGATTTGGCAAGAGACCCAGGCCCAATGGGCGCCTCGAAAAGAGTTCGATGGCATGACCGCGTTTCTGGATTGGCAGGCGAGCGAAGACGAATTGCGACAATTACGTGGCTTGACGATTCGTGGACTTTTTTTGGCTCCGAGCGACGATCGGGGACTCGATGGAAATCCGACGATGAAACTAAAGACGGATGTCGGAGTCAAAGCCGAACATCTTGAGAAATTGGTCAAGTGCGTTCAGCTCATGGAATTGCACTGGATCGACGTCGAGTTGACACCCGAGGTCGGTGATGCGCTAGCAGATTTGCCGAATCTCCGACAGCTCGAATTGAGTTTATTAGGCACGCCGAACCCGAGTCTCGAATCATTGCCCGCGCTTCCCAGATTACGGTTCTTTAGTGTGCCACCGGTTCCAGCGTTCGAGTTGGGATTGCTCGCAAAGCATCCTCGCTTGACCACGATCGCGATTCAGGACTTAGGGACGCAACCTTTGATTCCTGGGTCGAACTTTGATTGGAACGATCCTTGGCAACGGCCTTCTACACTTTCTGAAGCGGTGCAAATCGAGCAAGTAATCATTCAAACGATGTCAGTGCCTTACGCCGAAATCGTGGCCGAGCGAACTCCGCTGCCGGTCAGTGAACGATTGCGGTCAGCCATCGCGAAACTTCCCAATCTCAAAGCGGTCGAAATCCGAGATGTATGGGGAGGTTGGCCGGCGAAAGTCGTCGAGGACCCTGGAATTCGCCAGGCGCTCGCGGGACGGTCTGACATCGCGATCAATCCGCTCGTGCGAAATTTCGATTCGCTTTCAAGTCCCTTCGCGGCTTTTTGCAATCTTGTCGTCTTCGTGGCGATCGGAACGCAGTTGTAATCGCAATTCGCCGCGAGTTGGTCGCAAACGGTACCGGGGTTCGCACGACCACATTTTTGGGTCGCCGGAATTTTGCTGACGATGCATATCGTGATCGCCAGCATGGTCGTGGTGAATCGTGGGCGGATCCCTATTCTTTCGGCGTTGCCATTTGCGGCGGCGATTCCTTCCATGGGTGCGCTGATTTGGGTGGTGGTTTCGCGGCGGCCATCGAAACTTGCTTTTGTATTTCCGATATTGTTCGGCGGATTTGCAACTTGGATGATTGCTAGTCCAGTTTTGTTTCGTGGCGAAGTGGTTGAAGCTTTTTTCAATGGGCAGCGACCCGTGGTTGCGATTGCGATCTTGTTCGTCGAAATCGCGATCATTGTTGGGGCGGGACGTTCCGCCCTTTCATTGTCCCGAAGGTTGAATGAAGCCGGGATGGATGATGGCTTGGGATTCGTCGAGTCGATGAAGCAATTGCAAATGCGAAAATTAGATTTGACCGACCAAACGCCGCTGTTTGGAAGACGAGCTTTCCATAGT
>Ga0105045_10004095_pt1 | contig 12633 bp, 11 predicted proteins | sample MAT02_FD_78089 | JGI IMG/M metagenome (GOLD analysis project Ga0105045, IMG submission 78089) | Freshwater microbial communities from Lake Fryxell liftoff mats and glacier meltwater in Antarctica - MAT-02 (megahit assembly) | ecosystem: Environmental > Aquatic > Freshwater > Ice > Liftoff... | reverse complement strand
GCACGATTTATCTCGTCGATGAGAATGATATTGGCAAAAATAGGGCCTTTACGATACTCAAAATCTGACTTTTTCACATCAAAAACTAAAGTTCCTAAAATGTCAGAAGGCATCAAATCTGGCGTAAACTGAATACGAGAAAAACTAGTATCAAGCGTTTTGGCGAGTAATCTCGCTGTGATGGTTTTGGCTACACCTGGTACACCCTCCAAGAGGACGTGACCATTGGCAAGTATGGAGACGAGCAAGAGATCAATCATTCGTTCTTGACCTACGATGACCTTATTGATTTCTTTTCTTACAGATATGAGTTTGTCATAAACGGGCGACATATCTACCCTGCTTTCAAATACTATCTGCTCATTTTCTGGCAATTCTTCTATATTCATTTTTATATCTATTTTAAAACTTTTTCAATGGAATCATTCAACCATTTCAGGTCGTTTTCTGTACAAGTATAATCGGTTCGTAGGTGTTTATTGACCAAAAATACCATTTTTTCTATTATTTTAATGTCTTTACCTGTTCTGATATGAAGCGCATCTACAAAATGGTCGTCCAGCTTTTCCGTATTGATATGATATTCAGACCTTATTCGCTCTAGTAAATAGATGATTTTTTTATTCATAATATCTCTTATCGATCCCTTCTGAAAATACAAATTGCCTATCGTGCGTGCGAAATCTACGGTAGAATTGACTGGTTTGGGGATGATTTTTATGATACGCTGTGTCCTCCGGATATTAAATAAGACAAACAACAAAACACCTATTATGAGTAATATAAATGCAAAATATAAAGGTGGTTGTGACTTAATAAACCGAAATGGCGATTCAGAAATAACCTTAGATGTCTGATTATTGAGCGACCATATGATGTCATGCGTAGGTGAAATATGAGACAATGCGTGCTCAGCGTATCGGTGATAATCTTTGGTCAGCAAAAAGTAATTTGTAAAAACAGCAGGCTCGAGTTGGATAAAAAAGATGCCTACTCCATGATAAACTTTTATAAAATTAGTGCTATTCTCATTCTCATTTTTTACAAATCCAAGTATCTTTGTTCTCGCAGTATCTATAGATGCAAAATAAGAACCTGTGAGACCTTTGGTGTGACTAAGCTTATAGTCCAAAAGATTAGCATCATTGAGTCCCAATACAATGGTATCATTCAATAACTGTACAGAACGGGCATCGAATAGGTTGCTTTCTGTAGAGAATCCTAAAGAATCTTTTAGTGTCTGTGGTAGTGCAGATGCTGAAATAAAAGCAGTATTCCCTTCTCGTACAAATCGACACACGTCTCGCACAATACCATCATCCCAATTTAACACTTCGTTGATAAACAATAAATTATAACCATACCAATCATTTGCTTCATATTCTACTGAGTAAAAATAATCTTTGAGTGGCTCTTTGTTTCGTTCCACATAAGTTTTAAAAAATGAGTCTATTTCTTTATCAAAAACGTACAGTCCGAGTGGAATTTTGTCCTTGGTATTATATGAAGGGCCCCAATCTACAACCTTTGGTGCGAATTGTGACATCACCACAAAAATAATGACCAAACTAATGATAATAAATAATATAATTTTCGATGACTTCCCCATATCAGATCATTTGTGTGGTTTCGTCAAATGCTCGAGCAGCCTGCTCATAATCAGCAAGTGAAATTTCAAACTCACCATACCATGCATAATCATATATATAAGATAGGTAACCAAATGATTGTCTCAATGAAGTGTCTTTTATTTCATATTGATAATCAGAATTTGTTTTGTCTTTATGCAAAGAAATAATGTTTTTATAGGACAATTTTTGCAGTAGATACAGATACTGATATCGAATGGCAGATCTTAAATCATTGGTTTCTAAAGCCTGCTGAATTAATCTTTTAAAATCTGTATCAACCACTTGTTGTAAATCATCGCCATAGAAAACAGCCTTACCGTCAGATTTTCTATTGATCAACCAAGCGCCTTCTTTACCTAGCAATACAGACACCAATACATACACACCTATAATGATGGCTAAACCAATGATCACATACATAATGACAACAATAATCTCACTAAGACCTGATAGAAAAGAAATATTTGGGTCATTCCTTTTTACTGCTTTTTTTTCAGTATAATCGAATGCATCACCTTCATATCTGGTTTTGAATGATGTTTCAAAGTTTCGTTTGACAAAGGTATCTAGGGGTACAAAAGGTAGTGAATTTAAAGAGTCCTCTTCATAATATGATGTATCTAATTCCTGCTCATACATGATGGAGTCTTGACCACTCAGGTCCACACTCAGTAAGTACAATAAGAAAATAAATATAGCATATCTCACTATCATATTTCCGTAATATTTGATGGTTTGTCCAATCTAAATGGAAATACCAAATAATACCATGAAATTGCAGAAAGTGTGGCAAGTATAATGGCGACACTGACTATATTGGGCATGACATTAGAATATCGGGTGATAAACCCTTCTAGAAATCCTGCTGCAACCGTAAATGGTATGGTACTCAACCAAATCTTAAGACTAGTACGCATTCCAGCTTTGAAGGAATCCAACCTAGAATAAGTACCTGGGAATAAGATACTTGCACCCAATATTAAACCTGCCATAGTCTCGATCACAATAGCAAATATCTCCATCGCTCCATGAATCCAAATGCCACGCACACTTTCCCAAAACACACCTTGCTGGTAAAAAAACGACTGAAAGGCACCTATCATGATACCATTTTGCAACATAATGTACACGGTACCAAATCCCCCGGAAACACCATAAATAAAACACTTGAGTCCGACGGTGAGATTATTCATCGTAATTCCGATAAAACTCCCCCAATTGGAACCCGATTTATACACTGCGACAGCATCACCTGATTTGATATTAGTCATGGTCATTTCTACATAGTCGTCACCCAAGATGAGCCTTACAAATGAATCATCATAAACGGCGGAAATAACACCAATTGACACCGAAATAAAAAATAACACAAAGGCATAAATCAGGAATTTTTTATGGTCTCGGATGATGGTGGGCACATCAAATTTAAAAAATCGAACCAATACGTTACTTTCTTCCCGTTTGGTTTTATATATTTGCCGGAAAGCAGTAGCAGCGAGATGATTGAGGTAGATAACGGTCTTGCTTTTCGGATAGTATGTTTGGGCAAATGAAAGGTCATTTACCAATTGGATATACAGTCCTGCTAGATCGTCAGGATTCATTTTTGACTGCCCGATGATGGCTTGTTCGAATGCAAGCCATTTATCTTTGTTCCGTTTTATAAAAGCAACCTCTCTCATACGGGGTAAAAATAATTATTTATGTCCGAAATTAGTATCAATACTACCCAAAATGTTAATATAAATTTTAAAATTGCTGATCTAGGCAGTAGAATGGGTGCATATGTAGTAGATTTGATCATGAAATTTTGTTATCACTTATTTATCAGTTGGGCAGTGATCCATAGGATTGGCATGAGTGAATTGACTTGGGACAATTGGTCTGTCATGAGTATTTATATTATCTTTTATTTGCCTGTCATCTTTTATTCCTTAGTACAAGAGACATTGATGGATGGACAGACAATTGGCAAAAAACTACTTTCCATCAAGGTCGTAAAAATAGATGGTTACCAAGCGTCATTCACGGACTATCTGATCAGATGGGTATTCCGTTTGATCGACGTTACAGGTACGATGTGTGTAGCCGGTGGCATTTCGATTTTAGTATCTAAGATTCACCAACGTATCGGAGATATTGCAGCAGGTACAGCGGTAATAAGCCTTAAGAACAACATCAATATCAGCCATACTATACTAGAAGAGATTGGCCAAGATTATGTACCTCTATATCCTAATGTGGTCCGTTTTTCAGACAATGATATGCGCATCATCAAGGAGACTTTTATCAATGCTAGAAAAAATAATGACTATGTCACACTTCAAAAATTAGTCAATAAAATAGAAGAAGTGAGTGAAATAAAGCGTGAAGGGAATGATTTGGCATTTATTTCTAGAGTCATCAAAGACTATAATTATTATACGGGAGAAGGTTAAAACACGCTAAAAAAGTTTTTGACAACTTAGTCTTGATATTTACATAATTTTTACCCAAATCTGTAAATGGGACCTTAAGTTTATCATTTTAAAAATTTAAATTTTGAGTCCACTCCGAAAACACTATTTGTTTGATAATCATCTGTTTTTTACCCGTTGACCGACCCCCAACCACTGAAGGGGTGAGTCACTAAAAGGGTGAACACTGAATGGAAATACTCCTGACCCTAAAGGAAATATATTGATTATCAATACATTAAAAATATTCATCTTAACCTAAGGTGTTAAATTTACTTTTCAAAGTGGACTCAAAAATGTAATTAAACCAATTGTATTTATCAAATAGTCCAAAATAAGGAAACAGGTTTTTTTATTCAGTCGATTACAAAAATATTTGCACAGCCTTCGCTATGGAAATATTCTAAGAAGAAGAATCAATGAGATGAAGTTTATTGGACTATTTTGTTTGTACTATTGGTATAAACTATCATAAAACGACAAAAAGGCAACACAAATCAAGTCTGTGTTGCCCAAGTCGAAAAAGTATTATGTTAAGTATTACTCTTTACAGATATTCAAATTGCCACTATTGTTATTCTGTAGCGTCTTGGTATCCCAATATTCATTAAGCACTACATCACAACTGCCTGATCTTGTAGATGTACTATTATTTAAAATCAAATTACTGCTGCCAAAACCAGCTAAAATAATATTTCCCTTTAACGCTCCATATCCAAAATCTAAAGCACCACCATCAGAAACATCCAAATAGTCAAATTGATATTTATCTCCTGCTTCCAATATCAAAATTCCACCCCAAAATCCAGCTTCTGCTTTTAGGCCTCTCATCACTACATGATTTGAAGCAGTACCCATAATCCTAAAAGGAGAATTTTCACTCTGAAAAATCAAGGAAGTATTTTCATCAAAAACAAACTCTGCACCTGCCATAACTTCTACTGATTTGGAGAAAGTTGTCTTTTTTGAAATGAAATAAGGAATGGCTGTCTTTACAAAAGTGGAAGCCCTTTCTATATAATTCTCTGAACTCTGTGTAGAGTTAATATTAATATATGGCTTGCCATTATTTGTAAAAGTATTAGCATTATAATCCAAAAATGAAGATTGATTTGCATCCACCACTATTGGAAAATTTACACTACCTCTGATAGTATTGTTGGTAAATGATGTACACTCTCCTTTATGTAGGATGACGATACCTGCATCACCAGAATTTAGAATTTGATTATTTGTCAATGAGATTTTGCTTTCTTCTATTGTGATAGCGGCCTTTACATCATTAAAAAAACCTTGAGCAGATACAGCGCCTGCCTTCTCAATAATAGCATGACTGATGGAGTTGCCCACTCCATTTGTGTACAAATAAATACCAGCCCAAGAAGGTGCAACACCTCCGTTATTGGTAAATATGATCTGTTTCTGTGCCGTGCCATTTGCTTTTATTAAACCTTTTTCTTGTATTAACAATGAAGTACCATCATTAAATTGTATCGTCGTACCTGGCTCAATCGTAAGCGTACCATTAAATACATATACATCACAATCTACAATATAATCCACGCCTAGTGGATTTCTGTCGGTCAACGTCAGGGATTGTCTGATGTCACAGTCTAACTTAGTAGGTTGGTTTGGGTTGTTGTTAATGTCTTCAGGGTTGAGAGGGTCTTTACCGCAAGCATTCATCATCAAAACACATGCTGCGATCACCGAAAATTTTACATACTTTTTCATTTCTACTACATTTAAAATTTTGTTTAAAAATATAGCGCAAAGGTATATACATGCGCAATGGCAGTAAAGATGGGAAGACATGGAATAAAAAAACGGTGGTTTTCCACCGTAGCCTAAAAAGAAAGAAAGTATTAGTCAATCACACCTGCGAGAATCGCCTTTCTAATAAGGCCTGCAATGTTTTTTACGTCAAATTTTTGAAACAACGTGGCCCGATGCCCTTCGATAGTAAATTCTGATAAATGTAGTTTTTCGCCGATTTCTTTTGATGTTAATTCTTCCGAAATAAATTGTAATACTTCTTTTTCGCGTGTAGTCAGCGTTGGGAAATTAGGATTTTGTCCGTATTTATGCCCTTTGAGATGATTTTGGAGTATTTTCTGAATATTTGTAGGCAAATAGTCATCACCAAGTAATATTGTCTCTACACATTTTTTGATTTCTAGGGCAGAGGTAGTTTTCAATAGGTAAGAATCGGCTCCTGATCGGAATGCTGACTGTATGATCCGTGGATTATCGTGACTGCTCAAAGCTATTATTTTTGCCTTTGGGCTATTCTTTTTAATTTTTTTCATCACATCTCTTCCGTCAGATTCTCCCAATGAAATATCGATAATGTAACAATCATACTGAAAAACTTGGTCGTCTTCATAAAATGCTTGCGTTGTGGCAAAAGATTTTACCGTCTCCACACCTGATACCTGACTTGTGATCATCACCAAGCTTTCCATGATCAGCGGATGATCGTCCAGAATTACAATACTATACGCCATATTTGATATTGATATCTATTTCTGTACCCTTTCCTTCGTCAGAATAAACTTGCATAATTCCTTCCACTTCCTTAAGTCTGTCTTTCAAAAAGCTAAATCCTTTTTGCACATTTTCTTGATTAATTCCTACGCCATCATCATTTACTTTTAGTGAAAACAATCCTTCTTGGTCATCTATCACCACCAAAATTTTTGTTGCGTTGGAATATTTTACAGCGTTACCGATGACTTCTTGGGCTAATCTGTAAATAAATAGTTCGAAGGATCTAGACTTGTTTTTTTGATAGCTTTTAATATCAACACCTATGGGAATAAGCTGACTGTAATCCTTACAAAAAAACTGGATGGACGCCATAAGGCCTTCATCCATAAATACTTTTGGCAACATATTGTGTGCTATATTTCGTGTACTTTCGTGCAGTTTTGCCAACTTTTTTTCTATCACATCGAGTGTAGCATTTGGCTGCTGCATATTAGCAATGGATGCTTGCATTTTTATAGCTGCTATTTCATTTGCTAGACCATCATGCAGTTCTTTTGCAAGTCTTATTCGTTCATTTTGTTCACCTTCTACGAGAGAGTTAAAAATCGCTTGTTCCTTTTCATGTTTCAGTTTTATAATGTTTTGAGCCGCTTTATTTTTTTGCAACTTAACCCACAATAATGTGATGAAAATAGCTAGAGCAGCAGCTATTAAACCTGAAATAAGCAGAGTAATTTTGAGTGAATTGGCAGTAATAATAGACTTCTGTTCACTGATGAGTTGTGTTTTTTGTGCGGTCTCATATTTTTCTATCATATCCAATTTTAAGGTATTATAATCAGCAGATTTTATACTATCGATCACATTGCTGTATTCCTTATAAAATTTACTTGATGCGATATAATCATTATTATTTTCATAAACACGGGCTAATAACAAAATACTTGGTGGCAAAAATCTAGGCAAGTTTTCTTTATAATATTCGTATGATTCTAGACCGTATTTGATGGCTAAGGCTGGATTAGAAGTAGCGTGAAATTCTGCTAGAGATGAAGCGCACAATGACTTTTTGTAGTCATCTTCTATTTCAGTAGCCAATTGGTAAGATTCGTTATATTTTTTTAAAGCTTCATCCCTCTTTCCTTTTTTATTGGCTAGGTCAGCAAGGGTAAGTTTTCCATACAAAATGGCTGTATTGTCCTTTGTTTTTTCACCAATCTTGACCGCTTCCACTGCATATTTTTCAGCTTGCTCAAAACTATCTATCGAAATATAGGCAAAACTAAGGTTTCCTGAGATGCTTCCCGCAAAAACATTTGACCCATCTTTTGGTAATTTGTCCAATGCTTTTTGAAAATAGGATACGGCTTTAATGAAATCCATTTCATCCAAAAAAACGTTAGCTAAATTATTATACACATAAGCAGATTTTTCATTGTCACCTTTTTTTTCTAGACTTTCAGCTGCTACAAGAAGATAATGAACACCAGAATCCTGCTTTCCCACTTGAAAATAAGAACTTCCTAATACATTTGCAAAATCAGCAGTCATGCCTTCAAAGGAACGCTTCTTAATAAAATCCATACCTTTTTGAGCATAAATCAAAGCGCTGTCTGGTTTGTCTGATCGCACATAATATTTGCACATGGAATATAGGATCTCACCTTCATCATTTGGTGATAGTTTACCATTTGATGCCATGTATATGGAATCCATTTTTCTTATTGCCTCCATTTTATTATCCATAAATAACTGATCGTTTTTAGAAATAAAATCATTTAGTTCTTGTCCACTGAGGGGAAGGACGATCAATAGAAAAAGGATAACGATGCTATATATTTTAACCATAAATCATATTTTAATCAAAAACGAATTTTCAAATAAATAAAAGGCAAAATTAGATCATAAAAACTTTCAAAAGTAAGGGTATTTACTAAAATATATGATATCAATTATGTTCTTTGCAAAAAAATGGCCAGAAAAGTCCTTTTGGTTACCTTAATCATCAAAATATAGGTAGTTATGTACAAGCTTTTTAAACAAAAACCTACTCACATTCCCAAACCCAATCATCAAGTGGATAGGATTTTGTCTTGTAGCTGTAGTGCCACCATTCCGTACGGATCGAGCCGAAGCCATTTTCTTCCATGGTAGATTTTAAAAGGGTTCTATTTTTGTTGACTTCTGAGCTATGTCCTTTATAATCTTGATGCGCTTCCTTTCCGAAAAAATCATACGGAGTACCCATATCAAGTTCTTCACCGTTTTTATCCAAGATAGTGAGATCTACGGCAAGACCACGACTATGCATCGATCCTTTTTCAGGTGGCGTCACGTAGCTAGGATTGGGCATAATGTCCCACAATCGTTGTTGATATGGCCTAGGTCGGAAACAATCGAATACTTTGATACCATAACCATATTTTTCTTTCAGTAATTTGTGTATTTCTACCAGTTTTGATGCCGCTTCGGGTCTGAGATAACATTTGGCACAGTCATAAATCTTTTTTTTGGTAAAATTATCTGACGTTGCATATTTGATATCTAAGGCAATGCCGGAAGTTACTTTGCTTATTTCTTTCCATCCATCGGGTATGGGTTTTGGGCTTGGTTTTACGGTTTCCTCTACCTTTTTGATAGGAGTTTCTTTAACTATTACGGGTTCTTGTTTTTCTATTGGTGATACTTTTTCTTTCGTTTTTACGGGAAGAGAAGCATTTTCTTGTTTACATTGGATGAAAATGAAACAAAAAGTAAGCAAAGATATCAGCCGTGGGAAAGATTTGATCATTTCTGTAAGTACTTGATTTCAGTTAATTTTTTATCAAACCATTCAATCTGAGACTGAATATATTTTTCATTGTCAAGTAGCTTTTTGAATGCTGGAAGGAAGGTATTTTTTTTGTACGGAAATGGTTTTTCTAAACGATAGCCTTCTTTGTCCACCAAAAGTAATTGTTCTATACTATTTCCTTGGATCATCAGCAAATAATCTTCCGTTGGACCTTTGATATTTGGATCTATTTTATTGTTGTCATTTAGAAAGACGTCTTTTCGTCCTGCGTTAAATTCTTTGAATAATGAATCCGGAACAAAATAAACTTTTGTAGTGGCATACTTCTCTGCAAAACCTTTACTTAGAAGATCGAAATATTCCTTATTTTCTTGAATAGTTGTCTGTAATTGTTTTTCAAATGATGCCCTTACTTTTGGATTTAGGTTAGATTTGGCCAAGGATTGGGTAAGGAAGTTTATTTTTTTGCCGAAAACGGGTATTCTTACAAGCAAACTAGTTTCGGATGTGAAAGATTTTTTTTTGCTTTCTTCTATCTTATTTTCAATTATTGCAGACCTTGTTTCTGATAAATTATAAATATCTAAACCTTGTTTAGCTTTTCTTTTTCCCCAGTTTGAAATTGGAATTCCAGCACCAATCAATCCTGCACCTGCGATGCCAAAGGTGTATTTATCCTTTTTTTCAAAAAAAACATCATAGATATTTACAGCTATCAAAGCACCGCCAGCATAGGTCAGCACTTTCCCACCAAAATTTAATCGTCGCCCTGCTTTATACTTTTTTAACGCAGGATCTACTTGAGCAAGATAAGTTTTAAAGGCCGACTTGTCTGTCTCACTTCCATTGTGATAATAGTCCGCACCGAAGGTGGTAAACTCGATTCTGAGCGAATCTTTCTGTCCCACCGACGCTTGGATTGTAAATATTGATATAAGCACAGATATAAAAAAGATCCTTGTCATGAAGTACAATTTGCAATAAAACGGCAAAAATACGAGAATCCTTGTATTACGTGCTAAAATGATGGGTAAATGTGATGCATTGTATTTTGGATGACATGGACGATAGCAATGATGTCATCACCCATCACCCGACTTGTGCAGCTTTAGCGGCATCACTATAACTTGTTACGCAAGGCGTGATCCCTAAATCTTCACCACCTTATGTCTTTCTTTTACGTCTTTGTTTTGTATCTCAAAAATATAAAGTCCGCTTGGGATGTCGCTGATATCTACTTGTGAATCTATGGTAGTCACTGTCTTGATGATTTGTCCATTTATATTTTGAGCCTGAACATTTGCTTCTGCCTGAAGTCCATCAATGTGGATGATGTTGTTTGATGGATTGGGATGTATTTTTAGTTGATTACTATTTGTGGCGAAATCTTTTGTACTGCTGATGATATTGCAGTCAGCTAAAGTGCCTTCGCAGTAATTAATTAAATAAGTACCAAATCTTTTATATATTGGTCCATCTTCCATTCCAAATCCTTCTACAAAATTTACAGTATTCAAAGACAGATCACCACATATACCTGGAGGGATACCGTGGTAATAAAAATGATTAAGATTTAAATTAAAATAATTTTTCATTAGCTTTATGGAATCAACTACATACTTTTTATCTTCGCCAAAGTCCACAGGATTAAAGATGCTAAATAGGCAATCGGGTAACGTATCACCAATTTGTAGACTAAAATCCCATATACATACTTCAGAACTATCTACACAAGGAAATACAATTTCATCAATATTGTACAAAAATACTTTCCTTTGGAGTGTATCTTCTCTCATATAACAAAGCGATTGTTTTGAGATAATTTTATATGGAAGTACATTAGGTGGTACAAATGAAGATACTAATTTTTTATAAGACCGCCCTTGGATGATAGTGTCACCAGAAAAATATCTTATTTCTGTAGATTTTTGACCCATTTGGATGCATAGGTTAGTATTATAATGACCATAAATCCAATACTTTCCTTCTTCCACCAATGGTTGGTATTTCTGAGCATACACTTGATTAATGATCGTAAAAAACAAAAAAATAAATAAGTATTTCATTTTCTTTTATTTTAATGTGAAATAATAAATTTTTCTGACTGGACGATTTGCCCATCACTTAAAAACTGAATGATGTATATCCCAGATGGAAAATCATGGGTATGAATGATATAATTTATATCTGAAGTTATAGGTCTCATTCCTTTTATCAATTGGCCTGACATGTCTCTAATACAATACTGATTGACCTTTTGAGTGGAATTTTGGTTCAAATAGAAACTTATAAATTGGGTGGCAGGGTTTGGATAGATTTTTAGGTGATTAGTATTTGTGGCGAAATCTTTTGTACCGCTGATGATATTGCAGTCAGCTAAAGCGCCTTCGCAGAAATCCACAAAAGTAACTGTATAGTCCACATAAAAACCAAGATTGTATTCTATCCCAACGCCTTCTACTTGCTTCATAGTCCTAATTCCTGGCAAACCACCATAAAAAAATCCATCGAAGTAACATACTTGTCGCATTTTGTTATAAATAAATTCCGTATTTATTGAGTCGATTCTAAAATAACGATCTGGAATTGGCCACCCTGAATGAATTAGTAAATTGCACTTGCTCAGGGTATCACCCACAGCTTGATTAAAATCATATAAAACATGTTCAGTTGTATCACAGAACTTATCAAAATCAATGGCAGGCAAACAATAGACTTTCTTTGATAATGTATCTTCTCGCAAATAAGCAAAAGATTCTTGAATATTTGTGTTAATTCGGTAGGGAATATATGGCGTAAAACATGGTTTGTCTGGGCACGAACTCTCTCCATCTAACCCGTATTTAATCAATTTTGAATATGATATTCCATTAACAATCGTATCTGAGCCAAAAGAAAAAAGGGATCCCCCTATGGTATTTGGTGGTTCCGATTCGTCTTGCTGACTATAAATCCAGTACTTATTTTTACCAATAAATGGAAGATATTTGTTTTGACCAAGACTAATAAACGACAAGGTCTAAACAATTAAAAAAATAAATAAGTATTTCATTTTCTTTTATTCTTTATGTGAAATAATAAACTTTTCTGACTGGACGATTTGCCCATTATTTAGAAACTGAATGATGTATATACCTGATGGAAAATCATGGGTATGAATGACATAATTTATATCTGATGTTATGGGTCTAATTCCTTTTATTAATTGGCCTGACATGTCTCTGATACAATACTGATTGACCTTTTGAGTGGAATGTTGATC
>Ga0105045_10004094_pt1 | contig 12634 bp, 1 predicted proteins | sample MAT02_FD_78089 | JGI IMG/M metagenome (GOLD analysis project Ga0105045, IMG submission 78089) | Freshwater microbial communities from Lake Fryxell liftoff mats and glacier meltwater in Antarctica - MAT-02 (megahit assembly) | ecosystem: Environmental > Aquatic > Freshwater > Ice > Liftoff... | reverse complement strand
GAGGGCAGCCTGGCGAGCACGCTGAACCGGATTTTCGACCTCAACCCCAGCGTCATCCAGGGCCGGCTGCGCAGCGAAGGCCCCATCGTCAATGGCAAGGCCACGGCGGGCGGCCAGCTCATCCTCATCAACCAGAACGGCATCCTCTTCGACCGTGGCGCGCGGGTGAACACCCAGGCGCTGCTGGCCAGCACGCTGAACCTGGCCATGAGCAACAGCGACTTCTGCGGCGGCAACCTGACCTTGTGCAGCAACGGCGCGCCGCTGACGGCGGGCGGCCTGCTGCGGCCGGCCTTTGCCGGCGGCTACGACGACGCCGGCAACACCCTGGCCTTGCGCCCCGACGGCCTGCGCCCGGGCAACATCGGCATCGGCAGCTTCGGCGCTGCCGGCGCGCCGGCGCCCCAAATCGTTTCGGGCAGCGGCGGCTCCGTCGTGATGGTGGCCTCACGCATCGACCACGACGCCGGGCTCATCGCATCGCCCGACGGCCAGGTCGTGCTGGCCGCCGGCAGCAAGGCCTACCTGGCGGTGAACAGCGACGCCAGCGACATCACCTTGCGCGGCTTGGTGGTGGAAGTGGAAGCGCACAAGGAAGGCGCCGGCCTGAACCTCACGAACCTGGTGCGCAATGCCGGCGACATCACGGCCGACCGCGGCAACATCACCATCGCCGCACTGGCCATCAACCAGCAAGGCCGCATCTCGGCCAAGACGGCGGTGCAGCGCAATGGCTCGGTCTACCTCAGCGCACGTACTTTGGGCGGCGCCGAAGCCGGCACGCTGCGCCTGGCCGCCGGCAGCGTGACCGAGGTCATGCCCGACCTGAAAGACAGCGCCACCCTGCCCGAAAGCAGCGCCTACGCGCCCTACCGCGGCGAAATTCGCGCCCGCGGCGGCGTGATCGAAAACCACGGCTTGCTGCAGGCGGCGGGCGGCCGCATCGGCATCGAGGCCAGCAACGGCGCAGAGCCTTCAGCGGCGCGCGTGTATCTGGGCAGCACCAGCCTGACCAGCGTGGCAGGCGTGTGGAGCGATGTCGACCCAGCGAAAAATGTCGTGAGTTTTCGCGTCACCTCCAACGAACTGAAAAACTCGCCCGACCAGAAAAGCGGCCTGCTGCTGGGCGCCACGGTGACGGTGGACCTGAGCGCCGGCAGCAACATCCTGGCGCTGGACGGCTACCGCAGTGGTGTGCTGCGCACGGTCGCCGAAAAGGCAGCTGTGGGTGGTGAACTGTCGATAGGGTCCAGCGGCTCCTTGATCCAGCGCAGCGGCGCCGCGCTGGACGCCTCGGGCGGCGGCTACCGCTACGCCGAGACCCGGCTGGCCACGAGCACGCTGCTCGGCGAAGACGGGCGCATTTACGACATCGCAACCGCACCGCAGCAGGCCCGCTATGCGGCGCAGCTGGACCGCACCACCTTCACCGACGAGCGCTGGAACCAGCCCACCAGCGTCGTCAACCTGACACTGGCCTCGGGGGTGTACCGCGAGGCCCATGTCGAGGGCCGCGCTGGCGGCACGCTGCGCCTGGGTTCGGGCGCCGGCCTGGTGCTGGACGGCGCGCTGAAAGGTGGCGTCACCATCGGCACACGACAGTTCGACCGTGCGCCCACGGGCGCCACGCTCTTTGTCGGCACCGGCCTGCAGCCGCTGGCGCTGGGCCTGGTGGACCGGCCGCCCATCGTGGTGACTTTCAACCCCGAGGGCCAGCGACTGGGCAATGTGCTGTGGCGGCAGGCCGGGGCCGACAGCCTGGGCGCAGGCTTCACCGCCAGCACGACCTTGAGCACGGCGCAGCGCGACAACATCCTGCTCGGGGCCGATCAGGTGTTCGGCCGCGCCAGCAGCACAACGCTCGGGCGTGTGGAAACGGGCTTCGCTAAGGTGGAGGTCAACGCTGACGGCCGCATCACGCTGCCGGCCGATGTGCGCCTGCAAGCCGACAGCGGCGCCAGCCTGACGCTGCGCGCGCCGCTGCTCGACATCGCCGGCGACATGCGCCTGCCTTCGGGTTCCTTGCTGCTGACGCCGCAGCTGGAAAACGGCGTCGATCTGGTGGACCCGGCCCTGCTAAATATCAGCGAGCGCCTGATCGTGCGCGGCAGTGCCACGCTCTCGGTGGCGGGTGAATGGGTGAACAACAGCGGCCTGGGCGGTGCGGCGGTGGGCGCCCGTCTGCCCAGTGCCCGCCAGGGTGCCACGGGCAGCCCGCTGCCGACCACCGGCGGCGGCGCCATCGCGCTGCGGCTGGTCAACGAAGACTTCCAGACCCGCCTGGAAGCCGGCGCCGTGCTCGACGCCAGCGGCGGCGCCCTGCTCGACGCCAACCGACGCGTCAACGGCGGGCGCGGCGGCAACATCGCGCTGGCCAACGGCAACGCCAACCCGGCCAGTTCCGACTGGATGCAGGCCACGCTGCTGGGCCACAGCCTGACGAGCGGCGGCGGCCTCACCTACAACATCAGCCGCGCGGTGCTGGACAGCAACAGCGCCAACGGCACCCTGCCGGCCGACACCACGCGCCTGACGGCGGCGCAGCTGAACGGGGGCGGCTTCGCCAGCGTCAACGTCAACGCGGCCAACGGGCTGCGCGTGGAAGACGGCGCGCAGATCACCCTGCAGCCGCAGAACCTGGTGCTCGACACCGCGGCAGCCCTGAACTTGCCAAGCGGTGCCGCGCTGCGCGGCGTGGCCAGCGTGCAGACGCTGCCGGCGCACCAACGCACGGGGGCGAGCCTGTCGCTCTCGGCCGGCAATGGCGGCCTGAGCGTGGGCGAAGGTGCAGCGCTGCGCACCGACCCTGGCGGCAGTCTGTCGCTGGTGGCGGCCGCGGGCATGCAGATCGACGGCCTGCTGGTCGCGCCGGGCGGGCGCATCACGCTCTCGCTGCGCGGGCGCAATGACTTGAGCGCCACGCCGTTGACCCTGGGCAACGAAGCCCTGCTGTCGGTGGCCGGCGTGTTCGTGCCCACGCCCAGCGACATCGGCCTGGTGCGCGGCAGCGTGCTCGGCGGCGGCAGCATCACACTGGAAGCACGGCAGGCCGGCATCGTGACCGAGGCCGGTTCGCGCATCGACGTGAGCGGTCGTGAGCAAGTGTTATCGCAGGCCGCCGCCGCGCCGGGCCAAGCCATCAACACGCAAACCGTGATCGGCCACGCCGGCACACTGGTGCTGCAAGCGCAACGCCAGGTGGTGCTGGCCGGTGAGTTGCGTGCGGCGGGGCCCGGGACTGCGGCAGGGGGAAGTTTCGCGCTGGAACTGCTGCGGCCCGACTTCCAGACCGCCCGGCCCTTGCCACAGCGCCTGGTGGTGGCCCCGGGTGGTATCGACCGTTCACCGGGCGCTGGCACGACGGCCGCGACCTCAGCCACCACATCAGCCACCACCACGACCAGCGTGCTGGACAGCAGCGCGCTGCAGTCCGCCGGTTTCGAGAAGCTGCGTCTGCAGTCAGAAGACGTGGTGGAGTTCCAGGGCAGCAGCACGCTGGCCTTCGAGCGCGGCATTCGCATCGACGCGCCGGTGCTGCGCCTGGCGCCCGGCGCGCAAACCACGCTGAGCGCCGCGCAGGTGGCGGTGGGGCAGTCGCTGGGCCCGCGCACGCAACAGGCCGACGAGGCCGGCCGCAACGTCTGGCTGCGTGACGCCACCCTGGCCTTGACCCCGCCGGCACCGACGACCGGCACCGGGCTCTTGAACATCGAAGCCGGCCATGTCGATTTCTACGGCCACAGCACCATCAGCGGCGCTGCGCTCACGCGTGTAGCCAGCCAGGGCGATGTGCGCTTCATCGGGCGCGAGATCAACCTCAATGTCGGCGGCGCCGCGGCCAACCCCGATCTCATCTACCAGGCCGGCGCCTTGCGCACGGCGGGCAACCTGGAATTCAAGGCCAGCCAGCTCTACCCCGCCACACGCACGCGCTTCGAGGTGCAAGCCCTGGGTGACAGCAGCTACCTGCTGGTGCAGCCTAGCGGGCAGACCCCGGGCGATGTCTACTCGGCCGCTGGCCTGCTCAGCCTGCAGGCGGCGCAAATCGTGCAAGCCGGCAGCGTGCGTGCTCCGCTGGGCACGCTGGAACTTCGCGCCAGCCAGCGCCTGGAACTGGCGCCCGGCAGCCTGACTTCGGTTTCGGGCGCCGGCCTCACCGTGCTCTATGGCGGCACGCTGGACGGCCTGCAGTGGCGCTATGTCGATGGCAACCAGACCACCTCCTCCAGCGCCCCGCGCCTGCTCGACGCGGTGTCGCCCGAAGGCAAACGCCTGGATATGCGCGCGCCTGAACTGGTGGTGGCCGGTGGTGCCAAGGTCGACCTGAGCGGCGGCGGCAACGTGCAGGCGGTGGAGTTCGTGGCCGGCAACGGCGGCGACCTGGACATTGCCAACGCCGCCGACACCTACGCCATCATTCCGCGCAGCCAGCTTGCCACGGTGCCTTACGACACCTACCAACAACTGGCCGGCGGGCGCGACCCGGGCGCGGGCTTCACGCTCGCCAACCCGCGCGACGGCACGCTCTACGACAGCCTGCAAGTGGGCGCCGGCGCGCGCGTGCCGGCTGGTGAATACGTGCTCTTGCCGACACGTTTTGCCACCTTGCCGGGCGCCTTTCTGGTGCAACTTCAAACCGGCAGCGCCTACCGCAACCTGCAGCCTGGCCAGACGGCCAGCCTGGGCTCGGGCGAAACCGTGGTTGCCGGCCACCGCAGCGCGCTGGGCACCGGTGTGCGTGAGTCGCAAAGCGTGGGCGTGGTGGTGTTGCCCGGCACCGCCATCAGCCGCTACAGCGACTACACACTGAGCGGCGCCCAACTGCTGACCGCTCGCGCAGAACGCGCTGAGACCAGTCTGCCCGTGGCGCCTTGGGACGCCGGCCGGCTGAACCTGCTGGACGCCACCCAATTGACGCTCAGTGGCAGCTTCCTGACCCGCGGCGCCACGCTGGACGGCCGCATCGGCCGCACTGCAGAGATCGACATCACCGGCCCGCGCATCAGCATCGTGGCCCAGACCGGTGCCACGCCGCAAGCCGCGGGCACGCTGGAAATCAGCAGCGCCACGCTGTCGACGCTGAATGCAAGCGTGCTGGTGGGCGGCACGCGCACGCGCAATGGCGACGCGGTGCAGATCACCACCACGGCGACGCAGGTGAACGTGGCCAACAACGCCCAGACGCCGGTGCAGTTGCCCGAGCTGATGTTGACGGCGCGGGAAAAGATCACCATCGCCGCCGGCAGCGTGCTGCGCGCCACGGCAAGCACAAGCCCTGCCGCAGGCCCGCTGTTCAAGGCCGAATCTTCAGGCGCGCTGGTGCGCCTGAGCAGCGCCGGCCAGGCCAGCGTGGACCGCGGCAGCTTCAGCGCCGCCACCGGCGAGCTGGACATTGCCGCCGGTGCGCAGCTGCAGGCCAGCCAGTCGATGCTGCTGGACGCCACGCGCACCACGCGTTCGGAGGGCACGCTGGTGGTGGGTGCGCCGGGCGCGGGCGCTGGTTCAGGAAGCGCGGGCAACACGGGTGGCGCCTTGAGCCTGGCCGGTTCACGCGTGAGCCTGGGCGACACCGCCGCGCTGGCGGCCAACAGCGGCGGCCTGGTGCTTTCCAACGCCGCGCTGGCGGCATTGGCCGGGCTGGACGAACTGATTCTTCGCGCCTATGAGCGCATTGATTTCTACGGCAACGCCGCGCTCGGCGCCGCAAGGCTGAACCGCTTGAAACTGGACACTCCGGCTCTCGCTGCGCAGCCCGTGGCGGGTGTGGCCAACGCTACGCTCAGCGCCGCAGAGCTGACGTGGGTGAACCGCTCCAGCGCCGGCTCTGGCACACGCGCCAGCGCGCAAGGCGGCAGAGGCCAGCTCACGCTGAACGCGCCGAAGTTGATGCTGGGTGCGGGCGACAAGGCCACCAGCGGCTTCGGCAGCGTGACGCTGGCCGCCAGCAACAGCATCGACCTGCAAGGCAGCGGCAGCCTGCGCGCTGCGGGCACGCTGACGCTTGCCACGCCGGCCGTGCGCGCGCTGGGCGGGGCGCAACAGCAACTCGTGGTGGTGGACGAAACGGTGGCCGCAGCGCCGGTGTATGGCAGCCTGAACCTGCGCACGCCTGACGCCGCAACGACAAGCGCTGCCGCCGCCGTTGACGCACCCGCCACCCTCACTGCTGCTGCACTGGGCGGGCGTGTGCTGCTGCAGGGCCGCGACGTGAACGTGAACAGCGCGCTGGCGGCCCGCTCGGGCCACATCACCGTGCAGGCCGAAGGTGGCTTGCTCTCGCTGGGCGCACAGGCGCGGCTGGACGCTGCCGGCGACACCGTTGACTTCAACGGCAGCGTAGTCGGCGCCGACGGCGGCACCGTGAGCCTGCGCGCCGGCAGCGGCCGCGTGGACATGAAGGCGGGCGCCGTGGTGGACGTGGCATCTGCCGCCGCAGGTGGGCAGGCGGGGGTGTGGCAGCTGCAGGCCCGCGAAGCCGTGCTTGGCGGCACCCTGCGCGGCCAGGGCGGCACGCGCGGCGGCTCGGCGCAGATCGACCTCGGCAGCCTGGCCGGTTTTTCTTCGCTGAATGCGCTGCTCGACCAGGGCGGTTTCACCGAACAGCGGCAGTTGCGTGTGCGCGCCGGCGATTTGAGCGTTCTGGCCGCCGACCGCGTGAACGCGCGGCGCGTTTCTCTCACTGCCGACAACGGCCGCATCGACGTGCTGGGCCAGGTCGGGCGCAATACCGCCGAAGGTGCAGGCGAGGTCCAGCTGCACGCCGCACAAGGCCTGCGCCTGGCCGCCGGCAGCCAGGTGCTGGCCGCCGCCACCGGCACTGCCGCGCGTGGCGGCGAGGTGCGCGCCGACACCCGCAGCGGCGCGCTGGTGTTTGAAGCCGGCGCGCGCATCGACGTGCGCTCGGGCCCTGCCGGCGCAGCCGGTGGTGTGATCTTCGGCGCCGTGCGCAATGCAGCGGGTGCCACGGGTGGCGTGCAGTTGGCCGGCGAAGTGCTGCGCGGCAGCGGAAGCAATGGCGGCGGCAGCAGCGGCAACAACAGCGGCAGCAACAACAGCCTCGCCAGCGTCGATCTGGAACTCACCCGCGTCTACAGCGGCGCCGACGTGCCGACGCTGCTGAACGCGGCGCAGATTTCGCGCTACGCCGCTGACCATCTGGGCTTCGTCACCACCCTGGCCGGCAACACGCTGATGGCCAACCTGCGTGACGAAGGCGGCGCTGCCCTGGGCACCCGCGTCACGGGTGCCACCGAGCTGCAGACTCCGGGCGCCCTGACGCTGGACACCAATTGGGACCTGACGAACACCAGCTGGCTGGCGGGCAACCTGCCGGGCACGCTGACACTGCGCGCCGCGGGCGGCCTGCGCCTGCAACAGACCATCGGCGCGCCGAACACACCCAACCTGGCCGCCACCACCGCCAACGCGGTGGCCAACAACAACATCAACCTGGCCAACCACGCCATCCGCGCGGGCGACACCTGGCACATCCGGCTCGCGGCCGGGGCTGATCTGGCTTCGGCCGATGTGCTGGCCACGGCGAACAGCAGCACGGCAGCCAGCGACGGCCACCTCGTGCTGGCCAACGCCCTGGCCGGTGTGCGCACCGGCAGCGGCCACATCGCGCTGGCGGCGGCCGGCGACATTCGCCTGGACAGCGCCACCTCGGCCATCTACACCGCCGGCCGCACAGGCGTGGCCGACACCGCCGTCAACGGCAACAACCGCTGGGCCGTGGATGGCGGCGGCATTGCCCTGCGCGCTGGCGGCAGCATTACGGGCGCGGCCAACGTGCCGGACCTGTGGGTGACCGACTGGTTGCGCCGTATGCGCCAGACGGCCAGCGACTTCGTGCGCGACGGTTACCTCACCGACTGGTGGAGCTTCCGCCCGCGTTTTCAGCAAGGCGTGGCGACGCTGGCCGGCGGCAACATCGAGGTGCAGGCCGGCGGTGCCGTGCGCGACCTGCTGTTTGCGCTGCCCACCAGCGGGCGCACCAGCAACGTGGCCGGCGTGCGCGAGGTGAATGTCAGCGGCGGCGGCGACCTGAAGCTGCGCGCAGCCGGTGATGTCGATGGCGCTTCTTTCCTCATCGGGCGTGGCCGCGGTGAGGTGGCAGCCGGCGGTGCCATCGGCAGCAGCCAGCCAGTGCAGGCTTACCTGATGGGCTACAGCAGTGGTGGCGTGCCCGAGCAGGCGACGTTGTCGCTGGTGGCGGGCGCGGGCGCCGCGCTGCAGAGCGTGAACAACCCCACCTTCATGGGCCTCAACGCGGGTACGGGCGCCACCGGGCCCAGCTTCCACCCCACCAACCCCGCGTTAACTTCGCCCTCGTCGTTCATCACCACATTTTTCACCTACGCGGCCAACAGCACCGTGGCCGTGGCCTCCAAATCCGGCGACGTCTCGGTGCGGGGCATACTCGCGCCCACCAACGCGGCCTGGCGTTCGCTGAACACGCTGAATGGTGTCTCGGTCAACCTCACGGGTTCCAGCGCCTTCCCCGCCAACGTGTCGCTCATCGCCTTGGCCGGGAACGTGGTCGGCCCAGCCGCATTCAACGGCGACACCGCCACGAACGTCATCAAGACCTGGCCCTCGCCACAAGCGACGCTGGCCGTGCTGGCGGCCAACAACGTGCGCGAGCTGGGCATCGAGGTCTCGGCGCTGTCGCCCTCAGGCTTGATAACGCCCCTGCAGAACTTTGAAGACGCGCGCGTCACGGTGGGTGGCGAGTCCTTCAATTCAGGCGGCAAGGTCACGGTGGAAGGCAAAGCCATCACTCTCGGGCGCATCGTCGAGCGCACAGCCGAACTGCCCGCTGGCTTGCTGTCGCGCGACGACAGCGCTGCCGGCCTGCACTTCGAAGTGCAGGCGCTTGACGGCAGCATCTTCAACAACTCGGCTTCGCAGCTGACCCTGCCGGCACGCAGTCGCGTGCGCGCTGGCGAGGACGTTCTCAACCCCAACCTGCAGTTGCAGAACTTGGCCGAGGCCGATGTGAGCGAGGTGCGCGCGGTGCAGGGCCGCATCGCCAAAGGCAACGGCAGCGGCGGCATCGAGATTTCAGGTCCTGGCCAACTGCTCGTGCAGGCCGGCGGCGACATCGACCTCGGCAACTCGAACGTCAGCCTCGCTGGCGCCAACGTTGGTGGTGTGGTCGCCACGGGCAATGCAGGCAATGCCTTGCTGCGCAGCGCCAGGAGCGCGCGCCTCACGATGTTGGCGGGCGTGCCGGGCGACATCGACCTGGCCCGCATGGACGCCGCCTACGCGCGCGTGCTGGCCCTCAACGCCGCCGGCAACGACATCGCGTCTCTCTACGCCCAACTGACGCTCGAACTGGAAACAGCCGGTGGCCGCGACGCCGTGCTGGCCGCTAGCAGCGTGGCCGCGTTGCTGCCGCGCAGCACCAACTTCGGCCGCTTCACCACCCTGGACACCCAGGCGCCCGAGGCGCTGGCCGCCTACAAGCAGGTGCTGCGCGACGGCAGCCTGCCGCTGGCCGGCGCCGATGCACGCGACGCTGCGGCCCTCTTGGCGCTGCTGGCTCGCGAGGAGAACGTGGCCGGGCTGCGCGCCGCGACTTCGCTGCGCGGCTTCCTGCAGGGCACGGCGACACCCACGCTGGGCGGCAGCGCACTCGACAGCGCCACGGCCGCCGTTTATGCCGACCTGACCGACCGCTACCCCAGGCTCTTCGCCGGCGCCGTGGTGCGCCGTGCCAACGGCGCGCAACTGACCGGCCCCGGGCCGCTGGTGTTCGACCGCTTGTTGAAGGACGTGATCACCGGTTTCGTGGGCGCGCCCGCGACCGGCGGCGGCAGCATCTTCACGTTCCAGACCTCGGTGCAGACGCTGGGCGGCAGCGACATTGACCTGTGGGCACCGGCGGGCGACATCGTGGTCGGCCTGACCACAGCCAACGCCAACCGGCCGGTGGGGATCATCACCAACCAAGGTGGCGCCGTGCGCAGCGTGGTTTCGGGCGACTTCAGCATCAACCAGGGCAAGGTGCTCACGGTGCAGGGTGGCGACATCCTCGTCTATTCGGCACTGGGCAGCATCGACGCCGGGCGCGGTGCCAAAACTTCGCTCAGCGCGCCGGCCCCGCAGCGCGTGCCCATCCTTGACGCCGCCGGCAACCAGATCGGCGTGCAGGTCATCATCCCCGCCAGCGCCACCGGCAGCGGCATCCAGACACTCAGCTCCGACCCCGACGGCCTGGGCCCGGCGGTAGCGCCGGCCGCGGGTGACATCTTCCTTTTCGCCCCTGCCGGCAAGATCGACGCCGGCGAGGCCGGCATCCGCAGCAGCGGCAACATCCTGATCAACGCGCAGGTCGTGCTGAATGCCGCCGACATCAAGGCCGCAGGCGCAGCCCAGGGCGTGCCGCAGGTGCCCACGGGCAGCTTGGCCAGCACGCTGGCGGCGGCGGGCGCCAACCCGCAGAACCCTGCCGCTGAAGACAAGGCGGCGAAGGCTGCCGAGCAGGCCGCACGACAGGCCGCCGCCACACGCCAGGCCCCCAAGCCCACCGTGCTGACCGTGGAAGTGCTGGGCTTCGGCGACAAGAACTGCAAGGAAGACGATCGCGAGTGCTTCGCGAAGTAGGCCATGCATGCCGCCGTTAGTCCGCCTTCTCGCCCGCCTTCTTGCCCGCCCTTGCGACCGCACATGCCGCAGCCCTTGCGCCTCTTGCACCTCATCCGCTCGGTGAACGCCATCAATGGCGGCCCTGCCGAAGGGGTTCGCCAGACGGTGCTGTCTGCGCGCGCTCTGGGCCATGTCGGTGACGTGCTGACGCTCGACGCGCCCGACGACGCCTGCGTCGCCGCCTTCCCCGCCACCACGCATGCCGTGGGCCAGGGGCGCGGCAACTACGGCTGGAACCGCCAGCTCGACAGCTGGCTGCGCGACCGCGCTGCCAACTACGACGCCCTGGTGGTGCACGGTCTGTGGCAGTACCACGGTGTGGCCGCACGGCGCGCAGCGCTGGCCGCACGGCGGCCGTACTACGTTTTTGCCCACGGCATGCTCGACCCCTGGTTCCGCCAGGCCCACCCGCTGAAACACGCCAAGAAGCAGCTCTACTGGCTGGCCGCCGAACGCGCGGTGCTGCGCGATGCGCAGGCCGTGCTCTTCACCACCGAAGAAGAGTCGCGCCTGGCGCTGCGCACCTTCAAACCCTATGCGGCGCGCCACGAGGTGCTGGGCTACGGCCTGGCGCTGGACGACGAGGCCCGGCAGGCCCGTGACGAAGACTTTCTGCAGCAGCACCCGGCTTTGCGCGGGCGCCGGCTGTTGCTCTTCCTCGGCCGGCTGCATGCCAAGAAGGGCTGTGACCTAGTCATCGACGCCTTTGCCGCGGTCGCTGTGCACGACCCGCAGTTGCACCTGGTGATGGCCGGCCCGGACAGCGACGGCCTGATGGCCACGCTGGTGCAACGCGCGCAACGCCTGGGCGTGGCCAAGCGCATCACCTGGACCGGCATGCTGCAGGGCCGCGTGAAGTGGGGCGCGCTGCGCGCCGCAGAGGTGTTCATGCTGCCTTCGCACCAGGAGAATTTCGGCATCGCGGTGGCAGAGGCCCTGGCCGTGGGCACGCCGGTCTTGATATCCAACCAGGTCAACATCTGGCGCGAAATCGTGGCCGCTGGTGCCGGCCTGGCCGAGGTGGACACGCTGGCCGGCACACGCGCGCTGCTGTCGCGCTGGCTGGCACTGCCGCCGCCCGAGCGGGCCGAAATGCGGGCCGCCGCACAACGCTGCTTCGAGTCGCACTTTCGCATCGATGTGTCGGTGCAGCGCCTGCACACCCTGGTGGCGGCCACGCGCACCGCAGTCGCCGCCGCTGTGATTTCACAGCCCTGCAACACATCGCAGACAAAGTAGCTGGTTTTGTCGTACGCGTTACTCCCGGGTCCCCCATGAAGATTGCCTTGACCATTGTCGTGTTGCTGTTGCAGGTGCTGGCCCAGCCGGCCTGGGCGCGCTGGAGCGATGAGTGGACACAGCGCACTCGCATCACGCTGGACACCACGGCGCAAGGCGTGGCCATCACAGCCGCCGCTGACAACGTGCCCGTGCTGGTGCGCCTGCACACGGGCAACTTCGCTTTCCTGGATGCGCGGCCCGACGGCGCCGACCTGCGCTTCATTGCCGGCGACGACAAGACACCGCTGAAGTTCCACATCGAACGTTTCGACGGCGTCAACGAACTGGCCTTCGTCTGGGTGCAGGTGCCACGTGTGAATGCCGGCAGCTCGGCCGACTTCATCTGGCTCTACTACGGCAATGAAAAGGCCGCGCCGGCGGGCGACGCCAAGACCGCCTACGACGCGGCTCAGGCCCTGGTCTATCACTTCGCCGACGGCGAGGCGACGCCGCAAGACGCCACCGCCAACGCCAACCACGCCTTGCGCATGACGGCGGCAACGGTGTCGGCGGGCCTGGCTGGCGCCGCCATCACTTTCGATGGCAAGGGCGAGCTGGTGGTGGAGGCCAAGCCCTCGCTTCGCGCCAGCGCAGCCGGCCTTACGGTGTCGATGTGGATCAAACCCTCGGCTCTGGACGACGCGGTGCTGTGGCGTCAGATCGATGGCGCCAACCGCCTGGGCTTGCTGCTGCGCGG
>Ga0105045_10004093_pt1 | contig 12634 bp, 7 predicted proteins | sample MAT02_FD_78089 | JGI IMG/M metagenome (GOLD analysis project Ga0105045, IMG submission 78089) | Freshwater microbial communities from Lake Fryxell liftoff mats and glacier meltwater in Antarctica - MAT-02 (megahit assembly) | ecosystem: Environmental > Aquatic > Freshwater > Ice > Liftoff... | reverse complement strand
TTTGAATATCGCTTCGTCGATTACGAATGGAAAGCTCGTGCCTGGCGCGGCAAAGAGCTGAAGGATTAACAGTGCAACGGATTCTACGCCCCACACTTCAGCGCCTAGAATGGTTTGCGGATAGTCTACAACACCGGCGGACTGACGTCGAGCCGTTCGCCCGTGTGTTGTAGAGTGGATTTTGCCTGATTCCAACATGCAGTTCCAGGCCAACGGCGCGATGTCAGTCCGCCGGTTCTTGTTGGTGGCAAGATGTTGGTAAGAGGTAGCGCGGTAGCGTGGGGCGGGCTATGCGGAGTGTTTCCAATGCGTTTTTAGGATGAATCGCCTACACGTTGCCCCGTTGAAAAGACGTGTCCATAGCTATGCCCCTCGGGGAGAGGCAGAGAGTCTCACTCCTGTTTCCCATTGCGGGTTATCAATCACGACAACACAAGATCAAGACAACTATGCGCGCAACTTCAAAGCGGGGTAGCGTGGTGCGCACTATGTGTCACTTTCGCTCCGATATTGACGATGGAACTCAATTCTTGAAACTACTGGTGAGCAACGATAATTTCTTCGAGGTGGAATAATGCGGTTCCTGATGGCATTCTGCTTGGCGAGCATCGGGTTTGCGCCCGTTGCTGCGGCACCGCTCGAAGCGGAAACACAGGTGCCCTACCTCTGGCGCATTGTCATCGACACGCCGAGCCATCCCGCGATCACCGAGCCATTTCGTGTACAACTTCAACGCGATTTGAAAGCCAGCCTCACGCCCATTGTCGGCGACGGCGGCATCATCGAAATTGTGGATCTGGCCTCGTTCCCCATCAACAAACGCGAACCACTTTGGAAGAAGTACTTGCAAGATGGGTGGCCAGCACTCGACCACGAAGAGTTCCGCACGCTCACAGGAATCAAAACGCATTTCTTGAAAATCTCGGTGCTCGACAGGGGCATCTTCCGCCTGGAAGCGCGCCAACACGATGGTTCTACCGGCCTGACTTCGCCGGTGCTACGCGTGCAAGAAACACAAGCCGCGGAAACGATTGGTCGCATCGCGGGGTTGCTGATCGGCAAAGATCTCGGGCCAACGGGAACGATCGAGCGCGATGAACGCGACCCCAAAACCGTGCGAGTGAAGTTCCGTGCGGGTGCCATTGGGCCATTCAAAAGTTGGCTGCGCACCGGCGACATCCTCTCCTTCGCAGTCATCTTCAACGAACCCCAACCCGCCATGCCGGAACCGAAACGCGGAACCAAACCACCCGCCCAGGAAGCTCCGCCGAAGCGTGGCGGGAAGCCCCAAGAATATACGCTGTTGCGTGTGCGGGCCGTACTGCCTGATGGCGAATGTGCGTGCGACATCATCACGCGCTTCAAGCAACCGTTTGTCGGCGGGCGCGATGTTGTCGGCTTCCGGTGCATGAAGTTGACGACGGTAGAGGCACCATTGAAATTGCGCATCGTCGGCTCGGATGGTGAAGCCCCAGAAGCGAAGATTGGCATCGAAGCCTGGGCTACGGAAAAGGAATTCACCAGCGCGCCGACCCCGCGTGATTCGCTCGACCAAAGCCAAGGGATGTTCCGCAGCGCGCGACCGATGCAGAACATGGCGTGCGTGGTGATCCGCCTTGGTGCGAGCCGGCGCGAGCCATTCCCCGTGCCGATCTTCGGGGGCGATCATGCGACGACATTGAAGTTCGCAATCCGCGAAGAGGAGATTGCCAAGGCGGAATATGAACAAGCCTGTGAACGGTTGAGGGGCCGCGCGCTCGATGCTCTCGCCGCTCAAATCGAACTTTACAAGGGACTCAGCAAACTCATCACCGATGGCGAAAATGCCAAGGCACTGGAGCGCGCGAAAGCGGGCCTGATTGCTGCGAATGCTTCACTCAAGGAATATTCCGCCGAACTCGAACGCCTGCGGAAGCAACCGCTGAAAGATGCATTCGCCACACGCATTCTCGCTTCCAGCGAGGATCAATTGAAGTTGCTCAGCGATGGCAAACCGGAACTCGAAAAGAAAATCGTGGCCCTCGAAGCGGCAGTGGTGAAAGCGAAAGATCCGATTGCATTTGAAAAAGAATTCCGTGCCAACGAGTTGGTTCGCTCTATTGCGTACCATGTTGGCCGTGGTGAAGTTCCTGAAGCTCTCGAGATTTACGATCAACTCATCGAGTTCACCAAGGAGGAGAAAGCGAAGCAACTCAAGGCCGCGCTTGCGACGAGTTGGGCACCCAAGAACGACGAGGTGCGCACGGCCCGGCAGTATCTTCTTGAAGTTTGGCGGAAAGCCACCACCGAACCCGAGTGGGAAATGGGATTGAAGAAACTCCCAGAAGTCGTGGCAACACTCAGCAAAAACGAGGATCGTCTCGGGCTACGCAACGTGGTCTCTTCGATTCAGATCACTTATGCCCGCATGAAAGAGATACTCGATCGCCTCGATGAAAACACCGACACCGACAAGCCCACGATTCTCAAGTTGCAACAGCTGGCCGATGGGCTACGCAAGATCGAGGAACTCGCACAAGAAACCCTGAAAAAGCTTGAGCCGAAGAAAGAATAGCTAGCTTCAGGGTCGAGATTCGCGCGAAAGCAATACGCATATCGGCATATCTCCTATCTTGATGGAATGCCCGTACTGATCGAACCATTCTCGGTGAATTCATGACGTTGCCGACACGCCCGCGCGAATTACCTCTCACAATTATTGTGCTGATGCTGACGCTCCTGTTCGTCATCGTGCGCCCCATGATGAGCCTGCCGGTGCCGGGCAACAAGGATCAACCAAACTTCGATTCACTCCGATGGTTCCTCTTCGGCTTGCCGTTGATGTTTGTTGTCTGGCTCCCATATGTGGCTTATCGCGGTCTCGGTTTCATTGCCATCGGTGGCATGATGCTTGGTCTCTCAGTGGCTTATGCCGAGGCCATGAACGAATGGAACTGCCACTGGCTCTCACTTGTGCAAGGCATCGCCTGCGGCTTCCTGATTGGGGCATCGCTGCGATACCTGTACGGAATCAGTCGATCGATCGGCAGGCTCAGCCCCGAGAGGCAGGCATTCATCTATTCGCGCAACAAAACGGTATTCATCGCGGGCACGCTGTTGATGATGGTGAGTGCAGCGAGCATCGTCATTCAAGTCGGCTCGCGCGAGCAGTATCGCCAGATCGCAGAATGGAAATTGCTCATTGTTGCGGGTTCGTTGGCCATCATCGGCATCGCCTTCTTCTATCGGTCACTCTTTGAATTGATGCTTGAGCCGCCATTCTCGTTTATGTATAAAGTGAAAGGCTCTGGCCCAGGAATCAGAAACATGCCGGCAATGGGGCCGTGCATTCTGATCGCCAATCATGCTGCCTGGCTCGATCCGCTCTTCTTGGGCAAGGTGATTCCGCGGCCTGTTACCGCGATGATGACATCTCGCTTTTTCCAGATGAGGCTGTTGAGGCCAATTCTCAGATATATCTTCCGCGTGATTGTCGTTGCGGAATCGGGAATGCGACGGGAAGCGCCCGAGATTCAACTCGCCATCGCAGCACTCGATCGCGGCGACTGCGTGATGCTCTTCCCCGAGGGCTTTTTGCGACGTAAGGAAGAAGTCCCGCTGCGGCGCTTCGGCCAGGGCATCTGGCAGCTGCTGCAAGCCCGGCCCGATACCCCCGTCATCGCCTGTTGGATCGAGAACACCTGGGGCAGCCTCTGCTCGTTTGGGAACGGTGCCCCGCCGCTCAAAAACAAGAAGCTTGATGTTCGCCGACCGGTGGGCGTAGCAGTTTCCTCACCACAGACCGTGCCCAAAGAATTACTGACAGACCACATGAAAACACGAATCTATCTGATGAATTGCGTCTCGACCGCGAGACAGCACATTGGCCTCGCGCCACTGCCCGTATTCGAGATTCCACCGAAATCCGAATCGAACGACGACAATGCACAATCCGAATAAATGTCACTATTGTAATTATCCATACATATATTATAAGTCCTACATATTCCCTATTTTGTTGCGACTAATCGAAACAGCATGATATTTTGTAAAAATGCCATGCTATTTCGTATTCTTGCGATTGATCCGCGCGATCAGTAATCTATGATTCCTAGAGATGAACATGGTTCCGCCGAAGAAAAGAACACCTCTTCGGTGAACTCACAACAACTCAATGGAGTTCCTTATGCGCCGTACACGCCTATTTTTAGCTTTATTCGCACTCGCATTGCTGGTTCCTTCCACCGGCTGTTGGAGACACCGCCGCTGCTGCGACGATGTGACATATGCAGATATCGAACGATAAGTACTCAGCCGACAAAATGTCCGCAATGAATGATCGGCATATTGCAACTATCCCGGTCATTAAGAACCGCTTTCGCAGATAGCACTTTTTCGCCAGCCATATCATATTCCCCACATCATGCATCAGTTGTAGATTCCGCGCTTTGCGGAACGATTCAATTTACCCGCAGTTGCACCTCAGCGTAATCAGCGCATACTTCTTAAAGAACGCGGGGGGTCTTTTGGAACCCATCCGCGCCGATCGGGAAGGAACCCCTATTTGTTCTGAAGGACCGGACGCGGGACGATTACCCCGATGAACCGGAGGTTCCCCCAGTGAACACACGCTCGCTTGCTTTTCTCTTCAGCCTTGCCGTACTGATTCCCATTGCTTCTGGCTGTACATACTCCGGCCCGAGGCCGTTCAACGGCAAACTGCTGCATCCATTCAACGGTGCGTTTCTTCCGCAACCTGTGAATACGACTCTGCCCTATGGTTATGCCCCAGGGACATTGCCCGCACCGAACTACCCCATCGGCGGTTATGCCGAAGCACCATTTAACACGCAGTGGAACACGCCGGGCATCTCCGGCCCTGCCTGCACGGGTTGCAACACAAACGCACCCGCGCCGTTCACCGCGATGCCCACAGGCTATCCGCACCCCGTGCGCCAGCAACCCTATGACGTGCAACCGCAACCGTACTCCCTGCAACCACAATATCCGCAACCGCATATGGCACAGCCGATTCTACCGCAAACGAGCTACCCCGGTTCCTATGGCATCGCTCCGCCGAATGGTTTGCCTTCGCATATCGTGCCTGGTTCAGAGCGTCTCGGCCAACCGACCATTGTTCCGCCACCCGCAACGACTGGGCCGAAAGTCGAACTACTCCCGCAGCCGATGCCCAGCACGAAGAGCAAGTATCTCATCAACTAACTGTTGACCGGGCTTTCTCCTCGGCAGAGCTTCCTCGCATGTAAAGCGGTTCGCACGCGAACATCTCTTCGCGTGTCACGCTGGGAATTTGCAGTCCGGTTTGCAGAACTGCTTCGGGAACCGGTTCGCGCAGATCGAGCTGAACTCGTGATGCGACATTCTCTGAAATCAAGTCCACGCCCGGCCCGGTGATCGCAATTCCGCCGGGCATCGCGTTGAACCAATCGTTGATGGCGACAATCCGCAAAGGCTCCGGAGCTTCACGGTTTTGCCCAAATCGTTGCAAATAAATTGTGCCTTGGAGAGCATCGGCCACAACGGCCACTTCGCCGAACTCGGGCGGAACCCGCGATGCGATTGTGTGAAAAGTCGGAACGAGGACGAGTTCGCAATTCAACGCGAAGGCCAGCGATTTCGCAATCATCATGCCGATGCGCAAGCCCGTGTAACTTCCTGGCCCGGTTCCGACCATCACGCCCGTGAGTTGCTGCATCGTGATGCCCGCTTCGCGCACCAGTCGCTCCGCCGTGGGCACCATGTCGCGGTTTGTGCGACGGGTCGCTTCCCATGCAGCAGATGCCACAATCGCGCCGTCGATTGCCAGTCCAACGTGAGCCGTCCGCCCGGATGTTTCGAGTATCAGCCAGGTCTTCTTCATCTCAGTTCTTCTCCGCGTTGCAGCATTTCCGAAAGCATATCTTAAAGACAAGAACAGTACCGCATCGGCGAATAGAATGATAAATTCTGAATTCGGACTTAATGGGCTTCGAGTTGTTCACCATGAGCGAACCACAAACCACCGCTTATATCGACGGTGCGGCACGCGGGAACCCCGGTGCTGCGGCGATAGCCGTCGTATTGCAGCGTCCGAATCAGCCCGTCGTCGAAATTGCGGAAGCGATTGGCACCGCCACGAACAACGTCGCCGAGTATTCCGCACTCCTCGCGGCACTCGAAAAAGCAGTCGAGTTGGGCGTAAAGAATTTGTTGATCTACAGCGATAGCGAGTTGCTCGTGAAGCAGATGAATGGCGAATATCGCGTGAAGAATGCCGAGCTACAGGAGCTTTATCAAGAGGCTCAACGGCTCAAACAATCGCTGACGACCTTGCAGCTTCAGCATGTTCGGCGCGAACAGAACAAACGTGCCGATGAACTCTGCAACATCGCGTTGGATGGCAAAGCGAAAGCGGCTGCGGTGTCGGCACCCAAAGCGCAAATGAAAGCCCCAACGCGAGCCGTGGGCGATGCGACCGTGCGCGAGGATTGCGTGTTGATACTCAGCGAAGCCGCAAAAGCCTGGGCCGCGAATGGGCCAAGCTCCCCACCTGCCGCGATGATCTGGGAACAATTATGGTCGGTGATCGAAGAAGCCGGATTACTGAAAAAACGTTCCACTTAATGCCGCCCACCTCCTCCACGATCCCACTATGTACCATCTCCTCTGGTTCGCAGATGTTCCCCCTGATGCGGTTCTTGTTGTTGGCGGCAAAGGGCTGAGTCTGGCGCGGACATCGCAGGCGGGGTTGCCAGTGCCAGCGGGGTTCGTCATCACGACCGAAGCCTATCGACGGAGCCGCACGGGCATCAGCTTCAGTATGCACTCGGAACTGGTGCAAGCCATCGAGCAAGCCTATGTGCAACTGGGTAGTGGTATCGTCGCGGTGCGATCGAGTGCCACTGCGGAAGATGCAGCGGATGCCAGTTTCGCGGGCCAACAAGAAACCTTCCTTGGCGTGCAAGGTCCGCAAGAACTGATGAAGGCAATTGAAGGATGTTGGCAATCGTTATTCACGGAGCGCGCGCTGGCGTATCGCAAGCAACAAGGCATTGCGGAGGATGCTGCCGCGATGGCCGTGGTGGTGCAGCAACTCGTTCCGGCGGATGTCGCGGGGGTAATGTTCACGACCGACCCGAACGATGCGACGGGCCACAGCCTAGCGATAGAATCGGCCTGGGGGCTGGGCGAAGTCGTTGTTTCTGGCCGCGTTTCACCGGATCGCTTTCGTTTGAATAAAGAGAGCGGAGCCGTGATCGAACGCCACGCGGGCAACAAGCCCATTCGCATTTCCGCGAATGGCGAAGAAGCAGTACCTGAAGATTTACAGCAAGCCTTTTCGCTCAATGACAACCAGTTGTCACTCCTTGCGGATCTGAGCCGGAAGATTGAAGAACACTTTGGTGCGCCCCGCGATGTCGAATGGGCGATCACGAACCGCACGGTTCATTTGCTGCAAGCGCGGCCCATCACAACCGCGAGTGCGGGCGAACGCGCAGCGGTGCGGCAAGAGGTGATGGCCCACACGCGAACGCTCGCAGCGAATACGGAAACCGCTTGGGTGAAGTTCAACCTCAGCGAAGTGCTTCCCACGCCGACACCCATGACTTGGGCCATCATGAACCGCTTCCTCGCACAAGATGGCGGTTTCGGGGCGATGAATCGCAGCATTGGTGCCCAACCCGATGAATCGCTAGGTTCCCTCTCCGCGTTCGATTTGATTGCGGGTCGGCCAATGATGAACCTCGCCCGTGCGCCCCGTATGCAATTCCGCAGGCCGCCAATGGAATACCCCATCGCGGCGTATCAAGCCGATCCGCGATTAGCACTCGATCCGAAACCCGTGTTGAACCCACTTCGCGGTGGAGTTCTTGGTGGGTTGCTGCGGCTACCCGGCATCGTCTTTCGCCTTTGGCAAATGACCTCAACAACGCGTAACCTTGCATACACATTCGCGGAGCAATTCACGAAGCAGATTGTGCCGCCTTTTGTTGCCGATGCCAAAACTGCATTACAAGAAGACTGGCGCACCCTCGAACCCGATGCACTGCAAACACGCCTCAACACATGGATTCAACGCACGCTCATCGACTTCGCCAAGGATAGCCTCAAGCCCACCGTTCTGGCGGATCTTGCGTGGAACACCCTGTTCGAGATGCTGAAGCCGAAACTCGGTGAAGCTCGCGCGCAAACCGCTGTGGCCGAACTCACGCTCGGCGCGCACCCGCCCGCAGATGCCGATATCGCACGCGGAATACGGGAATTTGCCACGGGCACATTGAACGAAGAACAGTTTCGCGCGAACTTCGGCCATCGTTGCCGAAACGAAATGGAACTCGCTCAACCGCGCTGGGCCGAAGATGCTGAAGCGATCCAGAAACTGAAACGGAGTACGCATTCCCCAGTAACGGAATCGGCTTCGCCCTGGGAACGCATCGCCGAGGAAGCGAAATTCACCGGCGTACAACGGACTGCATTCGGCGAATGGGCCGAGCGATTGCGCATCTATCTCGGCTTACGCGAAGCAGCGAAACACTACCTGCTCTTGGGCTACGCGGTGATTCGCAAAGCACTCGTTGAACTTGATACGCGATTCCAATTGAATGGCGGCATCTTCTATCTGCTCCCCGATGAACTCGCGGAACTGAAACCGGGTTCTGCACTCCAGGAACGAATCGCGGCACGCAAAAAACGCCGACAACTCGAACTGCAACTTGAATTACCAACCGTGTTGTTCAGCAACGATCTCGAAGCGATTGGCCGCGCCCAACCCGTTCCACAAGGGGCCACTTCCTACGAAGGTATTGCACTCTCGGCGGGTGTTGCGGAGGCAGTCGCTTTGGTTCTGAGCGAACCGATTGAGCCAGAGAATGATGAGCCTTTTGTACTGGTCTGCCCGAGTACCGATCCCGCTTGGGTGCCCCTGTTCGCCAAGGCGAAAGCATTAGTGATGGAAACCGGCGGGGTGCTATCGCATGGTGCAATCGTCGCGCGCGAATTCGGTTTACCAGCAGTAGCAGGATTGCCGGGCATCGTGCAGCAATTGCGTACCGGCCAACTGGTGCGAGTCGATGGTGCCCGTGGCATCGTGAGCGTCTTACTATCCGAGCCGAAAGCGTGAGCAACGGCGATTTTACTGGGAGCATGGTTATGTCGAATCGCATTGTGATGCGCACGGGTGAGGCACTCGTTGAGGGCGACAAAGATTATCTGTGTGCGGAACCCGAAGTGGTGATCGGCGAACTCGATGGCCCCGTGGGTCAAGCGCTCGCCACGCTTGTCGGCGATCAGGTCAAGGGGCACACGCGCGTGTTTGCGATTCTCAATAGTGATGTACAAGTGCGGCCCGCGACGCTCATGGTCAGCAAAGTGACAGTCAAAGATCCTCGCTATACCGGCATCCTCATGGGGACTGTGCAAGCGGGGATCGCGCATGGCGTTCTCGATGCGGTGCGTGCCGGCGACATCCCGAAAGAGAAAGCGAATGATCTCGGCATCATCTATAGCGTCTGGCTCGATCCGAGCATTTTGAATGTGCCCGTGGGCGAAGTCGATCACGCAGCGCTGTTTCAGGTGAACCGTGAAGCGACGGCAAAAGTGATTCGCAAGGCCATGAACAACGAGCCGAACATCGATTGGCTTCTGGCGAATCAAGAAACTGTGACGCACTACTTTCATCAACTCGGCCTCGATGGCCAACTTTAATTGCTCGGCATTCGTGTTCCGTAATTGCCTCAAAGTACTCAAGAATAGGCTTGTGAAATATGCGGTCGATCCGTTCGATATTGAACCTTTATCCGGAAGCAGCAGGTTCCGGTCTGAATGCAACTCAAACCGCAGATAGCCTCAGTCGCTACGGTGTGAACAAACTCACACCGCTACCGAAAGAGCCAATCTGGAAGAAGTTTCTGGAGAAGTTTGATGAACCTATCATCAAGATTCTTCTCGCTGCGTCGCTGTTGAAAATCGTCGTCGATCTCTTTGCGGCTTCGGCGAGCGTCGGTGGTGTCTCGTTCGGCATCGTACTGCTGCTCTTCGCGGCATCGTGGATATTCAAGCTCGGGGATTGGTTGCCCTCGGCACTCTTTGGCTTAGCGCTCATCCTCGTGGGTGTCAGTGCGGGCTTAGGGCACCCCTCCTACGAGGGCCTGGCGGTGATGCTTGCAGTGGCTTTAGCAACGGGCATGGCATTCTTCAGCGAGTATCGTAGCGATCAGGAATTTGAAAAGCTGAACGAACACAAAGATTCCGCGCGCGTGAAGGTCATGCGCGAAGGGAGCGTACGCACGCTTCCGCTCGAAGAGGTTTTGGTGGGCGATTTGATCGAGCTAGAAACCGGCGACGAGATCCCGGCGGATGGCCGGATCGTGCGCGCGAACGAGTTGATGATCGATCAATCGCTGATGACCGGTGAAGCCGAACCAGTGCGGAAAAGCGCACAGCCCGAAGCCGACGAAGCGGAGGGGCCAGACCAACCCGGCTGCGTCTACCGCGGGACGCAAGTCGTCGATGGACTGGGTGAAATGATGATTACCAACGTCGGCGACGATACGATGCTGGGCCAACTTGCACGCCGGCTTTCTTCTTCGCATGTCGAGCCAGAAAACGAAGCCGATGCGAATGCCGTAGACGCGCGTATTCAACGCAAGCTCACACTCTCGAAGAATCTCACGCCGTTGCAACAGAAGCTTGCGGTTCTGGCAAACACGATCAGCAAGATTGGTTACATCGCCGCGATCTTGATTTTCTTCACGCTGCTGATTCGAGGCATCTTCTTTTCGCTTGATGCGACCACGGGCAAACACGAAATCTATTGGCCTGCGAACTCCGAGGAGTTTCTTGGCGTGGTGCAGCATCTGCTTGCGTATGTCGTGTATATGGTCATCATTATCGTCGTGGCGGTGCCGGAAGGCTTGCCGATGAGCGTGACCGTTTCGCTCGCACTCGCCATGCGGAAGATGACTCGTGCGAACGCGCTCGTCCGCCAGCTCGAAGCGACTGAGACGATCGGTTCCGCAACCGTGATCTGTTCCGATAAAACCGGAACGCTCACACAAAACAAAATGCGCGTCGTGCGGCTCGTTTTCGGGAATGCTTCGATTGACTCAGACGACCCGAAGTTTCACTCGTGCCAAGTGCGGCCCAGCGACCCGAGTCAGTACCACGCGATTCGCTGGCTCGCGTTGAATGCCGCGATGAACTCCACTGCGACTCTGGAGGAAAAGAACGGCAAGACGATGGTCATCGGCAGTTCTACCGAAGGCGCGCTCCTGTACTGGCTACGCGAATCGGGCTGCGATTCATCGGGCTTTCGGAACGATCACTCCTCGCTCTTTCGTATCGCGTTTTCTTCTGAACACAAAAAAATGGTGACCATCGTCTCCATCCAGGATCGCCTCACTGCGTTCGTGAAAGGCGCTCCGGAAATCATTCTCGAACGATGCAATCGCATCATGCAAGAAGATGGCAGTGTACTTCCGATGACTGCGAGCCATCGCCAGCATGTCGCTTCCGAGATTGAACGCTCGGCTCATGAAGCGATGCGTACGCTGGCGTTCGCTCAAAAGGAACTCCCCGCTGATTTCCCCCGCGTGAACGAAGAGATTCAACCCCGCCGCGAAGAACTGAGCGAAGACTTGATCTTCTGCGGCTTCGTGGCCATCCGCGACCCGCTGCGCGAAGATGTCGTGCAAGCGGTGGCGGAATGTCGAAGTGCCGGGATCGAAGTCAAGATGATCACCGGCGACAATCTAGAAACCGCCCGCGCGATCGCCAAGGAAATTGGCTTGTTGGATTCACCCAATGCTTTCTCGCTCACCAGTGCCGAGTTCAATGCCCTTAGCGATGATGAACTTAAACAGCGGATGCCGAACTTGAAGGTGCTAGCTCGCGCTCGACCACTCGATAAATACCGCCTCGTCGGGTTGCTTCAAGAACAAGAACATGTTGTCGCCATGACAGGCGACGGCACAAACGATGCGCCTTCGCTGAAGAAAGCCGATGTCGGGCTTTCGATGGGAATTTCCGGAACCGAGGTGGCGAAAGAAGCAAGCAAGATTGTGCTGCTCGATGATTCCTTCAGCACCATCGTGAAGTCGGTCCATTGGGGCCGGGCACTCTATGAGAACATTCAGCGATTCATTCAGTTCCAACTCACGATCAACGTCAGCGCCTTGCTCATCGCATTCTTGGGGCCATTCTTCGGGCTGAAGCCACCGTTCACCGTGCTGCAATTGCTTTGGATCAACGTCATCATGGATACGTTCGCTGCGATTGCGCTCTGCTCGGAGCCGCCACGCAAGGGCTTAATGCAAGCAAAACCGAAGCGCCGAAATGAGCACATCATCACGAAAACCATGCTGGGGAATATTCTGCTGACGGCTTCGTTCTACGTCGTCGTCATGATGGTCTTGTTGAAGGGAATGGAAAGCTTTGGCTGGTTCGTTGGCGAAGGTGCCCAATCGCACGAGTTCCCCGAACTGAGCATGAGGCAGATTACGATTTTCTTCACGGTATATGTCTTCTTCCAAATCTGGAATCAGATCAATTGTCGGTCGCTCTCACCGAAGCGTTCGGGGTTACGCGGGCTACTGAGCAACCCGATTTTCCTGGCGATTGCTTCGCTGACATTGCTTGGGCAGATGGCGATTGTGCG
>Ga0105045_10004092_pt1 | contig 12635 bp, 14 predicted proteins | sample MAT02_FD_78089 | JGI IMG/M metagenome (GOLD analysis project Ga0105045, IMG submission 78089) | Freshwater microbial communities from Lake Fryxell liftoff mats and glacier meltwater in Antarctica - MAT-02 (megahit assembly) | ecosystem: Environmental > Aquatic > Freshwater > Ice > Liftoff... | reverse complement strand
AAACCGATTGCGCCAAGCGAAGCTCATCGGCTGTGGTAGCGCTCTTCAGTAAGCGCCTTGCTGTTTCCAGGTGTTCTTTTCCTCCTGCTGTTCGGGCCATGGCTCGTGGTTGAGTTTGGCCCAAATATAACTAGCGTTTCTAATGCGAATTAGAATAATTCACCGCACTCCGCGTCCCGGTGAGCCGGTCGACCGAGCCCGTGTGTTAGCCCAGTTCCACTATTTGAAGGGACGGATGCATGGAGGAGTTCCACTGGAAATGCAAGGTCTGTTTCCGGAAGGTGCCCCGTTCGCTTATGCACTTCATGGGCTGGCCAGTTGTAATCTCTCGAAGCGTACAGATGAAGGGTTACGCAATGGTCTTTTGGAAGAAGCACGCTGGTGCTTGGAACAACTGGACAGTGACGATGTGAAAGGAAGATTTCCCGTGCTGCTACCTCCTGACCATGGGGCCTTCCTTTCCGGCTGGACCGCATACTTGCATGGGAACATGTTGCGTGCTCTTGCGGCGACGGAACGAACAGAGGAGGATATCGCGAGGTTCCGATCTCGTTGCGATGCCATCGCGAGAACTTTCATCAATTCAGATCAGCCTTTTATAGAGTCGTATAACGGAATGGCTTGGCCAGCTGACGCGATGGTCTGCTTGGCGGCCTTGGCACAGCACGATGCACTGTTCCCTCCAGTATACACCGGCATCATTCAGGGCTGGGTCGGCGATGTTGCGGGTCGGTTGGACGAGCGCGGTATGCTGCCCCATGAATGGGATCCTGTCCGAGACGTTTCGAGATCGGCTGCAAGAGGTTCATCCATGGCTTTGATGAACGTCTTCCTTCCGGCGATCGATCGTCAATTGGCCGAAACGCAGTTCGCCCTTTTCCGGCGACATTTCTTCACGGAACGTTTCGGTCTGCCTGCTGTCCGAGAACATCCCAAGGGAACCTATGGCGCAGGCGACATCGATTCCGGCCCGCTGATCATGGGTATAGGTCCGGCCGCCACCATTGTGGCTTTGGGGGCCTGCAAAATGAACGGGGACGCTTTTCACGCACACGAATTCGCCTCCGTCGTGGAGGCTTTCGGTTTTGCTGTCGGGCAAAATGAACGGGCTTACCTCTTTGGAGCCTTGCCCATCGCCGATCTCTTCATTGCTTGGTGCAGGTCCATGCCTTCAGCAGGAGCCGCGCAGCCATTTTCATCACCACTGTTCCTGCGTTTCCATGCCTGGTCTGCACTCGCGCTCTTGCTGGCATTCGCGCCATGGTCGATCAGCGCCGTGCGCAAGCGAAGGAAGCGCCTGAGAACGGTTCAATAGCCCAGTCCACTGCGCACCAGGCCCAGCACTTCACGCGCTACGGTGCGTGCCTTTTCCGCACCCTTCTGTAACTCGTCATCTATCGCGCTGCGGTCCTGCATCAGCCGTGCGAAGGTTTCGCGCTCGCTGCGGAAACCATCCAGCAGCGCCGCGAGCAGCTCTTTTTTGGCGTGGCCATAGCCGTAGCCGCCTGTGCGGAATTTCGCCGCCATGTCTGTCACCGCATCGGCCGGTGCCACCAGTTTGAAGATCTTATACACCGTATTGCCCTCAGGGTCCTTGGGCTCGTCCATCGGCGTGCTATCGGTCACGATGCCCATCACCTCCTTCTTCAATTCGTTCTCCGGGCCGAAGATCCGCAACAGATTACCGCGGCTCTTGCTCATCTTCTCGCCATCGGTGCCGGGCACAAGCATCACTTGTTCGTCGATCCGCGCTTCGGGCAAGACGAAGGTCTCGCCCATTTGGTGGTTGAAGCGTTCGGCCACGTCGCGCGTCATCTCCAGATGCTGCTTCTGGTCCTTGCCAACGGGCACGAAATGCGCACCATAGAGCAGGATGTCGGCCGCCATGAGCATGGGGTAGGAGAAGAGGCCCGCGTTCACGTCCTCCAGCCGGTCGGCCTTGTCCTTGAAGCTGTGCGCCAATGCCAGACGCGAGTAGGGGAAGAAGCAGCTGAGGTACCAGGTCAGCTCGGTCACCTCGGTCACCTCACTCTGGCGGTAGAACACGGTGCGGTCGGTATCCAGCCCGCAGGCCAGCCAAGCAGCCGCCACGGCGTACGTATTCTCGCGCAACAAGGCGGGTTCCTTGATCTGCGTCAGCGCATGCAGGTCGGCGATGAACAAGAAGGACTCGTTGGCCGAGTCGCGGCTTAGCGCGATAGCCGGACGAATAGCGCCCAACACATTGCCCAGGTGGGGTGTGCCGGTGCTTTGTATGCCTGTAAGGATGCGGGCCATGGCGGGCGAAGATACCGAGCTGATCCGGCAGCACTGGTGGTTGCGCTAAGGAGTGCCTGTGGCGTCGACCCACTGGGTTGACCGACAGGCTACCTTCGCCATCCCTGAATCATGGCCCGCAACGCACAGGATACCGAGCACTCGCTGGAAGAGCGACCGCCCAAGCACCGCATTGCCGATAGCGAAAGTCTTCGCAACCCGGCAACCAAGTGGCTCTTCCTGCCTTTTCGATCGTTGTACAAGGGCTATTTCGCATTGGTGTTCTTCGCGTCCTTGGTGGTGTTGTACCTCCCGTTCCGAGTGCTGCTTCATAAGCCAGATAGGTACCAGCGCGCCTTCCGCCTGAAGCGTGCCTGGGCCAATTTTCTGCAATGGGCCAGTATGGTCCCCGTTCGGGTGGAACAACGTGCTGCGCTGCCCAAGGCCCCTTACGTTATTTGCTGCAACCACAGCAGTTACCTGGATATCATCCAGATGTACAATGTGATCCCCGAGTACTTCCTTTTCATGGGCAAATACGAACTGCTGAAGTGGCCGCTCTTCAACATCTTCTTCAAGGATATGAACATCGCCGTGAATCGGGGCAGCCACATCGAAGCGGCCAAAGCCTTCCGCCGCGCGGCACAAGCCATAGACCGCGGCACCAGCATCGCGATCTTTCCCGAAGGTGGCATCCCGCCTTTCACGCCGCGCATGAAGCCCTTCAAGGATGGTGCCTTCCGCCTCGCCATCGAGAAGCAAGTGCCGATCGTGCCCGTGACCTTTGTGAACCACTGGAAGCTCTTCGGTGAGCCAACTGAGCTGCTAAGCCGCGCGCGACCTGGAGTGGCCCTCGCCGTGGTGCATGCACCCATATCCACCACCGGCCTTACCGAAGCTGATCTGGTAGCTTTGCGCCGCAAGGTGTACGATGTGATCGAAGCTCCACTCATTGATGTTTGACCCCCGGATGATCTCCGCATTTTCTCTTTCCCACATCTCCACATTGCTCTTTAAATGAAGATCGACGACGCCACCCTGGACCGTATTGCTGAATTGGCCAAGCTGGACTACAGCGACCCTGCTGCGCGCAAAGCCATTCTAGCCGACATGGAGCGCGTACTGGGATTCGTTGAGAAGCTCAACGAGGTGGACACCACAGGCGTGGAGCCACTCATCTTCATGACCGATGAGGCCGATGTGTTGAGGGAGGACATCGCGGAGACCACCATCACCAAGCAGGAAGCGCTTAAGAACAGCCCGGTGAAGGACAGCGACTACTTCAAGGTGCCGCGCGTGGTGGACAAAGGCTGAAGGAAGGCAGAAGCTTCTGTGAAGCGCTGGATATTGTCGAGGATCAAGCGCATCCACTTGGACCGATCATCACGTCGGTCGGTTCTTCTTTGATCTTTTCATGGGAGCGGCCGAACGGAAGAGCCGTGTTGCGTCCACATCGGTCGTGTTGTTTGCCTTCGCTCACAATGGATCTAGTGCATTCTTAATTCCATTAAGGATCTCAACGGTGATGGGAACGATCAGGTCGCGGTCCGTTGGAAAGGCGTAATATTCGCCCTTGGAGCCAATAGAGTGTTCCATGTTGGGCGCATGCAAGAGGTAAGCCGGATGGGGATGGATAATGCATTCATCGCCACCACATTTGATTGGGATCATCGCACTCCCTCATCTTGGCAGCGTTTTGCCAATAAGGTCTTAGGCAAGTTGAACATACCCGTGAGGCTCACTCCTGCACCGGCTGACATGGCCAATGTGGAGGCGCGGATGAACTTGTTCCATCTGCTGGAGCAGACCATGGCCAACCAAGTACCAGGTGATGTGGTGGACCTTGGCTGTAATGCGGGCGATAGTACCATTGTGATGCAACGTATTGTGACTGCCTTGGACCCAACGAAGCAGGTACACGCCTATGACAGCTTTGAAGGCCTTCCAGCGCTCACGGCGAGTGACAGTAAGGATGGCGTCTACGGAAAAGGATATATGGCAGCCGGCTTGGACCTATTCACCAAGAACTTCAATGCTCTTGGTCTAAAGTTGCCTAATACCCACAAAGGCTGGTTCGAAAGCACGATACCAAGAGAACTTCCAGAGAAGATAAGTTTTGCCTTGTTCGATGGGGACCTGTACGAGTCTACCAAACATTTGCTTCCGCACGTGTATGAACGGATGTCCCCTGGGGCGATCGGGATGATCGCCGTTTATTACGACGCAGCCACCCTTGCTCGCAAAGGAGTCTCCGGTGGCTACCGCTCACCCGGCGTGAAGCGCGCCACCGATGAATTCTTCAAGGACAAGCCGGAGAAGGTGCATGTGCTTTATGCCAATGAATACACCAACGGATATTTTCGAAAGCTTGGGTAGGTCTGGGCCTTCTGTGCTCGCTTTGTATATGCTGTAGCTAGGATCATTCCCTTCTATGGAATGAAGGAATTGGTCGTACCTCGAACAGGTGCTAAAAAGCAGATCAGCTCGCAGTCCTGTTCGTGCGCCTTGCGCTCTCCCGTTCGTTGCTGGGTTACTGCGTTGCCTCTGCCCTTACCAAAGGTGGAATAACCCACGACCGGTATGGGTGAACACACATGCAAGACCCTCACCGCTTGTGAAGGAAAATGCTCGTTCAAGCGTGGACCGCGGAGGGCGATCCAGTCTTCCTCCCCGCAGCAAGTGTTTGCGCGTGGCTATCCTTCCACGTTGCACGAGGGCCGCGGCCAAGTTCGCGCCATCCGTATATCAGCACGATCATAGTGGCCATTGCCACATTGGCACCCACAAAGGAGTTCACGTAGGCCGCATCCAGATTCCACAGGCCGGGTAGCACTGGCAGAATAAAGAATGCGCAGTTGCTGATGATCTGCATCACCAATAGCACGGTCCCGCTTTGCGTCATGTTATAGGTCCAGCACAGAAAAATGGTCAGAGCCAACATGCTCATCATAAAGATGTGCCAGGGATAACCATCAGGGACTCCTTCACGCACCAAGAGCATGGGCAAGTACCACATACCCCAAGCCAATCCCACGAGCAAGCAGGCAGGTAAGGCTTTGTAACGCTCTTGCATGCGTGTCACACAGAATTTCATCCAAGCCGTCTCCTCAACGAATGCGATCCCCACGATAAAGGGCAAGTTGCTGATCAAGTTCTTCAAGTTGCTGTGGTCACCACCCAGGAAATTCTCTTGAATGAACCCTGGCCATGCCCGCAGTCCAACCAATGCGAGCACTCCTATGCCGATATAGGTGAAGAGGAATTTCCAAGTGAAGGCGAGGAGGTACCATTGGGGTGGGACTTTCCAGTGCAGGAACCCGCCGAATAGGGTCTTAATACCATCGAGACCCTGCAAATAGGCAGTTAGCAGCAGTACGAACGCCAATGGGCCAAATACCCTAAAGCGGAAGATCATATGTGCTGCTTCATCGTCGTGCATGTGCCCGCCATCGGGCAAGCGCCACCAGATGATCCCGACCACTAGGAACTGGTAGCCCAACGTGAGGATCACGAATGTGAGTACTGGAAATTTTTCGATGAACTTGCGCACTGGTTCTATGAATGGGCTGCGAATGTAATTTTTCACGGTATCCAATGTCAAGAAGATCTTTCGTGTTCAGAGAAAAGAAAGTATGGAATGGAACGGCGCCGATCGGGTGCTTGATGAGCTCATCCTTGATCATACTCCGAAAAGCGGCAGCGACGTGTTCAGCCATGTGGCGCAAGGCTGCCCTCCGGTGATCACCGTTCCAGCCATTTCAGGGAACGGAGTACCTTCGCACCCCCCCGATCCAACACCCATGTACGGAAAGCTCCAAGACCATTTACAGCAGGAATTGAAGGGCATCGAAGAGGCCGGTCTTTTCAAGCGTGAACGCATCATCACCAGCGAGCAAGGTCCAGAGATCACCGTGAATGGCACGCAAGTGCTGAACTTCTGTGCCAACAACTATTTGGGTCTATCCTCCCATCCCGAAGTGGTGAAGGCCGCTCACGAAACCTTGGACAGCCACGGATTCGGCGTGAGCAGCGTACGCTTCATCTGCGGCACGCAGGATATTCACAAAGAGTTGGAGGCCAAGTTGGCGGCTTTCCACGGCACGGAGGATACCATACTGTACGCAGCCTGCTTCGATGCCAACGGTGGGGTGTTCGAGCCCTTGCTCGGAGAAGAAGACGCCATCATCAGCGACTCATTGAACCACGCCAGTATCATTGACGGCGTGCGCCTGTGCAAGGCCAAGCGATATCGCTATGCCAACAATGACATGGCCGATCTGGAGCAGCAGCTCAAGGCCGCCCGGGCCGATGGTGTACGCCACATCATCATCGTCACCGATGGCGTGTTCAGCATGGATGGCATCGTGGCAGATCTGAAGGGCATCTGCGACCTCGCCGACACGTACGAGGCTTCGGTGATGGTTGACGAATGCCATGCTGCGGGCTTTATCGGCAAGACCGGCCGTGGTAGCTTGGAACATTGTGGAGTGATGGGCCGTGTGGACATCATCACCGGCACCTTGGGCAAGGCCTTGGGTGGTGCAATGGGCGGCTACACCTGTGCTCGCCAAGAGATCGTGGACATGCTGCGCCAGCGTTCACGTCCTTACCTCTTCAGCAACTCACTGGCGCCGTCCATTGTCGGTGCCTCGATCAAGGTGATCGACCTGCTCAGCAATAGCACCGAATTGCGCGACCGGCTGGAGCAGAACGTGGATCGTTTCCGAAGGGGCATAGAAGCGCTTGGCTTCAAGACGCGAGGCGCCGGCGCAGCCATTGTGCCCGTGATGCTGGGCGATGCCAAATTGAGCCAGGTCATGGCAGACAAACTCTTGGAGCAAGGCATTTACGTGATCGGCTTCTTCTACCCCGTGGTGCCCAAGGACACAGCGCGTATTCGCGTACAACTTAGCGCAGCCCATACGGACGAGCACATCGACCGTGCCTTAGCCGCCTTCGCTAAGGTGGGGAAAGAGCTGGGGGTGATCGCCTGAACACCAGAACTGCCGACAGGTCGAATGTCAGGCTGTGAACACCACTTTGTTGGTTTCCCGGAAAAGGATCTATCTTCGCAGCCCGTTTCCCGGGAATAGCCCATTAAACACCACCAGACAGTGGCCTCCACTACCTACACCACCAGCATGGCGAATGACGCCACCGTTCAGCAGGAATGGCTGATCGTAGATGCTGAGAACGAAGTACTTGGCCGTTTTGCCAGCAAAGTGGCGATGATCGTCCGCGGCAAGCACAAGTCCACCTTCACCCCGCACGTCAACTGCGGCGATCACGTGATCGTGATCAATGCCGACAAGGTGCGCCTGACCGGCAGCAAAATGGCCGACAAGGAATACCAGCGCTACAGCGGGCACCCAGGCGGCCGTACCGTGGAGCGCGCCAAGGACCTCTTGGGCCGCAAGCCTGAGGCCCTGGTGGAGATCGCCGTGAAAGGCATGCTCCCCAAGAATCGCCTCGGAAGCCGCTTGTTCAACAACCTGCACGTGGTTGCGGGTACCGAGCACAAGCACGAAGCGCAGAAGCCCCGCAAGTTCGACCTGAATACGATCAAGTAAGATGGAAGCCATCATCAGCCTCGGCCGTCGCAAGACCTCAGTAGCCCGTGTAACCCTTACCGAGGGCACAGGCGAGATCACCGTTAACGGCCGTGATGGGAAGGAGTACTTCCCCATCACAATGCAACAGTTCAAGCTGGAGCAGCCTTTCAAGCTTACCGACACGGTGGGCAAGTACGACGTGGTGGCCCGCCTCAACGGTGGTGGCATCACCGGACAAGTGGATGCGCTGCGTCTGGGAATCGCCCGTGCCTTGGTGGAACTCGACCCCGAGCACAAACCCAAGTTGAAGGCGGAAGAACTCATGACGCGTGACCCACGTGCCGTGGAACGCAAGAAGTTCGGTCAGAAAAAGGCGCGGAAGCGCTTCCAATTCAGCAAGCGCTAAGGTCCCTGCGCTTGTTCAGGATCCAATCCTGGAGGACCGTATGCGTGCGATCGGGTTCATCCCGAAAGCCGTGTATGCTACCTCCCGGATGCCTGTTACAACGGGAACAAGGAACGTGAACACTTAAGTAATATGGCTATTCCGAATTTCGATCAACTGTTGGAAGCTGGGGTACACTTCGGTCACCTCAAGCGCAAGTGGAATCCCAATATGGCGCCTTACATCTTCTCGGAGAAGAAAGGCATCCACATCATCGACCTCAACAAGACCGGCGTAAAGCTGGAGGAGGCCGCTGCTGCCATGAAGAACATCGCACGTGGAGGCAAGAAGATCCTCTTCGTTGCCACGAAGAAGCAAGCGAAGGATATCGTTGCTGAAAAGGTGAAGCCGACCGGTATGCCTTTCGTGACGGAACGTTGGAGCGGTGGTATGCTCACCAACTTCGGCACCATCCGTCGTACCATCAAGAAGATGACCACCATCGACCGCATGAAGGTCGACGGCACCTTCGAGAACCTGAGCAAGCGCGAGCGCCTGCAGGTTTCCCGCCAGCGCGAGAAGATGGAGAAGAACTTGGGTTCCATAGCCGAGCTGACCCGTCTCCCAAGCGCATTGTTCATCGTGGACGTGACCAAGGAACACATCGCGGTTGCCGAGGCACGCAAGCTGAACATCCCTACGTTCGCGATGGTCGACACCAACAGCGATCCTACGCTGGTCGACTTTCCGATCCCTGCCAATGACGACGCCACCAAGAGCATCGACTTGATCTTGAGCGTGATGATCCAGGCCATCAACGACGGCATCGAAGACCGCAAGAGCGACAAGAACGCCGTGGACGATAGCGCTGACCAGGCCGAAGAGGCCGTCGAGGAGGTCGCTGAGGAAGTGGTTGCCAAGGAAGTTACCGGCGACCAGATCTAAGTTTTTTACCGATCCACATTCGTCCCGGTGAACGACCGAACGGAGGTGGGTACCATACCCCCTAACACATGAGCACCATGGCCATTACCGCCGCCGATGTGAACAAGCTGCGCCAGATCACCGGCGCCGGAATGATGGATTGCAAAAAGGCCCTTGTAGAGGCCAACGGCGATTTCGATGGCGCCATCGACTATCTGCGCAAGCAAGGCCAGAAGGTAGCTGCAAAGCGTGCCGATCGCGATGCTTCCGAAGGACTCGTGATCGCCAAGACCACCGCTGACGGAAAGCGTGGTGTGGTGGTCTGCGTGAATTGCGAGACCGATTTCGTGGCCAAGAACGCCGACTTCACGGCCATGGCTGAGCGCATTGCCGAGATCGCGTTGGAGAAGGGCGTGGGGAGCATCGACGCACTCAAGGGTGCGGCCTACGACAGTAAAGGTCTTTCCATCGCCGAAAAGCTCGTGGAGCAGACCGGTGTGATCGGTGAGAAGATCGACGTAAGCGCTTGCCTGACCGTATCTGCCGAGTTCGTCTGCGCCTACAACCACCCTGGTAACAAAGTGGCCAGTGTTGTTGGCTTGAACAAGACCGGTTTCGAGACCGCAGCCAAGGATGTGGCCATGCAGGTCGCGGCCATGGGTCCAGTGGCCTTGAATAAGGAAAGCGTTCCACAGAACGTGATCGACAAGGAGATCGAGATCGGTAAGGAACTCGCCATCCAGGAAGGCAAGCCTGTTGATATGGCTGAAAAGATCGCGGTGGGCCGTTTGAACAAGTTCTTCCAGGAGAGCACCCTTCTCGCACAAGAGTTCATCAAGGACAACAAACTCAGCGTGGAGCAGTATTTGAAGTCGCATGATAAGGACCTCACCGCAACGGGCTTCGCGCGTCACTCGTTGACCGTCTGATCCCGATACCACACCGCTACAGGCAACGGCTCCTTCTTCCCGAAGGGGCCGTTGTTGTGCAATGACCATTCATGAACGGCGCACGCGGCATCCGCTTCGTACTTTGCGCCACCTCTGAAAACACCCCATGGCTCTTAAGTACAAGCGCATCCTCCTGAAGCTCTCTGGCGAAAGCCTTATGGGCAACAAGTCTTACGGTATCGATAGCGAACGGCTTAGTGTATATGCCGAGGAGATCATTGCCATAGCCAAACAGGGCGTACAGGTGGCCATCGTGATCGGCGGTGGCAACATCTATCGGGGAATGCAGGCCGAGGGCAGCGGTATCGATCGTGTGCAAGGTGATCACATGGGGATGCTGGCCACCGTGATCAATAGTCTTGCCCTGCAAAGTGCATTGGAGGCCCAAGGCTATAAGACGCGTTTGCTCAGTGCCATCAAGATGGAGCAGATCGCCGAGCCTTTCATTCGCCGCCGGGCCGTGCGGCACTTGGAGAAGGGCCGCATCGTGATCTTCGGCGCGGGTACCGGTAATCCATACTTCACAACGGATACGGCTGCAAGCCTGAGGGCGATCGAGATCGGGGCTGATGTGATCCTGAAGGGCACCCGCGTGGATGGCATTTACACCGCCGACCCAGAAAAGGACCCTGTTGCCACCAAGTACGAGCGTGTCACCTTTGCCGAAGTGTATGAAAAGGGCCTGAACGTGATGGACATGACGGCCTTCACGCTGTGCAAGGAGAACGATCTGCCGATCATCGTGTTCGACATGAATAAGACTGGCAATCTGGGTCGTCTTGTATCGGGCGAACCGATGGGAACATTGGTCGAATTCTAAGGTCAGCTCTGGCTGCACGAGGTAGTTTACCTTGGTCTTCGCACTTTTGGTACGGAACTGGATGGTTCCGCGCGACGATCATGTGCAAGCAAGCGCCCTCCATTGTACGATCTACCGCGCTTGTGCTGCTGTTGCTCGCCGGATCGAGCAGCGCTGCACAAAATGCGTTCAACGATAGTCTGACGCAGGTTGCCGTACGCATCACGACACAGTTGCTTGATGCCGACAAGCACCGGGTGGCCGTGATCGAGATCATGGATCCTGGAGGCACGTTGTCAAAGTCCTTGATCACCTATGTGGAGGAGACGCTGATCTCTCGCTTGGTGCAGGTCCGGGGGATCACTGTCGTGGAGCGTTCACGGCTCGACCAGGTCATGGAAGAACAACGTCGCACGGCCAGTGGGGTGTTCGATGAAGGTTCGGCCATTGAGCTTGGGCGTCTGCTGGCTGCGGACGCCATCATTACCGGGCGCCTTTTTCCGGTCGATCGGCGCATCCATGTGATGCTTCGCGTATTGGACACGGAGACCGGTGTCCTGCTGGGAACTAGCGAGACGTTCACCGCCTTTCCTGCTGGGCAGGATCCCCGCCGTGCGGATAAGTCGCCTACGCCACAACCTAGCGGGCCGCAGCGCATGAAACGCGATAACCCCGGCACGGAACGCGCTTCGATCATTGAGATGCGCGCGCATGCGCTGGGTGCCCTTCATTTCGGACGGCCCATTCCAGGCGGCGCGCTGGAGATCGCTGTTCGTGGTCGAGAGGATAGCGGGGATAAGCTTGTACCGGGCAAAGCCTCGATCGGGTTCCAAGCGTCCTTTTGGCCGCGTGTTGGCGAATGGCGCGAACTGGACTACGATGTTGGTCGGATCGCCGACATACAAGCTACAGCCGACTATTTCGGAACGCCAACCGTTCGCTTCGGAGGGTTGAATATGGTCAACGGCAGCCTGTTCCTGATGTCCAAAGACGAGGAACAGGTAACCCTGGATGAGGTGCTCGGAACCAACGACGAGGGTATCGTGCGGCTGGAGTATGACCGGAACAGGCTGAGCAACATCCGAATGGACATGGTCGGATTCAACGTACCCCTGCGGTGGTATCTGGGCGAGAACCACATTTATGACAATGTCCCCAAGTTGTACATGGAGCTCGGGTTCGGTATGGACTTGGTGCTTGTGCGGGCGGACTATGAAGTGACCTCCACCGTCCTTGAATTGGACCGAAGTGACTACAGCTATCTGCTCCGCCAGGAGACGTTCATGGACGACAAGCCTTCCATCGGGTCCATGGGGTCCAATATCCTGTTCACGCATTTTTCGGTCGGGGGCGGTATAGAGTTGGGCCGTTTCAACCTCTTTGCGCTGGGTCGTTTCCTTTCCTCGTCCAGCTTCGCGCAGGTCGGACGCGACTTCGATCGGCTCAGGGGCAACATCGTTGCGTACCCCGCACTGGCGGGTGCGGGCGATGATCCTCGCGCGTTGAGTGATCTGGAGCGCGATGGTGCCCTGCCCTATGGCGCACTGGATCTGGAGAGGGAGCGGAGCAGCGATCCTTCCGGTTCCGGCACACCCACCACCATCAAGGGCAACGGTGTCGACCGCTTTTGGCAAAGCCGATACCTCACCATCGGCCTAAGCTTCCGGTTCTGGTGATCTGCCCCTAAGGGCATACATTTGTTTTAAACCCTATGCCAATGAGCACTTCGATTGTGATGAAGATCCCGGTCATTTTGGTGTGCTTTTTTT
>Ga0105045_10004090_pt1 | contig 12638 bp, 12 predicted proteins | sample MAT02_FD_78089 | JGI IMG/M metagenome (GOLD analysis project Ga0105045, IMG submission 78089) | Freshwater microbial communities from Lake Fryxell liftoff mats and glacier meltwater in Antarctica - MAT-02 (megahit assembly) | ecosystem: Environmental > Aquatic > Freshwater > Ice > Liftoff... | reverse complement strand
CAGTCCAGCGGATCGGCCCGCGTGGGCGCGCTCGATGCGAAGGGCGTTATCGTGTTGATCGTGGGCAAGGGGGAGGGCGAGTTGAGGAATCCCAGCGGCGAAGGCCTTGGCAGTAGTTCCAATACCAGCATGGTGCGCAATCGCGCGACAGTGCGGAAGAATCTGCTCAAAGGGGATCTCCCGCAGGTGGAGACAGTCCGGTGGGAGCGCGGTGCGGGGTAGTTGCTTGCTTACCAAAAGGGCGCGCTCACCGAGCGTCTTCGTGACCTTCAATGCTAGGGTATGCTGCGCGTCTACGTAGTAATTCGCAGATCCATGCGTCCAAAGGATCGGAGGGCTTCCAGTGGCAAGCCACTCCGCAAGATGAGGCGGCAGCGGGCTCGGCGTAAACGGATCGATCGGAAAATCGTATTGCCGCACGTGCGGTGGCCAATCGGGTTGAGCCGCTGAAAACCAATCAGGAAAAAGCAACGCCACGCCTTGCGAGCCAAAAAGAGCATCTCGATAAAAGTCCGAGAGAAAAGGCAGGCCTAGGGACTTCCGGAAACGATTCAGTGGAGGCAGGAGCGTCCGGTTGAGCGAGACATCTATTGTCCGAAAGGCAAGGCGCTTGAATGGATCGGGAAGGTGTCGAATCCATCCCACCCCAGCCGAAAAGACTGGCACATCGTGAACGCTTCGCATGCACGCTGGCTGTAAGTGAAGCATCATCCTCGGAATCCCCGCGCGCTCGGCGAGCGCACTGGCAGCAAGGCCGAAGGATGAAGTGACAACGAGATCAAACCTTCCGCCAGCAGCTTGGAAGGCAGTCGCGTAAATCGGTAGTGACTCGACCATGGCGGCAACGACGCGCCATGTGCCGAGGAGTGGCTTCCAGAGATTCGGGTTGCTCGCCATGCGCTGGAAGTCTTCTTCGTCGCCGATTGGATACCACTCAAACCCATGCCGTGCGGCAAGAGGGCCATAGTGCGGAGTCAGCAAGAATACAGGTTCGTGCCCGCGTGCAGCGAGCTTCCCCGCCAGCCACAAGAGAGGATTCACATCCCCTTCACTCCCAAAGGGAACAAAAAGGATACGGCGCCCCATCAGAGATTCTCCAACGCGGGCAGGGAATACTCGTGCTGCATCTTTTCACGATTGGCCTCAACTGCAGCGGCATCGAGAAAAATGAGACGAGGATCTTCTTCGAGCTCGATGCGCTGAAATCCCTCCAGTGGATGCTTTGCCGCTTCTGCTAGGTCGGTAAGACTGCGAATTTGGCGGCCATTCACTTTCGAAACTACGAGGCTCCGTAGATCTTCATACCCGAGCGTTTCTTGGGTGGGCAGGACGGACGCAAGGAACACAATCTTTCCGCGATCCTGGTCTAACTCACTTTGAAAAGCATCGTAATAGACAAGTCGCTGCGGTGCTTCCTTGACCCAATCACCACCCCATTCCTGCAAATAAGGACGAGAGAGCTCGAGAAAAACTAGGCCGCCTAGGATGAAAAACTTCGGCGCGCGATCCATGACGAACGACTCACTAATAACTTTGCTGTGGTCACGTGCCTCGAGAAGAACGGGGATATCCATCACATTACCTCCACGGAAGACTTTCATAGAAATAGTCTCTCCGGGATGGGAAATGGTATTCGTGATGTGGCTGAAAAGGATGCGCCCGAAGTCTGGGTCGGTGTAATTTCCATCTTGATCAATCGCGCGGCCGGCCACGGAAAGAATGACGTCGCCTTGCTGGATGCCGGCTTTCTGCGCAGATCCCCCCGGCAATACGTCGGTCACATAGACGCCGCCAGGTGCCTGAAGCCCAAGGTAACGCCGGAGCTGTGGATCCCGGGTAGTCGAAAAAGCAAGACCCGCCCTCGCAAAGCCGCCGTAGGGCTCTCGCGCAAGTTCTTCGAGAAAATGCTCGATCACCGGCGCGGAGACAAGCTCTGCCGTCTGGCTCCGGGCATCGTATCGCATAAGAAGTCCTAGCAGCTTATTGTTGCGAAGAGCGGGTAGCGTGAAGCTGCCATCGCGCTGCTGGAGCGGCGCAGAGAGACGGAAGAGGAGGAGGCCCATATTATCCATCGGATGGCCGCCGACGGCGATCGAGGTAATCCTGCCGAGGGTGCGTGCAAGGTCGCCGTTCGGTTCCAATTGAACGATAGTGACACTGTCACCGACTTTCATGCCGCGGTCTATGGCAAGGGGCGTCATGCCTTCGAGGAATTTCGGATCGGCCACCCGCAGCACGGCGAGGTTGCTTTCATAATCCACGCGCTCGACGGTCGCGGCCGATTTCTCCGCAGTGGCCGGCTTTTCCAGCTCGATAAAATTCGAGTTCCCCACAAGTTCGGCCGTGACCAAAATGCGCCCCCCCTCGATCAGCGCGCCCAATCCCCGGCGGCTGTAAGGGGCTTTTTTCATCCATGGGCGGAAGAAGTCGTAGTTCTGGTTTGTAGAATTTACGCGAAGGATAGAGGACTTAGATGTTTCAACTTCTGCAGCAGTGGGTATTGGCGATGGCGAGGGCTTGGCCTGCGGGATCGTGCCTGCATGGGCGACCGCGAGAAAACAGGTCAGGATGGGGAGGATGAGGGGTTTCATTTTGCGAGATTTTTTTCTTCGCGCACTCCATATCGGGAAAGGATGCGACTACGAGCCTCTTCAACGGCTGCGCGTTCAAGGACGATGGGCCGACCGGTTCCAAGCATGCGGATCACGTAATAATCGGCGGGTTCTGCGAAGGCGCTGGCGACATCCGCAATTCCACGAATGCGTTTGCCATTGATCTCTTCGACCACAGAATATCGCGCGTCGTTTGCATAGGAATTTACTGGGTCGGCGAGGATGCTGCTAAGCACAACGATTTCATCGCGATCTTTGTAGAGTTTATCATCTACGAAAAAGTCGAAGACGTAGCGCAATCTCAAGTCATCTGGGGAGTGGGCCGCCATGAAGTTTTCATCCACAGGCTGAAAGACTAGGCCACCAAAGACGACGTAGCGTGGGCGTTCGTCGTAGGCATTGGCATGGAGGGTGAAGGGCCATGGTTGGTTGAGCAGCACCGTGAGTTCCATTGGCTTACCATCGCGCAGAATACTGAGAGCAACGCTCTCTCCCTTAAATTTGCGCTCCACGACCTCAGCTAGCGGCGTGGCACTGCCATCCAGCGGGATCGTCGCATCGCTGGCAATAGGCAACCCATCAATCGCGAGCAGAACATCCCCTTGACGAATGATTCCCTCCGACGTGCCGCCCCCGAAGACACTCCCAACCAGCACCCCGCGATTTTCGGCAGTCACCCCCAAGGCACGCCGCGCGGCAGGGTTAAAGAGACTGTGGTAGCTCAGCGACAAGTCCACATACCGGTCGTAGCTCCCATCCTCCACATCCTTCAGAAAACGACGCACGACGGGCGTGGGAATCATGTATCCCACGTTCTGGGCTACGTCACCACTGAATCCCTGAAATGCCACCCCCACCACCTTGCCGTCTTGAAGCACAGGGCCCCCGCTGTTGCCGGGGTTGATTGCCGCATCAACTTGGATTGTCAGGTGTGAATCCATGCCGGAGTGCGAATAGGGAAGAAAATCAATCCGCGAGACGATGCCTCGTGTCACCGAGAGGCGTGTTCCTCCGATCGGATATCCATACGCGGAGATACTCGATTCCATGGCGGGAATCCCCCCAAATGCGAGCGCCTTAGTACCCTCAAAAAACTTCGGATCAGTCACCGTGAGTAGCGCCAGGTCCGCATCATGAGCGATGTGGAGGACGCGGGCAGGATACGGCTTCGGATCGCCTTCCTTCGAGACTGTGATGAAGCGGGCATTGCTGACCACGTGGGCATTGGTCATAATCCGATTGCCACTGATTACAAACCCGGCCCCAACTCCACCGCCGACTTCGCCGGGACTCCACGGCGTCTTGTAGTTCGGCTCCTGCGCGGTAGCTTCGATACGGACGAGGCTTTTACCTACCTCTGCCGCTTGGGCGTTCAGTGAAACAACAAGAAGAACCCAGAGGGCCATGCGATGGAACATCCAACACACCGTAGGCAGGGATAGGCCATTGACAACCCAGAAGATGGCGCGCCTGCACTCTCCCCTCACGGCCCAATAAAGCTCGCGCGCATGCTGGAAGCTGCAATGTTAGGCCTGTGCACCCGACTCTTGTTCTCATCGGCTTCATGGGCTGCGGCAAGTCGTCTATCGGACGCCGCCTCGCCTACATGACCGGACACCGCTTCGTGGATACAGACGAGCTTGTGGTGCAGAGGGAAGATTGCACCATTTCAGAAATTTTCGCACTCGGCGGAGAGCAGGCTTTCCGCGAGGTGGAGCACAGTGTGCTCGCGGAATTGGTTGGCACCATTGGCATTGTGCTAGCGACGGGGGGAGGAGCGATCCTTCGCGAAGCAAATCGAAACCTACTCCATGAAATCGGAATTGTTGTGTGGCTGGACGCCCATCCTGACGTCCTATTTGAGCGTGCTACGCGGGGTAATCGGCGCCCCCTCCTGCAAACCGCGAACCCCAGAGAGAGCTTCGATACGTTGCTCTCATCTCGGCGGAGCATCTACGAAGCGACCGCCGATTTCAGGATAGAATCTTCTTACCTTGACCATGACGAAGTGGCTCGCACCGTCCTGGAGAAGGCGACGGCCTTGCACGCTACGCGGCTGGCAGCACCGTAGGGGACACACGAACTAGGGAGCCGCGACCTTCACGGCATGGGCATCGTAAGTCAGGACAAGGCCTGCCGAAGCCGTGATGTAGCGAAGTGCCTCTGTCGCGGGGACACCTTGGAGCTGTAGAGTCACCGGGCTCACTTGCATGGTGTCCGGCACGAGCCACACGACGTTCATGGTTTGGCGGCCTTCCGTGAGCTTCACAACTTGCTGGCCGATATAGGCGACGGCTTCACGAGGTGATGCCTCGCGCAGGTTGACCATCGGGAGCACAACTTGCTGTAGCGCGGCCTCTACAGACGTCGCCCCTGCGGATTTTCTCTTGTTGAGGAGAGCGAGGTAGTTTTTCGCGGCCTTATTTGCCGGTTCCGCGGCGAGGACCGCCTCGAAGATGGCGCGGGATTCTGCGTCCTTGTTTTTTGCAAAAGCCTCTGCCCCCGCCGCCACCATGGGGATCACGTCGGGCGCTGCAAGGGCGGTGAAAGAACACACAATAATGAGCAGGAGGTATCTCATAGCTTGGAGATTACACCACAGGCCTATCTTCTCCATCGGAAATCTCGCCCCTCCCACGATAGAACCAACGAATCGTCCACTTTCGATTACCCTATCCTTATGACTATTTCACCATCGCCGCTGTCGCTTTTCACCCAAACAAATGTTGGAAAAACTGAGCGCTACCTCTCCGGCTTGGCTGGCGCTGCACTCACGCTTTACGGACTTCGTCGTGGAGGCCTTCTTGGCGGTCTCTTCGCGCTTGCAGGAGCTGGCCTTGTTCGCCGGGGAGCCTCTGGAAATTGCCCATACTACTCGTCCAGAAATATCAGCACAACGCCCGACGGCGTCCTCTCTCCGCTGGAACTTTGAGGCTTAGCCTCCGAGCAAGCGATTGCTGGCAACCGCTAGCTCGCTCGTATTGTGGAGAAACTCGCGCGCGAACCCCATCCATGTCACCCCAGGCGAGGCAATGATGAGGAGACCCGCTAGGATGCACAGGTTTAGAAAGTAAATCACCACGAGCGAGAAGAATGTCCCCCCATAGGTGAGATCTGTCTGGCCTCTTGGAATCATCCACATGGTGAACGAGAAATGAAACGCCCACGTCGCGCCCACGGCTGCATAGAGCAAGTAACGATACGGCGCGACATCCGTGAAAAGGCCAGCGAAGCCAAACATGCTCACCACGAGCACGCTGTAAAATGGAAAAAAGTAGGGAGACAAAGCAATCCACGTATTTGTGCGATCCGCCACAATGTGCCCGCCCTCGCCGGACACATACAGTCGCTCCACTCGCCCCCCCATGAGCCAGACCCAGATCGCATGGGTTAATTCGTGTCCGAAAACGTAAATCCAAAGTGGTTTCGGGAGACCCCAGAATGCCACCATCCACAGCAAAGCTCCCAATCCAAAAAACCAAAATTCTTCCGTTAGCCAGAATGCTTCATGCGTGGCTGCATGGGCAAAGGCCGTAAAAAATGTCTGTGTCAAAATCCCCGCAGGAATGAGGAGAAAGACCCCGACCACAAACTTGACCCAACGCGTGGGAACACGACGTTCCACCACCCGCCCGAGCGACGCAGGCACCGTGTAGCCCTTCCTTCCTCTGCTTGGTTGTCGCGCCATCACGTCTACTCCAACAAATATCTCCCGATCCCGCACGCAAATATCAACGTCCCCCTCCAGAGATCATCGCGGGATCCAACTTGGAATCAAATGTCGCGAAACGGCCGCCGTGTTTCACGGCTAGCGCGAGCAGGTAGATACCGGCGAAGTCGGCAGAAGGGGGAAGCACGTGGAAGAGTAAATCATCCACTAGAGATATATCGTCGGGCCAAAAGTGATGGGCCAGAGCCGCCTGCACGATTACAAGCTCTCAGCGGGGATTCTTGGATCAGACGGCAGAGGTCGAAAGGTGGAGGAATGCTAGGCCGGGAAAGACGTGGAAATCGGAATCGAAAGAGACGAGGCGAGCATGTGACGTCAATGCCATTGCAGCCAGCCATGCATCACCCCACCGGTTAGGATAGAACGCGGGGGTGTCCGACCAGCTCATGAATTGGGATTCCACACTGGAGGATTCCGAGAGGAAGGAGACCTCAGGCAGAGTCAGAAATGAGCGATATGCCAGCCATGCCTGAACGGGAGTGAAGGGAGTGTCGTGCATGACCTTGAAGTTTGTAAGCAGGCGCAGCAGCCCGAGCATGGAAAGGCGGCAAAAGAAGAGCTGAGGAGCGGCTTCGGTCTCCCAATATTGGCGGGCTCGGGAGTGGTGCTGATGGTCTGGATCCGCCAGTGCCAGCCATACGTTTAGGTCCGGTAGATCACGATCAGGCATGGGAGTCTTCGGTGCCGAGAAGGTGCTCAATCTCTGCGTTGCTGAGAGACGGATGCACTACGCCAGTCGCTGGGCGCACAATGGGGAGAGCACTGCGCGTGCGTGGCCCAAGGGGCTTTGCGTAGCGGGCGGCGAGGCCTTTCTCAATGAACTCAGCAAGCAGGTCTTTGAGTTTTTTACCGCGCAGGGCTGCCTCGGATTTCAGTTGACGGAATGTCTCGTCAGGGAGGTCGAGCGTGGTTCGCATATAAGCATATTTACGTGGAAACGTCAATTCGTCAATCCACCTTGTGAGTGCCTGAGCGGTTTGCGGCGAGCTTTTGATTAGCCCCACCAAGCGCGAAATGCGTTCATGACCTCATCGCGCGGCTCAGGAAGGTCGGCTGCGCGTTGAGCCAGGTTTAGAGATTACCCTCCGGTGAGAGCACATCGTCGAGGGCTAGGAGCGAGTCGAAATCGGCGGCGATGTCGAAGGCTTGGACGAGGTCTGGCGAGGCACGGGAAGCGGGTGTGGCAGAGTTCAGGGTCAGAAAAAACCCTGCGACGACGGCGGCGGCGGCTCCAATCCATGCCGAACGAAGGAAGAGTGCTGCAAACGGGGATGGCGGGCTGGGGTCATGCACGCGGCGAAGCACGCTGCGCGCGAAGAAAGGAGCTGGCTTGGTGGGCGCGGCGTGACCGAGTAACTTCCATAGCGGATCGTTGGGAGAAAAGTCGTCCATGTCTGGAGATTCAACTCGGTAGTCCACGAAAAGTTGCGGTTGCTGCTACCTACAAATCTTGGGCTTCGAGAAATCCCTCGAGCTGGCGAATGCGCGTAGGGTGGCGCATTTTGCGCAGGGCCTTGGCTTCGATCTGTCGGATGCGCTCGCGAGTGACTTTGAACTGGCGCCCGACTTCTTCGAGTGTGCGGCTGTAGCCATCCACAAGACCGAAGCGTTGCTCGAGGACTTGGCGCTCGCGCTCGGTGAGGGTCTCCAGCACGTCTTTGATTTTGTCCTTAAGCAGAACAATAGCCGCCATGTCGGAGGGATTTTCGGCACCTTTGTCTTCAATGAAATCACCAAAGCTCGTGTCATCACTATCGCCAACGGGGGCTTGGAGCGAGATGGGTTGTTGGGCCATCTTGAGCACAGCCCGCACGCGCTCGACGGGCAGTTGGATTTCGTCGGAGATTTCCTCGGGGCTTGGCTCGCGTCCGTATTCTTGGACGAGTTGCTTCTGCACGCGAATGAGCTTGTTGATCGTCTCGATCATGTGCACGGGAATACGGATCGTGCGGGCTTGGTCGGCGATTGAGCGCGTGATTGCTTGGCGGATCCACCATGTCGCGTAGGTGGAAAATTTGTATCCGCGGCGATATTCAAATTTCTCTACCGCCTTCATTAGGCCCATGTTGCCTTCTTGAATTAGGTCGAGGAAAGACAAGCCACGGTTCGTGTATTTTTTGGCGATCGAAATAACGAGACGCAAGTTCGCCTCGACCATTTCGGTCTTGGCTTTGAGCGCCTTGCGGTGCCACTGCTTAAGATCTTGGTGGTGGTTTCCAAGCTCCGTGGGGCTCAGCCAAAAACGCTTCTGCATTTCGCGCATTTCGGAAGCAAAGTGCTTGCGCTGCTTGGGATTGCTATCCTTCGCATGCTTCTTGACCTCGCTCTCCAGATTCTGGAGTGAGCGGTGGTTGTCATCAGCGAGGAGAACAAAGTCTTCGACGACCTTTTGCTTGTAGAAAAACTTCGGATAAAGCTTTTGAAGATTTCCGAGAGCGCGATCAAAGTTTTTGACCCTAAGCGGCGTGGGCGTTGCGTCGAGGAAGCCTTCGTAGATCTTACAAAGGTCGTCTGTTTGGCGCTTGAGCTGTTGGCAGAGACGAGGAAGCGCCTTCATGTAGCGCTCCCGGCTTTCGATCTTTTTATCCAAGATCACGCGGTCAAAACGTTCGCGCTGATCAATGAGTTTCTGGGCAAGGTCGTAGTGCGCGCGGGCAATGAAGCCGAAGCGGTAGAGACTTTCTTGCACCTTGAGTTCGGCATCCTCAATGCGCTTAGAAATCTCGACTTCCTGCTCACGCGTTAGCAAGGGCACTTGTCCCATTTGCTTGAGATACATCCGCACGGGGTCGTCGAGAATATCGAGCTTGGAGTCGGCCTTTTCCTCCTTCTCTTCCTCATCGTCGTCCTTGCGGACATCCTTCACGCGATCTACGTCCGAAGCGTCAATAATCTCGATCTCGACGGCGCGGAGCTGGCCGATGACGGTGTCGAAATGGTCGGGTTCATTAAACCCGTCGGGCAAATGTTCGTCGAGGTCGTCAAAGGTGACGTAGCCTTGTTCTTTGGCGAGCTTGATAAGATCGCGAACTTTTTCTTGGAGTGCCTTCTGAAAGTCTGCAGATACGGGTAGCAAAGCAGGCGCTGCAGCATTTGCTTTAGCAGCCTTCGGGGCTTTGACCTTAGGCGCAGAGGACTTCTCTGGAGCTTGCTTTGGCGCTGCAGCTTGGCGGGAAGGCTTGGAGGATTTCGGCGCTGCTTTGACTACTTTCGGCACTGCTTTGGCTGGCTTCTTGGGCACGACCTTTGCTTTCAGAGCCTTTACTGGAGAGGGCTTCGGTGCAGCAGGCTTTTTAGAAACCCCTTTCTTAGGCGCTGTTTTCACCGGTTTCGAGAGGGGGATATTCGTAGGCTTTTTGGTTGCCTGAGCCTTGGGCTCGGGCTTCGATTTAGCGTTCGACCGAGCGGACATTTTAGATGGAGTTTTCAAGCGGCGGATCCCTCTGAAAAGGGCCGTTGAACATCCGCCACTTGGATTTTCAGGTCAAGGATTTGTTTTTGAATTTTTGTGATTTCGGCGGCCGTGATTCCGGGCTGAGACAAACGACTTTTCAAGCCTTCGCTCATTTGTGTGAGTTTCCGGGCCTTAAGACCCCGCCACGTCACGATCGCTCGCTCAAGGGCATCGGGCAACGTGCGATGCAGGGCAAGGGCCGAGATCGCCCGTTCTTCGATGGCGGGTAGCGCGGCTAGCCATGCCATAGAAAGTTGTCCGTCGAGGAAGGGTGCTCCAAGGATTTTGTCCAGAAGCTCTCCACCGGCTTCCATGGCGCTGGCGCTTTCTTGTTCCGCGAGCCAATCCCGCGCATCTTGATCTACGAGTGCCAGGTGGCAGAGGATTTCCATCCCTGCGCTCAAGGTGAGCCTCTCCACGGGTGTTTCCTGCGACTCCTCATCGTGGGAAGACTTGGACGGCTTCATGCTGCTGCGAATGACGCTATGCGGAAGGCCTAGACGCGAAGCTAAGCGGCCAAGAACACCTTCGCGCAGCGTGGCATCTTGCACGAGCGCAAGGAGCGGCCCAAGCGTGCGGACGAGACGCGACTTCTCGGTCGGCGATTCGAGGGAGCCCGAGGCAGTCAGCGCGTGATCGAAGAAATCCTGCGCCGATTCTACCGTTCGGAGAAAGGCTTCAGCCCCCTGCGAGCGAATGAGCGAGTCGGGATCTTGGCCAGTCGGCAGGGTTATAATTTTCACGGAAAGACCTTGGCTTAGCAGGGCTGGAAGAGATCGAAGGATCGCAGCTTGGCCGGCCGTATCCGAGTCGAAGCAGAGCAGCACAGTATCAACAAAACGCTTCAGAAGTCGGGCTTGGTCGGCGGTGAACGCCGTTCCTTGTGGAGCAATCACATGCCGCACTCCCGCTTCGTAGGCCGAGATCAAATCAATCTGACCCTCGCAGACGATCGCTGCCTTCTTCTCGATCAAGTCGCGCTTGGTTTTGTCGAGCCCGTAGAGCACGCGTCCTTTCGTAAAGAGCGAGGTCTCCGGGGAGTTGACATATTTCGCGGCCTTCGCATCCGCCACAAGCACACGCCCGCTAAAGGCAATGACCTCGCCATAATCATTGCGAATGGGAAACATGAGCCTGTGGCGGAAGCGGCTGTAAGCACGGCTGTCGTTTTCTTCGTCCCCTTTGGAAGAGAGCCCACTTTCCCCGATCTCTTGGGACGTAAACTTTCGCTCCTTCAAAAAATTCAGCAGGGCATCCCACGAATCCGGCGCGTAGCCGAGTTGCCAAGACTTCGCCACGGCGGAGGTGATGGCGCGCGATTTAAGGTAGTCACGGGCAACGCCACCCTCGGGCGACTTGATAAGGCGATGGTGGAACCACTCCGCTGCCTCGGCATGCAGTGCGAGCAAACGCTGACGCACATCGCGTCCGGCCCCTGCATCACCACCGACATCCTCCAGCACCGGAATTCCGGCCCGTGCGGCCATGCGGCGAACGGCTGTTGGGAAGTCCACATGCTCGTAATCCATCACAAAGCGCAGGACGCCTCCGCCCGCGTTGCAGCCAAAGCAATGGAAGCTTTGCCTTGCCGGGTTCACGTGAAAAGACGGCGTCTTCTCGCGGTGGAAAGGGCACAGGGCGCGGAACGTGGTGCCTGCCCGCTTGAGAGGAAAATAAGAACCGATGACATCCACGATGTCATTCGCCTCGACCACACGCTGGATTGTTTCCTCGGAAATGAGTCCCACAAAAAGGAAAATACCTTGCGGGGCATTCCGGGGCGAGGGAGATTGACACAAATGCGGCTTTTTTTTCTCATCGTGGCTATTCTCGTCTGCATGCCTTGCACTTGGGCTGCGGAAAAACCAATCACGCGGGGTTCCGTGGTCGTCGTGCCCGTGGCAGGAGCAATTTCTGAGGCGCAATTTTTCTTTCTCCGCCGCATCGTGAAGGCGGCCGAGTCCGCGGGCGCCGCTGCAATCATTTTTGATATGGATACTCCCGGCGGCGAACTCAAGGCGACCGAGCGAATCGTGCAGATGCTCTCAAAAAGCACAATCCCTGCCTATACCTACGTCAATACGAATGCAGGATCAGCCGGTGCGCTCATTGCGATCGGCTCGAAAAAAGTCTTTATGGCACCTGTCAGCGCCATCGGAGCCGCAGCGCCGGTCGTGGGTTCTGGCGAGGCAATTCCGGTAACCATGAATGCCAAGATCGTTTCCTATTACTCCGGCTACTTCCGAAGCGTGGCCGAAAAGAATGGCTACTACCCTCAACTGGTGGACGGCTTTATTAATCTCGATAAAGAAGTGAAAATCGGAGACGAAGTTATCAACCCCAAGGGCGCTCTCCTGACTCTGAGCGCACAGGAGGCCGTGAGGGAAGTTGGCGGCAGGCCCCTGCTAGCCTCAGGCATCGCTGACGATGTGAAGCAGGTCGCAGAGATGGTAGGCTTGGCGAGCAGCGAGATGATAAGGATTGAACCTTCCGGATTTGAGAAGATTTCGCAATGGATCACGATGTTCGCCCCGCTCTTGCTCCTCGGCGGAGCCATTGGTGCTTATCTGGAGTTTAAGTCACCTGGCTTCGGCGTGGCTGGTACGATTTCCGCCCTGTGTTTTCTGCTCTTTTTTACAGGCCACTATATCGCGGGCCTCACTGGACTCGAGGTCGTGGCGATCTTCGGCCTTGGCGTGTTGCTGGTGGTGATCGAGCTTGTGTTCTTTCCTGGCGTGATAGTCGTAGCGGCGACGGGTATTGCACTCATGGTTGGATCCCTCTTTTTTGCCATGGTGGATTTCTATCCGACCCAACCCCTCGTCTTTTCCTTCGATCTCGT
>Ga0105045_10004089_pt1 | contig 12639 bp, 10 predicted proteins | sample MAT02_FD_78089 | JGI IMG/M metagenome (GOLD analysis project Ga0105045, IMG submission 78089) | Freshwater microbial communities from Lake Fryxell liftoff mats and glacier meltwater in Antarctica - MAT-02 (megahit assembly) | ecosystem: Environmental > Aquatic > Freshwater > Ice > Liftoff... | reverse complement strand
GTTTATCGACGCCGAGCTGGAGCGCATCGCCACCATCTATCGGGACTGGCGTGCGGTTTTGACATGGCACAAGGTCAAGCTTTTCCTGATCTGGGGCGATACCGCGCCCAAAAGCCGAATGCTGATACATTTGTGCAAAGCGTTGGAGATTGAGTACTTCATCATCGAAAGGGGGCATTTCCCTGGCACGTTGGCCTACGATCCGAGCGGACAGTTCGGTGATGGCGCGCGCGCGCAGTTCCTGGATGAGTCGTCTGCCGGGGCGAACGAAAAGTATGTGAACGACCGCTTTTCCGAGATTGTCCAATGGTATAGCGATCTGGACAGCACGGCATACGCGCACGTTCAGAAACGCGAGACCGCAGATCTTGCGCGCATCCGACGGGCGCGGCAGTTCAAACGGCCGGTGATCCTGGTGATTGGGGGCAACGACATGGGGGCGGGTCTGGTCAAGCCAGGCTCCACCCTGCGCCGGACGAACTGGTTTGGCACGTCGAACGATGCCTTTGATACGATATTCCGGCTGCTTGCGACGCGTATGTCGGAGGCTCTGCTGGTACTGCGACCCCACCCGTCACAGAATTTCGAGCAACAGGCGATGTCTGCATTGGTGGCGCGGGATACAAACCTCAACGATCTGATCGCTGAGGCAGATGTCTGTATTGTGATCGGATCAACCTCTCGTGCGATTTGCCTATTACACGAAAAGCCGCTGATCACTCTAGGGCTGTCCGAACTTTCGGGGCGCGGAATCGGTCATGACGTGATCGACGAGAATCAACTGCTGGCCGTGATCCGGCGATTGATCTGGTCGGAACTGAAGGATGTGTATCCGGATCAGGCGCACAAACGCTACATCGTTGGACTTTTCGACCGAGAGCTGATTGCCGCCGAACCTTCGGTGCCTGCCCGTTTTTCTGTGTCCGACCTTGCCGAGTTGCTGCGGCGGCGGGTGCAACAGCGCAAGTCGGGCTTCTTGCTGGGGTACAACGGCGACGAGGGGCGGATCAGTCACGCCATGTACGAGGACATACGGGAGCGGGGACGCGCAGTGTTCCGGGCTGATCCGGCTCGGTTTGAGGGCCGCGCGCGCCCCGGGATCACTCTGGTCCTGCCGATCTATGGCGACTATGAGGGCACCCGGGTCTGCTTTGACCAGTTGATCCGCCATCAGAAGGAAAACGGATACAAGGTGATCACGGTCTGGGACCGGGGGCCGGATCTGCGGTTGCGGGATCTGTGCCTTGAGTACGCCGAGAAGGGCGGATTTCTGTACATGCAGAACGCCGAGAATGTCGGGTTCAGCGGTGCTGTGAACGAGGGCATCCTGCGGGCAGGACGCGATGATGTGATCTTGCTCAACAGCGATACGGTGCCCTGCGGGGACTGGGCCCTGCGCCTGCAGGATGCGGCCTATGCCCACCCCAAGATCGCGTCGGTGGTGCCGTTTTCGAACAACGCCACGATTTACAACGTGCCGTTTCCGAATGGTCGCGCACTGCCGGCCAAGAATCCGGTGCCCTGGGCCGAGGCGCTTGATATGGCTGCGCGCAGACTTGCACCGGACTGTGTGGAGATGCCTATCAGTCACGGCTATTGCACGTATGTCCGCCGCAGCATGTACGACCTGATCGGACTCTACAGCGAGATGAAATTCGGGAAGGGCCAGAGCGAGGACAACGAATTCAGCCTGCGGGCGCGGATGGCAGGATACTTTTGTGTCTGTGCGACCAATGTTCTGATGAGCCATGCCGGATCGACCAGTTTCGGGACCGAGGTCATGGAATGGAAGCTGAACGGTCGCGGGGTCTTGCGCGAAGAGTTCTCGCATTACTTCGACGAAATCAGCCACTTCTTTAAAGCGGGCGACCCGGCGGCAAGCCAGCGCGCGCGGCTTCTGGCGATCCATAAGACGCTTGCGCGGGCGGCGCCGGTTGCGGATCGCAAGCTGGCATAAAGGGAACAGAGTGACAGACATGACAACGACGCAAGCCCTCCACCCCACCCCGACGCGCGAGACGATGCGTGCTTTGCTGACAGGGGTACGGGATGCGGTGGAGGCGGACCTGCCGCAGATCCTTGCCTTGCGGAATGAGGTGACGTGGAAGGAGGACGGATCTCCGGTGACAGCGGCGGACTATCGGATCGAAGGTTATGTCCGGTCCTATCTGGAAGCCCACCTGCCGGATCTCGTCTTTATCGGAGAGGAAAGTTTTGATACCGGGACATGGCAGATGCCGACCGGGTTCAGCGCCGTGCTTGACCCAATCGACGGGACCGAGAATTTCTGTTCGGGCCTCAAGGAATGGGGAGTATCCCTGACCATCTGGCAGGGCAACACGCATCTGGGCAGCCTGCTCTACATGCCGGAATTGCGCGAACACCTGATGACGGGCGACCGTCTGGCGCCCGTGACATCGCGCATCCGGGGGTTTTCGTCGTCGATGTGCGACGAGATTCTGCAAGCAATTGCAGAGACACGGGAAAGCCGCCTGATGGGCTGCGCGGTTTACAACCTTTACAACGTGGTACGCGGTGCATTCGCGCGTTTTTCAAATCCGCGCGGGGCCTATTCTTGGGATCTTCTGCCCGGCCTCATGCTTGCCCTGGAACATAACTGTGACATCGAAGTCGAAGGAAAAACCTATCATGGAGAATTTCTCGCGCCAGGTCGCAAGTATCGCGTCGACATTCGGCACAGATACGATCTTCATCCTGGGTAAAGGGCCCTCGATCGACCGGATCGACCCGGCGATGCTGGCCAATACGATGGTGATCGGCATCAACGATGCCGAACGCATCGCGCCGTGCGACATCACGCTGTTCCATGACACCTGGGTCCACGAGGGATTGCGGGCGGGGGGATGGCGGTCGCGGCTCTATGTGACGTCTACAGGTCTGCAGCCGCCGCGTGGCAGCGTGGCCCATGTGCGCCATGTCGCAGGCGCGCAGGAAGGGACGGACATGATGATGAGCCGTCTGGTCACCGACACGCCCGAAACGGATTTCGTGCTGGAGGATGTGTTGTTCCTGTCAGCGCTCCGGCTCGCACGGCTGGTGGCGCGGCTGCGCGAGCGCCCACAGACCGTGTACATGCTGGGGTTCGACTTCACTGCCGAAAAGGGCACGGCCAGTGCCATCGGCCATGACTATGCCCCTGCACCGATGGGCGAGCGCGCGGCACGGATCAATCCTCAGGAGTTCTATTTCATCAATACGCTTTACATGTTGCGTGAAAGCGAGATCAAGATCCAGCATGTCGGCGACCGCGCGTTTTCGGCTCTGTCGCCCGAAGAGCTGAACGCAAAGCTGTTGCCCAAGGGCACGGCAGATCGCAATGGCCCCGAAGGTTCGGTGTCTGTTGTGGCAGAGTTGACCACCAATCACTTTGGCGATCGTCACCGGCTGGAGAGGATGGTCCGCGCGGCCCGCGCCGCCGGAGCGAACTTTGTCAAGATTCAGAAGCGGGATGTGGAGAGTTTCTATACCGCCGAACAACTGGACAAGAAGTACATCTCGCCCTTTGGCATGACCTTTCGCGACTATCGCCACGCGCTGGAACTGGATGCCGACGATATCGGCTATCTGGACACGCTGTGCCGCGATGTGGGAATCCGCTGGTTTGCATCAGTGCTGGACGAGCCATCGTTCCGGTTCATGCAGCAGTTCGAGCCGGAACTGGTCAAGCTGCCGTCGACCATTTCGGAGCACACGGATTACCTTGCCTATGTGGCCCGGAACCACCGGCGTGGAATCGTCCTGTCGACCGGCATGACGGACACCGCCTATGAGGAATGGGTGTTGCAAACCTTTACCGGATGCGACCGGCTGTATCTGATGCAGTGCAATTCGGCGTATCCGACACCGCTTCATGATTGCGATGTGGGGGTTATCCGGCATTACCGCGATCTGTCGCGGCTGCATCCGCATCTGGTGCCCGCCTATTCCAGCCACGATTTCGGCTGGATGGCCTCGGCACTGGCAGTGGCGGCAGGGGCGCAGATGGTGGAAAAGCACGTCAAGCTGGGCAACACCGAATGGGCCCATTTTGACGCCGTGGCACTGGACCTGACGACATCAGAGTTCACCGACTATGTGGCCAAGGTGCGCGAAGCCGAGCAGATGGTCGGATCCGAAGAAAAGCGGGTAAAGGACAGCGAGCACCACAAGTATTTCCGCAAGACAGCCTGAGCGGTCTGCCGGAGCATTGAAAGGAATTTCCTTGGACGACCAGAGGATTGTTGCCGTGGTTCCCTGCAGGGCGGGAAGCGAGCGGGTCAAGAACAAGAACACCCGCCCCTTTGCGGGCTTCGAGGGTGGTCTGCTGGAGTTGAAGCTGAACCAGCTTTCCCGTGTGGCCGACATCGACAGGATCATCGTTTCCAGCAATGATCCTTCGGTCTTGGACTTCACACGTACCTTTGCCAACAAGGGGGATGACCGGATCATTGCGCTGGAGCGTCCAGACGAGTTGGGCCGGTCATCGACGCCGATGAGCCATTTCATCCGATATGCTGCTACGTTGGAGGAAAGCGGTGTCATGATGATGACCCATGTCACCCACCCCTTTGTCACGTCGGCCGTGTTCCGGGATTTGATCGCGTCATGGCGCGAGGCGCAGGCGAGCGGACACGACAGTCTGGTCACCGTGACCAAGCTGCACAAATTCATCTGGGATGAGAACGGGCCCTACAACTATGATGCAACTGTGGAAAAATGGCCGCGCAGTCAGGATATCAAGCCGCTTTTCGAAATCAACCATGTTGCTTATCTAATGCCGTTCCTGCGGATGCGCGAGCTTGACGATCGGGTGGGAACAAAACCGTTCCTGAAGGACATCCCCGAGAACGTCGCGATGGATATCGACTGGGAAGAGCAGTTTCATCTGTTGCAAGACATTGCCTTGGCAAAACAGGCGCGCGGTCATGACCTTTCGTAAATCCAAGGGCTTAGAACACGACCCGGAAGCCGGAGACTTTCCTGTGACAACCATCGATACACAGCGTGACCTGATCGCGCGAAGCGGGTATTTTGACGCGCAGTGGTACAGCCGGACCTACCGCGATGTGGCCCGGTCGGGGATGGACCCGCTGGATCATTTTCTTCGTTTCGGGCACCTGATGCGGCGCAATCCTTCGCCGCTGTTCGATGCGAGGTTCTATCTCGAAACCTATGGCGATGCCGTGGGGACGGCAGAAAATCCGCTGATCGACTATCTGCTGCAAGGGCGCAAGGCGGGGCGCAAGGCGTGGGCACATCAGGGGAAAGTGGCGCTGATTGTGCATGTGTTCCACCTGGATGTTCTGGATGACCTTGCAGCCCATGCGGCCAACATGCCCGAGGGTGCCGACAGGTTCGTGACCTGCCCGGACACATTTGGGCCGGACGATCTGGCAAGGATCAGCAAGGCGTTTGCGGGCGCGCAGATTGTTCAGGTTCCGAACGCGGGGCAGGATGTCGGGGCGCTTGTGGCGCTGTCGCGGCAGGTCGATCTGTCGCAGTACGATGTGATCTGCAAGGCTCATACGAAAAAGGGCGCTAAAGAGCCTGTGCGATGGCGCCAGACCCTGTTGCGGGGCATTCTTGGCTCACCGGCGCAGGTGCAGACCATCCTGTGCGAATTCCAGAGCAACCCGCGGCTGGTTCTTGCGGGGGCTGAGCAGCTTTTCCTGCATGGCCCGACCTATATCTGGAAGAACGGGGAAACTCTGCCCCGGCTGTTTTCGGGCCTGATCCGGGACTTTGACCATCTGCACGAGGATTGGGGCTTTATCGGGGGAACCTGCTTCTGGATCCGCGGCACGGCCTTGGGGCAAGTCCTTGACGCGCTGGAGGGGGTGGAGTTTGTGCCCGCCGCCTATTCGGACGACGGTACGTTGGCGCACAGCGTGGAACGGATGTTCGGTATGATGGCTGCTGTGTCCGGGGGGCATGTGCTGTTGTGCGATGCCAGCCGCCCCGGCCGGACCCGTCTGCTGGAAAAGGGATTTCCCGAAGACGGCAGCCGCACTCTGGTCCCGATCCCGGATGTTCTGCGGGGGATTGATCTGGCGCCATTGCCCGAGCCGCGCGGTTCGATCAACCATGTCAGCAGTCCGGTGTTGATGGGATGGCTGGCCGTGGTGGGCGATCCTTCGCCGCGAGAGGCGCTGCTGCGCGTGGAGGGGCATGAGGTTCGGGTGGAGGCATCGCTGTTCCGGGGGGACCTGAAGGATGCCGGCATCAACGAGGGTCGACACGCATTTTCGGTGCCGGTGCCGCCGCTGTTGTGCGATGGCAAGCCGCACGAGATTGTGCTGATTGATGCGATGAGCGGGCATGAAGTCGCCCGCCGGACGCAGCATTGGGACAGTACCAAGCGGAGCTATCACGATTTCCAGGGGTTCCTGAAGTCGTCGATGACACAGCCGATGATCCATGCCCCCTTCGTGGAAGAGGACAAGCGCGCCTTTGCCGTGATGGAAGGGATCGCCAACCGGCTGGTGCGCCGTGCGCTGGAGGGATCGGACCCGCCGCTGGTCAGCATTGTGATGCCGATGTTCAACCGGGCAACCGTGGTGGGCGAGGCAATCATGTCGGTGCTGGCGCAGGTCTATGACCGGTTCGAACTGATTGTGGTGGATGACGGCAGCACCGATGACAGTGTGGCCGTCGTGGCGACGTTCGATGACCCCCGCATCCGTCTGATCCAGATGCCGGAAAATGCCGGTGTCACGGTGGCGCGCAACACCGCGCTGCGCGCGGCCGGGGGCAGTATCATCGCCTATCTGGACAGCGACAATACCTGGGATCCGCGGTTTGTGGCGGCGCATGTCGGTGCGCTGGCCGAACTGCCAGAGGCACAGGTCGTGTATTCCGGGGTGTTGTTGTACAACGGCACGGCAAAGGTGCCGCATGCCGTGCGCTATGGGCACTACCACCGGGCGCTGCTGGAGAACCAGAACTACATCGACAACAATGTGATCGTGCATCGCCGGTCGCTCTTGGACCGCATCGGTGGATTTGACGAAAGCCTGCGCCGGTTCGTGGACTATGACCTGATCCTGCGGGCTGCGGAATGTGCCCGTGTTGTTTCAGTGCCGGTCCTGTTGTGCCACTACTTTTATGGCAAGGCCGACAACGCGATCACGTCGGACAAACGGCATGTGGGGCACATGCAGGTGGTGCGCGACAATCTGGCGGCGCGCCAGACCGAGGCGCTGAACCGGATGGAGGAATCCGACCTGACACGTCCCGTGACGGTCGTGATCCCGAACTGGCAATCGCTGGAAGATATCCGCGATTGTCTGGCTGCGCTGTGCCGCCGCGACTGGAAGGGGATGCTGGACATCCTGGTGGTCGACAATCACAGTTCGCCCGACGTTCAGGCCTTCTTGCAGGCGGAGCAGGCAGCGGGGCGGATCGGGTTCATCAAACTGGGGCGCAACTTTGGCTTTACCCATGCCGTGAACGTGGGGATCGCGCAGGCAAGGGCGGGGTCTGACATCATCTTGCTGAACAACGATGCCATCGCCCGGCCCGGCGCGGTGCAGGCGCTGCAGCGGGCATGTCTGGACAATCCGGAGGCCGGGATGACGGTGCCGCGGCAGATACTGCCCGTGGGCACGCCGACGATACAGACACACGTGCCCTATGCCAGCCTGTTGAATGACTGCGACGTGAACATCTCGGCGCATCATCAGAACGTGGCGCAGGTGCCGCTGTTTCATGACGGGGAAGCGCTGGAACTGACCTATGCCGCGTTCTTCGCGGTTTATATCCGTCGCGAGGTGATTGACGCCATCGGCCCGCTGGATGCGGAGTATGGCCGACACTACAGGTCGGACCGGGTGCAGTGCGACATGATGCGCAATCTGACCGGCTATCGGCTGTATTACACACCGCAGTCGCACTTTATCCACAAGTTGCAGCGGGCGACGAACCATCTGCGCGATGTCGGCAAGACCGACAACAGTTTTGATCTGATGTTCCGTCGCAACCGCTGGGAGCCCGAAACCGCAGCGCAACTGGGATTTCGGTTCGCACCGTGGGACGAGTGAGGCATGACAGGTGCTGAGGCGCGCATGCAGGGTAAGGTGGTCAACGGCGTTCTGATCGGCAAGGAGGGCTGTCTGTTCCTCTTCACTCCGGCGGGCAGCGCCAGATGGAGCACCTGACGGGCGAAATTGCGCCCCTCCCGGACAGTGGAGGCAACTTTGCCGCCAATATCGGCGAACGGATCGAACTGTGCCGCCGCAGGCGTCCGCGCCGGCTGTTGCGGCCTTTCGTGCCCCAGTGCAGTTTTGCCACCGATCCGATGGTGTACACCAGTTGGCGCGCGGCGCAGCTTGGCGAAGGCTATCTTTTTGATGGGATTTAACTCGTGCAGCAAAGTGCGCAGACGCGGATTACCAGCACGCAGCCGGTTGTCGTTCATTCGTCCGGCGACGATCCGTATCTGACGCTGGCGTTGAACAAAGTCGGTAGTGACGGGCGGGCCGTTGCAGGGCAGACCTTGACGGTTGTCATGGAAAGCAATGTGTCGTCTTATGCCAAAATCTATTTCACCGAACCGGGAACAGAGCGGTTTTCGGAATCCTTCACACCAGCCCAACCCGTCAGACCCGGCCTGAACCGGCTGCAGTTTGCGGTTGACGGCAAAGCCATCGGGCCTGCGCTGCGGTTCGACTCACTGGAATGCGCGGGGCGTGTGGTGGTGCATGAGATGAGGTTTTCGTAGTGGAGCGGTTCGATATAGGACAAGGCGATCTGCACCGTTTCACGGTCGAGGGGCATTATCGCGTCGATCTGGGGGCCTTTTCACTCGATCTGTACTTCCGCCCTTCGGCGGTCCGGCGCTGTGTGATCATCAGCCCAGGGTTTCTGTCACCGACCGAGTTCAAGTACCCGTACTTTCAGCGGGTCAAGTGGTTGGCGCAATTCGAGGCTGTGGGCATCAGCCTTGCGGACCCGACGCTTCAGCTTTCCGACAAGATCGGGATCGGATGGTTCATCGGCACAAGGGCCAGCCATTATCTGGAGGTTGTCGCCGGTTTTCTGGCGCGGCTGCTGGCGCATCTGGGGGTGCCGGCGTCGTCAACGCTGTTCTTCGGGTCCAGTGCCGGGGGGTTTGCGTCGCTGGGGTTTGCGGCGCTGATCCCGGGGGCAAAGGCGTTTGCCGTGAACCCGCAGACCGACATCAAGCGGTTTCACCATGTGGGAGAGCTGGGGTCCACCCTGCGCGCCTGTCTGCAATCCGGCGATCTGGAGGCTTTGACCCGGGCCTACGATCGCCGGTTAAGCCTGCTGGCGCTGTTGCACCATACCAGGCATGTGCCCGAGATGGTGATCTGGCAGAACATTCATGACAAGTGGCACTATTCGCTGCATGTACTGCCGTTTCTGGAAGGGTTGGCCGCCTTTCCTGCAGTGCATGACGTAAAGCTCATTATTGCCGCAAGGCCAGACCTTGGTCACAACCCTCCTGCTCTGCCCGAATTGAGAGCAGAGTTCGACATGTTGCTGCGAGGTCTCTAGGGTATCCGTCAGCTTTGGTGCAGCGGTGGCGTCGTTCGCGATCAACTGCCAGCGAGTATGCGGGCCTCGCTGGAAACCGATGCCGCAAGTATCGCCTGCCGGGCAACGGGTCAGCAGATATGCTGACCATCTTCTACCATACCGACAAAGCCCGATCCTCGCCCGTTCCGGCATAAACATCCATCGCAGCACCTTGGCCGACTGGGTTGGCGTGGCGGCCTTCCACCTTCGACCTGTCGTTGACCGACTGGCCGAGCATCTGAAAGGGTCGACAAAGCTGTTCATGCCCTCTCGGCGGCATGCTCTGCATGCGCCTGCCGGGTAATAGACGGCTGTCAAGGGTATGACCACCTGACACGACCGACCCGCGAGGGCGGCAAACCGATCTGCGTGGCACATTGCTGGTGTCGCGTAGCCCTTAAATGTGAGATACAGAAGTCAACAAAATCAATGTCGTTGCTTTATCCTCAAAATGATAGGGCGTTGGATTGGACGTCTCGTCAAAGCGGCGATGTTCAGCATCGGCATCGACGGAAATGCAAGGGTCGCCTTGCTCCGTGCCTATGAGAAGGAACCCCGTCTGCTTGCCGCAGTTGACCGGATTGTGCTGCAAACCAAGAAAAAACACCAACCTGCAGCTAAATATCAGATTTAAGGGCAATGCGATATTTGCCGGTCTTGATCGCTGACCAAGACGTCGAAGCCAAGATAACAGACTACAAAGAGACTTCGGCGTGAGGTGAAAATTTGACTGCAAGACCATTCGAAGGACTAAAGGATTTACCAAAATGATCACCCCCCTTCTTCTCTCCGGCGGCTCGGGCACCCGTCTGTGGCCTTTGTCGCGTAAAAGCTATCCCAAGCAGTTTGCCAAGCTGACCGGTGAGGAAAGCCTGTTTCAGGCCTCGGCGGCGCGGTTGTCGGGGCAGGGGTTCGGCGCGCCGATGGTCATCACCGGCAGCGATTTCCGCTTTATCGTGACCGAACAGCTGGCCAATGCCGAAATCGCGCCCGCCGCGATCCTGATCGAACCCCAGGGGCGCAACACCGCGCCTGCGGTTCTGGCCGGGGCGCTAAAGCTGGCGGCCACCTCGCCCGGCGCGCTGATGCTGGTGGCGCCGTCCGACCACGTGATCCCCGATGCCGCCGCGTTCCGCGCTGCCGTTCTGGCCGCCGCCGTCACCGCCGAGGCTGGTCAGTTGGTGACCTTTGGCATTCGCCCCGACCGAGCGGAAACCGGCTATGGCTGGTTGGAACTGACCGGTGCGCCCGATTTCACGCCTGTGGCGCAGCCGCTGAAGGCGTTCGTGGAAAAGCCCGATGCCGCCACCGCTCAGACCATGCTGGATGGCGGACAGCACCTGTGGAACGCGGGTATTTTCCTGTTCTCCACCGATGCGCTGATCGCGGCGTTTGAGCGGTTCGCCCCCGAAACCCTGGCGGGCGTGCGCGCCGCGTTGGACCTGGCCGAGGCCGATCTGGGGTTCACCCGGCTGGCCCCCGAGCCCTGGGGCGCACTGGCCGATATTTCCATCGACTATGCGGTGATGGAAAAGGCCGACAACCTGTCGGTGGTGCCTTACGGCGGCGCCTGGTCGGATCTGGGGGGGTGGGATGCAGTCTGGCGCGAAAGCGGGCCGGATGCCAGCGGTGTCGTCACCACCGGCCCGGCCACGTCGATCGATTGTCACGATACCCTGTTGCGCGCCGAGGAAAGCCATCAGCAATTGGTGGGGATCGGCCTGACCGACATCATCGTCGTGGCGATGCCCGATGCGGTTCTGGTGGCACACAAGGACCGGGCCCAAGATGTGAAAAAGGCGGTGGCCGCGCTGAAGGCAAAGGGTGTCAGCCAGGCCGAGACGCTGCCGCGCGATTACCGGCCCTGGGGCTGGTTCGAGAGCCTTGTGGTGGGCGGGCGGTTTCAGGTGAAACGCATCGTCGTGCACCCCGGCGCGGCGCTGTCCCTGCAAAGCCACCACCACCGCGCCGAACACTGGATCGTCGTCGAAGGCACCGCACGGGTGACCATCGACAAAGAGGTGAAGCTGGTGACCGAGAACCAGTCGGTGTTCATCCCCTTGGGTGCCGTCCACCGGATGGAGAACCCCGGCAAGGTGACCATGGTGCTGATCGAGGTGCAGACCGGCAGTTACCTGGGCGAGGACGACATCATCCGCTATGAGGATGTCTATGCCCGCGGCAAGGGCGCGAAGGGGTAAATACCCGAACTTGCCCCAATGGGACAGGCAACATCGCCACAGCCTTTGCCCAACGCTGCGTCTTCAGAACCAGCGCCCCACCGCCATGGCCGACAGCAACACGTTGATCGGCGATGCCCGGATGAAGGGGTCTGCTACCGGAGGGGGCAGGATCGTATCATAAGGGATTTTGGCGGTTCCGCTTGATGATTTCGAGCACGGTGTTTTTGCTTATGCCAAGATCTCGTGCGATCCAACGGTATGACCGCCCGTCTGCGACGGCCTGAACGACCTTTGGTGCGAACCGGTCTGATGTTGGGCGCTGCCCAGGCTGACGCCCGAGTGTCTTTCCCCGCGCCCTTGCGGCGGCAAGGCCGGACTTGACGCGCTCGCTGAGCAGGTCACGCTCGAACTGTGCAATACCGGCCAACAACGTGGCCATCATGCGACCATGCGGGGTTTCAAGCTCGAAGGTCATGCCGCTCATTGCCACGACCGAGGCCTTCCAACCCGCCAGTCTGCCCAAGGTGTCGAGCAAATCCTGTGTTGAGCGGCCCCACCGGGAAAGCTCTGTAACCAGCACGGCATCGATTTGCCGGGCCTGCGCCAAGTCGATAACGCGGTTTCGAGCATTTCGGTTGGCAGAGGCCCCGGAGGCGGTTTCCTTGAAGATGCCGACCACATCATAATTGCCGCGCTCAGCAAAGGCCGTCAGCTCCGACACCTGCCGGTCACAGGACTGATCTGAGGTGGAAACTCGGGCGTAGATTGCCGCACGCTGTCCCAATTGAACCCCCTCCAATTTTGGCCTTGCAAGCTCATGATATTGCTGGTGCGGAATCTGTCCCTGACAGGCTAATGATTAACAAGGACAATCAGGCATGCCAAGACGCCATATTCTGACCGAGCGGCAGCGCGCTGC
>Ga0105045_10004088_pt1 | contig 12640 bp, 10 predicted proteins | sample MAT02_FD_78089 | JGI IMG/M metagenome (GOLD analysis project Ga0105045, IMG submission 78089) | Freshwater microbial communities from Lake Fryxell liftoff mats and glacier meltwater in Antarctica - MAT-02 (megahit assembly) | ecosystem: Environmental > Aquatic > Freshwater > Ice > Liftoff... | reverse complement strand
AATTGGACCAAATGTTAAAATACCGATTCAAGATAGGGCAAAAAACGCGAGTGCTTTTTCAAATAATACTGACTTTGCCATTGATTTTGGAATTGGTCTTGAAAAGAAATTTAGTGTTTTCAATTTTTCACCAGAATTAAGGTATTCTTTTGGTTTACTGAATGTTAATGGAAGTCCATTGCTTCGGTCGCTAAAGTTCCATACAATTTCGCTGGTTTTTAATTTTATGGGTGCTTAAAAGTGAAGTTCGCTTCAAAGAACAAAAAATCGCACTTTTTAATTTTTTAGAATTTTAAAGTTTGTAAAGGCTAAGCCAACTACGCGAGGATAGAATTCATTTTAGTCTTAGTTCATGTTTTATGAATCTTATACCATTTTAGCCACATAATGCCGCATATAATTCGTCTCTTTTTATTATTATAATTCCTTATTATTTTTTTTAATTTTGAGAAATATCATAGTTCATTTTACTTGGATTCAATTCATTTCATTTTATTTCCGTTCATGTTAAATAGTGTTAACAACTTCTGGTTTAAAAATCATTTAGCGCTATAAACCACAAAGCCTTTAATATTTATTTATCTTTGATGTAAATAAAAATTTAGAAATTATGTCAGGAGGATTAATCGCCATTATAATTGTTGCTGTTGTGGTAATTTGGGTTGTAGTTATTTATAACGGACTTGTACGTTTAAGAAACAATAGAGAAAATGCATTTGCGGATATTGATGTGCAATTAAAGCAACGCCATGACCTTGTCCCTCAGTTGATTGGAGCTGTAAAAGGCTATATGGATCACGAAAGAGGAACGTTGGAAGCAATTACAAATGCACGAAATAGCGCCATGGGTTCAAAAACAATAGATGATAAAATTGCAGCAGAAAATCAGTTGTCAAATGCCTTGGGTGGCTTCAATATTCAAGTGGAAGCTTATCCAGATTTGAAAGCGAGCTCAAATTTTATGCAATTGCAAAATGAATTGTCTGATTTAGAAAATAAATTGGCAGCTGTGCGTCGCTTCTTCAACTCAGCAACAAAAGAATTGAATATTTCGGTTCAGAAATTCCCAAATAATTTCTTTGCTGGAATGTTTGGGTTTAAACAAGAGTTAATGTTCGATATTGGTGAAGCAGGACGCAAGCAAATGGATGTTGCACCAGAAGTGAAATTCTAACGAAACACGATCACAAAGCGGGCTCAGAATTTTTTAATTTTGAGTAATTTGTGTTTATATCATGAAGTACGTCGGATTACAGAAACAAATTTCGCAGAATAATGTAAAATCAGTAATGCTATTAATTGGCTTTCCACTGATTTTGTTGACTTCTATGTATGCTATTATTTACTTTCTAAATGTAAATACAGCAGGAAATTTTGATTTTAATTTAGCGAATCAACTTTTCGTCCAGTATTTACCTTTCGTTTTGATAGGGGTTGCTATTTGGTTTTTGGTTGCTTTTTATGGGCATTCAGCAATGATCAATTTCGCCTCAAATTCGCATACCTTGGAGCGGAAGGAGAACATGCGGGTTTATAATCTGGTTGAAAATCTTTGCATCAGCGTTGGAATGAAAATGCCTAAGGTGCAAATTATTGAAAGTCAGGCATTGAATGCTTTTGCTAGTGGATTAAATGAGAAGAATTATTCTGTCACCTTAACCCGTGGAATCGTCGAGCACTTGGATGATGAAGAATTAGAAGGCGTAATTGCGCATGAATTGATGCATATTCGCAACAAGGATGTCCGCTTATTGGTGATTAGCTTGATTTTCGTTGGAATCTTCTCGTTGATTATTCAAATTTTATTTCGTGGAATGATCTACGGTGCCATGGGTGGTGCTGGTCGTAAACGAAATGATAAAGATGGAGGCGGAGCAGCAATTTTAATTATTATGGTAGTTTCTGTAGTTGCCTATTTTCTTTCGTTGTTGTTTAAGTTGGCACTGAGCAGAAAAAGAGAATATATGGCAGATTCGGGAGCGGCCCAAATGACAAAAAATCCAATGGCTTTAGCCTCTGCTTTGCGCAAAATTTCTGGTAATGCAAATATCAAAGAAGTGAAAAGCGATGATATTAAGGAAATGTTTATCGAAAATCCACCAAGTGATTCTGTTGGATTTATGGGAGGATTAGGCGGATTGTTTTCTACGCACCCTCCAATAGAAAAGCGGATTGCAGTATTGGAACAATTCTAACTTTTAGAATTTGCGTCCAATTGTGGCAGAAATGATGTGCCATCGAATTCCATAACTTGAGCTAAGCATATCAAATCCATACTGGTAATCCAGTCCAAAGGCTGTATTTTTCTTTCTGTATTTTACTTCCAGATTTCCAGCAAGACAAAAAGTACTTCTATCATCAATAAAATCAAGTGATAACATAGGTCCAAAAATTCCGTTTAGTTCTAAACCCCGCTTTTCATCAAACTTAAAAATGTTTGTCATTCCTAAATTTAATACCGAAATTGTTCTTGGTCCGGCAATAGCGTTTTCTGGGCCTTGTCCACCAACGTGAATACCAAGTCGCATCCAATTCACTTGAATTCCTGGTCGCCAACGTTCTTTTTTTGTCAAATACCATTTCGTTCCAATGCGCAATCCGAGCATGAAATTACTCCTTCCTGCATATTCGTAATAGGGGAAAGGTCCCCCACCCGTAAATGGTCCATTAAAAACTTGTTTATGCTTGTAAAATGAATAGCCAGCCATTACATCAATAAAAAATCCACGTGACAAAAATGGGTCTTTGACTGGTTTTGGTGGGCGGGGGGGACGCACACCTGCCGGACGACCTGCAACTGTCGTAGGTGCAGAAACATTAAATGTGTCGTATTGCCCATCTTCATAAATAATTTCAGTTATTTCATAGGTCTGTAAACTACGTAAAGGACCGTCGGGTTGTGTGAATAATTTGTATTTGATGGTTGTTGAACTAATTTCAAGAACTTTCGCTTCGATTTTTGTTCCATCTTTCAACACAATTACATCTTGAGAAAAGCTGTTTTTAGTTAAAAAGAAGAATAAAAGTACAACAAGGATTTTTTTCATGAAACTAAGGTAGTGAAATATTAGTAATTTGAAATCATGGTTGCCTTAGAATTTTATTCTCGCTGTGAATGAAAAAATATGCCAGTACTCATCACCTGCGCACTCAAAGAATTTCATTTGATTAAAGTATTGATATTTAACTGCTAATGAAAATTTTTTAATACTAAGCACCATTTTCGATGAAACTGCACCGCAAGGTACGATAACCATATAACTAGACGAAAATGATGGGTCAATACATAATTTAAATTCCATTCCTCGTTTCTCATTGAATTTAAAAATATTACAAAAGCCTACGGACAATGGTTGCAAAATTCTATCCTCAAGTAAAAATGCGTCCAAACGATCTATATCGTCAATAATGTGGTGGATTTTTTATGCTGTAGTTTGAATTCTTGTTCTTCTTTTCTCACTGTTGCAATAAAATACCATGTGTTTCCTAGTTGCGCGCCAATTGTGAAATATCCTTTGTTTCCATTTCTGTATCTTGAATTGGAGAAAACTATCACACATTCTGAATGTCCTGTTAGTCATCAACCAAAAAACTTTTAACAAAACCGAATTACAAGGTTCTTTCAACTTTACGACGGGAATGGACTGAGAAACTGGACTTCAGGTTTCCTTACTTCAAATTCTTCAGAAGAGCTATTTTCATGCTTTATTTCTAATACTTCGTATTCTTCAATACTTCTCAAAGGTTCTGTTTGAAAACTAAAATTGCGGTATTTCACAAGACTCAATGTAACCTCAATGACCTTTGTTTCAAGAGTGTTCAACTTTTAAAAACGATGGTGTCTTGCGGAAATGCGTAAAATCTAAAAAACCGTAAAGAGAGAAATAGAACGTTTATGAATGAATCTATGTTAGCTAATTCGTTCGGATATTTTGAATGGTATAATATATTAGAATTTTTTACTAATCGAGATTGCTAAAGTATTTCCAATCATAATTCGTCTTGGGTTCACATCTCCAACGCCATCATCTAGTTTAGAATATTGGTATGAAAGACCAACTGCCAGTTTTTTCATCTTCAATTTTGATTCTATCGTTAAGGTAGGTCCTAAAACATAAAAATCATTGGCAATATCCAAACTCAAGGTTGGCCCATAATTAATGTTTGCATCCAACGCCATTTTCTCATTAAACTTATATATTCCGCACAATCCAAAATGAAAAGGAGAAATTGTTCTTGCACCAACGAAAAAATTATCCACATTGGCGTCTTCTAAATGGATACCAAATCTAATCCAATTCATGTGTATCCCAAGGCGCCAAGACTCCCGTTTCCCATAATACCATCTTTTATGGTAGTTAAATCCAAAAGTTAAATAATTCAGATGTTGAATATTAACAATTTGAACATTTTGTCCAATATTATTGTCATATACGTTAGAATACCGGGTATAATTAAATTGCGACATTCCAAGAAATCCTTCTAACGAAGGGCCGTTTCCGAAAAAAGGATCTTTTTCTGGTTTTGGCAATCTGGGTGGGCGAGTAAAAGATTCATTTTGTGATGATTGTTCGGGCACAGGAGCTGAAACATTGAATTTTTCAGATTCGCCATTCTCATAAACAATTTCGCTTAATTCGTGTTTTTCGAGTATCCGAATTGGTCCGTCTTGTTGCTCAAATTTATAATACTTGATAGATGTTGAATTGATTTCAACAACTTTTGCTTCGACTTTCGAACCGTTTTTCAGCATAATTACATCTTGAGAAAAACCGCAATTAACAATTAAAACAAAAAATAAGAAAGCGAAAATATGTTTCATGGTTGTCATGCTATCGTTAAATATCTAAAGATTAAAATTTGCGACCAACAGTGATTGCTAATGTATGCAATTGGCTGCTGCGCGCAAAATTATTAAAACCACTGACGTTATTTGGATTGTCCATTTCGGAATATTGATAATCAAGACCAAGAGAAAACTTGTTTATACGCAATTTTGATTCCATTGAAAAAGAGAAGCCAGAAGAAAGACCTGTGTTGTTTAAATCAATGTTTATTGTTGGTCCAACGGAAAAATTAGCTTCCATTCCTAGTTTTTCGTTGAATTTAAAGATATTACACATTCCAACATTTGCAAGTGATACAGTTCTTGGTCCAAATAACAATCCTTGAGGCAAATCATTAACAATATGGATGCCAAGTCGCAACCATGTTGCTTGGAAACCAGGGCGCCATTTTTCTCGCTTTCCGAAATACCATTTATTTCCAATTCGAAGTCCTATGGTTGCTCCTATGTCGCGCGTTTTATAAGTCAGGTAATTGACCTCATCTAAGACATTGTCATAATAGCTGTCAGAGGCAGTCGTTGTATATTCAGATATCCCAAAAAACCCTTCAATAAAAAACCCTTTTCCCAAAATTGGATCTTTAACAGGCTTCGATGGTCGAGTTAAAGATTCATTTTGTGATGATTGTCTTGGCGCTGGAGCTGAAACATTAAATTTTTCAGATTCGCCATTCTCGTAAACAATTTCGCTTACTTCGTGTTTTTCGAGTATGCGAATTGGCCCATCTTGTTGATCAAATTTATAGTACTTGATAGATGTTGAAGTGATTTCAACAACTTTTGCTTCGACTTTTGAACCGTTTTTTAGCATAATAAGGTCTTGAGAGTAGCTTATGCTGCAAATTGAAGTGAAAAAAAATATAAAAAACAGCTTTTTCATAAATAAAATTAGATTAAAATGGGATATGTTGTAATCCCAAAGACCAATAACGGCTGAAAATGGAAAATAGTTTGCCAAACTTAAAAAAATCCGTCTAAATTAAAATAAGGGATGAAAATAAACGATGATGCTTAGCAACCTTCGCCGCTAGCAACTAGTTTAATTTTAAAATCTTCTCCAAAATCTACCCACTTAAGTTTATATTTTTGACCATAATCTACTCTTCTCCAAAGACCTTTTTTGTCCTCTTCATTGTCAACAAATTTGATTTTCACATCTTGTCCATAGTCAACTAGTTTTACTTTATAGTCTTCACCATTATCAACAAATTTAACCTTTCCGTATATTTCACATGCGTTTGAACTACCCATGTGATTAACTTTTGGTGATGCACTAGAGGAAACAAATAGGATTCCAATAAAAATAAATGTACCTAGAATTTTTCTTACTAACAGAACAGTTTTCATAATTATAATAGTTTATGGTCTAAAAATAATCAGAAAAATTAATTACTCATTCCAATTTCAATCTTTTTCATTGTGATTGGTTGTTAATTTCCAAAGTCCAATTTTGAATTTAATTGCAAGAATACGAATAATGATTACGACGAGAATAGAAATAACATAGTTTAATTCAGCTTGAATCTGAAATTTTGCAAGCAACCAGTAAATGGACGCTCCGATTAATGCCGCAAGTGCATAGATTTCTTTTCTAAAAATAACAGGAATTTCATTACATAAAATATCACGCAGCATTCCGCCAAATGTTGCTGTCATCATTCCGCAAATTATTGCATAAATCGAAATTATGTCATAATCTAAGGCCTTCTGCATTCCCGCAATGGCGAACATTCCTAGCCCAATTGAGTCAAAGAGAAAAAACGTTTTACGCAGTTTATTTAGATGTTTGTGAAATACTAAAGTAAGCGACACACTAAATCCAATTACCAATAGTAAGAATGGCTCGGCTAACCATCCAACGGGCAATGCTCCAATCATAATATCCCTTAATGTTCCACCTCCAAGCGCTGTTACAAAAGCAATAATTGAAATTCCCATCAAATCAAATCCTTTTTCTGCAGCAGTCAAAGCTCCACTTATTGCAAAAACAAGAATTCCAATGGTGTCAAGAATTAAAATTACATCCATTTTAAAGAGCTTATTTTATGATTTCTCCTTTCGAATTTATTTTTTTCTTTTGACCATCAAGTACAACATTTGCAAAACCGTCCTTGAATTGCGTTGCTTCTTCAAACTGACATTCAATACTAATTTCACCATCTTTATTCACAAAACCAACTTTGTCATTTATTACAATTTTAGAATATTCGTATTGATCATATTCTGTGTTGTCATCAAAAGCGTCGAATTTAGCAGTTTGTATTATTTTTCCTTTTCCATCAATTATTCCAATTTTACCATTTTCCAAGAACAAACATTTATCCTTGCCAAACCACTCAATATCATCGTAGTTTTTGATGTTTACTAATGTACCGTTTTCAGTGAACAATGTTTTTTTGTCTCCTTTTTTAGCTAAAATGTATTCTCCTGAAGGATTCAATGCAAGTTTATTATATTCAAAAGGTAACAGAATTTCATTTTTTAAAGATAAAATTCCCATTTTATATTTTTCATCTTGTGCGATTACAAAATTGTTTTTTGAAAGTTGAATCCAAGGATAAATGAAAGGAATCAATTGCTTATTTTGTCTGTTTAATACGCCATCTAAACCATTGTCCGACGTGGCACTCTCTATGCTTTCAGCAGCTGTAGTTGGCGCTTTGTGTTTCGTTGCCACGATAAGATCACTTCTTATTGCACGAATATTTCTATACTCACATGGAATTACAACTTTCCCCAAAGTGTCTATTACGCCATATTGATAATTCTTAAAATCGCGTACATCAAAAAGACCATGGGTCCCCCCCCCAATAGTGTGATATTTCAGTTCTGTTAGCAATACTCCAGTCGGAGATACTAAACCATCTGGTTGCATACCCGTCGGGTTTTTAGAAAAAACATTGTGATCCTCCATTGATACGCTAAAATAGCCTTTCTCTAGAGCTTGAATTGATTTATACATTGGAGCAATAATTTCTTTACCTTCAGAATTCATCCTTCCTTCAAGATCGTTTAATGTGATTTCCCATATTCCATCTCCAGCACTCGAAATGCTATTATATTTCGGGGCACAAACTTCTTTGATTTCGAAGGTAATCATGTTTGCAAAAAAATCATTTGAGTCGTCTGAATTGCTGGAACTAGCATCTGTTTTAAAGAAAGTTGCGTAAAGGCCTTTCAAACCAACATTCTCTGTTATGAAATAGTGAGAAAACATTCCTTTAGATGTTTCTATTCGTACATGATCGAACTTTATAGGCACAATAATTTGCCTACTGTCATTCATGACTCCTTGTTTTTTTTTTAAAGTAACAGTAGCATAACCGTCTTCAAATTCGCCAGTATAGTCATATTCAAAAGGAACTGCAATATTTCCTTCTTTATCTAAAAAACCCCATTTTGAATCCAAAGCTGTTGGGATATAGCCAGACGAAAATTCACGACCCATCCTTGAATAAGTCGGGGCGACTATTTCTTTACCTTCAACGGTCATTAAACCGTATTTATTTGCTCTAAGAATACTTACAATATCTTTATCTACCAGTTTGATATCTTGGTAAACAATAGGGATAACAACCTCCTCTTTGACATTAATAATGCCGTAATTTTTTCCAATGCTTACAATAATTAATTTGCTGTGTCCATTTACAGGCCTGATTGAAGTGTATAAAGGTTTAATTACAATAGTTCCATCCGGAGATTTAATTCCATATTTCTTTTTCTCCATGAACATTGAAAGCTGAGCCTTGGAAGTGCAATGGAAGATGAAAATTGCAAAAAATGCAATACCTAATTTCAGAAAGTTTGAAGCCATAAATGTTCTTTTAAGTTGTAAATAATGTCATTTAAAACGGTATGATAGACAATAATAGTTAAAATTTCACAATCATAATCGATGCCTTGAAAAATAGCTTAGCGCAAATCCTCCAATAACCGAACTTGCTTTTCATTTTCTATTACCATACTTGGAATTCCGTTGTATTCGGTTAATTTACCTGTAAAACAAACTTTTTTATTTATCAAATAAATCTCTGGCTCATAACTGAAATTTTTGACGCTTTTTTCAAAAATTGAAACTGAGAAAATTTGATTTGGAAATCGCTTATCTAGATTTATAAAGACATTTCCTTTATTGGATTTTTTAGTACTAACTGCTGTGCCGCAAACTGTGTGGATCTTGCCATCATTCACGTGTGTATCTGCAGTATAGGTGTTGTCAACGTTTTTGGGCAATGATAATTTATCAATTGCCAAAACATCATTTGCTTCTTTGTTTGGGAGCCAATAGGAAATGTCAAATTGACTTTCAACACTGTTTTCAATAGCACCTTCAAGCCCAGAGAATAAATCATAACCAATAAGTGATTCTAAACTATCTATTGTTACAGCAAATGCTTCTACAGGCGGTTTGATTTTTTCATTGGGCATCACAAAGCCAATTGCCCGCTGATTTGTTAGGTCTAGGGCAGCTTTCACGAATAGTTTAGGAATTGAAACACGATTCGTGCCTCGCTCAATTTTGCTCAAACTTTCATTCAAAACTGGAGCGGTGATAACCACTAAATTCACTTTGTATTTATCTACATACGAACGCAACCAATCTTCTAACTCAGCCCATTTCAATCGATTGAAGTCTGCAACTTGTGGCGACATGTTTGAATATAAGTAGCTTTCTGAAAGTGCGTTTCCATTCCACTTAAAATCTGCCGAAGGCGCCAAATGACCTCTGTCATAGCCAAATCCGTCGTATGTGTAAGTTATACTATCTGGATTTAAAGTGCGAATAAAATAATCCGAATCAACACTTGTACCTGTTTCAACTTGAATATCTTCACGGAAATCATTTGAACGACCAAAATTTCCTCTTAAAATATCCGGTGGAATTACGTGCATGACCCAATTTGCTTGTTCATGTTTCTCATTATAGCTCAACTGCATGGCGGAATGAACAGTGATTTTTTCTGGATTTTGATTTTTCGGAACACCAGTTGATTGAATCAATTGCTGTAATAGAACTAATTTAATAACATCATTATTAGCAATTAAAATCGATTTTAGTTTTTCTAAAGAATCAATTTGAATGTCATTTTTTTGGACTGCAGGATTCGTTAATTGACCGAATAATCCAAGAGGCAAAAAGAAAATCGAAAGTAAATATTGTTTGTTAAACATCTCTATTTTTTTTGGCGAAATTAAACATAATTGATGGAGGCAAATTAAGCTAGCTTCATGTTGATGATTAAAAGTGTTTTAAATTTGTGTAAAATTAGTATATTTAGTTGCTGACTCTTTTTTAAAACTAAATGGACGAATTTAAACGTGTGTTTTTATTTAAAGCTTGTGCGAACCGAACTAATTTCATTTTTTGTTCACTATAAAAATTGAAATTCAAGCAATTGTTGAATAACTTGTGAATAAAATCATTCTTTTTAATCAAAATCTCCTATCCAATTGAAACCCTAAATTAAGAATAAACCTTAAATTTGGCGCACATTAAGACCGTTGCAAAACTAATAAACTAACGATGAGTTCGTTGTTTTCCAGCGGTACGACATTGAATAAAGATATGGAAAGTACAACACAAGAAGTCGCAACCTTAGAACAAGCAGTAGAATTGGGTTTGCGTCCAGATGAATTTGATATGATTAAGGAAATCTTAGGACGAACTCCTAATTTCACAGAAACAGCCGTTTATTCGGTGATGTGGTCTGAACATTGTTCATATAAAAACTCAATTTATTGGTTAAAACAGCTACCAAAAGATGGTCCACACATGTTAGTAAAAGCAGGTGAGGAGAATGCTGGATTGGTTGATATTGGAAATGGTTTAGGCTGTGTTTTTAAAATAGAATCTCATAATCATCCTTCTGCTTTAGAGCCATATCAAGGTGCTGCAACAGGAGTTGGTGGAATTAACAGAGATATTTTCACGATGGGCGCACGTCCAATTGCACAATTAAACTCCTTGCGTTTCGGTGATATAGATAAAGACCGCACAAAATGGTTAGTGAAAGGTGTTGTTAAAGGGATTGGCGATTACGGAAATGCATTCGGAATTCCAATCGTTGGTGGTGAAGTGTTTTTTGATGAATCATACAACACGAATCCACTAGTGAATGCCTTTTCAGCTGGAATCATAGATACGAAAAAAGTAATCTCTGCAAAATCTAGAGGGCCAGGAAATCCTGTTTTTATTGTAGGCTCAGCGACAGGAAAAGATGGAATTGCGGGAGCAGCATTTGCGTCAAAAGATATTACAGAAGATTCAGCTTCAGATTTGCCTTCGGTTCAAGTTGGTGATCCATTTATGGAAAAACTTTTACTTGAAGCAACAATGGAATTGTCAGAAACAGATGCAATTGTTGGAATGCAAGACATGGGTGCCGCAGGAATTACGTGCTCTTCATGTGAAATGAGCGCCGGCGGTGGTGTTGGAATGGATGTTCATTTGGATAAAGTTCCAACGCGACAAGAAAACATGTTGCCTTATGAAATCTTGCTCTCTGAATCACAAGAAAGAATGCTAGTTGTTGTTCAAAAAGGAAAAGAAAGTGTTGTGAAAGCAATTTTCGATAAATGGGATTTACACGCTGAAGAAATCGGGGTTGTGACAGATTCAGACAGAGTGCGTTATTTTATGAATGGAGAAATTGTTGGAGATGTTCCAGCAGAATCGCTTGTTCTAGGAGGTGGAGCGCCACAATATCAAAGAGAATATACGGAACCAGCATATTATCAAGAATTCAAAAAATTTAATATTGATTCAATACAAGAACCAGAAGATTTGAAAGCTGTAGGAGATTTTCTTTTGCAACATCCGAATATCGCTTCAAAAAAATGGGTTTATGAGCAATATGACTCAATGGTTGGCACAAGAACCATGACAACAAATAAACCTTCAGATGCTGCAATTGTAAACATCAAAGGAACAAATAGAGCATTAGCGATGACAGTCGATTGTAACTCACGTTATGTGAATGCTGATCCAGAAGTTGGAACGATGATTGCCGTCTCTGAAGCAGCTCGAAATATTGTTTGTGCTGGTGGAATTCCAAGTGCAATTACAAACTGTTTGAATTTTGGAAATCCATATAATCCAGAGTCTTACTGGCAATTTGTGGGAGCAATCAGAGGAATGTCCGCCGCTTGTTTGAAATTCAACACTCCTGTTACCGGCGGAAATGTTTCTTTCTACAATCAAACTTCTATTAATGGTGTGGAAATTCCTGTTTTTCCAACGCCAACAATCGGAATGATTGGATTAATGGATGACACGGACAACATGATGACTTTGGATTTTAAACACAAAGGGGATTTGATTTTCGTTCTTGGCGAATGCAACGAAGACATTGCATCATCTGAATATTTGAGCTCATTCCATAAAGTAAAAGCTTCGCCAGCTCCGAATTTTGATTTAGAAAAAGAATTTGCTCTGCATGAAACGGTAAAAGAACTTATTCAGTCAAAACTTGTGAATGCGGTTCATGATATTTCTGACGGTGGTTTGTATGTGACACTAGTTGAAATGGGAATGCCAAGAGGACTAGGATTTGATGTTGAAGCCGATGGTGAAATTCGTTTGGATGCATATTTGTTTGGTGAAGGACAGGGTAGAGCTGTTGTGACGGTAAATGAAGATGAAGAAGATAAATTCATTGAGTTTATGCTTGATGCAAAATCTCCTGCAACTTTGCTTGGTCATGTTACCAAAGGAAAAATGGTTGTTGATGGCGAATCTTATGGTTTTATCGATGAGTCAAAAAAGTTATACGATGAAGCTTTAGGGAAGAGATT
>Ga0105045_10004087_pt1 | contig 12642 bp, 12 predicted proteins | sample MAT02_FD_78089 | JGI IMG/M metagenome (GOLD analysis project Ga0105045, IMG submission 78089) | Freshwater microbial communities from Lake Fryxell liftoff mats and glacier meltwater in Antarctica - MAT-02 (megahit assembly) | ecosystem: Environmental > Aquatic > Freshwater > Ice > Liftoff... | reverse complement strand
TTGCCCTAGTTGCGATTGGCGGTGAAGGGTTTCACATCACAGGAAACGAGTCGACTTTATTTGCTCCGTCCAGTGACAATCGTTTATTGCAAGTTGACGTGACTAAGAACTCGATCGACAAAGCATTTGCTGGGTTGGGCGATGGCATCGGATTGGCATCGCGAAACCGGACAAGTCGATCGTAGTTCTTTAGTCTCCAAAGGCCAACGGTCCCCACCTACGATCGCGCTCCTTTTGATCGTTTTCCCTAAGGTTCAAAGGCCATTCGAGTCCTATTTCGTTCAATACAGGGGTTTCGCGAATGAGCTGCACAAGTAACTTACGACAGATTGCAATCGCAACTTATAACTATGAATCAACTTTTCGACGTTTACGGTCAGGATGGGTTTCTGCGGACGGCCAAAACAATCCTGGCTGAGGGTGGGCAGTTGCTTTGCTGCCTTCCTTGGAAGCAAGCAACGTGTACCAAGGGATTGATTTTCGGATATCCATTTCGAACCCGCATCATGGCCAAGTTCGCACCACTGCAATCGCCATGTTTCATTGCCCATCTGACACTGGGCTACCGTTGATGATCGGTGAGCGAGATAGTCGGTTCGGCATGTCGCTATGGCATGGAGCGATTAGTGAAGCGAACCAGCCGGAGGCAAGAATCGTAGGGGTAGCCGACCATGCACCTAACAGCCCCGTAGGACAATTCGAAGATTTTCGAAGTTTGCATACAGGAGGAGTCCATTTTGTACGAGCTGATGGGTCCGTCCGTATGTACGTGCAAGAAATGGACGAAGACACATATCGAAGCTTAGCCACTCGAGCGGGCGGGGAAGTCATCGGTAACGATGAGTAGCTCTCGCTGTGGAAGGAATGACTATAACGGGCTTACTCAATTTCTGAGGTGATTGATGAAGTCATGCGAGTAACAAACTCGCTTTGCCCGAGGTATAAGGTCGTTCGACTTGACGTGTCGAGCGGCCTAACAAGGCTATCTAGATTTGCTATTGTTGACGGAGCTCAGCATGTATTGAGTCTTAACGAAGATCAAGATCAAGTTCGAAGCGATCGAGGTTCATTACCTTGCTCCACGCAGCCGCGAAGTCATTTACAAATTTCTGCTGCGAGTCTTCACTGGCATAAACTTCTGCGATAGCTCGAAGCTGCGAGTTCGAGCCAAAGACGAGATCGACTCGACTGCCAGTCCATTTGACTTCACCTGTCTTGCGATCGCGTCCTTCAAAAAAGTGTTCGCATATTGGGGACTGCTTCCACTCGGTACTCATGTCGAGCAGGTTTACGAAAAAATCATGGGTCAACTCTTCAGGTCGTTTCGTCATGAGACCAAGCTGAGGAAACGTTGTGTTGGTCTTGAGAACCCGCATACCACCGACGAGCACCGTCATTTCCGGTGCGGTCAACGTGAGTAGCTGCGCTCGATCAATTAGCAACTCTTCTGCCGGTCTATCATGCTCCTTGCCGAAATAGTTTCGGAAACCGTCAGTGGAAGGCTTAAGCGCTGCGAATGAATCGACATCGGTGCTTTCCTCTGAGGCGTCCATCCGCCCCGGCATAAACGGCACTTGCAAGTCGTGCCCAGCCTTCTTCGCAGCGGCTTCGATGGCTGCGCATCCCCCCAGGACGATCAAGTCTGCGAGTGACACTTTCTTACCACTGGTCTGCGAATCATTGAAATTCGTTTGGATCTTCTCAAGAGTTTTCAAGACCATTGCGAGGTCGGTAGGATTATTGACTTCCCAATCTTTCTGTGGGGCGAGACGTATACGAGCCCCGTTGGCTCCGCCACGTTTGTCAGAACCACGGAAGGTCGAAGCCGATGCCCACGCAGTCGAGACCAACTGGGAAATCGAAAGACCCGATGAGAGAATCTTTCCCTTCATGGCAGCGATGTCTTGATCTCCAATCAATGGGTGATTCGCAACGGGAACGGGATCTTGCCAAAGCTGAGCCTCCGGAACGAGCGGTCCCAAACACCTAGAGATGGGTCCCATATCGCGGTGAGTTAACTTATACCAAGCCTTAGCGAAGGCCTCTTCAAACGACTTCGGGTTCTCATGAAATCCCTTTGAGATCGGCCCATAGATTGGGTCCATCTTCATCGCCATATCCGTCGTGAACATCATCGGCGCGTGCGACCTAGAAGTATCGTGTGCATCTGGCACTGACCCCTTCCCCGCAGCATCCTTGGGTTCCCACTGCCAAGCTCCTCCTTGCCCTTTCAAGAGTTCCCAATCGTAGCCAAACAAGTTATCGAAGTATCCGTTCGACCAAGCCGTTGGAGTCGAAGTCCAAGCTCCTTCTAGCCCGCTCGTGATAGTGTCGCCTGCATTGCCCTTGCCAAATGAATTTTTCCAACCAAAGCCTTGCTCGTCGAGGCCAGCTCCTTCGGGTTCGGCTCCCACGAACTTATCTGCATCAGCAGCACCGTGTGCCTTGCCAAAGGTATGGCCTCCGGCAATGAGTGCTACTGTTTCCTCGTCGTTCATTGCCATTCGTGCGAACGTTTCACGAATATCTTTTGCCGCAGCAAGCGGATCTGGTTTCCCGTTGGGTCCCTGCGGGTTCACATAGATCAGTCCCATCTGCACGGCAGCAAGCGGACTCTCGAGTTTGCGATCCGCGGTGTAACGTTTATCGCCTAACCACTCGCTTTCGGGGCCCCAGTAGATGTCCTCTTGCGGTTCCCAAACGTCCTCGCGTCCTCCGGCGAAGCCAAAAGTTTTGAAGCCCATCGATTCGAGTGCAACGTTCCCCGTTAGGACCATGAGGTCGGCCCACGAAATCTTATTGCCGTACTTTTGCTTGATCGGCCAAAGGAGTCGCCGAGCTTTGTCTAGGTTGGCATTATCAGGCCAACTATTAAGCGGTGCAAAACGTTGTGTGCCATAAGATGCTCCGCCGCGACCATCAGCGATACGATAAGTCCCGGCACTATGCCAAGCCATCCGAATGAAGAGGGGACCATAGTGTCCGTAGTCGGCAGGCCACCAGTCCTGAGAAGTTGTCATCAGCGCTTCTAGATCTTTCTTCAAACCGTTCAAGTCGAGTTTCTTAAACTCTTCGGCATAGTTGAACGCCTCCCCCATCGGATTACTCTTAAACGAGTTCTGATGAAGCACCTGCAAATTTAACTGATTTGGCCACCAGTCTCGATTCGACATTCCGCCCGCCGCAGTTGTTCTTTGCGACACCGGTCTTTGATTTCCACCTATAACCGGGCATTTACTAACGCTCTCAGCATTTTGCTCCCCAGGCTTTTGTCCGCTACTACCAACGAGCGAAACAGGTGATTCTGCTAGGGCAAGCGATGATGCAAGCGTCATTACCGCCGCCGCAGTCAGGTTAAAAGTGGATTTCATAATCGATTCTTTCTTCGAGTGAGGATTGAATTGCAACAATCGCGTTTCGATCGTCTCTTGAATTGTACCGCGTAAGGAAAGTATCACTTGGAAATTGTCATGCGTCCAATGCATTACATGAATACAATAGATGCACCTAGCGCATTGTATCGCGTAGTGTTAAAAAATACTGAACATGGAACTAAAACGTGAGTTTCATCGAGACTTTCCTCAGGCCAAGGTTGTCGTTAAAGGAGATACAACTAAAAACCTTCTGAAGAAGCTTACCGACGGCGTGGTCGATGTAGCGATTGCTTCACTTCCGATCGAGGCGAAGTATCTCCAGACCAAACCTTTGCTTGAAGAGGAACTACTACTCGTCATGGCAGCCGATAGTCCACTTGCAACAAAGAAGTCTATTCGTACGCCAGACATCGAGTCGCATCCGTTCATATTACTCGGTGAAGCTCACTGCCTGACAAATAGCGTCGTATCGTTTTGTCGACAGAAGTCTTTTCATCCAACATTTTTTGCGCATACCAGTCAACTTACTATGGTTCAAGAACTTGTATCACTGAATCATGGCATCAGCCTTGTCCCTCAAATGGCACGAGAACTCGACACGAATAGCCGCCGTGTTTATCGTTCACTTGAAAGCATGAAACCGATGCGAACGATTGTGATGATGACGAATCCCTACCGCTACCAAAGCAAGCTTCTAGGTGGCTTTCAAGAGTCCATACGGCAATCGATACCAAGCATGACAAGTCTCACGAATCGTCCAACAAAAATGGATGCTCGTCGAAAATCAAAGGTCGCTGGCTAGGGCCAGCCACTGACTCGGTCATTATGCCGCAGCTATAGCGTTATCCGCTTTGGGACCTATAACAAAAAGAATCGTCTGCTGTTGAGTCACAAACAAAGGTAGAGCACCAATGAAGCCCGATTCCGATTCGTCTTCTGAGTATGCGAAGGTTCGATTGCCTCCTGGGCCCAGTGGATCCTGGCGACCAACGCTTCAATTGATCCGCAATCCAAGAAGAGCTCTGGAGAGCTGGGCAAGGGAGTATGGTGATCCGTTCCTACTAAATGCACTCAATGGTCCCGTTGTCGTCACCGGTCGTGAGGATCTGATCCGTACTATTCATGGTCAAGACCCGAGTATCTATGCTCCCTTTGCAACGCCGACGATTATTCCATTGATGGGAAATGGGTCGATGCTGATCTTGGAGGGAGAGCCGCACCGACGCGAACGTCGCCTGATGATGCCCATGTTTCATGGCGATCGAATGAAGGCCTATGGCGCAAATATGCAGCAATGCGCGACGACGCAATTTGAGGCCCATCGTGCTCGGGCAAGCAGCATTGTCACGCTCGACTTGATGACCGACATCTCCCTGGAAGTCATTGTCCGGACCATCTTCGGCGGCAACGATCGTGAACTCGCTACACGACTCATGGACGCAAGCCGAAAGGTTGTTGCCAGCAGCTCTCCATTGCTTTTCTTCTCGAAAAAAACCCACCTACCATTCTTTGGGTTTAGTCCTTGGGATCAGTGGCGGAAAGCAAAGAGCCAGTTGTTTAAGCTGCTAGATGAAGTCATCGAACAAAGGCAACAAAGCACCTCTCAGAGTGACGATATTCTATCCATGCTCTGTGGAGCGACCTACGAGGATGGTCAATCGATAACTCGAGAGCATATCTATTCCGAGCTGATGACGTTCTTGTTTGCCGGGCATGAAACGACAGCCCTTTCGTTAACTTGGGCCATTTACCATCTTCACAAGAACCCACTCGCTCTTTCTAGCTTGAGGCAGGAACTGGACTCACTTGCCGATGAGTCCCCGACGAACCTTTCATCGGCACCGTACTTGAAAGCTACGATCCAAGAGACGCTTCGGATACATCCGATACTGACTGAAACTCTTCGCAAATTGAAAGCGCCGTTGCAGTTGGGGGACTACTTGTTGCCAGCAGGTATGGCGGTAGCACCAGCAACCGTGTTGGCCCATCACAACCCAATAACTTATAAAGAACCTGAGCTTTTTCGTCCTGAACGGTTTATCGAACGCAGCTATTCGCCCTTCGAGTACATGCCGTTCGGCGGTGGCCACCGCCGGTGCATCGGTGCCGCGTTTGCTTCCTATGAAATGGCGATCGTGCTTGGCACGATCATCAAGCGTTACGAGTTGGAGCTTGTCGATTCTAAGCCAGTCGTACCCAAGCGTCGTAACGTTACGATCGGCCCATCAAGCGGCGTCCCAATCCGCGTGCTTTCTAGACGGTTCACCGACGAATGAGTCTTTGACTTCCTAAGCGAATCTTTATATCGAATTGCTTGCAAGATTGCGAGATCGCAGATTCGGGACTAAACACATTGCTCCCGACTAAATTAGACCACTTGGCTAGAGCAAAACTGAAGTTGATGTCGCAACCGATGTGGATCATCTAGCGAAACTTGTCAAGTGTTTCAGCCGAAAGCCTTGATGGCTTCCGCTACATCTTTTTTAGCCTTGTTAGAAGAATCTGTGGGTAAATTTTAGCTGAGGCAGGTTAACAAGGTTGTGATATAGTGCGATTTCGTAGGCTTCTTGGGTCTTAAAGCCATAGGACTTTCTGGTTACCATTTTTACTTTGTTGTTGAAGCCCACGACAAAACCAGAAGATAACGTTCCACCTGCTCTAAACCAGTTCAAAATTAGCTCGCCTTTGGAGCGAAAGGACTTGGCAACCTTCTTCATCGGTTCGATCTTGCTTTTCATTGCTCGTGTACACCATTGATCAAGAAATCTGCCTGCCCATCCAGCGGTACTGTACTCCCAGAACCGTTGAAAATCCTCTTTCATAAGATGGCTTCGTATCGATCGCAAATTGTACCGGAGCAACTCGCTCAGTTTGATGGCCTGCTTGTCCGTCAGGTTCTCCGGGCGTTTGAGCAATAGTGCGAGGCCTTCTTGTGGATCACCTTCAGATGGACTCAATGCCGTCGAGGCTTCTGTGGCTTAATCCCGTGGAAACAGCATGCTTTACCGACACGAAGACGCAGTCGGGATAATTCACGCGGCGCATGAAATAGATGAACACAACCGCCATGCCCCACATTGGAACGAAATCGAAACGGTGCGGCGTCAGCAACGTGTCATAGAGCGGCGCTACTTTGCAACACTCCGAACAAACTCGTAACCCGTTTCTTCGAGGGCGTACTTCCACTTCGCTCTAATGCGACCAATCACGGACTATGGCCCATGCGTAGCGTTCAAGCATGCCGAAGTAAGCACGATGGCACTCTTCTACCGCTGCTGGCTCTGCATTATTTAGATCCTTCGGGTACTTGGATTCTGTAGAGATGGGAATCGGTGCGAATGAAAAGGGAATGATCCACGATGGCTGGCGTAGCAAGCGTCCGACCTTCTAGAGAGTTACTCGCCAAGAGTTCATATTTTCCCCCGTGCGCAATGACTGTCATAGTCCCCTCTTCGTTGAGAAAGTAGATTCGACCATCGGCAAACGTTGGGGAAGCTGAGAAGTTGCCTCCTATCCTTTCCTGCCAGTGTTTAGCCCCCGTTTTCGCGTCCAGGCACGTTGCTATCCCGCTGTCGCTGATCAAGTAAAGCTCGTCGTCAACCAAAAGTGGAGATGGATTTAGCGGGGCTGCTTTCTTCATATTCCAGGCTAGGTGTGTGCTAGTAACATCACCCGAACCGTCTATTCGAACTGCATAGAACTCGGGGCGATCATAACCCGAACTGATGAATACGAGTCCTTTTCCAACGACCGGACGTGGTACGTTTGAATAGCCGTCGTAGTTGAACCACCAAAATTCCTCTCCATTGCGAGGGTTGTAGGAAACGATACTATCCGCACCACAACTGAGAAGTTGCTGTACCCCATTCACATCGACAAGCAGCGGTGTGGAATATGCCATTGGCACGCTCGACTTGCCACTTAACCGATCCTGCCCGATGTGTTCTCGTTTCTTTTTCCAACGAATTGCACCGGTATTCTTGTCGAGTGCCACCACAAACTGAAGGTCGGCTCCATCACAGCTAACGATCAAGAGATCCTCGAATAGGACAGGGGAACCGCCTGGACCATGGACGTGATCATACTTGAGCTCTCGGGTGCTCCATACGATTTCTCCAGAAGTCGTCATGCACGCGGTGCCGTGAGACCCGAAATGAAGGTAAACCCGCTCACCTTCAATCAGCGGAGTTGGAGAAGCATGGCTGTTTTTGGAATGAACTGTGCCTGGGTTTTCTATCTGAAACAAGACTTTGCTATGGATGATATCGCCCGTCGTCCGATCGATTGCGATCGCGCGGAGCGTTTTTCCATCATCGACCGCTGTCGTCAACCAAATTTGATTTCCACCTATCGACGGGGACGACCAGCCCGACCCCGTTATAGGTACTTTCCAAGAAATGTTTTCCTTCTCACTCCAAGTCTCGGGAAGTTGTATCCCTTCAGAATTTCCTTGCCCATTCGGCCCGCGAAACTGTGGCCAATCCGCTGCCATAAGACAGGAAAGACAAATGATGATGACGAAGGCTGAACCAAAAGTTTTCATTCTTTGTTCCCTAATTAAAATCTCTACCTACGGTTTTTCAGACATCGACAACCTACCAGTGTCTACCGGGAATGCCTAACTGTCGGGCGTACCATTCCAGTTTACGTAAAACTCAATCGCCCGGCGGTGTCTCGCCTAGCATAGTCTACCAACGTTTCTTAATATATTTTTCAAGGCGAACTCTATCCGATCGGCACTCTTTGGGTGTAAGATTAAGTCCAGGTGAAGTTGTTCTCTCCGTCTGCGACTTATCGATCATGCGGCTACCCTTCTTTTTCTTAAACAATCGTCGTAGGTCCGCAGGTCTTCGTCCACTTGATTTGGGTTCGAATCGAAATTGCAGACAATCCCGTGAAAGACGAACCACCGCAAACCGCACACTGCGCTTTGACACCTTGGAAGTCAGATGCGTGTTTGACGCAGGTCTCGGGCCACTTTTGGACCAACCCCCAACTGATCTGACGACAAGCTTGGTTAGCGCCGTTGATGAAAACAGGACAGGAATCCTGCTTGGAACCCTTGACGTCGTTGACGCAGATGGAGGGCCTAAGTCGGTCGATTTTGGTACACATCAGGGTATGTTTCAACTGTCTGGTAATGAGCTGAGGTTAGTCATACCGGACGGGTTCAATTTCGAGAGGACCCCGAGCTTTACTTTTGACATACGCGTTTTTGGTAGCGACACGAGCGTTCCTGCGTTTATCCGCAGTTTCACGATCGGTGTTTTAGACCAAAATGACGCCCCGACGGGGATCAACCTTCAGGCGAATTTTGCCGTTCAAGAGTTTGTGACTGGATTCGAGTTTGGAACCGTTCAGGTGGCAGATGAAGACGTGGGGGAAACTTACACCTATCAATTTAGTGATCCTCGTTTCGAAGTTGCTGAAGGTAAAGTTAAGTTGAAACCCGATTCGTCCCTTCGACATTCGCAGGACTCTAATTTAAGAGTAGAAATGGTCGCGACGGGGACACTCTCGGGAGATGCTGTTCGAGAGCAATTTACGATTGACGTAACGTTGGCTCCCCCCCCCTGGCAAAACAAGAACTGGGCACTCGACGTGAATGATGACGGTAATATTACTCCTTTGGACGCATTATTAATCATCAATCATCTGAATGCGCTAGGTATCGGACCGCTAGATACTCCAACACCTGCTGGCAGCTCCTCATTTATTGATGTGAATGGTGATCGATTTGTCACTCCTCTTGACGTACTGATCATTATTAATTTCCTAAACCAGATCCAAAGTAGTCCTGGAGGAGGTGGAAGTTCCGAGGGCGGTGAAGGCGAACAGCGAATTGTCGAGGTACCTTCCCAACCGTCGATTCAATCGCAGTCGTCAGTTCCAAGGATCGACGCCTTGAGCGTTGATGGCAACGACATCGCCGATTCCAAGCGACGCAGAGTTTTTGCATAAATAGCCCTCAATGGACCTAATGTGTCGTATTGAAGATTCTGTCGCCAGCATCACCTAGGCCTGGCACGATGAATTTGTTCTCGTCCAACCGCTCATCGACGCTGGCAACAAACAGACGCACTTCGGGTGCACCCTCGTGCAGAAGCTGAATCCCTTCTGGAGCAGCTATCAAACTGAGTACACGAATATCCTTGACGCCCCATCGTTTCAGAGCGCCTACCGCAGCTCGAATAGAACCACCGGTTGCGAGCATGGGATCCAGGATAAGTCCCACGTTGGTGGCATGAGTAGATGGAAGTTTACTGTAGTACTCGATCGGCTGCGCAGTCGCTTCGTCACGGTACATCCCTAGATGGCGTACTTCAGCTTCTGGTAGTAACTGTAGGACCGGTTCCACCATGGAAAGACCTGCACGCAGGATCGGTACAATTGCGACGCTAACAGCCAATTCTTCTGCGTCGTGCTCGACCAGCGGCGTACGAATTCGTTTGGTCTTGAGCGGGAGATCATGAGTCGCATGGACGGCGAGAAGCATCGATAAACGTTGAACTGTCAAGCGAAAAGTCACCGAAGGCGTGTTGATATCTCGAAGGACCGACAGATGGTGTGCAGCAAGGGGGTGATCCAACTGAAAAACATTTCCCACGCAATTACTCCTTGAAGTGATAAATAAAAGTTAGGCTTTTATTGAGAAGTCGTCAGTGTTGCCAGGCTCAGAGAAAATAATATAGGAAGGCCGCTCGGCAGATTCTAATCGACGTACACGTTGGTGTGTAAGCGAGCTCGCACAATGTAACATGACGCAGCGTCCCAATTCGGCTTAAGCTCGCGTGTCCAAGGCTGGCGGAGGGTTGTCGTCGGCTACGGGTAAATCAAACACAGATGGAGCGATTCGTTCTGAAGAGGGGTCTTCCGTCGAGGTTCGCGAAGAAAGGGAGTGGGGCGGGGCGGGGCCTTCGTATTTCTCCTGAGCGTCGCGATCGCTGGCGGCTTCGCTTTTGCTGACATCTTCAATGGAATTCTCGGCGTTCGTCTGTTGATTTGCCTCGCTGGAGGCTTGCTTTGCTTTGCTCGAATCGGTCGTTTCTTTCGCCGACTGGCTGGCTACTCCGGCAAAGTTCAAAGCTAGGTTAATGTTGGGAATTCGCATTGGGAAAATCCTCGATGTAAGATTCTCACGAACAATTTCATTGTCAATTAAGCTACATGACGGTTGTCTAAAGGAATTGTCGCGAAATAAGTTCCCTTTGTTCTATTACTAATGCGCCTAACAAGCTAGCGAAACCAACCTAAATTGAAAAATAACCCAGCCGTGTCACTAGCTTGCGTCGCGTGATTTCATTGGGAAGTTATTCCAGGACAGTCTCACAGCGGAAATATTGTAACCAATGCATGCTAGAGGCATGAATGGATATAGGTTACAGTGGGATGAGATTTGGTGTTTTTCTAAGTGGATTTCGATCGACTATTTTGAGATGAGTCAAATGATTACTCTTGGCCCGATGCTTGCTGACGCAATTTCTAGTGAACTCTTTCTTTTGGGTCAGGATCTCAATATGGGGCCGCTAAAGCTGAGCTTTTCGAGCTTGATCCAGTATGGGCTCATTGCAATTTTAGGCGTATTCGCTTGTGTTGTTGCCGTTGTTTTTTATAGCTTTGGATCTGTTTGGCTGCAAGCTAAAATGAGTAGTGCTGACGTAAGTATGATAAGCCTCATCGGGATGTACTTTCGACAAGTCCGTGCTCAAACAATTGTAAACGCCAAGATCATGGCGGCTCAATCGGGGTTAGACATCCACTCTCGCCAAGGAATCACCACGCAGCGTTTAGAAGCTCATTATCTTGCCGGTGGTAACGTGATGAACGTTCTCAACGCACTAATCGCAGCCCATCGAGCTGGAATCGACTTGGATTTCGATAAAGCAGCTGCTATCGACTTGGCCGGTCGTGATGTGCTTGACGCTGTTCGTACGAGCGTTCACCCCAAGGTGATCGATTGCCCGGACCCCCGTTACAGCGGTACCAAAACACTGAGCGCGATCGCTAAGAACGGCATTGAATTGAAGGTCGTTGCACGGGTTACGGTGCGAACTAATCTCGAGCAGTTGATTGGAGGCGCCACAGAAGAAACGGTTATCGCCCGGGTAGGCGAAAGCATCATTAGCTCGATCGGTTCAACTGAAAATCATTTGGTTGTTCTCGAGAATCCTAATTTGATCACCAGAACCGTTTTGTCTCGTGGTTTGGATTCACAAACGGCCTTCACAATTGTGTCAATCGATATTGCATTCATTGAAGTTGGCCAAAATATTGGAGCTCGTCTTCAAGTAGATCAAGCCGAGGCCGACACAAGGATGGCTCGAGCTGAAGCGGAACAGCGTCGTAGCGAAGCGATCGCAACGGAACAGGTTATGAAGGCGAAGGTAGCGGAGAATAAAGCAAGTCTTGTTCTCGCAGAAGCCGATGTGCCCCACGCGATGGCGGAAGCCTTTGCGAAGGGAAATCTCTATGGTAGCAACGCTGGACCAGCAGCCTAACGAATGCGAAACGCATTTGCTTTCTCCGAATTAGCTTTTTAGGTACTCGAATTGAGGGATCTCTCCCAACGAAAACACAATGACTTCTTCGCCCGTTACCGTGCTGATGTCGTGGTGCATACTCCGGACCTTGACTCCCACTGCTTCGTAAACAATTGATTCCAACATGGGACGCGCCAACTCCAGTAATTGCTTACGTGTCTGTTTGATTAGATCACGCCCCATTTCTGGGGAAGCAGTCTTACCAAGCTGACGTTCTGCTAACGTCAAAACGCTTCGAATGCGGACAACCAGCAAATCTTTGATGAAGTGAATTTGCACTTGCTCCGAACGCCAACCTACATACTCTTCTTGAAACCGAATGATCCCATCGCAGATCGCCGCTTCACTTTCGGTTTGGGTTAATGATTTCGATTTTCTATCGCTTCGAATCTTACGTGCCTCATCGATCGGAAGTCGATTATCTAACGACGGATTGACCAGGTCTTTGGATCCCTTTCGAGTTCTGATGCTTATGGCAGATGCGACTTCAACGCTGGCTAGTACGGCCTTTATTTCGTCGAGAGCGGCAGGCTTGTTCAAAACCAAATCACAGCCAGCTTTCATAGCTTGTACCTTATAGCGTTCATCCTTGAGTCCAGTAATGGCGACTATCTTGGTTTGTTTAAAAGACGGCATTCGACGTAACTGGGTGGTTAGATCACAACCGTCGATGTCGGGCATGGCTAGATCGATCAGCATCAAGTCAGGCTGGAATGCGGTTGCAACAT
>Ga0105045_10004086_pt1 | contig 12644 bp, 12 predicted proteins | sample MAT02_FD_78089 | JGI IMG/M metagenome (GOLD analysis project Ga0105045, IMG submission 78089) | Freshwater microbial communities from Lake Fryxell liftoff mats and glacier meltwater in Antarctica - MAT-02 (megahit assembly) | ecosystem: Environmental > Aquatic > Freshwater > Ice > Liftoff... | reverse complement strand
GACGAAGATCGGGGAGGACCAGATCTTCTACCTGAAGCAGCGCGGCATGAGCGCGGAGAACGCGGTCAGCATGATCGTCGCCGGCTTCTGCAAGGAAGTGTTCAAGGAACTGCCGATGGAATTTGCCCTCGAGGCGCAGCAACTGCTTGGCATCACGCTCGAAGGCTCCGTCGGCTGAGCCGAACCGCCTGCACCCGATTCTTCCAACACGTTGCAACGAGAACCATATGAGCATGCTCGAGATTTCGAACCTGACGGCCACGGCCGGCGAGAAGGACATTCTGAAGGGCATCACCCTGAACGTGAACGCCGGCGAAGTGCACGCGATCATGGGCCCGAACGGCAGCGGCAAGAGCACGCTGGCGCAGGTGCTGGCAGGTCACCCGTCGTATGAAGTCACCGGGGGCACGGTCCTGTTCGAGGGCGAGGACCTGCTCGAACTCGAGCCCGAGGAGCGCGCCCACAAGGGTGTCTTCCTCGCCTTCCAGTATCCGATCGAGATCCCGGGCGTGAGCAACGCCTACTTCCTCCGCAGCGCCTACAACGCGATGCGTGTCGCCCGCGGCGGCGAGGAAGTGGATCCGATGGAGTTCCTCGACGTGATGGAAGAGAAGCTCAGGATCGTCGAGATGAACGAGGACATGCTCGCGCGCAGCGTGAACATGGGCTTCTCGGGCGGCGAGAAGAAGCGCAACGAGATCCTGCAGATGGCCGTGCTCGAACCGAAGCTCGCGATCCTCGACGAGACCGACTCGGGCCTCGACATCGACGCACTGCGCGTCGTGGCCGAGGGTGTGAACAAGCTGCGTCGTGACGACAACGCCACGATCGTCGTCACGCACTACCAGCGCCTGCTGAACTACATCGTCCCCGACTTCGTGCACGTGCTGGCCGGTGGCCGCATCATCCGCAGCGGCGGCAAGGAGCTGGCGCTGGAACTGGAAGAGAAGGGCTACGACTGGCTGCTGCAGGAGGCCCACGCGTGAGCATCGCGCACTGGCAGGCGGTCTCTGCCGCCCGCGCTGGCCACGACGAGCCGCAGTGGCTGGGTGCCATGCGGCACACGGCGATGGCGTCGTTCAGCGCCCTCGGATTTCCCACGCCGGCGCTCGAGGACTGGCACTATACGTCGCTCGCCTCGATTGCCGAGGTGCCCTACACCGTCGGTGGTGCGACCTCGTCCACCACGGTGGCCGACCTCACGCCGTTCATGATCAACGCCGAGTGGCCGACGGTGGTGCTGCTCAACGGCTCCTGGTCTGCGGCGCTCTCGTCGCTGGACGCGCTGCCGGCCGGTCTCCGTGTGCTGGCACTCGCCGACGCGCTGCGTGACCACCCCGACCTGCTGCAGAAGCACCTCGGCAAGATCGCGATCGGCGAGCATGCGATGACGGCGCTCAACACCGCCATGATCCAAGATGGTGTGGTGGTGGTCGTGCCCAAGGGTCTGACCACGGATACCCCGATCCACATCCTGCACGTGGCCGATGCCGGCGCCGCCAACTCGGCGACGTTCCCGCGCACGATGATCATCGCCGAGCGCCAGGCGAAGGTCACCGTCATCGAGAGCTTCGTCAGCCTCGGCGACGTGGCATACCTCACCAACCACGTCGCCGAAGTGTTCGTCGACGACGGCGCGACGGTCACGCACACCAAGGTGCAGCGTGAGTCGGAGGCGGCGGTGCACGTCAGCACCACCGAGGTGCACCAGGGTCGTGACAGCCACTACGTGCACTTCTCGATGGCGATGGGCGCTCGCCTCAGCCGCACCAACGTCTACACGGTGCTGGACGGCGAGAACTGCGGCGCCACGCTCAACGGCCTCTACCTCGGCAAGGGCTCGCAGCACACCGACCACCAGACCCGCATCGAGCACTCGCAGCCGCACTGCTTCAGCCGCGAGCTGTACAAGGGTGTGCTGGACGGTTCGTCCCGGGCGGTGTTCAACGGCAAGGTGTACGTGCACCCGGTGGCGCAGAAGACCGACGGCAAGCAGAGCAACCACACGCTGCTTCTGTCGCCCGACGCCCGCATCGACACCAAGCCGCAGCTCGAGATCTTCGCCGACGACGTGCGGTGCACCCACGGTGCGACAGTGGGCCGCATGGACGAGGCGGGGCTGTTCTACATGAAGAGCCGCGGCGTACCGGCCGAGACGGCGCGCCGGCTGCTGACGTATGCCTTCGCGGCCGACGTCCTCGAGACCATCGAAGACGGGAGCGTGAAGGAAGCGCTCGAGCAGCTCACGCTCGAGCGATACGCCGGCACGCCCGCGACCGCGGAACACACCACCGCCTGAGTACGACACCCATGTCCGACCTCGACGAGCTCTATCAGAGCATCATCCTCGACCACAACCGCCGGCCGCGCAACTTCGGCGAGCCGGCGCGGTGCAGTCATCATGCGAATGGGCGCAACCCGCTCTGCGGTGACGAAGTGAGCGTCTGGCTCACGGTCGAGGACGAGGTCATCACCGACGTGCACTTTACCGGCCAGGGCTGCGCCATCAGCAAGGCCTCGAGTTCGCTCATGACGGAAGCGGTGCGCGGCAAGTCGCGCACCGAGGCCCTCGCCCTGTTCGAGCGGGTGCACGAGCTGCTCACCGGCAAGACCGATCCCATGGCCGAGCGGAAGACGCTCGGCCAGATTGCCGCACTGGGTGGCGTATCGCGCTTCCCGATCCGCGTGAAGTGCGCCTCCCTTGGCTGGCATGCGTTCCGCAACGCGCTGCTGGGCGACCCGGTGCCGGCATGACTGACGGCATCCGGGCCACCGCGTTCGAGGTGGTGGCACGCCTCGACGAGCTGCCGGTCGGCTCGCTGAAGGCCATCGTGCTCGCGTCAGGGGAGAAGGTCTGCCTGGTGCACACCGCCGCCGGGATCTGCGCGCTCGCCGACCGCTGCTCGCACCGCGATTTCCCCCTCTCGGCCGGTGAGGTCACCGGTGACGGCATGGTGGAGTGCGCGTGGCATGGCGCACAGTTCGATCCGCGCACCGGCGTGATGCTCACCGGCCCGGGCGGTGATGATGTCCCGACCTACGACGTTCGCGTCGATCACGACGTGATCACGATTGCCCCCCTGGGTGCCACACCATGACGCCACTCGCCCCACGACACGACTTTCCGCTGCTGGCGCTCGATCCGGCGCTGCACTACCTCGACTCCGCCGCCACGGCGCAGAAGCCACAGGCCGTGCTCGATGCACTGGAGCACTACTACACGCACGACAACGCCAACCCGCACCGCGGCGCCTACGCGCTCTCGGCGCGCGCCACGGAGCGGTACCACGATGCCCGCGCCACGATCGCGCGGTTCATCGGCGCCACCGATGCCGACTGCACCCTGTTCGTGCGCGGCACCACGGAGGCCATGAATCTCGTGGCGTATGGCTGGGGCGAGACGAACCTCGCTGCCGGTGATGCGATCGTCGTCACGGCGATGGACCACCACGCCAGCTTCGTCACGTTCCAGCAGCTGGCGCGCCGCGTCGGGTGCGAGTTCCGCATCGTCGAACTCACGCCGGACGGGTGCATCGACCTCGACTCGCTGCGCGCGCAGCTCACTGGGCGGGTGAAACTGGTGGCCTTCCCGCACGTCTCGAATGCCCTCGGCACGATCAATCCGGTCGAGGAGATCGTGGCGATGGCGCACGCCGCGGGAGCAATCGTCGTGTGTGATGGCGCGCAGGCGGTGCCGCACCTCGCGGTGGACGTGGAGGCACTCGGCGTGGACTTTTACGCCTTCAGCGGACACAAGATCGGTGGCCCGATGGGCATTGGCGTGTTGTGGGGACGGCGGGCCCGCCTTGGTGAGATGTCGCCGTGGCAGTTTGGTGGCGACATGATCGAGGTGGTGGGCGATCAGACGACGACGTTCAATTCGTTGCCCCACCGGTTCGAGGCCGGCACCCCGAACGCCGCTGACGCCATCGGCCTGGCGGCGGCCTGCGACTACCTCACCGCGCTGGGCATGGAGCGCGTGCGCGCCCACGAGGTGCGGTTGACGGCGACCATGCTCGAGGCGCTGCAGGCGATGGACGGCATCCGCATCTTCGGCCCGCTCGATCCGGCGGCGCGCAGCGGCGTGGTGAGCTTCGCGTTCGAGGACGTGCACGCGCATGACCTCGCGACGATCCTCGACGAACACGGCGTCTGCGTGCGCGCCGGCCATCACTGCGCACAGCCCCTGATGCGGCGACTCGGCGTGCCGGCGACGGCGCGTGCCTCGGTCTGGGTGCATTCGACCACGGACGACGTCGCGGCGCTCGTCGCGGCCGTGCAGCATGCCCGCACGCTCTTCTCCGATGGCGCCGCCCTCGCCTGAGCCATTGGTACCGGGTGCGGCCGTCCCGGATGCCGGCGTGGCCTCGCTGTATCAGGAGATCATCCTCTCGCACTACCGCGCCCCGCTGCATCGTGGTCCACTGGTCGGCGCCACGGTGTCGGTGGAGCAGCAGAACCCCCTCTGCGGCGACACGCTGACGCTGCAGGTCCGCCGCGACGGTGATTTCATCGCCGATGCCGCCTTCACGGCACGCGCCTGTTCCATCACGCAGGCCACCGCCTCGATGCTGCTGCGGCGGGTGATCGGGCACAGCGTCCAGGACGCACGCGCGGTCGTGGCGGACGTGGAGGATCTGCTGGAGCAGTCCAGTCCGGCCGGAGTGCGTGGCGCGCACCTCGGCGACCTCCGTGCCCTGGGGAGCGTCGCGCGGTTCCCGGCGCGCAAGGCGTGCGTGCGACTGGTCACGTCGGCCCTCCTCGAAGCCCTCGCGACACCGCGATAGACAGAGGGCCCGTTCGCTGCTGCCGTGCACGTGTGAAGACCCAGCATCATGGCGCGCACGCAGTGACGCGAATGCGTGATTTCCCGCTGCGCCCGCGGCGCCCGCGGCGATCACGGCACACCCGCGTCGTCGACCACGGCTTCGTTGCGCACCTCCGCGCCCGTGCCGCGGCCGCCGCCCACGGCGGCGCACGGCGTCCCCCGTCGAAACGCGAACCGTCGGGACAGGGCCCCCACGCAGCGACCCGCCGCGATCCACCGCGATCCACCGCGATCCACCGCGATCCACCGCGATCCACCGCGCCCCGCTGAGCCGCGACCTGACCCCGATCGAATTTCCTCTCCCGTTGCCTCTCCCGAATCAGAGCAGACCGGCCTGTGCAGGCTGTGCCGTGACCGTCGCTGCCACTGTGACGATGCCGGGGAGAAGTACCATCGAACGGAACCGACGACCCAGCGAATTCGACATGGTCACCACCACGTCCGGGGGAGTCGCACGCACACGCGGATGGAAAACCATGCCGTCGTGCGCACGCATCGGCACTCGCTTCCCGTTCCGACGACACGCTCGCTCCGGCCGCTCGCAGCGCGTGGTCTGCCCATGTGTGACGGTCGTGGTCAGAAGGTGACCGACACGCCCAGCTTGTAGAAGTCACCCTTGCCGCCATCGAGCACATTGGCGCCGGTCGTGAAGCGCGCTGCGGCACCCATCGGCAACGCGAACTGTACGTATCCGCCAAGCCACCTGTAGTTGTCGATCGCGACACCGGTATTCGAATTCCGCGTGTTGCGGAGTAGCTCCAAATGGGCGCCGACGGAGGCGATCCTGGCGAACTTCACGCCGGCGTTGCCCCAGACGTGCAGGAAGTCGAGCGTGGTGTTGCCGGCGGCGCGGCGCGTGGCAACGTAGTACCCGCTGTACGACTCGGCCTCGAACTTGTCGTCCGAGTAATTGACCGTGAGGCTCGGCACCACACCCTCGAAGGCGGCCGGACCGTCGTCGGCAGTGCCCCCGGAGAGCAATGATCCGCTCAGAATGCCGAGCTGGGGCTTGATCATGAGCTTGTTGCCTGCGCTGCGAAAGCGGGCGCCGGCGCCGAACTCCGTCCAGAGATTGCCGCCGCCGCCGCCCAGCCCAAAGGCCGGAATCGTCCACAGTGTGCCGTAGAAGGCGAAGTCCGTCTTCTTGCCCACCTCATACGTGCCGGCGAAGGTCGGATAGAACCCGAAGAAGTTGTCCTGGTTCAGCGCGACGGTGAAGGAGGCATCCGGCTTCGTCTCCTGAGCGGTCGCAGGGGCCGCGCCGACCGCAGCGGAGGCAAGGGCGAGCAGTAGCAACGAGCGGCGTGCAAGCATGATCGGTTCTCCTTGACACAGGGTGGAAGTGACATCGCGCGAGCCGGCAAACCTCGTCCGCACGGCCGGTGGCTGCCGACTGATCCGTCGCAAGCCGGACCCGCCGTTGCCTTCCGAGAGAGAATGCAGGTCCACGAATCACTATACGGACTTCGTGGATCATGTGCAACTATTCGCGCTCAAGGTGCAAAAATCCTACTCGAATCAGCCAGTGTTACCGGCCAAAGAGCGATAGTGCACCGCGTTTCGTGCGAATCTGACAGAATTCTCTGTCGATCTCATCTGTGAAGATCTGGCAGCTGCTCGTCCTTTCCGAGCTGCCGTCACTGTCGCCCGATGCGGGCGCTGACCGCCGGCTGGACGGAGACGTCGGTCATCCGCACGCCGACGGGAGCGCAGAGCGGGGCGATCGGCGGCGTGGACCGTCTGCCGTCGCACGGCTGACGCGGGACTGCGACCCCCCGCAGACACCGGTGACGCGACGCGCGGCACGATCGACGCCCTCACCCCCGGACGCTCGTCGGTCCTCGCCCCGGCCGGGCACCCGCTGTACCCTCTCGCGGCCCCGATCGAATCTCCTGGCCCGTGCGCGGGGCAGGCGGAGAAATCGGTGCGCGCACATCCCGCTCCCTTCCTGAGCCACACCCGCCGATGCCTCGCCGACCGCTCGGCTCGTCCCCTGCATCCCTGTCGCTCGTGTCCGCGGACTCAATCGCGGCCCGGCAGCGCGCCCGCTTCGACACCGAAATCCGCTGGACGAGTTCAACTCGTTGCCCCACCGGTTCGAGGACGTGCACGCGCATGACCTCGCGACGATCCTCGACGAGCACGGCGTCTGCATACGCGCCGGCCATCGTGCGCGCCGCCCCCGCTGTGGCGACACGCTGACGCTGCAGGTCCGCCGCGACGGTGATACCATCACCGATGCCGCCCTCACGGCACGCGCCTGTTCCATCACGCAGGTAAACAGACGGCTCGTTTGCTGTTGCCGTGCACGTGTCGATACATAGCAGCAAGGCTTGCACGCAGGACCAGCGGGGCGACTTCGCCCCTCCGCCGCTGCGGCGAATCGAGCCTGCTTATTGTTCAGTTACGCATGGAGGGACGACTGTCCCGCCCGCCAGCCTTCGATCCGTTCTCATGACGATGCTCCACCCCCGCACCGCCGTCGCGCTGGCACTCCTCGCGCTGACGGCCTGCAGCGGAAAGACGACCCCCACGACGCCGCCGATCTCTCCCTCATCGCTCGCCATCTCCGCCGGCAGCGCAACGGTGACCGTCGCACAGGCCGCGACGCAGACTCAAGCGGTCACGATCGTGCGCACCAACTTCGCCGGAACAGTCGACCTGACGGCCGAGGGACTGCCGGGCGGGGTGACGGCGACGTTCGCGCCAGCGTCGCTCACCGCCGGCGCCACGGGCAGCACGCTGACGCTGTCGGCGGGCGCCACGGCGACGGTCGGCACTGCGACCGTCACGGTACGGGCTCGCGGCACCGGTGTCACCGATGCCATCGCGAGCCTCCCGGTCTCGATTCTCGCCGCGATTCCGGGCAGCTCGGTCACGCTGACCGCGAGCGACACGGCGGCCAGTGTGCTGCCGGGTGACTCCACCGGTACCACCATCGCGATCACCCGATCGGCCGGCTACACCGGCGCGGTGACGATGACCGTCACCGGCGCACCGTCCGGAATGACCACCACGTTCTCATCCGCGAACCCGGTGCTCGGCCCGACGATCCGGCTGTCGCTGTCTACCACGACGGCGGTGGTCCCGGGAACCTACACGCTCACCGCCCGCGCGAACGCTGCGGGCATCAGCGAGGCCACGGCCAGCGTCACCGTACGCGTCGTGCCGCGGCCGAGCAACAGTGTCGCATGGACCTACTGTTCGTCGGCACGCATCCCTGTCTGGTTCGCCTATCAGGATGGGCTGTCGGGGGTCTGGCGCCGCGTGACGCCGAGTCCCGCCGGGACCTTCACCTTCGCCGTGGACCAGCCGCGGGTCGGCGTCGCGACCGTCTCGATTGAACCTGGCGTGACGGTCACGCGGGTGCGTTGGGTTGGCCTGACCGAGCTGGCCGCCGAAGCCGCCGCGGAGTGCATCGCCAACCCCGTGCCGGGCACCAGGACGGTGACCGGAACCGTGAGTGGGCTGTCCACCGGTGACGTCGCCACCGTTGCGATGGGCCCCACCGTGTCGAATGCGTTGACGCAGTCGACGCCGGCGTTCACGCTCGCCCGGGTGCCCGATGGTCTGCGCGATCTGATCGTGGTGCTCTCCAGCACGACCCCCGCGAGCACGCTGCGCCTGCTGCTCCAGCGCGACCTGGACCCGGTCGGCAATGCGTCGCTTGGCACGCTCGACCTCTTCGGCACCAAGTCGTTCGTGCCGGCCTTCGCATCGCTCACGGTCACGGCACCCAACGACGGGGCGATCAACGCCTCGACCCGCTTCTCGACCGCGAACGGTACCAGTGCCACCCTGACCTTGCCGCAACTCTCGAGCGGCGTGCCGCTGAACTATCAGGGCGTGCCCGAAGCGCAGCTCATCGCCAGTGACCTGCAGCAGGTGCAGGCCACACAGGCTGTCGGTGCGACGTTGACGCGCACCACGTCGCGCTACATCCGAGGGCCAGCCACCGTGGCGCTGACGATGCCGACCGATGCGCCGTCGCCGACGAGCACGATCGTCACCGGTGCGCCCTATCCACGCGCCACGTTCGACGGCTCGCTGGCCGCGGCGTTCAACGGCGGCATCACGCTCTCGCTCGAGCAGGCGGCGCAGGGACGCGTGTGGGAGCTCTCGGCAACGGCGGCCGGTCGCGCCGGCGGCACCAGCTACAGCCTCTCGATTCCCGACCTGAGCGGCGCGAGTGGCTGGCAGTCGAGCTGGGCTCTCGCCAGCAGTGCGGTGCGCGTCGTGAGCACCTTCACGGGACAGACGAGCATGGGCTCGAACAACACGCCGGTGGCCGGCACGACGATCATTGCGATCACCCGGGTCAGCGGCTTCACCTTCCCATGACGGGCGGACGTCATGGCACCGGCTTCGGGCGCGGGATACCGAGTTCCTCCATCGACGGGAGCGTCTTCGCGCGGCGAAACTGGGCGAGTGCAGCGCGCATGCGATCGCTGCGCTGGATCCAGAGCTGCGCACCCACGTCGCAGCGGTTGGTGACAGTACCAAGCCAGGTGGGACGATGCTCGTTGCCCCACGCCTGTTCGGAACGCTCGCGGCCAAGCACGTAGCCTTCCTTCAGGTCGTTGATGCGACCGTTGAGTGGTGACGCGATGTCGTTCAGGTCAGTATTGGTGTTCGCGTTGATCGGCGTGCTGGCCCGCGCATCCATCTGCGCGATCTCCTCGGCGCACTGAAACTTCATGCCGATGAAGTCGAGGCGGCGTGCGCCGACCTCCATCGCCTCCAGCGCCGCCTGTTCGCGCAGGTCGGGCTGCGCAGCGCGTGCGAGGGCGATCAGCACCAGTGCCGACTCCGCCAGGATGCGCAGCTGCCTGAGCCCCGGACGGATTTTCGCCCAAACCACCTGACCCTCGGCTCACCAGGGATCCAGCCAGTAGAGCTCATTGCGGCCATCGCCCTGATTGGTCTGCACCAGTGCGGCGTGCGCGGCGGTGAGCTTCCGCTGTGCCTCGTCGATGCGCCCCGTCGATGTCCTTCACGAACTGCAGGTAGACCTTGCCGAGCCCCTCGGCCTGCACGCGTTCCCGGGTCTGCCCGCGGCACAGGCCACCAGCTCGCGCACCTCGTCGCGGGTCATCGCGCCGCGCGGCGGTGCGACGAGGGGGGCGGAGGCGTACGCGAGCGTGTGTTCGTCGTACGGCGAATACACGTTGAGCTCGTGCGCCGCGAAGCGACGGATCTGCGACTTCTGAGAGGCCAGCGTCGGCAGCGGCCCGCGAGACAGGTCGTCATGAAAGCCGCGATACTTCATCGCCGGGCAGTCGCGGATCGTCGCCGCCTGCAGTGTGGCGCCGGCGCCCGCGCCGATGACGGCCTTCACGCGGCGCTCACCGAGTGTTTCGGCACGGTCGAGTGCAGCGAATGCGTCGGCGGCGTGGCCGGCGTGGCTGATCGCGACGCCACGCATGAGCGGGACGCGCGCGCCACGCACGACTTCGCGCGGCAACGGAATCAACGGGATGGGCGCAGCCTGCGCCTCGAGGTGCACGGCGGCAACGGCCGAGCAGAGAATCTGGAGAGGAAGGCGCATCCGTCATTCTGCCGGGCCACGCTTGCCGTGGTGAACATCGGCGGCCGCGATGTGACGCAGATAGCTTGGACCATGACCCTCGACATCCCCGACCGTCCATTCGGTGCGTACCTGTTCGACCTCGACGGCACGCTGGTGAACTCGATGCCCGTGCACCTGAAGGCATGGGCGGAAGCGATGGCGCGCGCGGGGCTCACGGTGCCATTTGCCGCAGACTACTTCTACTCGCTGGGCGGCGTCCCGACGTTCGAGTCGGCGGTGATCTATGGTGAGCACTACGGACTCACGTTCGACCCGCATCGGGTGGTCGAGGAGAAGGAGCTGCTGTATCTCGACATGCTCGGCGAGGTGCAGCTGATCGAGCCGGTGGCGGCATTTGCGCGGACGGTCGCCGCGTCACACCCGGTGGCGATCGTGACCGGCGGCGGGCCGGAGATCGCGTATCCAACGCTCGATGCCACCGGATTGCGCTCGCTCTTCAGTGTCGTGATCACGCCGCAGGATGTGCCTCCCGGTCGCGGCAAGCCGCACCCGGACATGTTTCTGCTCGCGGCCGAGCGACTGGGTGTACCGCCGGCGGAGTGTTTGGTGTTCGAGGACGCGCAGCCGGGCGTGGTGGCAGCGCAGACGGCGGGCATGCAGGTGGTGCTGGTGCCGCGGCAGTAGCGCGCGGCTGCCGCTCACATCGCCTGCGCGGCGGCGCCGTGACGCACGCTGGCGACGTAGTCTGCACGCAGCTGTTGCGTGATGGGTCCGGGCACGCCACCGCCGACCGTCGCGCCATCGACGGTCACGATCGGCATCACGAACGCCGTGGCGGCGGTGAGGAACAGTTCATCGGCACCGGCCAGCTCACCTGTATGGATGCGCCGTTCGACGATCGGGATGCCGCGCGACTGCGCCAGCGCGAACACCCGCTCGCGCGTGATACCCGGCAGCACCTCGGTCCCCAGCGGGTGCGTGACGAGTGCGCCCTGCTCGACCATGAACACCGTCGCGGCACCGCCTTCCGTGAGATGGTCGTCGTGCGTCATCAGTGCCTCGAAGGCGCCGGCCGCACGCGCTGCCTGCTTGGCCAGCACCTGCGGCAGCAGCGCGATGCTCTTGATGTCACGCCGCGCCCAGCGCTGGTCGGGCACGCTCACCACTGCCACTCCGGCGGCAGCCCGTGGGTGCTCCACCACCGGCACCGGCCGGGCCCACGCCACGAAGGTCGGCTGCTCGACCGCCGGAAAGGCGAAGTCGCGCTCGGCCACTCCGCGCGTCACCTGCAGATACACGAGTCCTTCCGCCAGCGCGTTCCGCTCGACCAGCGTGTGCAGCGTGGCGTGCAGCGACGCGCGTGGCATCGGTGGCGCCAGCTGGATCTCGCGCAGCGACCGGTCCAGCCGGTCGAGATGCGGGCCATCGTCCACGAATCGGCCGTCCACCACCGCGATCACCTCGTACACGCCATCACCGAAGACGAAGCCGCGGTCGAAGATCGACACGGTGGCGTCTGCCTCGGGAATGAACAGCCCGTTGACGCAAGCGATGCGAGTCATGCCGGCAAGGTACAACCGGGACGCGGTGGTACTGGTAGGTTGTGTCATGCCCCGTTCCTGGTCCGCCGCGTGGGCGGCCGTCGAGCGCTTCGCGCATGCGCGCGGTGCGATCCCCGCAACGTTCGCCTGGAACCTCGCTCAGGGCGCCGTGGTGCCGGGCCCGTCCGACCTGCTGATCATACCGCTCGGCATCGCCGATCCGCCACGGGCGTGGTATCTGGCCATCGCGGCCACGGCCGGATCGGTGCTGGGCGGCATGATCGCGTGGTGGCTCGGCGCCGCGGCGTTCGAGACGATCGGACGGCCCCTGCTGCTCACCATCGGCGTCTCCCCCGCGACGCTGGCGCGCGCGATGTCGCTCATGCAGGAGTACGGCTGGCTGTTCGTCGCCGGCAGTACACTCACCCCCATCAGCGCCAAGGTCGTCTGCATTGCCGCCGGCGCAACCGGCATGCCGCTCGGCGCCTTCGCCGGTGCACTCGCGCTTGGCCGCAGCCTGCGCTACAGCCTGATCGCGATCCTCGTGCGGGAGACGTCCGGGCCGCTGCACCGATTCGCACAGCGGCTCCACCGCCGCTGATCACGGGCCGATGGGCGCTGATCAGGCGCTCGTTCAGGCGCTCGTTCAGGCGCTCGTTCAGAAGGTGCCGGTCACGACGCCGTCCTGCACGCGCAGCTGAAGACTGCCGTCCAGCGCCGCTTCGTGAAGGTCATGCGTCACCAG
>Ga0105045_10004085_pt1 | contig 12646 bp, 11 predicted proteins | sample MAT02_FD_78089 | JGI IMG/M metagenome (GOLD analysis project Ga0105045, IMG submission 78089) | Freshwater microbial communities from Lake Fryxell liftoff mats and glacier meltwater in Antarctica - MAT-02 (megahit assembly) | ecosystem: Environmental > Aquatic > Freshwater > Ice > Liftoff... | reverse complement strand
TTCTACCTGGCGCTCGGCACCTTCATGGAAGGCTTTTCCATGATCATCACTACCATCCCTGTGATTTTTCCCGTGGTGACGGCGCTTGGCTATGACCCTATCTGGTTTGGCGTCATCGTCGTCATGCTGGTGGAGATCGCGCTGATCAGCCCGCCGGACGGCACAGTATTGTATGTGCTGCAGGGCATGCGCAAGGATGGCGGGCCGATCGGCGATGTCTTCACCGGCGTACTGCCCTTCGTGGCCGTCTATATCCTGGCGATCGCGGTGCTGATGATCATGCCCGACATCGCGCTCTGGCTGCCACGGGCGGTCGGACCATGACGTCGCAGTTGTCCGGACAACCATGAGGCGCTAACCTCTCGCCATCCGAGGAGGATGGCATGACGGACAGCCTGGGCTGGCGGCGCAAATTCGGGGTCATCGCGCCCTCCACCAACACCTCCGTCCAGCCGGAATTCGATGCGATGCGCCCGATTGGCGTCACCAACCATTTCTCGCGAATCGTCATCCCAAATATGAAGATCGCGAATGACGAAGATTTCAATGCATTGATCGACACCATTCGCGCCACCATCATGGAGGCTGTGGATAGCGTGATGTCGGCCGAGCCCGACTACCTCGTCATGGGCATGTCGGCCGAAACCTTCTGGGATGGGCTCGCAGGCTCTGTCGAATTGCAACGGCGGATCGAGGCACGGGCCGGCGTGAAGGTGGCGATGGGCAGCGATGCCTGCCGCGCGGCACTGCGCACCCTGGGGCCGGATATTTGCCGTATCGCCGTCATCACGCCCTACCAACCGGTAGGCGACCGCCAAGTCGAGCGATTCTTCAACGATTGCGGCTATGAAGTCGCCAAGCTCAAGGGCCTGAAATGCGAAAGCCCGGTTGCCATCGCGCATGTAGAGGAACGCACGCTGCGCGACGCGATCATCGAGCTGAACGATTCCTCCGTCGATGCCATCGTGCAGGTCGGCACCAACCTCGCCATGGCGCGCGTTGCGGCGATGGCGGAATTCTGGCTCGATAAACCCGTGGTCGCCATCAATACGGCCACCTATTGGTGGGCACTGCGGCAGAACGGCATTCAGGACCGCGTGCAGGGCTTTGGCGCATTGCTGGAACGCCATTGAGCAGCCCGACGCCGAAGGCCCCTCTCTACGCGCGCATCGAGGCGTTGCTACGCGATGCAATCGCAGAGGGCCGCTACGCGGTGGGCGTGTTGCTGCCGACCGAGGCCGAGCTCTGCGAGACTCTGCGCGTCTCCCGCCACACTATTCGCGAGGCACTGCGCCGCCTGGCCGAGGCTGGCCTCGTCGAACGACGCCAGGGAGCGGGCACGGTGGTGGTCTCACGCGAGCCGGTCCGCGGCATGGTGCAGTCGCTGCGCAGCATTGAGTCGCTTTTTCAATACGCTGCCGACACCAGATTACAGGTCACCTCGCGACGCCTGCATCTGCTCAACGCCGAGGATGCCGCGCAGATCCCGACCGAGCCTCGCGTGAAGTGGCTTCGCATCGACGGCTTGCGGGTAGACGAGGCCGGCCGCCCGATCGCGGCTGCGGAAGTCTTCGTCAATCCGCGCTTCGCTGCCATCGCTCTGCCCACGCAGGGCGCCATCTACGCCGCCATCGAGAGTCGCTTCGGCGTCGAGGTGATGGAGGTGGTGCAGGAAATCTCGGCGGGCGCCATGCCGCCCGCCGTCGCCGCCGCACTCGGCCGCAAGCCGCGCGCCATCGGGCTGCACTTCCTCCGCCGCTACCTGCTGGCGGATGGCAAGACCATGCTGCTGTCCCGCAACTGGCACCCGGCGGAGCTCTTCGCCTACACAACAAAGCTGCGGCGCGGCGCGGAGAGGTAGCCAGTGGCAGCGTCCAGGGCTATGCACTTGTCCGGACAACCGAAGGGTAACCCCATGCCCGGCATCTGGCCGCAGGATGCGCGCCTCGCGCTCTCGATCGTCGTGAATGTCGAGGAGGGGGCCGAGATGTCGGTCGCCGAGGGCGACAAGGGGCCGGAGCCGATAGATGAACTCGGCGTCGCGCTCAAGGTGCCGATCCGCAACTTCGGCAATGAGAGCAACTATCTCTACGGCATCCGCGCCGGCGCACCGCGCGTGCTGGGGCTCCTCGAGCGCTACGGCGTGACGGCGACCTTCACCGCCGCTGCCGTGGCGCTGGAGCGCGCACCCGAAATCGCCCTGGCGATCCGAAACAACGGACACGAGACGTGCAGCCATGGCTGGCGCTGGGTGCATCAATTCTCCTTCGACGCGGCGCGCGAACGCGACTTCGTGCGCAAGGCCGTGACCAGCATCGCCACATCCACCGGCACGCGCCCGGTTGGCTGGCTCTCACGCTATCTGCACTCGCCGCGGTTGCGCTGCGTATTGGCGGAGGAGGGGTTCCTCTACCACATGGATGATTACGGCGATGACCAGCCACGATGGGATGTGGTGGACACCGAGGGCGGGCCGCGCGCCATCGTCATCGTGCCCTACGCGCTGGACACCAACGACATGAAGTTTTGGCTCGCGCCCGGCTACACGCCGCAGCAATGGCTGGACTATGCGGTCGAGACCTTCGACGTGCTCTACGAGGAAGGCGGCAGCGCGGTGCGTATGATGTCGCTCGGCCTGCATCTGCGAATCATCGGCCGGCCGGGGCGCGTTCGCGCCTTCGAGCGATTTCTGCAACACGCGCAGGCTAAACCTCGCGTCTGGTACGGGACGCGTGCCGGCATCGCGCGTGCCTTCGCCGCACACAACGCGGCCCCTGCCGAACCCGCCGCACGCTGAGGAGCACGCGCATGGAATTCGACATTGCCGAGGCCTTCGCTGCCCATGCAGTGCGCGTGCGGCATGCAGATCTCCCGCCCACAGCTTTAGCTGCGGCGAAAACCTTTCTGCTCGACACCATCGGTGTCGCGATTGCTGGCAGCAGTGGCGCGAATGTCGAGACGGTGCGCGACCTCGCCGCCAATTGGGGCGCAGGCGATGAGGCGACGGAATGGCTCGGCGACCGTAGAATGTCAGCAGGCAGCGCCGCCATTGTGAATGCCTATCTGATCCATTGCCTGGAATTCGACTGCGTGCATGAGGGCGCGGTTGTGCACCCCATGGCAACGCTGCTCTCGGCGCTCTTTGCCTGGAGCGAACGCGAGGCGATGCGTGGCCGGCCCGTGGATGGCGCGCGGTTCATTGCCGCGATGGCCGTCGGCGTCGATGTCGCGGGCCTGCTTGGCATGGCGACGGATGGCCCGCTGCGCTTCTTCCGCCCTGCTACCGCCGGCGGCTTCGGTGCCACGGCGGCGATCGCCAACCTCGCCGGCTTTGACATCGCCACCACGCGCAGCGCTTTCGGCCACATGTACGGCCAGACCAGCGGCACGCTACAGCCGCACCTCGAAGGCTCGCCGTTGCTGGGCCTCCAGATAGGCTTCAATGCACGCGGCGCCATCGCCGCCTGTGACCTCGCAGCCGCTGGTATGCAGGGCCCGCGCGACGTCTTCACCGGACGATACGGCTACTACTCACTGATCGAGAATGAAGGCCCACACCTCGACCGGATCGAGTCGGTGTTGGGCCGGGACTGGCAGATCGAGAAGTTGTCACACAAGCCTTTCCCCTCAGGGCGTCTGACGCATGGCGTGGTGCATGGACTGCGCGACCTGATGGCGCTGCACGGCTTCGCGGCAGCGGAGGTGGAGGAAGTCATCTGCCACGTACCGCCACTCGTGCGTCGCCTCGTTGGCCGCCCCGACATCCCAGATCCCGCCTCGAACTACGCGAAGCTGTGCCTCCCCTTCGTCGCCGGCGTCTGGCTGGCGAAGGGACGCTGCGACGTGCCGGATTTCCGGGGCGAGGCGCTGCTCGATCCGCGCGTGCACGCATTCGCCGCGAAGGTGCGGATTGAGCCTGATGCCAACACCAACGAGAACGCGCTCGACCCGCAGGAGATCAGCGTGCGGCTGGCGTCAGGTGCCACGCACAGCCTGCATCTGCCGCACACCTACGGGCATCCTGCCGTGCCGCTGAGCGCAGCCGAGAACGAGAATAAATTTCGCCGCTGCTGCGCCCACGCTGAGCCGCCACGCGCGGCCAGCACGGCGAATCGCCTGCTCGGCCTGGTCGCAAGCGTCGAATCCCTGCCCGATATCGGCGTTCTCGTGCACGCCATGCGCGGGAAAGATTGACGGCGCAGCAGGTCGAGCCTTATTTGTCCGGACAAATATTCACCGAGGAGCGGCCCATGGACACCCATATCTCGCCCACCGATGCCGATGCCGAGATGCTCGATGCGGTGGAGAAGTGGCTGGCGCGCGACGTCCGGCCGCATGTGCTGAAGTTCGACCATGCCGACGAATATCCGCATGCGATGGTGGAACAGATGAAGGAGCTCGGCCTTTTCGGCTCCACCATCCCTGCCGAGTATGGGGGACTCGGACTATCCGCCACGACCTACGCGAAGATCGTCGAGCGGATTGCCGAGACCTGGATGTCGCTGACCGGCATCTTCAACAGCCACCTCATCATGGCCGCCTGCGTGTCACGTCTTGGCACGGAGGCGCAGAAGCACGCCTGGCTGCCGAAATTCGCCAGCGGCGAGATCCGCGGCGGCCTCGCGCTCACCGAGCCGGATTGCGGCACGGATCTCCAGGCCATCCGCACAAAAGCGCGGCGTGAGGGCGATCACTACATCGTCAACGGCACCAAGACCTGGATCAGCAACGGCATTCAGGGCAGCTGCTTCGCGCTGCTCGTCAAGACTGATTCCGACACCGAGCCACGCCACAAGGGCATGTCGATGCTTCTGGCGCCGAAGGGCCCGGGCTTCACCGTCAGCCGCAAGCTCGAAAAGCTCGGCTACAAGGGCATCGACAGCGCCGAGCTGGTCTTCGAGGATTATCGCGTTCCGGCCGAGAACCTGATCGGTGGCATCGAGGGCAAAGGGCTTCAGGCGGCGCTTGGCGGCCTGGAACTTGGCCGCATCAACATTGCCGCACGCGGCTGCGGCCTCGCCTCCGCCGCATTGAAGGATTCCGTACGCTACAGCCAGATTCGTCGCACCATGGGCAAGCCGATCTGCGAACATCAGGCGATCCAGCTCAAGCTCGGCGAGATGGCGACGCGACATCAGGCGGCGCGGCTGCTGACTTACGACGCTGCGCGCGCTTATGACGCCGGCGAGCGCTGCGACATGGAAGCCGGCATGGCAAAATTCTTTGCGAGCGAAGCCGCGGTCGAGAACGCGCTCGACGCCATGCGTATCCACGGCGGCTACGGCTATTCGAAGGAGTACCATGTGGAACGCTACTTCCGCGATGCGCCGCTGATGTGCATCGGCGAGGGTACGAACGAGATCCAGCGCATGATCATCGCAAAGCAGCTCATCGCGCGGAACCCGGCATGAACCTGCCGCTGAAGGGCCTGCGCATCCTCAGCTTCGAGCAATTCGGCGCCGGCCCTTTCGCCACCATGCACCTCGCCGATCTTGGCGCCGAGGTGATCAAGATCGAACCTCCTGCGACTGAGGGCGAACCGCCCGGCGATATCGCGCGCCACACCGGCGGCTTCGGGTTGGGCGAGAATGACAGCCAATACTTCCAGTCCTTCAATCGCAACAAGCGCAGCATCACGCTCGATATTCACAAGCCTGATGCAAAAACGGCGCTCCATCGACTCGTCCTGCGCGCCGATGCCGTGGCGAATAATCTTCGCGGCGATCTGCCGGCACGGCTGGGGCTCGACTACGCGGCGCTGTCGGCGATCAATCCCGCCATCGTCTGCGTGCATCTCTCGGGCTACGGTCGAACCGGCGAGCGCGCCGCCTGGCCCGCCTACGACTACCTCGCCCAGGCCGAGGCCGGCTTCTGCGCGCTGACCGGCGAGCCCGGGGCGCCCCCTACACGCGCCGGCCTCTCACTCGTTGACTTCATGTCCGGCCTCACCGCGTCCACAGCGCTGCTCGCCGGCGTCACAGGCGCGCGGGCCACCGGGCTAGGCTGCGATCTTGATGTTTCTCTCTACGATGTCGCGATGCATAGCCTGACCTATGTCGCGACCTGGTATCTGAACGACGCCTATGAAGTGCCGCGCCGACCACGTGGCGGGCATCCCTTCATCGTCCCCTGCGAGATGTTCCCGACCCGGGATGGATATGTCTTCGTGATGTGCATCAAGCCCGCCTTCTGGATGCGATTCTGCGAGGCCGCTGCGCTGCCGGAACTGCTCGCCGATCCACGCTTCCGTGGCTTCGAGGCGCGCCTCGCCAATCGTGAGGCGCTGATGGCAACTCTCGATCCGATAATGCGGGCGCGCGAATCTGCTGCATGGATGGCGCTGCTTGCCGGCAGGGTGCCGGTCGCGCCCGTGCTGAGCCTGGCCCAGGCGTTGGACAATCCCTATTTGCGCGCTGAAGGTGGCGTGCTCGATCTGCCGCACCCGGCACGGCCGGACCTGAAGGTGATGGCAAGTCCGATCCGTCACAATGGTGCACGCCTCGCGGGCCGCGCGGGCCCCGCATACGGCGCCGATACGGCAAGTGTGCTCGCGGAGAACGGCTACACGGCCGATGACATCGCGCATCTGCGCGCGCTGGGGGCCGTGTAGCGCATGAAGCTCACGGGGCTGCGCGTGCTCGATCTGTCGCTGTTCCTGCCGGGGCCTTACCTTACCACCGTGATGGCCGATCATGGCGCGGAGATCATCAAGCTGGAGCCGCCGACAGGCGAGCCGGTACGCCACATCGGTCCACGCGCGCAGGGCGAGAGTGTGTGGTTCCGCAATACGCATCGCGGAAAGAAGTCGATTGTGCTGGATTTAAAGAGGCCTGAAGATCTGACCTGCTTCTGCGAAATCGCCGAGACTTGCGACGTCGTCGTGGAAGCCTTCCGACCTGGTGTCGCGGATCGTCTCGGTATCGGAGCGTCTGCGATGACAGCGCGCAATCCGCGCCTCGTCTATTGCTCCATCTCGGCCTTCGGGCAGGAGGGGCCGCTGCGCAACAGGCCGGCGCATGATCTTGCCGTGGAGGCGCTGGCGGGCACGCTGTCCGTCAACCTCGGCCAGGACGGGCAGCCGACAAATCCGGCGATTCCGGTGGCGGATGTTACGGTATCATTGCTTGCGCTGAGCGCGATCCTGATGGCGCTGCTGCGGCGGCAAGCAACCGGACGCGGCGATGTCATCGACATGGCGATGCTCGATGCCACGCTCTCGTGGTTGCCCAACGCCACGGGTCCGGTCTTCGCCGAGGACCGCGCACCTTTGGTGAAGCAGGAACGACAATGGGGCGGCGGCGCGCTCTACGGCATCTACGCCACAGCCGATGCCAGGCATGTCGTGCTTGGCGGCAGCGAGCACAAATTCGCCGAGAACCTGCTGCGCGCCCTCGACCGGCCGGATCTTGTCGCCGCGGCATCCGGCCCGCCCGGCCCTGCGCATGCTCCAGTGCAGGCATTCCTGCGCGAAACTTTCGTCACGCGCTCGCGCGAAGAATGGGAAGCCTGGTTCGAAGGGCGCGATGTGTGCTTCGCGCCCCTTCTCGACTTGCAGGAGGCCTTCGCCCACCCCAATGCGACCGCGCGTCACATGTTGGTGCGCGATGAGCAGGGCAATCTGCATATCGGTTTGCCGATCAAGTTCCGCGACGAACCAGGCATGCTGAATCCGCGCTTGCCGGCGCTTGGCGAGCATACGCAAGAGGTGATCGCCGAGGCACGCCGCCGACTGGCGCGACAGGCGTCACATCGCTCGCCACCTTGAATCCCAGGCCTTCGCCAACTCGTCGCGGAAAGCTGGCGCTGCGATGGCGATCAGGCGCTCGGCGCGCTGGTCAAGATTAGCATGGCGCAGTTCCGCCACGCCATGGTCTGTGACCACCACGTCGAGACCTCGATCTCGAAGCCATCGGCCACGTAGGGAAGATCCGGATCGACGACGCCGACCAGCGCCGCGCCGGCCACAGCCACAGACGGCACGAAGTCATGCGCCAACGCGAGCGAAACGCGCCCTTGGCGCGGCGCGCTGCAGCGGAACCACGCCATGTCGCAACCTGCGGCCCTGCTCAGAAAGGCCGCGCTCTCGCTGTAGTGCAGCGGTCGATAGCGCACACGCCCGGCTGCCAGGCCCACACGCAACTCTGGCGTCATGAACAGCGCCTCCAGTGGCGCCAGCAGCGAAAGATCACTGCGATTCACGTCGGCGATCGGCACCTGCACGAAGCCGGTGCCCGCCAGCGCCTCAGACCGCGAGGCTGCCGCATCGAGCAGCGCCAGCGGCTCACCGGTGCAACCTGCCACGAAGATGCGCAGCCCTCCGCGCAGTCCGCGCAGGAAGGCGTCGGGTGAGAGCATCGGGACGGCTTGCACGCGGGGCATCCTTCCGTTGATATGTCCGGACAACTTCTGTGGCAATCGGAACCACGCTTGGGCTCTCTCACCGAGGAACTCGCAGCACTCCTGGACCGCCCCATCACGCAGGCGGATCGGCGTCGTGCGGCGCTGCACCTGCTCGACTGGATCGGCTGTGCCACGGCTGGCGCGGCGAGCGAGACAGGCGCGGTATTCCGCCGGTTTGCCGCCCGTCAGCCGGCTGGCGGCGCGCGGGTGCTGCTCGACGGCGCGCATGGCGCTCGCGATGCGGCCTTTGCCAATGGCGCCTTTGGCAATGTGCTCGAAATGGACGACGTGCATCGCGAGGCGATCCTGCATCCAGGGCCGGTCGTGGTGCCGGCCGCACTCTCCCTTGCCACTTCGCTCCATCTGCCCGGCACGGCGCTGCTCGATGCCATCCTGCGCGGGTATGACGCCGAGATCCGCATTGGACGCGCAATGGGGCCGGCGCATTATCGGCAGTTCCACCCGACGGCGAGTTGCGGTCCCTTCGGTGCGGCTGCTGCCTGCGGCTCGCTGCTTGGCCTCGATCGTGCAGCAATGGTCTGGGCGCTCGGCAATGCAGGCACGCAGACCGGCGGCGTTTGGCAATGCCGTGCCGAGCCGGTGATGACCAAGCAATTGCACACCGCGCGCGCCGCGGTGATGGGTATGGAGGCGGCGATGCTCGCCGCGGAGGGTCTCACCGGCCCGCGCGAGATCCTGGAAGGTGCGCTCGGTGTCTTCGCAGGCCTCGCGCCGGATGCGCGACCGGCGCGCGTGCTCGCGGAACCCGAAGCGCCCTGGCTGGTGCATGCGACGAGCTTCAAACCCTGGCCAGCCTGCCGCCACTGTCATGCCGCGATCGATGCGGCGCTTGAACTGCGAGACGGGTCGCAAGCGCCCATCAAGGACGTCCTGGTTAGCAGCTATGCCGATGCCTTAGACTTCTGCGATCGCGCCACACCGCGCACAAGCATCGAGGCGAAGTTCTCGTTGCAGCATTCGGTGGCAGTGGCCTTGCTCGAAGGCCCACCGCCGCTCGCTGCCTTCGATCTAGCCGCCCTTGTTCGGCCTGATGTCGCGTCACTGCGAAGCCGGATCCGCGTCACAGTCGATCAGGGCTTCGCTGCCGCGTATCCCGCCCGCTTCGGTGCGGCAGTCACGGTGTTGCGGGAAGATGGGTCGGTGCGCCACGCCAGCATTCCAGATGCGCTCGGCGACACCGAGAATCCTCTGTCGGAGGCCGCGTTGCAGCAGAAGGCGCGCCTACTCATGGCCAGCGCCGGCATCGATGCTCAGCAGATCGAGACCGTTATCGCCGCCACTCTTGCTCTGGCCGAGGGTGCGCCGCTCGGCGCCCTCCATGCCGCCTTGCCCTGAAGGAGCCTCGCCCCATGCCCGCCTTCGACTACTTCACCGCGATGGATCACGGCGGGCTTGTGCGCGACTTCCCAATCGGCCCGGACTTTCCAAAGGAGTGGCAGGCGCTGTCTCGCGACGAACTGCGCGCCCGTCAGGAGCGCGACTTTGCCCGAGTTCTGGCCTTCGCCTGGAAGGTTCCGTTCTACCAACGGCTCTGGGGTGCGAAGGGCATTGCACCTGGTGACATACGCAGCCTCGACAATCTCGCCAGCCTGCCCGCCTACGAAAAATCGGATCTGATGGACAGCGTCACACGTTTCCCGCCGCTCGGCGATTTCCATGGGCAGGAGGCGCATACGCCAGAACGCCGCCCGCAGATCATCTTCCAGACCACCAGTGGCACCACGGGCAAGCCACAACCTCTGTTGTTCGGTCCCAAAAGTCGCGAAGTACAGAACCGCTTGCTGGCGCGCATGTATCTGATGGCCGGCATGACACGGGATGATGTGGTTCACAGCGTCTATGGACATGGCCTTATCAATGGCGGCCATTACGTCCGCGAGACGGTCACGCACTGGGTCGGCGCGCGCTTCATGAGCGCTGGCACCGGCGTTGAGACGCGCAGCGCACAGCAGGTCTTCATGATGCGCGAGTTTGGCGCCACGGCCATCGTCGGCTTTGCCGACTACATCAAGCGACTTTCCGATATCGCGCGCGAGGAAGGCTTTGAGCCTGGGCGCGATATTCCGATTAGGCTGATCTGCGCGCATCTCGGCAGCGAGAGCCAGGCGAGCCTCTCAGCCGCCTGGGGCGGCGCGGCTGTCTATGACTGGTACGGCGTCGGCGACACCGGCCTCATCGGCGGTGAGGGGCCAGACCGCAGCGGCATGCATGTGATGGAGGATGCACATGCGCTCGAGATCACGGACCCTGATACGGGCCTGCCCGTACCCGAAGGCCATCTCGGCGACATGGTATGCACCTGCTTGTTCAAGGACGACGTCTTCCCGATCATCCGCTTCAACACCCATGACGTGACGGAGGAGATGCCCGGCGCCAATCCGCTTGGCATTCCGTTCCGCCGAATCCGCGGCTTCCTCGGCCGCAGCGACAACATGGTGAAGCTTCGCGGCATCAACCTGTTTCCTACCGGCATCGGTGCGTTGCTTATCGAAGTGTGCGACTCGGCGACCGGCGAGTTCATCTGCCGCGTTCATCGCGAAGGGTCGCGGGACGCGATGACAGTTCACCTCGAACAACGTGGCGGCGCCGATCAGGCGCTTCGCCTTCGCCTCGAATTCGCGCTGCGCACGCGCCTCGGCGTCGAAATTACCGTGGCGCTAGAGGCACCGGGCGCGCTGGCCGCGCTGACGCAGGTGGAGAGCCGGCAGAAGCCGATCCGCCTGCTCGATGAGCGCAAGGCATGAAGGACGACATCGCCGCGCGGCTCGCGAAGATCGCGCGCGAGGATGGCACGATCGGTGCCTTCTGGGCGTTGGATCCGCAGGCGGCGTCACGCATCGTCGTAGAGGGAAAGTTGAGTGGCGTTTCGCTGGGCGTGAAAGACAACGTGGACGTGGCGGGACTGCCAACGACGGCCGGCATCGCGGCCTTCCGCCATCGGATCGCGAGCAGCGATGCGCCGGCGGTTGCGGGCCTTAAGCGAGCGGGCGCTGTGGTGCTCGGCAAGCTTGCGATGCATGAGGGTGCGCTGGGCGCCACCACCGATACACTAGGCTTCGGCCGCTGCATGAATCCGTTGCGCGCCGGCTATACGCCGGGAGGGTCCTCCGGTGGGTCGGGCGCGGCGGTCGCGGCTGGCTTCACGACACTCGCCATCGGCACCGACACGATGGGCAGCGTGCGCATTCCCGCCGCCTATTGCGGCGTGGTCGGCCTGAAGCCGACATCGGGGCTTGTCTCGCGCCGCGGCGTGATGCCGCTGTCGCCGAGCCTCGATCATGTCGGCATGCTTGCCGCCTCGCCACGCCTCGCCGCGATGGGGCTGGAGGCGATGATCGGCGAGGATGCTGCGGACCCCGCCAGCCGTCCCGCGCCTGCGGGCTGGCACGCCGTGCCACCGGCGCAACTGAACCCGTCCGCGCCACGCCTCGGCCTTCCGCAACCCGTGCTCGATGCGCTGATGGAAGACGCCATCCGCGTGGCCTGGGGCGGCGCCATTGCGCATGCACGGGACCTCGGATGGCAGGTGGGGCCGATCAGCGTCGTCGGTTGGGAACCCAGCGCCGCGCGGCGCGCTGGGCTGCTGCTGATCGAGGCCGAGGCTGCCGCGCTCCATGCCGAGTTGATCGATGACCCGCAGGCCGCCACGCCGGACTTCCGCTCAGCCCTCGCTTTTGGCCGTGACGCCGGCACCACACGCCTGATGCGCGCGATGTTTCGAATCGCCGAAGTGCGCGGTGCGGTCCTTCGCGCCCTAGATACCTGCGATGTGTTGTTGCTGCCGACAGCGCCACAACGCGCCTTCCTGCATGGCACGAAGGTGCCCCCCGACCAAGCTGATTTCTGTGCACCGGCCAACATGGCTGGCCTGCCCGCCATCGCCTTTCCATGGCCGGCGGCGGATGGCGGCTTGCCCTGCTCCATCCAGCTCATCGGGCGCCCTTATGCGGAGGCGCAGCTGGTTGCGCTGGCAGAGGCGCTCAGCGCGCCGTGAAGCACGGCAGGCGCTTCCCGAGACAGGCGCAATAGCCCTCCGCGAAGTCAGCACTGGCGAAATTATCCTCGAACAGCGCAAGAGAGTCCGCCGTTTAACGTGCCTGTCCGGCCTCGGTCGTGGCCAGCATGGCCTTCACATGGCGAAGTGTTGGCTGCGCCGCAGCAGCTACAGCAATTTCAGCTCACATGAATCAATGTGGGTGGACTTCGTGGCGTAGGCTCAACGGTT
>Ga0105045_10004084_pt1 | contig 12647 bp, 9 predicted proteins | sample MAT02_FD_78089 | JGI IMG/M metagenome (GOLD analysis project Ga0105045, IMG submission 78089) | Freshwater microbial communities from Lake Fryxell liftoff mats and glacier meltwater in Antarctica - MAT-02 (megahit assembly) | ecosystem: Environmental > Aquatic > Freshwater > Ice > Liftoff... | reverse complement strand
CAAGGGTGAGGAGGTCATCGGCGGCAAAGACTGAGAGGTTGGTGCGTAAAGATCGGTTCGAGAAGTTTCCTATGTTCGTCGTTTGCAGGCTGGTCGGCAAGGTAGCGTAGCCACTCGCCGGCCCAGAACGCAGAAGTCGCTCTGGCGGCGAAGGTCAATTTGGTGCGAAAATGTAATTGTCTCGGTCTCGGTCTCGCAGAGCCTGGGACGCTCTAAACTGACGCTGGTGGCATGAAACACGAAAAATCAACCCAATTTATTCGCTGCGCGATCGACCTTGCCGTGTACATCTACGTCCGCTTCTTCGTGGCCGTTGTCCAGGTTCTGCCGTTCGACATGGCCGATAGCATGTGCCAAATGCTCGCGAGACTGTTTTCGAGAGTGATCATCGTTCGCCGCGAGACATTTGCGGCAAATATGGATTTGATCTTGCCCGATTCGACGCCGGAACAAAGACGCGCGATCTGCGAAGCGATGTGGCATCATTTATTGCTAATGTGTTGTGAAATCGCCTGGGCGCCACGGCGGCTGCATCTGACTAATTGGAATAAGCATCTTCGAGTTCGCGAAAACCGCTTGATGCTTAAACACCTGCTTAGCGAGCGGCCAACGATTCTGGTAACGGGACATTTCGGGAATTTCGAAGTCGGCGGTTACTTGGTCGGCCTGATGGGTTTTCAGACGGTAACTATCGCGCGGCGGCTCGACAACAAATACCTGAACGATTTCCTGGAAGACTTTCGCAGCACCCACGGCCAATTCGTGGTTGACAAGGAAGGCTGCGCGCCTTTGATCGACCGACATTTGGCTGAAGGAGGCACGGTTTCGCTGCTTGCCGATCAACATGCGGGCGACAAGGGTTGCTGGGTGGATTTTCTCGGTGCCGAAGCGTCCTGTCACAAAGCACTTGCTTTGTTTTCGCTCGCCAGTGGCGCGCCAATGATCGTGGGATACACAAAACGAATCGGTAAGCCGATGGAGTTCGAAAGCGGAACCGTGGCCATCGCCGATCCTGAGAACGATCCTGAAGGCGTTTGCGGAGGCGTCCGGCAACTGACTCAGTGGTACAGCGAAAACCTGGGAAAAGCAATCGAACCATCGCCGGAACAGTACTGGTGGATCCACCGACGATGGCGTCCGAAGCCGAAAAAAGCTGCCAAAGTCTCGCAAGCCGCCTAGTGCCTTGTCACCGCTAAATTTCAGGGTAGCCAATCTCGCTGGAGATTGGATCGACTCGGCGATAAGCCTTTTAAAGTCTGGCGACTTTGGCTACAGCCATCCCTAAATTTGAATCTTGACAGACCAATACGCAAAAAGGCGCTCAAAGCGGCGCTGGCAAATCTCGCCTTCGAAACACAACGATCGCGACCGCATAAAAAACCGCTCCGCCAACCATCAAGATCAGCGGATAGACCAGAGGGCCAAACCACGAATCAGTTTGGTTGGCTGCAAAGCTCCACGGACCCCACAAACCATCTTTGACCACCATCGCGATCTGTTTTTGAGGTCGATAGCAGTTGAAAAATGACATTCCGGAAAGCCAATTCAATTGATCTGCCGCCTTCCCCAGCCCAAACATGACGAGCTGAAATACATAGATCGATACCACAGCGCCAACTGTTCGCCAACGGTATCGATCCATGCTGCTGAACATCGTTGACAAGCCAAGCAGAAAAAATCCGAATGCGAACAGGCTAAACGTGCCAGTCGCAAACGTTTCCCAGTCAACTCGCTCGCTCATCAAGAAACTTTCTTTCGTCGGCGGCGCAGCTGAAAGCGGCACTTCGATCGCAGTGAACGGAATCCGCACAGACGGCGTCGGTATCGTTTCGGAAACGGTGGTCGTCGCAATGCCAATCCCCATGCCCAACCACAACAGCAAGGCGAGAGTTGCCAGTCCCGCGATCGAAACGACCGCATGCGATACCAACAGCGTTGTCCGGCTGATCGCTTGAGCCAAGATCATTTCAAGCGTTCCGCGACCGAGTTCTCCGCTGACAACGTCCGAACCGCGAGAGATACACCAAACGACGATACAAAGAATCACGATCGGCTCGTCAAACGTCATTCCGACGCGACCCGTATGCGTGAACAGCGCATCGAATCCGACCGGAGCGAAACGCTCAAAATCGCGAAATTGCTCGAGAATCGCTCTGAATTGCCCCATGTCCAACAGGCTGCTGACCCAAACTCGCACCCACGCAAACGAAAACAACGCGAGCCCGCACGCCGACCAAAGAAGCAGTGACTGAGCCGCATACTTACGAACCAAAACATGGTGAATCACTCGAGCGTTTCTCCCGCATCGTCACTTGCGCGATGGATTGAATCGTAGACCGCTCGCAGACCAAACGCTTCGACTCGCATCTGTTGCAAGTTCAAGCTTTGAAGCCAACCCAAAAGCGGCGCGAGATCGTTGGACGTATCGATCGTCACACGATCTCCATCCCGTACGATCGACTCAACGAGATCAATAAGTTCTTCTGGCACGTCGATTCGGTTTTCATGGTCGATCCGAGCGACAACTCGATGCCGCTGTTTTAGCGAATCAAGCGACTGCTCAAGCATCAATCGTCCGCGACGAAGAAACGCAACGCAGTCGCAAACTTCCTCGATCTCGGACAACACGTGCGAAGAGAAGATCACCGTTCGTCCGTCATCTCTCGCTTCGGAAACCATCTCGAGAACATCTCCGCGAACGGTGGGATCCAAGTTCGCCGTCGGCTCGTCAAGAATCAGGATCGGCGCATGAGATCCGAGCACGGCCGCGATCGCCAGCTTCTGCCGCATCCCCGTCGACATGAAACCAACAAATCGTTTCAGATCAAGTTCCAAACGTTCCGCGACGCGAAGGCTCCGGTTCAAGTCACCTTGAGCCTGCATGTCCGCAAAGAATCGCAGCACACCCGAGCCTCGCATCTCGCGTGGCAATCGTGCATCCCCCGGCAAATACGAAACCAACTTTCGCACACCGACGGGATCGATCGCTGGATCTAACCCCATCACCAAAACTCGCCCGCTTGTCGGATACAAAAATCCTAAAAGCGTGCGAATGAAGGTCGTCTTACCCGCTCCGTTGGGACCGAGAAGTCCGAAAACTTCACCCGAGGGGATCGAAAGATGCAGATCGGCAAGAGCGTCGAAGTCGCCATATCGCTTTGACAACCCAATTGCCTCAACCGCCGCAGATTTACTTTGCGTTCTCGTGCTCAGATGAGTTTCGGTTCTTTCGATCGGAGCGTTTATCGTTGACACGTCGGACATCAAGAAAGCGAGCTGGGAAAGGTATGAACTAGTATTGGACCAGTATCCGGCGTTGTCGATGGCGACTAACCAAATCGGTGTTAATCTAGTCATCTTGGGCAACGCCATAATGTCACAACCTCTCTGGGAAAGTCGAGCCCGAGCGAGGAGAGGGACGCAGCAATTGACAACCAACTGTTGATTTTTTTGACCATCCCCGGCCCTGAAGAGCCGACCTTCCCGCGGCTCGGGAAGGTCGGCTCCTTCCGCCTAATATGCACTTGTTCTGCCCGTTTTTGCTTGCGCGATTGTTAAGGTCTGCGGAATCGGCGTTGACCCACCGGCCCATAAGGCATAACTTGAAGCCTAGTTTCGGTTTACGTTCGACACAGGAAGCAGCGACGGCAATGTCATTTTTTGAACGCATATGGGACATTATTGGGCTGCTATTTGGCGGCTTCTTTGGAACCATTGAACGAACGATTACCGGCCTTTTTGGCAGTAGCAACGCTCGTCAAGTCGCCCGCTTAGGCGAACGCGCCGAACGTATCACTTTGATGGAAGATCGCTACAAGGCGATGTCCGACGAAGAGTTACGGGGCCACACCGACCAGTTTCGCAAACGCTTGCGAGCTGGCGAAACCCTCGACGATATCCTGGAAGAAGCCTTCGCGGTTTGTCGAGAAGGCGGTCGCCGCTTTTTAAGCATGCGGCATTATGACACACAACTAGTTGGTGGAATGGTTTTGCACAGCGGTACGATCGCCGAAATGGTGACCGGCGAAGGCAAGACGCTCGTCGCAACACTGCCCGCTTATCTTAATGCGATTGAAGGCAAAGGCGTCCACGTTATCACGGTGAACGACTACCTCGCTCGCCGCGACATGGAGTGGATGGCACCGCTTTACATGAACCTTGGATTGACGGTCAATGCGATCCAAAGCGGCATGAGCACGATCGAAAAACAAAAGGCGTATTCGTGCGATATCACTTACGGAACGAACAACGAATTCGGCTTCGACTATCTCCGCGACAACATGCGTCCTGCCGCTCGCGGTGACCACCGGTTCCCGACTGAACTGCAACAAAGCCAAGGTCCGCTGCATTATGCGATCATCGATGAAGTGGACAACATCCTCATCGACGAAGCTCGAACGCCGTTGATCATCAGTGGCCCCGCCGACATGGATTTGGGCAAGTATGCCGAAGCCGATCGCGTCGCTAGGCAATTGAAAAAAGAAGAGCATTTTACGGTCGATGAGAAACAACATCACGTCACGCTGACCGATGACGGTGTTCGCGAAGCCGAACGGCTTGCAGGGGTAGAAAGTTTTTACACCGCGGGCAACATGGATTGGCCGCACTTGATCGACAACTCGCTCAAGGCCCATTATCTCTACAAGCTCGATGTGAACTACGTCATCAAAGACCGTGCGATTGTCATCGTCGATGAGTTCACGGGACGCTTGATGGATGGTCGCCAGTGGAGCGATGGACTCCATCAAGCCGTCGAAGCAAAGGAAGGCGTTCCGATCAAGCAAGAAACGCAAACGTTCGCAACGATAACGCTGCAAAACTTCTTTAAGCTTTACGACAAGCTGGCCGGAATGACGGGTACGGCCATGACGGAAGCAAACGAATTCTGGAAGATTTACAAGCTCGACGTGATCGCGATTCCGACCAATCGCAGCATGCAGCGAATCGAGCATTCCGACATCATTTATTTGAACGAGAAAGACAAGTACAAAGCGCTTGCCGAAGATATTGAACGGAACCACAAGTGGGACGTTCTCGAATTTAAGGACGAAGAGATTTGGGGAAAGATCGATGATGCGAAGTCAAACGAAACCAACGTTCTCATTGTTCCCAAAGACTCAAAAGAAACTCAGACCTTCGATCGCAACAAGATCGTGTCGATCGCTCGCGCCGGACGACCGGTGCTTGTCGGAACGGTCAGCATCGAAAAGAGCGAACGGCTATCGGCTTTGCTCCAGCGTCGTGGAATCAAGCACGAGGTCTTGAACGCAAAGCAGCACGTTCGTGAAGCCGAAATCGTCGCACAAGCCGGCCGAATGAACGCCGTCACGATCGCCACCAACATGGCCGGGCGCGGTACCGACATTATCCTCGGCGGTAACCCGGAAACGATGGCTTGGGCACAGCTACAACACAAGTACCCGACGCGGTTGGAAGTTCCCGATGACGAGTGGAATGCACTTGTCGAAGAGATCGACCAACGCGAAAAAATGTCCGAAGAAGGCGAAATCGTTCGCGAGATCGGCGGGCTGCATGTGATCGGCACCGAGCGTCACGAATCACGACGTATCGACTTGCAATTGCGCGGTCGCTGTGGTCGACAAGGTGACCCCGGAAGCAGCCGTTTCTACCTGTCACTTGAAGATGACTTGATGCGTGTCTTCGCAGGTGATTTTGTAAAAAGCGTCATGCAACGCCTCGGCATGAAAGAAGGCGAAGCGATCGAATCAACGCTCGTCACTCGCCGCATCGCCTCCGCCCAAAAGAAGGTTGAAGAACGCAACTTCGAAATTCGCAAGAGCCTTCTCGAGTATGACGAAGTCATGGACGAACAGCGCAAACGCGTCTACGGATATCGCCAACGCATCCTCGATGGTTTCAGTTGCCGAAAACTTATCCTTGAACAGATTCGCGGCCAGATCAACACGTTTGTCGACATGTTCCTGGAACCCAATTACGGCGCTGAATCGTTTGCAGCTTTCGCCAGCAACCAACTCGGTTGTACGCTCGAGCCCAAGGACTTCCGCAACCTCGATTACAAAACCGCAACCGACTATGCGCGCGACCAAGCCGAGCGAGTCGCGGAAGTCATGGTGATGGAAGTCGTCGAAGAGAACCTTCCTTCTGAATCGGACCAGGAAGAATGGAATTGGCAGGCGATGGCGAATTGGTCCAACACTCGCTTGGGCACCAATTATCGCGACCGCGATCTGCAAAAGATGGATCGTGATTCCCTGGTGCAAGACTTTGTTGAAAAAGCACAAAAGAAGATCGTTGAGACTGACCTAAGCGAAGCCGAACCGTTCTTGGAAGAGAACTTTGGTTTGCGGTCGCTTTGCGCCTGGATCCGTTACAAGTTCGGCATTGAAGCGACTCCCGACGAATTTATGAAGATTGAGGACAAACGCGAAGTCGCCGAACTGCTGATCGCTCGCGCTGAAGAAGGCTATTCCGAAAAGGAAAAAGAGTATCCCGTGTTGACGGGGCTTTCTGCCTTCACCTCCAAGCAAGGCAATCAAATTCAACTCGATCGCGACGGCTTGGTCGGTTGGATGTTAGGCCGATTCAACGCCAGCATGACGATCAACGAGCTTGCTCTGAACCGTGATGATCTTAAGAACCAGTTGATTCTCAACACCCAAGACGCATCGCGAATCTCGGCGGCGAAGCTGAAAGAGGTTCAGGATCGCGTTGCGAAGCTGTACGGCTCCGCTGAAAACGACGCGACTGCGGTCGTAGCCAGTGATGATGGCGCTGTCGAAGCGATGTCCCAATACTTGAAAGACGAGTATGGTTCGCGTCTGGCGGTCGACGATCTTGGACGAATGACGCGAACGCAAATGCTAACTGCCGCCGAACGATGCGTGGATGATCGCTTCCATCCTGAGATGCGACGAATGGAACGTCAGGTGTTACTGACCATCGTCGACGAAACGTGGAAGAATCACCTTCTCGCCATGGACCATTTGCGAAGTAGTGTTCAATTAAAAGGCTACGCGCAACTTGATCCCAAGGTTGAGTACAAACGCGAGGGCATGAGGCTGTTCGAAAAGATGTGGGAATCGATCGGCGAACGTTCGACCGATCTTATCTTCCGCATGGAATCGTTCAACGAAGACTTCGTTCGAAGCACCTGGGTAGACGCTCGAACACGTCACGACGAAGTCGCAGCGCCAGTCGTTGAATCGACTTCGTCGAGCCAGCAGGCTGCAGAACAGAGCAATCGCGACGATAAAGCGAGGCCTGAACCGATTCGCCACATTGGCCCCAAGGTTGGCCGCAATGACCCATGCCCCTGTGGGAGCGGCAAGAAATATAAAAGCTGCTGCCAAAGAAATATGGCTGGCGGTTAATCCTAGGTGACAATGAACGCTAAGTACGGCCGGGAAAGGATTTCCTTGAATGCTTTTTAATCTTCTCTACTTCATCGCAATGCTCGCTGTTTCGCCTTGGATCGCATACCGTGCGATCTTTCAGGGTCGCTATCGACGTGGAGTGAAGCAAAAGCTGTTCGGATTGAATGCGAGTGACGTTCCTACGTCGACGGAGCCAACGGCATGGTTTCATGCGGTAAGCGTTGGTGAAATCAATTTGATTCCAAGCCTTGTCGAGGCATTTAAGAAAAAGCATCCGCATTGGCGAGTCGTCGTCAGTTGCTCAACCGACACGGGCTACGACTTGGCACTTGAACGATTCTCGGCATCGCGGACCCCCGTTTTCTTCTGTCCACTCGACTTCACTTGGGCGGTTCGCCGTACCGTGCAGACCCTCCAGCCCCAGTTGTTGGTGCTTGCCGAACTGGAACTTTGGCCGAACCTCGTTCGAATCGCGAGCGATAATGGCTGTCAATGCGCGGTCGTCAATGCAAGGCTGAGCAAGAAAAGCGGTGCAAACTATTTGCGTTTCCGCCGATACGTCAAAAACACATTCGCTCGAATCCAGTGGATTGGCTGCCAAGATCATGACTACGCCGCCCGCTTCATCGCTTGTGGTGCTTCGCAGTCGGCCGTCTCAGTGACAGGTTCATTGAAATATGACAACGCACCCACAACTCGCGATACTGTCGAAGTTCATCGGCGGATCGATTGGTCAGGCGCTCAGCCGTGGCATCAGATCCTCGTCGCAGGAAGCACGCACGACGGCGAAGAACAAATCTCACTTGAAACCTACCGGCGATTGACATTTGAACATCCCGAATTGCGTCTTGTCATCACTCCGCGGCATGCGACACGGTTCGACGAAGTCGCGAGTTTGATCGAATCATTGGGTTTCGATTGTCGTCGCCGCAGCGAATCGGTTGACGATGCTGACCATTGGGATGCCAATACCGTCATTTTGGTCGATACGATTGGCGAGCTGAAGGCATGGTGGGGCACCGCGCGAATCGCGTTCGTGGGAGGCGGTTTCGGTGGTCGTGGTGGTCAAAATATGCTGGAGCCCGCAGGTTACGGCGCAGCCGTTTGCTTTGGTCCGAACACCCAAAACTTTGAAGACATGACGCGGCGTTTGATTGCGGCAGATGGTGCCGTCCAGCTTCGGCAAGAGAGCGATCTTGCCGAGTTTGTTCGTAAGTGTTTGATGGATCCGCCCGCGGCAGACCGACTTGGCATTCATGCCCAGGCAATGGTTTCATCGCATCGTGGCGCAACCCAGCGAACACTCGAGCATCTCGCGGACCTGGCCGGTTCTCGCGAATTCATCCCGATAACCCGTCGCGCCGCGTAGCAGCCGGTCACACAGCCTCCATAACCAGGATCGGGGCGAATCGATTATCTTCGGTGCCGCTGAACGAACCCACCGCACGCCAGAGGCGGTGATGCTTCGCATGGGGTCAGACGCGAAGCGTTCCAATATTGCAGGCGGGGCAGTCGTAGCATTTCCGTCCCAATTTTCCAAGGTCGTCGCCGAGCAAAGCATTTTGGAGCGACGATGCAGTCCTTGTCAATCCCGAATCCCGCGTCTGACTCCACGCGAAGCGTTCCCCACCCAACGTCGCCAGACTGTGTCGGATGGTTCGATCGAGTACGAGTACCGCGATGCTGAGTACGAGTACGACGAACGTTTTTAAAATCAATTGCTAAAACAACAGGGAAGTTATTTCTGACGTGCTCCTTAACGAACTTCAGCGACGGTTTGACTCGACCGTCATTCCACTATGAACGTGTTTTGAAGTCCTCGACATACTGCTCAACGATTTGTTTTAGCGGTGGTGGTTGAGGAATGCCGAGAGCAATCGCGCGAGTTCCGTCGACGTCGGTAGCCCAGCCATCGACAATCGCTTGAATTCTTGCATCAAAGGAATCGACGATTCTGCCGACGCGGAGGCCACGTTCATTCGCTATCTTGAGCAGCACGTCGCTTGCCATATTGGGCGTCACTTGAAGGGCCGGTAAGCCCACGGCGCGATCTCCACCCAGACGCGATCCTGAGAGCTCATGCAGCACAATCAGGGACTCGACTACCGTTCGGTAACCCGTCATCGGATGACGTTGGTGTCGATGAATCGGTAGTAAGCAATCAAGGTCAGAAAGCGGTTCGCGAAACATACCGCTCGCCCAACTCGATGCAGCCGCATTAGGCTTGCCTGGCCTGACGATTACCGTTGGCAACCGTGCGGACCGTCCATCGATAAATCGCTTCCGAGTGTAATCGTTGACCAATAGTTCACAAATCGATTTCACAGTGCCATAGGTCGTGCGCGGCAATTGCTTCGACGAATCGGAAAATGATTCGGGAATCTCGTCACCGCCGAAGCAAGCGATGCTGCTGGCGAATACAACGCGTCTCGGGGGGCCGCCGTCCGACTTCGCTGATGCGCGTGCCGCCTCGAAAACATGGAGGCTCCCATTGAGGTTAACCCGCATCGCATCATCGAATCGAAGCTCACATTCGCCGCTGACCATCGACGCAAGATGAAAAATTGAAAAATCACCAACGGGGCCGATCGCATCGAAGACCGCTGCGCGATCACTGATGTCACAAACAACACGCGAAACTCGACGATCGCATGGCGTATCGGGAAAAGCCGTATCGATCAAGATGACGCCGTCGATCGGTTCAGTACGCGCTGAAGTACCTGTCAGCGTGCCGAGCTCAAGTAAGTGGTTGCAAAGCATCGAACCGAGAAAGCCGCCTCCACCTGTGATGATGACTTTCATAGTGATTGGCCTCAGAAGAGAATTGGCGGGAAGAGATTGTCACGGCGTATCGCGAATCCTAAGTTTATCCGATAAAGCACAACGGTAGCTACCAACCATCACTTTGAAACCAACGATGAAACAACTGGACGGACAACGCATCGGCTTCGTTGGACTTGGAAACATGGGGGCTCCCATGGCTCGGCACCTTTGTAATGCCGGCGCCGAAATGATCGTTTGGAATCGCAGCCGTGAGCGTCTGGATGCAGCCGTCGCATTAGGAATGCGTGCGGCAGAGACTCCGTCCGAAGTTGCAAAACTTGTCGGTCCCGGTGTCATCTGCATTAACTTGACGGAGACTGCGATCGTTGAAGCAGTCGTGTTTGGTGAGTCCGGTTTGAATGACTGCCTGGACCGGTCAGCATTGATTATTGACTTTGGCACCACTGGCGTCCCTGCGACGCGTCGCTTTGCGGAATCGATCCGCTGGGTCGATGCGCCCGTTTCAGGTGGTCAGGTCGGAGCGGAATCCGCATCACTTTCGATCATGGTCGGAGGCGATGCCGAATCGATCGCACAGGCCCGTCCGATCCTTGAGACAGTGGGAAAACGAGTGACCTACCTTGGCCCCGTCGGTTCGGGACAGGTGACCAAGCTAGCGAACCAATTGATCGTTGCCCAAACGATTGATGCCGTGGCGCAAGCGTTGCGAATGGCCGAACTTGCCGGGGTCGATCCAGCTTTGGCGCGCGAAGCGATGCTCGGTGGATTTGCAGCCAGCAGGATTCTGGATCTGCATGGCGACCGGATGGTTCGACGCGACTTTGTTGCCGGTGGAAGGGCGGCGCTACAGCTAAAGGACGTGCGATTGATCTGCGAACTTGCCGAATCAATCGGCCTAGAATCGTCGACGCTTAAGAATTCGCTCGAACGTTGGGAAGAACTCGTTCAACGACAGGGCAAGGGTGATTTGGATCACTCCGGGCTCTTTACGCTTTACGAATGAGTCATCGATCTTCGACGGCTCAAGCTAGCAGACTCACGCGATCAATCCGTCAATTACTTTTCCGCCGAACTGACTGAGTTGCTTAAAGCGTCCGGCGTGGTAATACGTGAGCTTGTTATCATCGAGCCCAATCAGCCGCAACAACGTGACATGGAGGTCGCGGACATTGTGAACCTCTTCAACAGCGCTCATCCCAAGTTCATCGGTCGCTCCGATCGTATGCCCTGCATTGCATCCGCCGCCGGCAAGCCAAATGGTCATTGCATTCGGGTTATGGTCGCGACCATAAGCGGTCCCGCCGCGAACACCATTGTCCGGTGTCCGCCCGAACTCGCCACACCAAACGATGAGCGTACTATCGAGCAAGCCACGTTGTTTCAGATCCGCGATCAAGGCCGCTATCGGTTGGTCCACTCCTCGAACCAGATTGCCGTGGGCTCGCTCGATGAAATCGTGACTATCCCAAGTTCCGTTGTAGAGCTGAACGAAACGAACACCTTTCTCAACAAGTTTCCTGGCCAACAAACACTTGCGCCCGAATGAATCGGTAGCGTCATTTCCGATTCCATAATGCGACTGCGTTTTTGCGTCTTCATTTGATAAGTCAAGAGCCTCGGGAACTTGCATTTGCATTCGGAAAGCGAGTTCATAGCTGTCCATTCTCGCAGATAACTCTTCATGCTCGGGATGCTCAGCAAGATGCGCCGTATTGAGCTTGGCAATCAAATCAAGATTGCGACGTTGATGATCACGAGTGACTCCTTCAGGTGGATTCAAATCAAGAATCGGCGAGCCCTTCGGTCTTAACGGTGTGCCTTGAAAGTGTGCTGGTAGATAACCATTGCTCCAGTTTGCCGATCCACCCTGCGGATAACTTACCTCGGGCAGTACGATGAAACCGGGCAGGTCTTGATTGATCGACCCGAGACCATAAGTCACCCACGCGCCGATGCCGGGATCGCCGCCAAAGCGATTGCCACAGTTCATCTGATACATCGCCGTTGGATGATTCACACTGTCGACTTGGCAACCACGAAAGAAACAAATCTCGTCGGCCACTTTCGCAAGGTGAGACCAATTGTCGGCGATATCAGCGCCGCTTTCACCGTGCTTTGCAAACTTGAATGGGCTTTGGACATAGTAACGCTTCCCACTTTCCATCGCGGATTTCTGCTTGCCCTCGCGAGTGAATTCCTGCAAATGCATCTTCGCAAGAGCTGGTTTCGGATCGAAGGTATCGATATGCGATGGCCCACCTTCCATCATCAAGAAGATGACGCTCTTCGCTTTGGCCGGCAGATGACATTGCTTCGGCGCGAGCGGACTTATCTTCTCATTCGCGGCAAGCAATGACGTAAACGCTACGCTGCCAAGACTCGCGCCAAGGCTGTAGATGAAATCGCGACGCGTCGGTGAGTGCACCGCGCGAGTTCCGGCACAAGGAAAAAAGCAGCTAGTAGACATATGCGAACTCATTCGTATTCAAGATCGACAGACAAACATCT
>Ga0105045_10004082_pt1 | contig 12649 bp, 11 predicted proteins | sample MAT02_FD_78089 | JGI IMG/M metagenome (GOLD analysis project Ga0105045, IMG submission 78089) | Freshwater microbial communities from Lake Fryxell liftoff mats and glacier meltwater in Antarctica - MAT-02 (megahit assembly) | ecosystem: Environmental > Aquatic > Freshwater > Ice > Liftoff... | reverse complement strand
AGCACTTCGCGGATGGTGGTGGCCGGGCCCACCGTGATCGGGTCGCGGATCACGCCGGATTCGAACTTCTTGACCTTGGCCACCTCGGCCGCCTGCTGCTGCAGGGTCAGGTTCTTGTGGATGATGCCGATCCCGCCCAGCTGGGCCATGGCGATGGCCAGGCGCGCTTCGGTCACCGTATCCATTGCGGCCGAGACGATCGGCAGCTTCAGGTGCAGGTTGCGGGTGAGCCGGGTGCCGAGCGAAACATCCTTGGGCAGCACCACCGAGTGCGCGGGAACCAGGGAGACGTCGTCGTAGGTAAGTGCTTCGGCCTGGATGCGCAGCATCGGCGGACCCGAGTATGGGGAAGCGCGGCATTGTACCGCGATCGGCCTTTTGCCGTCCTCCCTGCACGCCTGGAGCCTCAGGCCTGCGGCTCAGCCGCCTCCGCGGCTTCCAGCGTGTTCTGCATCAGCATGGCCACGGTCATCGGCCCGACCCCGCCCGGCACCGGTGTGATCCAGCTGGCCCGGCTGGCTGCCGCGGCATAGCCCACGTCGCCGACCAGGCGCCCATCGTCGAGTCGGTTGATGCCGACATCGATCACCACCGCGCCCGGTTTGACCCATTCGCCCGGGATCAGCGCCGGGCGGCCTGCCGCCACCACCAGCAGGTCGGCATCGCGCACCCGCGCCTCCAGCACCTGCGCCGGGGTGAACCGGTGGCAGCTGGTGACCGTGCAGCCGGCGATCAGCAACTCCAGCGCCATCGGCCGGCCCACATGGTTGCTGACCCCCACGATGGTCGCGTTCTGGCCGCGCACCGGCCGGTCGGTATAGCCCAGCAGGGTCATGATCCCGCGCGGCGTGCACGGCCGCAGGCCGAACTGGCGCAGCGCCAGGTGGCCCACGTTCTGCGGATGGAACCCGTCCACGTCCTTGGCCGGGTCGATGCGCTGGATCAGGCGACTGGCATCGGCGATGCCGGGCAGCGGCAGCTGCACCAGGATGCCGTGGATGCGCGGATCGGCATTGAGCTGGTCGATCAGCGCCAGCAGCGCCGACTCATCCGTGCCGACCGGCAAGTCGAAGTCGAATGCCTCGATGCCGACCTTGTCGGCGGCGCGGCGCTTGTTGCGCACGTACACGGCCGAAGCCGCGTCCTCGCCCACCAGCACCACCGCCAGGCCCGGGCGCAGCCTGCCCGCGGCCACGCGCGCGTCCACCCTGGCCTTCAATGCATCCAGCAGGTCCCCGGCGATGCGCCGGCCATCGAGGATGCGCGCGGTCGAGGCGGCACTCATGCAGGGGACCGTTGTAGAGTCATGCGCACCATTGTCCCTGATTCAGTCCATGCCAGACACCCTGAGTCGAGCCCGGCACCCTGCCCTGCGCCCCCGCGACTGCGCGGTCGATGGCTAGGGTCCGTCTGCCGGGCGTACTGCTGCCGGTGGCAGGCCTGTTGCTGCTCGCGTATGTGGCGTTGGTGCTGCTGGCCTACTGGCAGCAGCGCTCGATGATCTATTTCCCCCAGGCCACGCGGTTGGATGCCGCGCACACCGACTTCAGCCTCGATCGTGGCGATGCCACCTTGCGTGGATGGGTACTGCAACCGGGGCAGGCGCGCGCGCTGCTGTACTTCGGCGGCAACGCCGAGGCCGTGCAGGCCAGCGCCGACGCGCTGGCCGAGATCCTGCCTGGCCACACCCTGTACCTGCCGGCCTACCGTGGCTACGGCGCGAGCGACGGCCACCCCACCGAGGCCCTGCTGTTCGAGGACGCGGTTGCGTTGTACGACGAGGTCAGGCGTCGGCATCCGCACGCGCCGATCGACGTGATCGGTCGCAGCCTGGGCAGCGGCGTAGCCAGCCACCTGGCGTCCCGACGTGACGTGGACCGGCTGGTGCTGGTGACCCCGTTCGACAGCATGGCGGGGGTGGCACGCGCGCACTACCCCTGGTTGCCGGTCGACCTGCTGATGCGGGAGCGCTATGAATCCTGGCGCACCCTGCCCCGGCACCAGGGCAGCCTGCTGGTGGTGCGGGCCGGGGCCGACGCGGTGGTGCCCGCGGCGGCCACCGATCGCTTGCTGGCTGTCCTGCCGCGTGCGCCCCAGGTCCTGGTCCTGGGCCAGGCCGGACATGACACGGTTTCCGCGGATCCGCGCTACGGGGCTGCGATCGGCGGGTTCCTGGGCGCCGACTCCGGGCCGTCTGCGCCCTGACCGTTGTCGCCGGCCTGCTCGGCGGCGCAGAACCGCACATAGTCGATGTACCCGGGGAAGGCCCGCCCCGGCGCGCACACTGCGCAGTCGGGATCGGGCACCACCCGCGTTTCGCGGAAGCGCAGGGCTAGCGCATCGAACTGCAACAGGCGACCGCTCAAGGATTCGCCGATGCCGAGCAAGAGCTTCAATGCTTCGCAGGCCTGCATCAAGCCGATGATCCCTGGCACCACCCCGAGCACGCCGGCCTCCTCGCAGCTGGGCGCGGAACCGGCCGACGGTGGCTCGGGAAAAAGGCAGCGATAGCACGGCAGTTGCCCACGCCTGCGGCCGGCGTCGAATACGCTGGCCTGGCCGGCGAAGCGCTGCACGGCGCCATACACCAGCGGCTTGCCCAGCTTCACGCAGGCGTCGTTGAGCAGGTAGCGGGCCGGGAAGTTGTCGGCGCCATCGATCACCACGTCCACCCCTTCCAGCAGGCGTTCGACATTGCCGGAGTGCAGCCGCTCGGGCACCGCTTCCACGCGGCAACGGGGGTTCAAGGCCACCAGCGTGCGCCGCCCCGATTCGACCTTCGGCTCACCAATGCTCGCATCGTCGTGCAGTACCTGGCGCTGCAGGTTGCTGCGCTCCACCCGGTCGTCATCGACGATGCGCAACCGCCCTACCCCGGCCGCGGCCAGGTACAGGGCGGCGGGCGAACCCAGCCCCCCGGCACCGAGCAACAGCACCCGGGACGCTTCCAGGCGGCGCTGGCCCGCCGGCCCCACCTCGGGCAACGACAGGTGCCGCGCATAGCGCGAATCGAAATCGGCCTGGTCCGGATCGACCTGGGGAACAACCGTGGGTAAACCCTCCTCGATCCAGCGCGTGGTGCCTCCGGCCACCGAAGCGACACGGCTGTAACCTGCCTGGTGCAGGCGTTCGGCTGCCTTGAGCGAGCGGCCACCCACCTGGCAGATCAGGATCACCGGCGCATCGGGCTGGGCCAGGCTGGCGCCAGGATCGGCCTGCAAAGCCTGGATGCCCACGGCCAGCGCGCCCTGCGCCTGGCCCGCCGCGCGCTCGTGCGACTCGCGCACGTCCACCAGCAAGGCGCCCTGGCGCTGGCGTTCACGGGCCTGGGCGGGGGTCAGCTGCTCTATCGACATGGGCCGATTATCGCCCGGGGACCCGCCGGCGTCAGTCGCGACGCTTCACGTGCCGGATCAGGCGCCGCTTCTTGGCCACCTGCTTGTCGGTCAGCACGTTGCGCTTGCCTTCGAACGGATTGACCGTGTCCTTGAAGATGAAGCGCACCGGCGTGCCGACCAGCTTGAAGCGCTTGCGGAAGAAGTTCTCCAGGTAGCGCTTGTAGGATTCGGGCAGCAGCTTCAGGCGGGTGCCATGGACCACGAAGGTCGGCGGATTGGTGCCGCCCGGGTGTGCGAACCGCAGCTTGGGTGGATGGCCACGCACGCTGGGCGGCGGATTGGTCTCGTAGGCCACTTCCAGCGCCTTGGTCACCTCGCTGGTGCCGTGCTCCTTGGTGGCCGAGGCATGCGCGCGGTGGATGGCGCGGAACAGCTCGCGCAGGCCCGAGCCGTGCTTGGCCGAGATGCGCACGTTCTCGGCCCACTCCACGAAGCTCAGCTTGCGCGACAGCAGTGATTCGGTCTGCTCGCGCTGGTAGGTTTCCAGGCCGTCCCACTTGTTGACCGCGATCACCAGCGCCCGGCCTGCGTCCAGGATCGCGCCGAGCACGGTGGCGTCCTGGTCGGTGACACCTTCGGTGGCGTCGAGCATCAGCACCGCCACCTGGCATTGCTCGATCGATTGCAGGGTCTTGATGATGCTGAAGATCTCGACCGCCTCCTCGACCTTGGACTTGCGCCGCAGTCCGGCAGTGTCGACCAGTCGGTACTGGCGTCCGTCGCGCTCCATGTCCACCGCGATCGAGTCGCGGGTGGTACCCGGGACTTCCGAGGCGATCATGCGCTCCTCGCCCAGCAGGCGGTTGAACAGGGTCGACTTGCCCACGTTGGGTCGGCCCACGAATGCGATCCGGATGCGGGCAGGATCATTGTCCAGCACTTCGGTGGTGCCTTCCTCGGGCAGGCGCTTGAGCACTTCCTCCAGCAGCTCGTCCATCCCTTGTCGATGGGCCGCCGACACGGTGATGACGTCACTGAAGCCGTAGCGCGAGAACTCCGACAGGGCCGTGGATTCCTCCAGCCCGTCGATCTTGTTGATCACCAGCACCGTTGGCCGCGCGGTCTTGCGCAGCCACGACAGGATGTCATCGTCGAGGGTAGAGGCGCCTTCGCGGCCGTCGACGATGAACAGCACCAGGTCGGCCTCGGACGCAGCCGCGCGCGCCTGGCGCGCAGTCGCGCCTGCCAGGCCTTCCTCTTCGCCAGCAATGCCGCCGGTGTCGACCACCATGAACGGCGTGTCCTCCTCCAGCCGGCAGATCCCGTAATTTCGGTCACGCGTGACGCCCGGCTGGTCGTGGACCAGCGCGTCGCGGGTGCGCGTCAGCGCATTGAAGAGGGTCGATTTGCCGACGTTGGGACGGCCGACAAGTGCAACAAGCGGAAGCATGGGGAAAACCCTGTTGGAAGCGATCGCGCGGCGGCGGGACGGGAGTGCGCGATACACCGGCCGGGCCAGTGTACAACCGCGCCGCCTGCCCCCTGGCCGCGTCCTGCGCCCGGGGGAAGATGCCCTTGCCGTGGACGCCGGCTACTGCAGCCGGTACGCGGTGATCTGTCCGTCGATGTTTTGCACCAGGACGATGCCATCGGCCACCACGGGCTGCGCCTTGACGGCCTTGCGGCCCACGCGCTGGCGAGCGGCCAGCGCACCATCTTCCATGCGCAGCCAGTGGATGTAGCCGTCGAAATCACCGACCACTGCGTACTGGCCCTGCACTGCCGGCCCGGTCAGCGAACGACGCACCATGCTCGCATTGGACCACAGGGGATTGCCCGAACTCTTTTCCAGCGACCACACCGTGCCGCCGGGATCGGCAACCACCATGGCCGCTGCTCCCCGCCCCAGGCCACCTGCGCCGCCCTTGTCGCGGGTCCACAGCGGCCGGCCCGAGGGGCCATCGATGGACATGGTCTCGTTCTTGTAGCTGGTCGCGAACAGGGTGGTCCCGTCCAGGATCACTGCCCCGTCCACATCGGCCATGCGCTCCAGCTCGGTGCGGCCGTCGGGCACGCCCACTACCTGGCGCCACAACAGCCTGCCGTCACCCAGGGCCATAGCCGCAACCGTGCCGTCATCGTTGCCGACAAAGGCGATCGAAGGCCCCAGGATCACCGGCGCATTGCCGCGCACGGTCAGGCTGGGGAGATCGCTCACGTAGAACCAGCGGCGCTCCCCGGTGGCCGCGTCCAGTGCTGTGACCCGGCCATCGTTGGAGCGCACCAGCACCAGGCCCTGGCCGACCGTGGGCGCGGCGATCACCTCGTTGGAGACCTTGGCCTGCCAGCGCTCGGCCCCGGTGGCGGCGTCCAGGGCGATGACTTCGCCATCCAGGGTGCCGGCCACGACCAGGTCGTCGCCACTGCCCGGACCACCGGAAATGCGGGCGTCGGACGGGTAGTGCCACAACTGGCTGCCAGTCTGCAGGTCGAGCGCGCGCACGCCGCCGCGCACGGCCGCAGCGTACACACGACCGTCGGCTACCGACGGGCCCTGGCGGATGCCCAGGCGATCCTCGCCCTTGCCGACGTTGGCGGTCCACAGGCGCGAGACGTTGGCGGTCGGGGTGAAGTCGACCAGCGCGGCCGGTTCGGTGGGCTTGCCATCGTCCTTGCCGCCGAACCAGCCGCGCACGGTGGTACAGCCGGTCACGGTCGCCAAAAGGGCGCCAACCAGGAGAATACGTTTGAACATGGAAACCGGCCTCGTCATGTGGGCTGTGCAGGATCAGGCGGGGTTCCGCCGGCGTCGGTGAGCTTGAGCTCCACCAGGCGCCGCTGCGGCGCAGCCACGTCCATCAGGGTCAGGGCATCGAGGTAGGCCGCGCGGGCCTCGTCGCGCTTGCCTGCAGCCATCAGCGCGTCGCCGCGGACTTCGGCGCTGGCACTGTCGCGGGCATCGCCCAGGGCCTCGATGGCCTGGTCGAACCTGCCTGCGTCCACCAGCAGGCGTGCAAGGCGCACCTGCACCAGCGGCTGCAAGGCCGGGTCGGCGTTCACTTCGCCCAGCGTGGCAATGGCCTGTTCGGTCTCGCCAGCTTGCACCTGCATCTGCGCCAGGCGCAATGCGGCAAGGTCGGCGTAGGCACTGTCGCCTTCTCGCAGCCCGGCGATCGCGCTGCGCACGGCTGCGTCATCGGCTCCGGCCATGCCCTGCACGGCGGCCTGGTACTCGAGGTTGGCGTTGGTGGCCTGGCGGGCCTGGTCGCGTTGCCACCACTGCCAGCCAAAAATGACCGCTAGTCCCAAGGCCACGCCACCGACCAGGCCGGCGCCGTTCTCCTTCAGCCAATTGCGGACGCGCTCGCTTTGTTCGTGCTCATCGGGCAGGTCGTCGATTGCCATGCGTACTCTCACCCCGACAGGCGGGGCATTGATCCATCGGATTGGGGAACCGCAGGTGCGTCAGTTGGAAACCGGCACCAGCGAACCCTCTGAGGATACCGCAAAGCGCGCCACGTTGGCTCGCTGATACGGCGCAAGATCCACCGTACTACCACCATGCTGAACGTCCACCGCCGCCGCATTGCCCAGCACCACCCGGCCGACCTCGCCCTTGCGGAAGCTGCGCTCCTGCCCTGCCCTCAGCAGTCCCTGCTCGACGCTGCGGCCATCGGGGGCGGTGATCTCGACCCAGCTGTCACCACGCATGCGCAGGACCAGGCCCGCCGGACGCGGCATGGCCGGAGTGAGCGAGGCCACCACCGGAGCCGGGGCACGAACCGCGCGGTCATCGGGCAGTGCGGGGTGCACCTCGCGCGCGCCCTGCGCAGCAAGGTCAAGTGAGGCGGTGCGTTGCGGCGCGACCTCGTCCAGGTCCCACTGGGTGGCAACCCAGACCGGCACCGCGATCGCAGCGGTGAGTACCACATACACGGCGCGGCGGGCCAGGCTCTCCAGCACGCGCTGGTAGCGCGGCACGTGGGTGCGGCTGACCAGCACCGAGGGTTGCACGGCCTGCAGCTGGGAGCGTTCCAGCTGCGGACCCAGGTCAACCTTGAGCAAGCGCGCATAACTGCGCAGCTGGCCACGCACGAACACCGGCGCACCCAGTTGGTCCCATTGCTCGTCTTCGATGGACTGCAGGACCCGGGCGGGCATCTTCAGCGGCCCGGCCACATCGGCCAGGGACAATCCCGCCCGCTCGCGGGCCTCGCGCAACAGCCGTCCACAGCCCGCGGTCGCTTGGGCGTGGTCGGGCTGGCTGTCCCTTGGTGCCTGGATGCTCATGGACCTGTGATCCCCCCCGGGTTCGCGACTGCCGCTTCGGGAAACTCCACCCGCAGTCGCTGAACGTAACGACTGGCAGCAGCCTTGTCGCCTAGTCTGTGCTCTATCTGTGACGCAAGTTGTAACACGTCAGCCGTGGCAGGCGCCGCCGCCAGGCGGCGTTCGGAGAAAGCGCGGGCGGCCATGAAACGGTCCTGGCGGAATTCGCTCTCAGCCATCGAGGCCAACGCATAGGCGTTGCCGGGCTCCAGCTCCAGGGCCTGGCGCAGGTCGCGCTCGGCCCTGGCCGGCTGGCCACTGCGCAGCGCACAGCCGCCTGCGTTGGCCAGCGCGGACGATGGCGTGGCGTAGCCAGGCGCGGCCAGCGCGCGGTCGAACCAGACCAGGGATTCGGCCGGGAACCCGTTGTTGCACAGCCAGGTACCATGATTGTTGAGCGCCGCACCCTGCGCCGGCGCCAGTTCGGCGGCTCGCTGGTAGAACCGCCCCGCCGCCACCTGGTCTCCCTGGCGGTCCTTGCTCACGGCCATCAGGGTGTGCGCATCGGCCGATTCCGGGTTGTCCCGGATCACCGCGGCTGCCTCTTTTTCGGCGGCGGCGAAATCACCGCTCTGCAGGCGCTGGGTACCCCTGATCAAACGGTCGTTGGCGGCCAGGCGCCGCTTGGTCGCTGGGCTGTCACTGACAGAGTACGTGCGTGCGGTCTCCTGCGGACCCTTGCGCTTGGCGTCGGGCTTGACGAAGGTCAGCCGCGAACACCCGCTGGCCGCCACGACCAGCGCCACCACGACCAGCAGAGCGGCAGCGCTAGGCCGCGGCATCGTCCAGCCCCTGTGACTGCAGGTGCAGCTTGAACTCGGCCTGGCGCCGGGTGCGGTCCACCACCTGGCCCTTGAGCTGGCCACAGGCCGCATCGATGTCGTCGCCACGGGTACGCCTGACCATGGTCAGCACCTGGCTGTCCAGCAGTATCTTCTGGAACGCACGGATGTCGGCATCGGTGCTGCGCTCGTAGCGGGTGCCCGGGAACGGGTTAAACGGGATCAGGTTGACCTTGCCCGCGTCGCGGGACTGCACTGTATTGTCGAACTGGCGCATCAGCCCGGCCAGCTCGCGCGCATGCTCCGGCTGGTCGTTGACCCCGCGCATCATGGTGTATTCGAAGGTGATCGAGTCGCGCTTGGCGCTGGCACCGATGTAACGGGCACACGCGGCCATGAGTTCGGCGATCGGGTATTTCCTGTTCAGCGGCACCAGTTCGGTCCGCAGTTCGTCGTTGGCCGCGTGCAGGGAGACCGCCAGGGCAACGTCGCTCTCGGTGGACAGACGGTCGATCATCGGCACCATGCCTGCGGTCGACAGGGTCACGCGCTTGCTGGCCAGGCCGTAGCCAAGATCGTCGCGCATCACGCTCATCGCCCGCACCACGTTGTCGAAGTTCATGAGCGGCTCGCCCATGCCCATCATCACCACGTTGGTGAGCTTGCGCTGCAGGTGCGGCACGTTGCCCAGGTGGCGCGCGGCCACCCAGACCTGGCCGATGATCTCGGCGGTGGACAGGTTGCGGTTGAAGCCCTGGGTGGCGGTGGAACAGAACTGGCAGTTCAGCGCGCAGCCCACCTGCGAGGAAACGCACAGCGTGCCCCTGCCCTTGTCGGGGATGAATACCGCCTCGATCGCGTTGCGCCCGTCCATGCCCAGCAGCCACTTGTGGGTGCCATCGACGGAGGGCTTCTCTAACTGCACCTGCGGCACCACGACTTCGGCGCATTCCTCCAGCTTGGCGCGCAGGACCTTGCCCAGGTCGGTCATGGCCTCGAAATCGGTGACGTGGCGGTGATGGATCCACTTCATCACCTGGTGCGCGCGGTAGCGCTTTTCGCCCAGCCGCCCGGCAAAGAAATCCTCCAGGCCCTCGCGGTCGAGGTCCAGCAGGTTCTGCTTGCGGTCGGGCGACAGGCTCACGAGCTTCAGCGCGAGAACACTTCGGTGGCAGCGAAGAAGTAGGCGATTTCCTGCGCCGCGGTCTCCGCCGCATCCGAACCGTGCACCGCATTGGCGTCGATGGAATCGGCGAAGTCTGCGCGAATGGTGCCCGGCGCCGCGTCTTTCGGATTGGTCGCGCCCATCAACTCACGGTTCCTGGCGATCGCGCCCTCGCCTTCCAGCACCTGGATGGCGACCGGGCCCGAGGCCATGAACTCGACCAGCGCATTAAAGAACGGACGCTCGCTGTGCACGGCGTAGAAACCTTCGGCCTCGCGGCGCGACAGGTGTTTGATCTTGGCCGCCACGATCTTCAGGCCGGCGTTCTCGAAGCGCGAATAGATCTGGCCGACCACGTTCTTGGCCACGGCATCGGGCTTGATGATGGAAAGGGTGCGCTCCAGCGCCATGGACTGTCTCCGTTGGGGTCGGGCCACCAGGACCCGGGATGACGTGAAAAACCCGCGTGCAAACGCGGGCTTAGGCTCACTTGCGAAGCACGATTCTAAACCATTTGCAGCCCTTTTGCAGGGTGGGCAGGCGCCTGGTTGTGCAACGCAGCATGACTCGGCAGGGACTTTGGTCCAGTATCAAACAAGCGTTTGATCATGGAGTGCCGATGTCTGCCAGCAACCAGTTCTCCACCAAGGACCGCATCCTCGCGGCGGCCGAGGACCTGTTCGCCCAGCATGGATTCGCCGGCACCTCACTGCGCCAGGTCACCAGCCGCGCCGACGTCAACATCGCCGCGGTCAATTACCACTTCGGGTCCAAGGAAAACCTAGTCAACGAGGTGTTCCGAAGGCGCATGGACGACATGACCGCGCTGCGCCTGGCCCAACTGCAGCGCGCCCTGGCCGACCAGCCCGGTGAACTGCGCCCGATCCTGGCCGCTTTCGTCGAGCCGGCGCTGGCCATGTCCCAGGACCGCCACGGTGGCGGCGCATTCGTGCGCGTGGTGGCCCGCGCCTATGCGGAGAAGAACGACGGCCTGCGCAAGTTCCTGTCCGACCATTACGGCCATGTGCTGCGGGAATTCGGCAAGGCGATCGCCACGTGCGTGCCTGGGCTGAGCAAGGAGGAGCTGTACTGGCGGCTGGATTTCCTCGCCGGTGCGCTGACCTATGCCATGGCCGACTTCGGCCTGATCAAGCGCCCGGCCGGCACCTCGGAGTCCGCGCACTCGCAGCGGGCCGCGCAGGAGCTGATTCGATTTGCCCAGGCCGGCTTTGAAGCAAGCCGTCATTAACTTTTACTATCAAGGACTTGTTGGATATGTCTAAGAATCTACTTGTACGCAAGGCAGCCGTGCTCGGGGCCGGTGTCATGGGCGCCCAGATCGCCGCGCACCTCACCAACGCCGGGGTCGAGACCGTGCTGTTCGACCTGCCGGCCAAGGACGGCGACCCCAACGGCATCGTGACCAGGGCGATCGCCGGCCTTGCCAAGCTGAGTCCAGCACCCCTGGCGAGCCAGTCGCTGGCGGCTGCCATCATACCGGCCAATTACGAGACCGGGCTGGAGCAGCTGCGCGATTGCGACCTGGTGATCGAGGCGATCGCCGAGCGCATGGACTGGAAGCAGGACCTGTACCGCAAGATCGCCCCCTACGTGTCCAGCCACGCGGTCCTCGCCAGCAACACCTCGGGCCTGGGCATCAATGCCCTGTCGGACGTCCTGCCTGAAGAACTGCGTGCCCGCTTCTGCGGCGTGCACTTCTTCAATCCGCCGCGCTACATGCACCTGGCCGAACTGATTCCCAGCAAGGCAACCGATGCGTCGGTCCTGGAGGGGCTGGAGGCGTTCCTGGTGACAGTGCTGGGCAAGGGCGTGGTGTATGCGCGCGACACGCCCAACTTCATCGGCAACCGCATCGGCGTGTTCTCGATCCTGGCCGCCATCCACCATACCGAGGCCCTGGAACTCGGCTTCGATGAGGTCGACGCAATCAGCGGCCCGCTGATCGGACGCCCCAAATCGGCCACTTATCGCACCTCCGACGTGGTCGGACTGGACACCATGGCCCATGTGATCAAGACCATGGGAGACACCCTGCCCGAGGACCCGTGGCACAGGTATTTCAAGTCTCCAAAGTGGCTCGAGGGCCTGGTCGAGAAGGGCGCGCTGGGACAGAAGACCGGCGCCGGCATCTTCCGCAAGGTGGGCAAGGACATCATGGTCCTCGACCCCGCCAGGCAGGACTATCGCGCGGCCGACCGCACGGCAGCGCCCGAGGTGGTGGAAATCCTCAAGCTCAAAGATCCCGCCGGGAAGTTCGCCAGGCTTCGCGCCAGCGAGCATCCACAGGCGCGCTTCCTGTGGGCGACGTTCCGTGACCTGTTCCACTACAGTGCCTTCCACCTCGATGACATCGCGGCCACCGCGCGCGATGTCGACCTGGCCATCCGCTGGGGCTACGGCTGGTCGCTGGGTCCGTTCGAGACCTGGCAGGCTGCCGGCTGGAAGCAGGTGGCGCAATGGATCTCCGATGACATCGTGGCCGGCCAGGCGATGAGCGATGCGCCCCTGCCCGACTGGGTGTTCGACGGACGCGAGGGCGTGCACGCGGCCGAGGGCAGCTACAGCCCGGCCCAGGACGCCAAGCTGCCGCGTTCCGCCCTGCCGGTGTACAGGCGCCAGCGCTTCCCCGACCCGCTGCTGGGGGAATCGGCGGCGACTGGCGACACGGTGTTCGAAAACGATGGTGTGCGCATGTGGACCGATGGCGACGGCGTGGCCGTGGTCGGGTTCAAGACCAAGATGCACACGGTGAATGACCACGTACTGGACGGGCTGCAGCAGGCCGTCGGCAGGGCCGAGCAGGACTTCAAGGCCATGGTCATCTGGCAGCCGAAGGAGCCGTTCTCCGCCGGAGCGGATCTCTCCGGCGCGATGGGCCTGCTGCAGGCCGGCGACGTGGCCGGGTTCGAGGCCATGGTGGCGAACTTCCAGGCCACCAGCCAGCGGATCAAGTATTCGCTGGTGCCGGTAGTGTCGGCGGTGCGCGGGCTGGCGTTGGGCGGCGGTTGCGAGTT
>Ga0105045_10004081_pt1 | contig 12651 bp, 11 predicted proteins | sample MAT02_FD_78089 | JGI IMG/M metagenome (GOLD analysis project Ga0105045, IMG submission 78089) | Freshwater microbial communities from Lake Fryxell liftoff mats and glacier meltwater in Antarctica - MAT-02 (megahit assembly) | ecosystem: Environmental > Aquatic > Freshwater > Ice > Liftoff... | reverse complement strand
TCGACGACAACGGGGTAGGAGCGGTCGGCGAGAGCTACTTGGACGGTGGGCATAAACGAAACTTCAAATTTCAAACATCAAACATCAAGAAAGAAGGGTTGGAGGAGGAAAGGAATCCCGTCGCGAAATAGGGATTTTTTTCTGAAATAGAAGTTGCATATTCGTGGGGTCGGCGGCAGTTTATTGGCGAAACCTGACAAAACAGGGTAATTTACTAAGGATTATGCTTCCCGAGAGTTCACCGTTTTCCCCGAACCAGCGTCAGACGCTGGATTCATTGCTTGCTGGATTCGACGCGTTGCAGCGCGGATGGCTCAGCGGATACCTCGCTGCCGGCTCCTCTGCACCTGCTGTGGCTAGGGCTCCCGTGTCTGCCGGTAAGCTCACCGTCCTGTACGGAACCGAGAGCGGAAATTCCGAAGAGCTGGCTGACCGCGCGATGAAGGAAGCAAAGAAAAAAGGCTTCAAGGCGGTGATGAAAAACATGGCGGACCTTTCGCCCTCAGACCTTTCAAAAGAGGAAAATCTTCTCGTGATCGTCTCAACATGGGGCGAGGGCGATGCTCCAGAAACCGCCGTTTCTTTCCACAAGGCATTCATGGAAGAGGATGTGAAGCTGGATGGCGTAAAATTTTCCGTCTGCGCTCTAGGGGATACGTCTTACGAGAAATTCTGCGAGATCGGCAAACAGTTCGATGCGCGGCTTGAAGCGCTCGGAGCGCAGAGAATCGCTGATCGTGCCGATTGCGATGTCGATTACGAGGATACCTATACCTCTTGGTTCGCAAGCGCGATGTCCGCTTTGGCACCTATCACTTCGGTTGTTTCCGCTGTGGTTCCAGCCGCAGTCGCCATCGGCGTGGAGTATGGAAAGAAAAACCCGTTTCCCTCCGAAGTCTCCGATAATGTCCTGCTCAATGGCGAGGGCTCGGCGAAAGAAACGATCCATGTAGAGCTTTCTCTCGCAGGAAGCGGGCTTTCCTATGAACCGGGCGATGCGCTTGCTGTCCAGCCGATGAATTGCGCGCAGATGGTCAAGGATGTGATCAACGCAGCGAAACTCATTGGCACTGAAGAGGTAGAGGTGAAAGCCGTTGGTAAGAAACTTTTGGCTGATGCGCTCCGCGAGGATTTCGATATCACAGCGCTCTCGAAGGCAGTGCTGAAGAAGCTGGCGACTGTGACGAGCTCGGCCAAGCTGGAATCGCTGCTGGCAGAAGGTGCGAGCGACCAGCTCAAAGAATACATCAACGGTCGGGAGATCGTCGATGCGTTGATAGATTTCGCGCCGGACGGGATTCCTGCCGATGCGCTCGCTGGGATTTTCCGCAAACTTCCGATCAGGCTCTACTCGATCGCTTCCAGCCCGCTCGCACATCCCGATGAAGTCCACCTTACCGTCGCGGCGGTTCGCTACGATACCCATGGGCGTCCGAGGAAAGGCGTGTGCTCGACTTTTCTAACCGATGTCGCCAAGACGGGTGAAAGCGTCCCGATCTTCGTCCAGCCTAACAAGAATTTCCGCCTCCCTGCCGATGGCAATACACCCATCATCATGGTCGGTCCTGGCACTGGCGTGGCTCCGTTCCGCTCGTTCATCGAGCACCGTGCGGCTGTTGGTTCCGCCGGGAAAAACTGGCTTTTCTTCGGCGACCAACGTTACACTTACGACTTCCTCTATCAGCTTGAGTGGCAGGATTTCCTGAAAGACGGGCACCTCACCAAGCTCAATCTCGCCTTCTCCCGCGACCAACCCGAGAAAGTTTACGTCCAAGACAAGATGCTGGAAAACGGCGAGGAACTCTATAAATGGCTCGAAGAAGGTGCCCACTTCTACGTCTGTGGCGACGCCAGCCGCATGGCCGCCGATGTCCACGAGGCTCTCATTTCCGTGGTGAAAAACTACGGAGCCAAGACTCGCGAAGAGGCCGAGGAATACATCGAAAACCTCAAAAAAACCAAACGCTACCAACGAGACGTTTATTAATATCGAAGAAATTCAACCGCAGATGAACAGGATGGACGCAGATAAGACTCCAATTAAGTCCGGACTTTAAAAATCCCTTCTTACATCCGCGTTCGTCCCGTCAATCTGCGGATAAAATTCCCCATTCTAACATTTTCCAAATAATCATGTCTGAACAAAAACTAGCAGCGAACGAAGGCATCAAGATCCGCAGCAATTACCTGCGCGGAACGATCGAAGAAGGACTTGCGGATCTCTCCACAGGCTCCATGTCCGATGACGATCAGCAGCTCCTGAAATTCCACGGCACCTACCAGCAGGACGATCGCGACCTTCGCCCGAACCGCCGCAAGCACAAGCTGGAGAAGGCGTATTCGTTCATGATTCGTGTCCGCGTCCCCGGTGGCGTCACGTCCCCGACGCAATGGCTGCAGATGGATCAGATTTCGACCCAGTTCGCCAACGGCACGATCAAGCTCACCACCCGCCAGGCATTCCAATTTCACGGTGTCATAAAGAGCAATCTCAAGCGCACCATGGGCGAAATCCACCAAGCTGCCATGGACACCATCGCTGCCTGCGGAGACGTGAACCGCAACGTCATGTGCTCGCCAAATCCGTTTCTCTCCGAGGCACACACCCAGGCGATGGACGACGCCCGCGCCATTTCCGCACACCTCACCCCACAGACTGCTGCCTATCACGAGATCTGGCTGGATGGCGAAAAAGTAGAGACCTCTGAGCAAGAGGTGGAACCTATCTACGGCAAGACCTACCTTCCCCGGAAGTTCAAGATTACCGTCGTCGTGCCACCGTCCAACGACGTGGACATCTACGCAGACTGCCTCGGCTTCATCGCCATCGTGGAAGATGGGAAAGTCGTCGGCTACAACGTCACCGTCGGCGGCGGCATGGGTGCCACCCACGGCAATGACCTAACTTTCCCCCGCACGGCGGATGTTATCGGATTCTGCACGGCAGACAAAATCGTCGATGTAGCGGAAAAAGTCGTAATGGTGCAGCGCGACTACGGCGACCGCGAAGTGCGCGCCCACGCCCGTTTCAAATACACCGTGGACGATCACGGCCCGGACGGGATTCTGAAACTCATCAACAAATACCTCGGTTACGATCTGGAGCCGGCGCGCCCCTTCGAGTTCGAAGACAACGGCGACCGCTACGGCTGGGTTGAGGATCCGACGGGAAACTCGCATTTCACCTTCTACGTAGAAGGCGGGCGCGTGCTCGATACCGCAGATTACGAACTGCGCACTGGGCTGCGTGAGATCGCGAAAATTCACGATGGGGACTTCCGCCTGACAGGAAACCAGAACCTCATCATCGCGAATATTTCCGCCAAGAACCGCCCTGCAGTCGAGAAGCTGTTGGAGGACTACGGAATCGCCAAGAGCCACCTCCGCAGCGGTTTGCGCCTCAATGCCCTGGCCTGCGTCGCCCTGCCGACCTGCGCCCTTGCTCTCGCCGAGGCCGAGCGTTTCCTCCCATCACTTCTCACCGAGCTTGAGGAATCCATCGAGGAAAACGGCCTCCGCCACGACGCCATTACCATACGAATGACTGGTTGCCCGAACGGCTGCGCCCGACCATATATCGCGGAGCTCGGCTTCGTCGGGAAAGGCCCGGGTCGCTACAACGTCCTGCTCGGCGGCGGCTTCCATGGCCAGCGCCTGTCGAAACTTTTCCGCAGCGATGTGCCCCATGAAGAAATCAAAGACCTGCTCGCCCCAGTCTTTGCGAGCTACGCAAAAGAGCGGGAGGAAGGCGAGCGCTTCGGCGATTTCTGCATCCGTGCGGGTCTTGTCGAGAAGACCACTAGCGGAGCCGACTTCCACGCGAATGTGAAGGCCGAGGCTCTCGTCTGAGGAATCTTATCATGATCACTGTGGACCAAGAAGCCTCCCCGAAATCTCTTTCCGATGAGCTGAAAAATCTCCGCGCCGGCCAGCGTCTGGAGCTTCTCTACGAGCGCCTTGGGGACAGGCTCGTCGCCAGCACCAGCTTCGGCTTGCAAGCTGCGGTAATGCTTAAGCTTCTCCACGACCATGCACCCAAAGTTCCCGTTGTTTCTATCGATACGGGTTTCCTTTTCCCGGAGACCTACCGCTACGCCGAGGAGTTGATGGAGAAATTCACGCTCGATTATCGCATCTACCAGCCGACCATCTCCGCCGCCCGCATGCAAGCGATCTACGGCGATCTCTGGGAGCAGGGGAGAGAAGGCGCAGAAAAATACAGCTTACTCACCAAGGTCGAGCCCATGAACCGCGCGCTGAAAGAAATCGGCGGGGATGTATGGATCAGCGGCCTTCGTCGCGCCCATTCCGAGACCCGGCAGGAGAGAGCATTCGTAGAGCAGCAGAAAAAAACGATCAAAGTCTATCCCATCCTTGACTGGGCAGATGCACAGGTGGATCTGTTTTTCCACCAAAACGAGATCCCAAGGCATCCGCTCGAGGAGCAAGGATACGTGACAATGGGCGATTGGCACAGCACCAGCCCCTCCACGGACGGCACCGCCAATGGAACTCGTTTCAACGGCGAGAAATTCGAGTGCGGCCTCCACATGGATTCCGGGACGTCGGATTTCCAGATTTGAGGAAAGCAGTTGGTAGGATCTCATTGTTGTGAAATCCCTCGACCTCAAGCGTTCCCGTGCCACTTTCCAAGCATCCGCTTCGTTTGCACTGGCGGCACCCGTTCATGTTTCGTAAAACCCTCCCAGCAACCAATTCAATTCCAATACCCATTATGAATATCGCAGAAAGCATGGTCTCTACCATCGGCAACACCCCTCTCATCCGTTTGAACCACATCACCAAAGGCCTTGAGGCTGAGATCTGTGTAAAAGCGGAGTTTTTCAATCCTCTCTTCAGCGTCAAAGATCGGATCGGCAAATCCATGATCGAGGCAGGTGAGCGCGATGGCCTGCTCAAACCCGGTGGGGTGATCATTGAGCCGACTTCCGGAAACACTGGTATCGCCCTCGCCTTCGTGGCCCGCGCAAAAGGCTACCGTTGCATCCTGACCATGCCCGAAAGCATGTCAATCGAGCGGCGCGTCTTGCTCCGTTTGCTCGGTGCGGAAATCGTCCTTACTCCACGTGCGAAGGGTATGGGCGGCGCGATTGCGATGGCAAAGAAGCTCCTCGAAGAATCGCCTGAGGCATTCGGCCCCGGGCAGTTTGACAACCCAGCCAACCCCCAGGCCCACCGTGAAACCACAGCCGAGGAAATCTGGCGCGATACGGATGGCCAAATTGATGCCTTCGTTTCGGGTGTCGGCACTGGCGGAACCATCACCGGCGTTTCCGAGGTGATCAAGGCCCGCTGCGGCATGAAGACCTTCGCAGTGGAGCCGGAGAACAGCCCGGTCATTTCCGGAGGCGCTCCAGGCCCTCACATGATCCAAGGAATCGGTGCCGGTTTCATTCCCGGTAACCTCAACATGGATATCATTGACGAAACAATTCTTGTTTCTAACGAAGACGCCTTCGCCACCGCACAAGCTCTCGCCCAGCAAGAAGGCCTGCCGGCAGGTATTTCCACTGGAGCAAATGTATGGGCTGCCATGCAGGTGGCAAAGCGCCCGGAGTTCAAAGGCAAACGCATCGTCACCATTGGCTGCTCCTCCAGCGAGCGCTATCTCTCCACGCCTCTGGCTGAAAAACTCCGCGAGGAAGTAGCCATTCTGCCGGTGCAAGATATCTAGTCGTCGCTAGTTGATCTGATAGAAAAACACCTTGAGGACAGCCCGGAAGTGACCGATGTATCTGCCGAGGAAGAGAAACCCAAAGAAAACTGCTCATGGAATTCCAAGAAATCATCAAACATCCGTTCGTCTGGGGCCTGCTTCTGGGTCTGCTCATTGTTGCATTCGTTTTGAAAGGCTCGATAGCGGCGAAAATGCAGCTTAAGCGGGAGATCAGGCGTATCGAAGGGGAGAAGCAAGACCTCCAGTCCCATCTCAATACTCAGATGAAAATCACCGCCACCGGTAACGACGCGCTGACTACTGAAGTGGAAACCCTGAGAACACAGAATGAGAATCTCCGGGTGAACCTTGCCGCCCTGCAGAACAAGCCAGACAAAAACGAGCTCCGCCAGTTCCGCATGCAGGAAATGGCGATCAGCACCATGCGGGAGCAGGCTCCAGGCTTCGCGGGTGCTTGGGAGAAAGCGATGCGCCAAGCGGAGGCAGATATGGGCTCTGCGGAGAGCGGCTTTTCAAAGCTCGTCCGTAAAGTCGTCCCCAGCCTAGGCAATTCCGGCACGCGCCCCACCGCTTCCTCGGCTCAAGTGATCGAAAATCAATCGGACGCGTAATAAAGCCCGCAAATTTTTCGCCTAAGTTTGAAAGACATTCAATCGTTCTTTCCGTATAAATCGCCGTTGGTAACAATTTCAGGGCGGCCACCGCTCAACGTCCCGGAGATATCCGGTGATTTTGAGCGACGGCGGCCCGAGTATCATTTTCCTCGCGGCGGACTCCACTGTCTGCCGCGAGGTTTTCGTTTCAGCAAAACCCACTATGAGAACCCTGCTCTCCTTCATTGTCCTGCTTTCCTTCTTTGGGAAAGTTTGCGCAGCATCCCTTTGGATCGAAGGCGAATCCGCCAAATCCACCACTGCAAAAGAGCACCCTTGGTATCACGGCCAAGTGAAAAAAGATCTCCTCTCTGGCGCCGTTTCCCTAGACGGTTCGCCCCTCGCCACCGCGCCGAAGATCCTTCTCCAAGTGATGACCGAGGAGAAACCCAGTGGCTTCGAAACGGAAGACGCTGGCAAGGGCTTGAAACGCATCACCAATCTCGGCACCGATCCATGGCTTTTCAAAGAACCTTCTGGCACGGTGCGTATGAAGGGGAAAGTGAAAGTCACCGCCCTTGATCTCAACGGCTACCCCGTCCGCGAACTTGGAACCTCAGAAGAAATTCGCCTCGACCCGAAAACGGTTTATTATCTCTTAGAGAGGTGATGGAATCGTGCCGACCCGATAGAAAACCTAATATCATGCTGAGTAAAAAAGAATTGCTAGACCTCCAGTTCATCGATGCCCGCGCGCGCCTGATCGATCTGGCGGCGTTTTTGGACCGCCTCGAAAGGCACGCAGGCGATGCGGACATTCGCTTGAAATATTTTAAAGAAGCCCTGCCGATTCTCCAGCAAGACCGCCCGGATCGAGCCAAGGCCGTGCTAGAAAAATTTTCCGACCACTCCACCGAACTCACCGATACCGCTCCTTTCCAAGGAGCCTCCGGAGCACCTGTTTCCTGAGAACTGCCCGCCATGGCTCGAAAACAGGAGGGGGAAGACAGACGAGATGACTTTAAGAAAGCAGCGCCGCACGCGTGAAGAGGGAGATGACGTGGATGCCGCGGGCTTCGATGGCTTGGCGACCGCCTTCCTCGCGGTCAACTAGGACGATGCAGAATTTCACGTGACCACCTTCTTTCTCGATGGCGTCGATGGCTTTCAAAGTCGATCCGCCGGTGGTGATGACGTCATCGACGACGATGACGTTCTGGCCGGAGGCGAAGTTCCCTTCAATCTGTTTTCCTGCGCCGTGGCCTTTGGGTTCTTTGCGGACGGTGAAGACCTGTAGTGCCTCTTCCGGGTGGGTACGGGCGGAGGCCATGCCGATGGCGAGTGAGATGGGATCCGCCCCAAGGGTCATGCCGCCGATGGATTGAATGGAGAGTTTTTCTGAATGGATCTTGGAACGGACGGCATCCCAGCCGAGATCGCCGATGAGGGCTGCGCCAAAAGGATCCATGGCAGTGACGCGGCAGTCGATGTAGAGGTCGGACTTTTTCCCGGATGCGAGGGTGAACTCTCCGGTGCGGACAGATTTCTTTAGGAGCAGGGCTTTGAGGTCGGCGGCGGTTTGGATCATGCGCGGGAGGATGGACGGCGGGGTTGGTGTGAGCAAGATTGAAGATAGGGAGAGTAGCTAGTGCCGAGTGATCAGTGATCAGTGGAAGAGTTGGAACTTGAAGGTCTAGGGTCGAATGTCCGGTCTGTGGTCTCTCTGCTTTATTTGCGCTGCGCTCTTTTTTCTCATCTGTCGCTTGCCACGCGGGTTGGGTGGCATAGGATTCCGGGTAGAGAACGAATGAAAATCTGGTTAGACGGCAAGTTGGTTGATGAGAATGAGGCGAAGATTTCGGTGTTTGACCATGGACTTCTTTATGGAGACGGGATTTTTGAGGGGATCCGTTTTTACAATGGGCGGGTGTTCCGTCTGGAGGAGCACATTCATCGGCTTTACGATTCCGCGAAGGCGATCCTTCTGAATATGCCGTGGACTCAGGAGGAAGTATGCAAGGCGACCTGCGAGACGGTGGCCGCGAATGGCCTGAGCGACGGATACATCCGGCTGGTGGTAACGCGCGGGGCGGGGGAGCTGGGGCTGAACCCGTATCTCTGCCCGAAACCATCGATGTTCATCATCGCATCGTCGATCAAGCTTTACTCGGAGGAGCACTACCAGAACGGGCTTGCGATCATTACCTGTGCGACGCGTAGGCCGGCACCAGGTGCGCTGATGCCGCAGGTGAAGAGCCTGAACTATCTGAATAATATCATGGCTAAGGTGGAGGCGATCCAAGGCGGCGCTCTGGAAGCGGTGATGCTCAACGAGCAGGGCTACGTGGCGGAGTGCACTGGCGATAATATTTTCCTGCTCAAGAATGGCGAGCTGCTGACCCCGTTGATTTCTGATGGGGCGCTGGATGGGATTACACGGACAGTGATTTTTGAAATCGCGGCCAAGCTCGGCATCAAGACGATGGAGCGCTCGCTTACCCGCTATGACATTTTCATCGCCGACGAATGCTTCCTGACAGGGACGGCCGCAGAGGTGATCCCAGTCGTTTCTCTTGATAGGCGAGTGATAGGAACGGGCAAGCCCGGCGAGCTCACGAAAAAGTTTCTTGCGGAGTTCCACGAGTTGGCGAGGAACACTGGGACGCCGTTTGCATGATGTGCTAGGTTTATTCAAAAGATGAAGTGCGATTATTGCGACAGCAAAGCGACTGTGTTCCTAACGCAGCTAGCGGAGGGGCAGATGAAAAAGGTATGCCTCTGCGACAGCTGTGCCAAGCAGCGGGGCGTGACCGATCCGACCGGGTTTTCTCTGGCGGATATGCTACTAGGAAATTTTCAAAAACAGGTGAGTGGCGCGGTCGTCCAGCGCAAGGAACAGATGTCTGGCGGTGCAAAAGTTTGCCCTGAATGCGGGTTTACATTGGATGATTTCCAGAAAGTGCGCCGCTTCGGCTGCGGCAACTGCTACCAAGTTTTCTCAGAGGAACTCGCACCCATGCTGCGCGGGATGCACAAGGGCGCGAGTCACGTGGGCAAGGTGCCGGAGGGGCTGATGAAACACCATTTCCGCCAGCAGCAGCTTGATGAACTCCGCTCGAAACTCGAGCTGGCGATCAACTCCGAAAGCTACGAGGAAGCCGCTGATCTTCGCGACGAGATCCGCGCGCTGTGTGAAACGGAGGTGGGGAAATGATGCGTTTCTCCACGTTGATCCGCCATCCTGCGGACTGGATGACAGGCGGCACCTCCGATCATTCTGCGGTGATCACGTCACGTATCCGGCTAGCGAGAAACCTGCGCGGACATTCGTTTCCAGGCTGGGCTAAAAAATCCGAACGCGCCGAGACTCTTGAGATTCTCCGCCCAGCGGTCGAGGGACTGCCTGCGATGAAAGATGCGTTCTCCCGCGAATTCGGCGAGCTGTCATCCGTGCAGAAGCAGGTGCTGGTGGAGCGGCATCTGATTTCCCGCGAGCACGCGGCCCGCAGCGATGGCTCTGGTGCTGTGATCGAAAGACGGCAGAGTTTCTCCATTATGCTCAACGAGGAGGATCATCTACGGATGCAGTCGATACGCCCTGGTTTGAAGCTAAAAGAGGCTTACGATGCGCTTTCCGAACTCGACAGCATGCTGGAGAAGGAGGTGGAATATGCATTCGATCCTACGCTGGGTTACCTCACGACGTGTCCCACAAACCTAGGCACGGGACTGCGTGCATCCGCGATGCTACATCTTCCTGCGCTTGTGTTGAGCGACCAAATCGGCCCCGTTCTTCAAGCGGTCAATAAGATAGGCTTAGCTGTGCGCGGGCTTTACGGTGAGGGGACGGAATCGCTTGGAAACCTATACCAGATCTCCAACCAATCCACGCTCGGAGAAAGCGAGGAGACAATTATCAATCGCCTCGAACGCGTAATCTCCCAAGTGGCGGGTCACGAGGAAAATGCTCGCGCGAAACTCATGGAGGACGATCCAGACATGGTTTCTGATAAGATCGGCCGCGCATACGGGGTGCTCCGCCACGCTCATATCATTGATTCCAAGGAGGCGCTGAACCATCTTTCCCTACTCCGCCTCGGAGGAAACCTTGGATTTTTCCATGCGGAATCCGTGAATTTGTGCGATACTCTTTTAATGGACATCCAGCAGGCACACTTGCAGCTACACGCTGGGGCGAAGCTTTCACCCGAGCATCGCGATTCCCTCCGTGCGGAAATTGTGCGCTCCTGTTTGCAATCCCTCGATTCCCCTGATAATCATAAACCCAAGAATGATCAAACAGACCGCTTCCCAAAGGGCGGCAACCAAGAAGACTCATGAATAATTTCACACCAAGAGCGCAACAGGTTCTCGCCCTCGCCCGCAAGGAAGCCGACCGTTTCAACCACGCCTATGTAGGCACGGAGCATCTTTTGCTCGGCCTGATAAAACTAGGTCAGGGGGTTGCTGTGAACGTGCTCGAACGCATGGGATTGGAGCTTGAGACAGTCCGCATGGAAGTGGAAAAGGAGGTAGGTTCCGGTCCTCCACAGAAGACGGCAGGAAACATTCCTTATACTCCACGGGTGAAAAAAGTTCTCGCGCTGGCCAATAAAGAGGCGAAAGCGCTTAACCATTCTTATGTCGGCACTGAGCATCTTTTGCTTGGACTGCTGCGCGAGGGTGAGGGTGTCGCCGCCCGCGTGCTGAAGCGTCTGGACGTGGATATCCAGAGGACGCGCAACGAGATCCTTGCTGAAATCGATCCGAACTTCTCACCTGAAGACATGGATGATGATGACGACGATGATGACGATTCCGGCTCATTCGAAGACGAAAGCAGCCCAAGCCAAAGCGGCGGTAGCGACGCAGGCGAAGGAAAAACCAAGACTCCCGCGCTAAAGGCTTTCGGTCGCGATCTTACGAAGCTCGCCAAGGAGGGCGGACTTGATCCGGTGATTGGCCGCGAGGATGAGATCGAACGCGTTATCCAAATCCTTTGCCGCCGCACGAAAAATAACCCTGTTCTCATTGGTGAGGCAGGCGTTGGCAAGACCGCCATCGTCGAAGGCCTCGCCCAAGAAATCGTCACCGGAAACGTTCCGGAACTGCTCCGGGATAAGAAAGTGATTACTCTCGACCTCGCCCTAATGGTCGCCGGAACGAAATACCGCGGCCAGTTTGAGGAGCGCATCAAGGCGGTGATGGACGAGATTCGGAAAGTGAAGAACGTAATTCTTTTCATCGATGAGCTTCACACCATCGTTGGTGCTGGTTCTGCAGAAGGTGCGATGGATGCCTCGAACATCATCAAGCCCGCGCTAAGCCGCTCGGAACTTCAGTGCGTTGGCGCAACTACGCTCAATGAATTTCGGAAATACATCGAGAAGGATTCCGCCCTTGAGCGCCGTTTCCAACAGGTCAAAGTAGAAGAGCCTTCCGTGGACGATGCGATCTTGATCCTTCAGGGCCTTCGTGACAAATACGAAGCCCACCACAAGGCCTCCTACACGCAGGAAGCCATTGAGGCCTCCGTGAAACTCACGTCCCGTTACCTCACTGCTCGCTTTCTTCCCGACAAGGCAATCGATGTGCTCGATGAGGCTGGCGCCCGCGCTCGCATCGGCACCATGACCCGCCCTCCTGCGATCAAGCAGGCGGAGGAGAAGATCGACGCCATCAATAAGGAAAAGGTAGCGGCCATTGCCGAACAAGATTTCGAAAAGGCCGCCTCACTTCGTGACGATGAGAAAAATGCCAAGAAGAATCTCGAAGATACTCTTAAGCAATGGCGCGCGTCTTCCGAGGAGAAGATCGTCGTTGTTGATGACCAAGACATCATGGCTGTGGTTTCCAAGTGGACGGGAGTCCCGCTGCAGCGCATGGAGCAGAAGGAGACCGAGAAGCTCTTGAAAATGGAGGAAGAGCTAAAGAGCCGTGTGATCGGTCAGGATGAAGCGGTCATCGCCATCTCGAAAGCACTCCGCCGCTCCCGTGCGGATTTGAAAGATCCGAAACGCCCAATCGGCTCCTTCCTTTTCCTCGGCCCGACCGGTGTCGGGAAAACCTATCTCGCGCGTAATCTTGCTGAGTTCATGTTCGGTGATCCGGAAGCACTGATCCAGATCGACATGTCCGAGTATATGGAGAAGTTCACGGCCAGCCGCCTGATCGGTTCTCCTCCGGGCTATGTTGGTTATGAAGAAGGTGGCCAGCTTTCTGAAGCCGTGCGCCGCCGCCCTTACTCCGTGGTTCTGTTCGATGAGGTTGAAAAGGCTCATCCGGATGTGATGAACCTCCTGCTTCAGATCCTAGAAGACGGAACAGTCACGGATTCGCTGGGTCGGAAAATCGACTTCC
>Ga0105045_10004080_pt1 | contig 12652 bp, 10 predicted proteins | sample MAT02_FD_78089 | JGI IMG/M metagenome (GOLD analysis project Ga0105045, IMG submission 78089) | Freshwater microbial communities from Lake Fryxell liftoff mats and glacier meltwater in Antarctica - MAT-02 (megahit assembly) | ecosystem: Environmental > Aquatic > Freshwater > Ice > Liftoff... | reverse complement strand
CCGAATTCCATATTTCTCCTGATAGGTATAATCGGCATGAGACGGTCTGAAAGTATGGGCTATGTGGCTGTAATCCTGGCTTTTTTGATTTTCATTTGGAATGAAAAGAGCAATTGGAGTGCCCGTTGATTTTCCTTCAAAAATTCCAGAAAGTACCTGAAAGGCATCTGGCTCTTTTCTTTGTGTGGTTAGTTTGCTTTGGCCGGGTTTTCTTCTGTCCAGCTCTGCCTGTATGTGGTCTAAATCTATTTCTAAACCTGACGGACAACCGTCTATGACTACACCAATTCCTGGTCCATGCGATTCGCCAAATGTTGTGATTTTGAATGCTTTACCGTATGTGTTGCTCATTATTTTCGTGTCATCAGATATAAATTTCCCTGTTCGTTTCCAAGTAAAATGCTATCAGAATTCCAATAACAAATAGATTCAGATTGTCGCATATTCCAATAGGCAAAGCAAAAATCTGATGCAGGAATTTTACCGGAAACAAAGTCTGGAAGCGAATAAAAGTAAATTTTTCCGTAGGTCAAAAGTGCAAGTTCTTTTCCATCTGGTCGAAGGGCTGCAGCTGTAACAACACCAAACAAGGCAATGCTTTGTTTTTTTCTGATTTTATACTTTCCTGGTTTATCCGAAACTACATACACCTTTGACAGTCTTTCCGTTTTAGATTTTGTAAAAAGATACAAACTATCACCCCAATGTACCATAGCTTCACAGTCGTGTTCAAGAATTTCATTATGCTCATCCACATACTTAAACTGTATTTCACCAATTATTTTTCGATTTATTGTGCTGATTTTTAGAATTCTAAGATTTCTATCGAGTTCAAAGTTATTACCGAAATCGCCCACATACAGGTTTTGGTTTTTGTCTTTACAGGCTTCTTCCCAATCTTTGTTTTTAAATGGGATCGGCCATTTGTCTTTCAGATTTCCTCTTGCCGAAATAAGATACAAGCTGGAATCGGTGTCATCGTTATGCGTCCAGAATAAACTGTCTTTTTCCAGTGCCAGACCTGAGCTTTCATCAATATCTGGATCATTTATTTTTCCATAGTTCTGAAAGTCAAAGCGTTCAGTACCCTGACAATTTTCCTTATACATTTGCCGATGCCTAAGAGCCAAATACAAAAACCACATGCCAAACACGAAGAAAATACCTTTTATAAAAATCCATAAAATTCTGTTTTTCAAAAAAATAAAGGCCTTAATCACAGTATTTTTATATGCCTGGAGTTATTAATTAAAATATGGAAAAGTGAGCGTATTCTGTGTTTCCAAAAAATATTCAATATTACAAAATGGCATCATTGCAATCGGTTCCTTTCAAAAGGAATCCAATAATTGGCACCACGACCAGAATCATTGGTAATGGTAGCTTTCAAATAAAAACTTTTGCCTGGCCTGTTTGGAAATGTATCTTGTTTAACAAATGATAAATTGTCTCGCCCTCCGCCAATTATGGAAATGTTTGCCTTTGCCACTGAATCTTTTTTAAGCGAATCAAACCATTGAATTTTCAGATCTTTCAGGATTAAACCAAAAGCTCTTATTTTCAGCTTAAATACTTCGCCATTTATCTTATTCACAGTTAGATAACCATTCAAAGGCGTATCCACAAATACCAGTGGATAACCAGGAACATTGATTGGAAACTTAAATTTCACAGTTTTAGAAAGGTCGCCATTTTCATCTTTGGCCCAGGTTTGAAACTCATATATACCAGGTTTGATATTCTTTGTTATGGGTTCAAAAATGGGATACTTATCCAAAAATTTTCCCATGACTGGAATTGATCGGGTAAAAATAAAATCCGAATCGGGCCCAAAAAAATCTACATAACCAAGCGGCATGCGTATAGATTGGTGGTAAATAATGTTCCTTTCACTATTGCTAGCCAAAGTATGATTTAGCAAAAGCTGATCTCCCGGAATAATGAAATTGAAATTTGCAACAATGGTATCCCAGGTGCTCACAAGAGAAGGTCCGGTCCTTTCATTCATCAAATCCTTACACGATATGAGATGAATAGAATAAAAAATAAGTATAGAATAAAATAGACTTTTGCGAAAATTCAAAATCTGGTCTTGCTGAGAAATTTAGAACAAATGTAGCGTAAAGGATTAGATTTCGCAGATTTAGCAAGCTTCATAAACTAATTAGAATTCATTATTCAATTGCATACATTTCATTTCAAAATCTTAAATTCATTTCAAAAAACAGTTTTTAATTCTGATTTTTTATAAAATACGAGTTAATTTGTTCCCCATAATCAAACCTTAAAAAGAAGAAAATGGCAAAGTTTACGCGGTTGCAGGTATATCATAAAATATCTGCTCACCCAATGGTTCCTGTATTTTATCATACTGATATTCAAGTATGTAAGCGTGTCGTGGAAGCGTGTTATGCGGGTGGTGTCCGTGTGTTTGAATTTACAAATCGTGGAGATTTTGCCCATGAAACTTTTGCTGAACTTGTAAAATGGGCAGATAAAGAGTTACCAGACCTGGCTCTCGGTGCCGGCACTGTAATAGATGGGGCTACTGCTGCTCTTTTTATGCAATTGGGTGCTAATTTTATCGTTTCTCCTGTGGTAAAGGAAGATATGGCCAAAATATGCAACCGAAGAAAAGTAGCCTGGTTGCCTGGAACTGCTACACTTACCGAAATAAATTATGCAGAGGAATTGGGCGCAGAAATCGTGAAGGTTTTTCCTGGATTTGTGCTTGGGCCGGCCTTTGTGGCAGCAGCAAAAGGACCTTTTCCTTGGACAAGCATTATGCCAACAGGAGGCGTAGAACCAACGGAAGAAAGTTTGACAAAATGGTTTAAAGCGGGCGTTACTTGTGTAGGTATCGGCTCTCAGCTTTTTCCAAAAGAAGTATTGCAAAAGGCAGATTATGAATGGATTACCAAAAAAGTGGCAGATTGCTTTAAAGTAATTGCGATGTTGAAATCTTAGATATATTTCTATGAATTGATATTTGTCTAAATACATAAAGCATGAAAAAAACTATTAACGTCCCGCTTGAAGAATATAATAGAATGAGAGAAGAGTTAATTCTTTTAAAAGATACAGTTTTCATGGAAAAATTCAATAAGTTTATTCAATTACTTTTACAAGATAAGCATGAATTGTATTTGGGTGATTCTACAGATGACTTGTTAAATGCTTCTATCGACCAAGCTTTTCATAAGGAGTAGAGTAGAGGAAAAAATACTAAGTCTTATAAAAGTCGAAGAACTTGATACTTGATGGATAAACCCTTAGCCGAACGCATCCGACCTCAAAACCTTTCCCAAATTTTGGGTCAGGAACATATTACCGGACCAGGAAAACCACTTAGGGCATGGTTAGAAAGCAAGAAAATGCCTTCGCTCATATTTTGGGGTCCGCCGGGAGTTGGTAAAACCACATTGGCTCAGGTTTTGGCCAGAGAGCTTCAGCTTCCTTTTGTGCATCTTTCCGCCATTTCAGCGGGTGTAAAAGAAGTACGAGAGTGTATAGAAAGATCAAAAACGGAAGGAAAACTGACCCTGTTTTTAGATGAAATTCACCGTTTTAACAAATCTCAACAGGATGCTTTGCTTGGTGCAGTAGAAGCTGGTCAAATTGTACTTATCGGCGCAACTACCGAAAACCCTTCTTTTGAAGTAAACAGGGCTTTGCTCTCCAGATGCCAGGTTTTGGTTTTGAAAGAACATTCTGTAGAGTCACTTGGACTTTTGCTAACTCAGGCATTGCAGAACGATGAGGTTCTGAAAAAACTATCCATTGAAATTACCGAAAAGGAGGCACTAATGTTGCACTCCGGAGGTGATGGAAGGCGGCTTTTGAATCTTTTGGAGATGGCCGTAGATTGTCAGGATACAAGTAAAAAAATCGTCATTACCAATGCTTTGATTGAAAGTTTGGTTCAGTCAAGAATTGTGGCTTATGACAAATCTGGTGAACAGCACTATGATATTATTTCAGCTTTTATCAAATCTATGCGTGGCTCCAGCCCCGATGCGGCACTTTACTGGATGGCCAGAATGCTTGCTGGAGGCGAAGATATCACCTTCATAGCCAGGAGGATGCTTATTTTTGCAGCAGAAGATATTGGCCTGGCAAATCCAAATGCACTTCTTTTGGCCCAAACCTGTTTTCAGTCCTGCTCTGTCATAGGCATGCCTGAGGCAAGAATTATTCTCTCAGAAGTTGTCATTTATCTGGCCACTTCTCCCAAAAGTAATTCTGCATACGTGGCAATTGGCAAGGCTATGGAACTTGTAAAAACCTATCCCGACTTGCCAGTACCTTTTCATTTGAGGAATGCACCCAGCAAACTGATGAAAGATCTGAATTATGGCAAAGGCTACAAGTATCCACATGATTTTGAAGGCAATTGGGTGGAACAACAATATATGCCTGATGCGCTAAAAGAGGTTACGATATATGAACCAGGAAAGAATAATAAGGAAAAGAAAGGGTAGAATTGGTTTTCTATGAGAAGAGTCATTTAAATTGATTTGCCAGTTTTTTATAAATTCAGTTTGTCTGAAAGCCTCTAACAAAGGGTGGTCCTCAAAAAAAGTTCTTGTCCAAAACTCCAAATTGAATGGCCTTTAAAAATCGCTTTTCTCTTGCTGCGTAATCTTGTCAAATGGCTGCAAGGGTGTCAATATCAAACCAATTGACACCATCTTCAGGAAATAACTGATTGATTTTTGAGGCAATAGATTCAGCCTGTTTCTCTTTTCCGAATCTTTTAAACCAGAATAACTAATTCGAAAATCCTTATTAAATGTTGACCAACAATCAGCACTTATAAATCGACTTTTCCACTGTAAGTTTTAAAAAATCATAAAGCCTGTGAGGCCAATTGCTAAAACCCAATTAACTCTCTACCAACTCCCTGGCAGCCTTCAAAGATGCTTCACTCATTTTTGAACCACTGATCATTTTGGCAATTTCTTCCAGGCTTTCATTCTGAGACAATTGACGAACTCCTGTTTGCGTATTTTCGGATGTTTGATTTTTATACACAAACCAATGGGCATTTGCCTGGGATGCCATTTGTGCTGAATGGGTAATGGCAAAAACCTGATGCCGCGTGGCAAGATTTTTAATGATTTTACCTACCTTCAAAGCTACTTCACCTGAAATACCAGTATCGATTTCATCAAAAATTAAAGTTGGCATAGACTGACTACCAGCCAATAAGCATTTAAGAGCAAGCATCAATCTTGAAAACTCTCCACCTGATGCAGCATTTTTGAGCTCAGACAAAGGCTGACCTGGATTTGCGGAAAAAAGGAAAATCACCTTGTCCATTCCTGTTTGAGCGGCAGAAGCAGTGCTTATGGAAACCTCAAATCGGGCATTTGACATTCCCATGTCTGCCAACAATAAAAGTAGCTTTTGTGAAATATCCAGCTTTTTTGAATGCCTCAACAGACTCAACTGATGCCCGAATTCTTTTAATTCCAGTTCACTTTTTTCAAAAAGTATTGTAGCCTTTTCAATTTCATCATCCAATTGATTGAAATTTTCTAACTCTCCAGAAAGCTGATTGGCAAAGGCAATAAGGTCTATATCCGTTTCTTTTCTGTGTTTTTTTTGAAGGGTATAAATGGTCGAAAGTCGTTCTTCTGCCTGAATCTGCCGTTCTGGATTGTGAACAATACCCAGTTCGGCTTCCTTCAATTCTTCTAAAATATCTTTTACTTCATGAAAAGCACTTTTGGCCCTCTCTGCCAATATACCAAGCGCAGAAGAAAATAAACCTAGTTTTTCTAATTGAGAGGCCACAGATTTTAAATTGGCTGGCATATCCGTGCTACCTTCAATCAGATCTATTGTTTGATTCAGTTTAACCTTTATACTTTCCGCATTGCGAAGCATTTCCGCTTCTTTTTCTAGTACCTCCTGCTCGCCTTCTTTGATATTGGCTTTATTTAGTTCATCAAAAATAAACTGTTTGAAACCCAATTCCGCATTGTCTTTTTCTCTTCTTTCTACTAACAAATCTAAATTGGATTGCGCTTTTTTCCACGCTTTATAGGTTGACAAATAGGCATCTTTTACCAATTTGGTATCAGACAAAACATCTAATATCTCCAATTGTCGGTCCGCATTACCGAGTAGAATTGTGTCATGCTGACCATGAATATCCAAAAGCAGGTTTCCGATTTTTCGCAAAGATTCCAGATTTACAGGCGTATCATTTACAAAAGCCCTGCTTTTTCCACCAGGTAAAATCTCTCGTCTGATAATAGTTTCAGCCTCATTTTCAATTTCCAGACTAGAAAGAATAGCCTGCAAATTTTGTTTTTCTCCTGAAAACCAAGCTTCTATCACACATTTATCTTCCTGGTTTCTCAACGATTTTGGGTCGGCCCGTTCACCTGAAATCAGATCAAGAGCACCCATTAAAATAGATTTTCCAGCACCTGTTTCTCCCGTAACTATGTTTAAACCAGATGCAAAATCAAGTTCCAACTGGTCTATCAAAATATAATTGCGAATGGAAAGGTGGCGGATCATGATGCTATTTCCTCTAAAATTTACAATTTCAGAATTGATACAAAACTAAGTTATCAGGTTGGATTGACGCTTTGAAATTTGAAATTTGGCATTCAGAGTCATGGTGTAATTTCAAAAAATAAGCGATCTGCCTAAAGATTCTTTTCATAGAAATTAATCAAAAAGGGCTTCTCACTGCTTGAAAATCATGATTTTTTCAGCAAAAAAACCCTGTAAGCAATTCAACCTTTTCCAATTTTTCCATCCCATTTTTTACTGGTTTCTTGCAATTCTATTATTTAAGCAAAACCCTGTCTTTTTTTCATGATCGAAACTTTCATTGCTCAGGCAAAAACACTCCATACTTCGCAAAATATTGGACTCCTTAAAACGGTAAAAAGAGACAATAACTATTTCGTATTCAAGGATATAAATGCGGCCATGTCCGTCACTGTCCTGAGTCCTGAAATTATCAGAATCAGATATGCGCCTCATTCTGCTTTTTTACCCGATTTTAGTTATGCAATACAACCTTTCGACTTCGAAAAAGCAGAAATAATTTTTAAAGACGAAAAAGATAAATATGTCATTTCAACATCGGTTGTAAGGCTGGAAATTGTCAAAAACGGAGGCAAAACTTCATTTTATGACAACAATGACCTTTTAACCTGTGAAGATGCAGAAGGTGCTTATTGGGAGGAGAATCACGATTTTGGTGGTTACAATGTTTTTTGTACTAAAAAAATCCAGGAAGGTGAAAATTTTTATGGCCTCGGCGACAAAGCTTCCGATCTAAATCTTCGTGGAAAGAAATTTCTTAATTGGAGTACGGATGCGTATGCGTATGAGCGAAATACGGATCCACTTTATCGCAACATTCCATTTTACATAGGTCTTTGCGAGGGCAATGCGTATGGCATTTTCTTTGACAATACTTATAAGGCACACTTCGATTTTGGTGCCGACAATCCAGATAAACTGCGGTTTGCTGCGGAAGGAGGCGAAATGAATTATTATTATATCCATGGCCCCCACATGATGGATGTGATAAAAAGGTATGCAAATTTAACTGGCACACACGCTATGCCACCGATGTGGGCTTTGGGCTATCATCAATGTCGTTGGAGTTATTATCCTGAAGAAAAGGTCCGCGATCTGGCAAAAACATTCAGGGAAAAGAAAATTCCTTGCGATGCCATTTATCTGGATATAGATTATATGGATGGCTATCGTTGTTTTACATGGAACAAAGAATATTTTCCAGATCCTAAAAAGATGATTTCAGATCTGGAAGCAGATGGTTTTAAAACAGTTGTAATCATAGATCCGGGGATAAAGATAGATGCAGACTACCCGATTTTTAAAGAAGGAAAAGCGAAAAATTATTTTTGCAGAAGGGGTGATGATTATTTTATGGAAGGCCCCGTTTGGCCAGGCCGTTGCCAGTTTCCTGATTTTACAAATCCGGAGGTGCGGGAATGGTGGGGCGAATTGCATCAGTCTTTACTTGATGTTGGCGTTGCTGGCGTTTGGAATGATATGAACGAGCCGTCTGTATTTGGTACTGGCACTTTCCCATTAGATGTGCGCCACAATTATGATGGCCACCGGGGATCGCACAGGAAAGCACATAACGTGTATGGCATGCAAATGGTTAGAAGTTCCTATGAAGGTTTGAAAAAACTTCAGAAAAATAAAAGGCCATTTACCATCACAAGATCCACATATTCAGGTGGTCAACGCTATGCTGCCGCCTGGACTGGTGACAACATTGCAACCTGGGATCACCTGCACCTTGCGTCAGTTATTTGCCAACGGATGAGTATGAGTGGCTTTTCATTTGTAGGTTCCGACATTGGCGGATTTACACAAGAGCCAGACGGTGAGCTATTTACACGATGGATTCAACTAGGCGTATTTTCTCCTTTCATGAGGGCTCACTCAGCCGGAGATACTGGAGAAAGAGAGCCCTGGTCATTTGGGGAACCGTATGAAAGTATATGTAGAACCTATATTGAGCTGAGATACAAATTGTTACCATACATTTATTCCGCTTTTTGGGAAAACCACAAATATGGTTTCCCTATTCTTAGGCCAATAGTGATGGTAGAGCAGGAACAGTTTAATAACTGGTTTCGGCAGGATGAATTTACTTTTGGTGATAAAATTCTGATTTGCCCGATTTTTGAAGCTGGAGCCAAAGGTAGATGGTTGTATTTACCAAGGGGTGATTGGTATTATTACTGGACAAATGAGATTTATGAAGGTGGAAAAGAAGATATTTGGCTGGATGTAACTTTGGCTACTATGCCACTTTTTATCAGGGCAGGTTCTGTTATTCCTGAATATCCGGTGATGCAACATACTGGTCAAAGAGAATCAGACCATTTGAATTTAAGTGTATATTATTCTGATTATCTGGTCAATAGCTTTATTTATGAAGACCATGGCGATACATTTGCTTACGAACAAGACATTTATACTGAAAAGAAATTTGTAGTACTTGGAGATGAAAACAGCATGACCGTTGAGCAAAGCTGGCAAGGTATGTTTACACCAAGTTATGACACATATCATATTCAGGTAATTGGTCTTCCTTTTGCCCCTAAATCTGTAATCAGAGATGGCAAAAAAATGAAAGAATTTTCAATTGACGAGGTTACCGGAAATTTAGAGATGGTGATTTTTAAGAGCTTTAAGAAATTAGAAATACTGGGATAACTAATAGATAATAAATACCTTAGAATAGCTAATCTATTTAGGAAAATTGATAAAGAGCACTTTCTTTTCAACCAACTTTTATATTAAAAAATTCTAGGTTCAAAACCTTCTGGATTAACAATAGAAGCAGAATTTCCTGTAGCCCGAATAACAAATAAGTTTTCACTTTCGGCAAAAGCATCGCTGTTTTCTTCTGCTTTCAGGTAAGCTACTGCACCCAGTACTTTATAATTTCTATATTCATCCATCCAGGTACTTGCTTTTTTCAGTTTTTTCACAAATTCCTTAACATGTTTTACCCGCAAAGTAGTTTTCACTTCTACCACAACAATCGAATCACCATTATGCACAATGATGTCAAACTCAAAGTTTTCGCCATTGTGATTTCCTTTGCGGCGTGTACTGGTGTCGTGAACGGATAACCCCCTTTCTCTAAGCAGCTTCACAATATCGCCCTCTACCAAACTTTCTATCAGCTTGCCCCATTGTCCAGTAAAAAGGTCAAAAGCCTCTTTTATCTTTTTATCAGTTTCTTTGAACTTGGAATCAGTTTCTTTGAACTTGGAATCAGTTTCTTTGAACTTGGAATCAGTTTCTTTAAACTTAGAATCAGTTTCTTTAAACATGGTATAAGTTTCTTTGAATTTAGAATCAGTTTCTTTTTGCAAAGCCACTACCTCTTTTATCAACTCCCTTATCTCTTGTATTTCTTGTTCTGCAGTTTTAGTTGCCATTTCTTTTTTTACAAAAATAAAGAATTTCAGGAATTCTGTACAAAAGATTCTTCATATTATTATAAGGAGCAGTTTTAATCTGACTCTAAAGCAATCTATTCTAATCCTTGGAATATTCCCAAAAATGGTATTGAGAAAAAGTGTTATATGTCTTATTATCAATAGTTTATATGTGTATTCTCAAATTCAGGCAAAAGGGTTGCAGATAAATTTTACTAAAATGTTGGTATTTCGAATCTGTGCTATATGGATGCAGAATCTATATGCTCATTTTAAAACAAATCTATTTCTTCAAAAATATATATGAGACAATTACACAGTCCAATCTTGTAATTTCTGTCTAATAACTATTTTTTTCATTTTAAATAAAATCAAATTATTCTTCGTGCAACTCCTTCCAAAGTTGATCTTTGAGTTCTACAACGCCCAATCCAGTTGCAGCCGAAATTTTGAGCAATGGAATATCAAGTTTCAATTTTTTGAGTTTTTTAATATCGTCTGGAGTAGCTAGATCCATTTTGGAAATGGCCAGAATTCGTTTTTTACCCAAAAGTTCTGGATTGTGCTCTGCTAGTTCCTGCAACAAAATTTCATATTCCCTTTTAATATCTTCACTGGTGACCGCAACTAAAAATAACAAAATAGAATTCCTTTCAATATGGCGTAAAAATCTCAATCCCAAGCCTTTGCCAGTATGTGCACCTTCAATAATTCCCGGAATATCAGCAACCACAAAAGATTGATAATCTCTATAACTCACCACGCCCAGATTAGGAACAATGGTTGTAAAAGGATAATCGGCGATGGTTGGTTTGGCGGCTGATATGCTGGCCAACAAAGTTGATTTTCCAGCATTTGGAAATCCAACCAAACCCACATCTGCCAAAACTTTTAATTCTAGTACAATCCATTTTTCCTGAAAAGGTTCTCCCGGTTGCGCATAATCTGGTGCCTGGTATGTGGAGGTTTTAAAATTCTCATTTCCCAATCCACCACGGCCACCAGGAATCAAAATATATTTCTGTCCTTCCTGTATGACCTCTGTTATGATCGCCCCTGTTTCAGCATCTCTGGCTACTGTACCCAGCGGAACCTCTACAATCTGGTCCATTCCTGAAGGGCCGGATTTACGACCATCCATGCCATTTTTACCAGGTTCAGCCTTTACGTGTTTCGTATATTTCAGATGTAAAAGGGTCCAAAGTTGGGAGTTTGCCTTTAAGACAATATCTCCGCCTTTGCCTCCATTTCCGCCATCGGGGCCACCATTTGGAACTCCTTTTGCACGAAAGAAATGTGTAGATCCTGCGCCTCCTGCACCAGATTTGCAGTGTATTTTAACGTAATCGATGAAATTGGAATCAGCCAAGGTATTTTTTGTTTGGCCTCAAAGATAAGATGCTTAAATTCCTAAACTCTGTCGAATCCCAAATCTCCTGAAAAAGGTTTGTGGATTTGTGGTCTTACAGATTGTTTTGGTTTGCTGTCCATCATTTGATTTTGAGCAGGCAACAACCTGATTGGTCCTTTTTTATTTGCAGCTCCTAAGACCAAAAGTCCAAGCGCTGCTCCAATAAAGAGAAAAAACCTTAACGAGTCTTTTCCGGACAGAAAGTGTTTACTTACAAATGTTTGCATAATTAATACCTGTTTTTGTGGTATTGGCTAACTTGGCGGATCAGGGTAGTTGGTGATTTTTGAGCTGGCAAATGTAATTTTAAATTTCTAATGAGGGTCATAATGTTTTTAAGTAAAGGTCACATATCGATTAAAACGCAAGTCAGGTCTTTGAAAGTTTACCTTTACACATTCAATTTGTACAAATGGAAGATAAAGATTTAACAGATTCAAATATTATTGTTTCGAATTTGCAAACAGATGGAGTTTATACCTGTTACATATCGTAGGTAACTAATTTGAAAAATTTAAAAGAAAAAGCCTTGGTCTGGATCATGGCTGCAAGGCTAAGAACATTGCCACTTGCCCTTGCTGTGTCGGCTACAGGGAATTATACTGCCAGTTATACGCCTCATTTTCAGTGGAATATCGTTTGGATGTCTATGCTTACAACGCTCTTACTACAGATACTTTCAAACTTTGCAAACGATCTCGGCGATAGTATCCATGGTGCTGATCATGCTGAAAGAAAAGGTCCAAAAAGAGCAGTACAATCAGGAAAATTGAGCCGTTTGCAAATGGCCAATGCGGTAAAACTGTTTGCAAGTTTCTCATTGATAACAGGTTCAATATTGATTTGGATAAGTTTTCATACCAATTGGGAAAATATTTTACCTATTTTCGGAATTGGTCTGGCAGCAATAGCAGCAGCTTATCTGTACACCAATGGATCAAAACCGTATGGATACCAGGCACTTGGTGATATTTCGGTTTTTGTATTTTTTGGATTGGTAGCTGTAATGGGCACCCAATATTTGCATACTGGCACATTAAATTTTGATACCTTTTTACCAGCCGTCAGCATGGGGTGTTGGAGCACCGCAGTACTTAACATCAACAATATGAGGGATATAGATTCGGATAAAATAGCTGGAAAAGAAACTATTCCAAGTATTTTGGGTTTGGAAAAGGCAAAAACCTACCATTACTTTCTGATTTCTTTAGGCATAATTACATGGTCTGCTTTTACATTCTTAAAAGCAGATTTTGCTTTGCTTGGGGTTATT
>Ga0105045_10004079_pt1 | contig 12653 bp, 10 predicted proteins | sample MAT02_FD_78089 | JGI IMG/M metagenome (GOLD analysis project Ga0105045, IMG submission 78089) | Freshwater microbial communities from Lake Fryxell liftoff mats and glacier meltwater in Antarctica - MAT-02 (megahit assembly) | ecosystem: Environmental > Aquatic > Freshwater > Ice > Liftoff... | reverse complement strand
CATAAGAACCGCTGGGCTAGCGGGGATAGTCTGTGGAGCGACCGTAAGACCATAAACTCCTTGAGGGTAGAGGCAGGTGCGATGAAGCAGAAACCTAAATCGTGAGGTTTGGGAATCACCGTTTCTTTAGGTCGGTGAGGATGTCAAGATGTCTGCGATGGGTGACCTGTAATTGATGATCTGAGGGGGAGATAGGGGCGATCGCCCCTATCTCCCCCTCAGATTTCGACCCACCTCTATGGTTACAATCGTTAACTTTTTCGCAAGCTTTAATTTCAATAAGTGTAGTTTCTTATACGATGGTAAATAGATGTAGGCTAGCTCATTCTCCAAGAGAGGCTATCCCTCAAACCCGCTAAGACCTGCCTGTGGTGGCCTGTTTTGCCCCAATCATGTAACCCAAGAGCCTAGCTGGCACCCTGGGAAGCAGGCAGCTTACAGCCTGTAATACCCTTAATATAAGGATTTGGCAGGAACCGGCAGGTTTGAACGTCGTTGCACCATCGAGCAGTTCATGGTTTGAGAGGAACAATAAGAGCGTGAGTCCTACCCCCCTAAGCTCACTCAAGCGATACGATGCCGAGGCGATCGCCTATCACTATCGCCGTCGCCCCTGGCTAGTCTTTTGGCGTGCTATTACCGTCTTAGTTGCCTTTGCATCTTTCTTATTGGGGTTTCAGCTAGACCAGTGGTTTGACAAGGCTGGGCGCAATAAAGCCCGTCGAGCCACTCAGTTGCGCCAACTCCTGACCCGCATGGGGCCAACCTTCATCAAGATCGGGCAAGCCCTCTCTACACGCCCTGATCTGATTCGCAAAGACTTTTTAAAAGAACTGGTTAAACTACAGGATCAACTGCCGCCCTTTTCGAGTGCGATCGCCTTTCAGATCATCGAAGCCGAACTCGGTCGCCCCATCCGTGAGTTATATCGCGAGATTTCACCCCAGCCCGTTGCCGCTGCTAGCCTGGGGCAAGTCTATCGCGCTTGCCTCTTTAGTGGTGAAGCCGTAGCCGTCAAGGTGCAGCGCCCCAATCTGCTGCCCACCATCACCCTCGATCTCCACCTAATCCGCTGGATAGCGGGCTGGATAGCCCCCTGGCTTCCTCTCAACCTCGGCCATGACCTCACCCTGATCGTGGATGAGTTTGGCATCAAGCTATTTGAGGAAGTGGATTACCACAACGAAGGCCACAACGCTGAGAAATTTGCCGTCAACTTCAGCGATGATCCCCGCATCAAAGTTCCTAGTATTTATTGGGACTATAGCAGCGTCCATGTCCTTACCCTAGAGTGGATTGAAGGATTTAAGCTCAACGATTTTGAGCAAATCCGCGCAGCCAATCTAGACCCCAATGTGTTGATTGAAATCTGTGTCACGGCTGGGCTGCGACAACTCTTAGAGTTTGGCTTTTTCCATGCCGATCCGCATCCTGGCAACCTATTTGCCATGGCAGATGGCCGGATGGCCTACATCGACTTTGGCATGATGGATCAGCTCAATCAAGACACCAAAGAAACCCTGATCAATGCCGTCGTCCATCTGATCAATAAAGATTACGCGGATCTCGCTACCGATTTTGTCAAACTGGGCTTTTTGACCCCTGACACCAACATCACCCCCATTATTCCCTCCCTAGAGAAAGTATTGGGTGATGCCATTGGCAAAAACGTTGGAGCCTTCAACTTCAAAACCGTTACCGATGAGTTTTCGGAGTTGATGTATGAATATCCCTTCCGCGTGCCAGCTAAGTTTGCCCTCATTATCCGCTCCTTGGTCACCCAAGAAGGTTTGGCTCTCACCCTCAGCCCTAACTTCAAAATTGTGGAAGTTGCCTACCCCTATACGGCACGGCGGTTATTGACCGGAGAAACCGAAGATCTGCGCCGACGCCTGTTTGAGATTTTGTTCAAAGACAACAAGTTTCAGTGGCATCGCCTCGAAAACCTGATTACCATCGCGCGCTCTGACACCAGTTTTGACCTCGTTCCAACCGCTCAATTAGGGTTTCAATATCTGCTATCTGACGATGGACAATACCTGCGGCGGCAGATTTTGTTAGCGCTGATCGAAGACGATCGCCTCCACACCGATGAGGTGCATCGCCTCTGGAACTTGGTCAAAGATGACCTCCAACCCGCCAAGCTCGTTGGTGCCGCATGGGGAGCCTTGGCCGAATTTTCGGGAGAACGGGCGAGTAGCCTTTTCCCTGCAGTGGCAACCTTCCTGTCTCCGGCTTCTTCCCGATAGCTGTCAGGTCTCCCGCAGGCCGACCTCACCCCATGGCTAGTTTTGAACACCCAACAGCCCCGTCTTCGGCCAAGAAGTGGGGCTGTTGGCATTGCCTTGAGCAATGTAACAACCGCCGCCCTTGATTTTAGAGATTAGCTTAGAGGTTAGATCGAGAACGCCAGCCAACCTTCGGGTTCCTACTGCGCGATCTAACGGGCGATCGCCCAACTGGGCTACCAGCAAACTCTAAAAACCCAAAGGCGACACATTTCCCCAAATCAGCGCTGAATGGCCAAATCAGTGCTGAATGGCCAAATCAGTGCTGAATAGATGGTGGGGAAGAAAAAACAACCAGTATGCTTAAGCAAGGGCGATCGCCCTTCCCATGCATTGCCTCCATTCCGTCTTTATAAACCCCAGATTTTTTGAAATTTGAGTCCCTCCATCTTCCTCCCATCCCCGGCACATAGCCTATGAACTCAGAGCCAAAGCCCCCATCGCCAACTGCAGAAACCGCAGCGGGAACGGTCAAACCTGGGTCTAACCCTCCCCTAGCCGGAGAACCGGCGAGTCGGCTATCCCCATCTCCCGCCATTAACCTACAAGACAATCGGCTGGCCTTCGATGACGGGGATAATGACGATGACGAGTCGTTGCTGACCCCCGAAAAGGGATCGTTGGATGACCTCCAACGCCGCGCCGCGTTTTCGTTAGATCGGTTTTTGGCGGTGCCCATCGCCCAGCCTCCCATAGGGTTGATCCTGGTTCTGGCGATCGCCCTGGCCATTAGCGGGTTGGTCTTGAATTGGGCTTGGCTGGGGTTAGCCGCCGCCTTGGTGGTGCTAGTGTTGGCGCTGCGGGTCTTATGGCAAGATTTACGTCCCGTGCTAACAGACTTGTTGACCGCGCAACAGCGGCTCACGGCCTTAGCCCTCGTTGGCCTTTTGGTGGCAGGGATCAGCGCCCTCCGTTTCACCGGCGCAGGGCAGCAACTAGGAGGCTGGTACCTCAGCTTAAATTGGGATGCCCTAGGAGCCACGGGCGAAATTTTTGGAGCCGTCGGGCAAATTTTAATTGCCATTTTGGCGGTCTATGTGGCGTGGCGGCAATACATCATTTCCCGCGACCTCACCATTCAGCAAAATTTAATTACCCAGCAACAAACCATTGATGCCTTTTTTCAGGGGATTTCAGAGTTGGTGCTAGATGCTGAGGGCTTATTGGAAGACTGGCCCCAAGAACGGGCGATCGCCGAAGGCCGCACTGCCGCCCTCCTCAGCAGCGTGGATGGGACTGGCAAAGCCAAGGTGCTGCGGTTTCTCTCGCGCTCTAAACTATTAACGCCGTTGAAGCGCGATCGCCTGTTGGGGCGCGCCATCCTCGATGGGGTGGGGGGCTACGAAGAAGATCGTAACTATGGGGTGCGTGTGATTAATTTGGGGGTGATGTTGGCCGCCTCCAACATGGCAGGAACCGATCTCCGCTGGACAGACCTAAGCGATGCGAATTTGATTCGCGTCAACCTCCGCCATTGTGATTTGGTCAAAACAAACCTGGCTCGGACGATCCTCGTCGAGGGTACCTTGGCTGGTTCTGACCTCCAGGGGGCGCGGTTGTTTTATGGCAACCCCGAAACCGCCTCTCCCCGCAGTCGCACCATGGTTCCCAACTACACCACCGGAGAATACACCGGAGCCGTCATTGAGGGGGTTGACTTTAGCGAGGTCAAACGGATGTCAGCGGCGCAGCGCTACTACTGCTGTGCTTGGGGCGGAGCCAAATCTCGCGCCACCATTCCGGGGGGTTGTGAGGGTATCCCTGATCGATTGGGACGCTAGTCGCGCGTGCATCTTTTCTCTGATCCAAACCCGGCATCCCAGTTGGGTTATGGGGCGGGGAAAAATTGGCCTAGGTCGGTGGGGGCGATCGCCCCTCGTTCTGTGACGATGGCCGTAATTAAAGCCGCCGGGGTGACATCAAAGGCCGGGTTGTAGAAATCTACCCCAACCGGGCAAATGAGCGTATCGCCGATGTGGGAAATTTCCCGGCTGTCCCGTTCTTCGATGGGAATTTGGCTCCCATCAGCAAGGCTAAAATCCACCGTAGACAGGGGCGCGGCCACAAAAAAAGGAATGTTGTGCGCCTTAGCCACCAAAGCCAAGCTGTAGGTGCCTACCTTATTGGCCGTATCGCCATTGGCAGCAATGCGGTCTGCTCCTACCACCACCGCATCAATCCGTCCCTGCTGCATACAATGTGCCGCCATGCTATCGGTGATCAGGGTAACGGGGATGCCCTCTTCTACACATTCCCAGGCGGTGAGCCGTGCCCCTTGGAGCCGAGGCCGCGTTTCGTCGGCATAGAGCCGTTCTAGCCGATCGGCATGCCACGCCGATCGCACAATGCCAAGGGCGGTGCCATAGCCAGCGGTCGCCAAAGCGCCGGCATTGCAGTGGGTCAGCAGGCGCAGCTTTTCGGGGGTGGGCGGCAATGCTGCAAGACCGCGATCGCCAATGGCATAGCAGGTTTGCAAGTCATCGGTTTGGATTTGTTGCGCCGTTGCTAGCAGCCTCTGCTTCAGGTGCTCAACCGAGCTAATAGATTGCCGCGCTACCTGCATCATCCGATCGATCGCCCAAAATAAGTTCACGGCAGGGGGGCGGGTGGCTTTGAGGGTATCGGCTACGGTTTCTAGGTGTGCTAAAAACTCGTCTCGGTTGCTGCTTTCAATTTCTCTAGCCCCTAGGTAAATGCCATAGGCCGCCGCAACACCGATGGCTGGGGCACCGCGCACAATCATTTCTTTAATGGCGATCGCCAAATCATCGCAGCGGCTAATCCTGACAACATCGAATTCTCCTGGCAAGCGCGTCTGGTCAATCAACACCAGTTGATCATCCTGCCACACCACAGGAAACACCGAGTTCAACGATTCCATAGGCTTAGAGTTCTACTCCCTCACTGAATGACACAACGCCGTTGTTGACTCCATCGCTCACTATAAACGCTCTCTCTGAGATGCGATAGAGGTTTCTAGATAGCGTTCCTCTAGTTTTCCTTGGGCGGTTCTTTGGCATACCCAAGCTCGCCTCGACCCGTGCGCCAATCACAGGTTCCTCCAAAATTCCCATAAAAATCAGGAGCGATCCATGGGGATCACTCCTGTGGATCATTCCTGACGATGGGATCGGGATCAGTCTCAGGTAGATTCTCCAACCTCCCCAAGCCCACCCCATCAGAACCCCTTAAACCAAGCTTTCTTGGGGGGCTGGCTGCATTATTTTGAGAATCCGATCGGCAATCTGTGGCCCCGTTAGCCCTAGGGATTGCATCGACTGCTCAGGGGTCGCATGGTCTACCAATTTATCGGGCACGCCGATCCGCGTAATCGGCACCATGATCCCAGCATCTAGCAAGGCTTCCGCCACCGCAGACCCAAAGCCGCCCATCACACACCCTTCTTCCAGCGTGACAACCCGCCCAATCTGCTTCGCCATGGGCAGCAGCAGCTCAGTATCCAACGGCTTCACAAAGCGCGCATTTACCACCGTCGCCTCAATGCCATGCTCACTCAAAATCTCAGCAGCCTGCATCGCTGGGTATACCATCGTTCCGTAGCCCAGCAGCAACACATCATCTCCATGGCGCAGTTGCTCAGCTTTACCGATGGGCAAGGGTTCCCATCCTTCTTCCATCAATGGAACGCCATGGCCACTGCCGCGAGGATAGCGCATGGCGATGGGGCCATCGGTGTAGTTGACCCCCGTTACCATCATGCGCTGCAACTCGGCTTCATCCTTCGGAGCCATAATCGTCATGTTAGGGATGCAGCGCAGGTACGCAATGTCATAAACCCCCTGGTGGGTGGGGCCATCCGCACCAACAATTCCCGCTCTATCTAGGCAGAAAAAGACGGGCAGGTTTTGGATACAGACATCATGGATGATTTGGTCAAACGCTCGTTGTAGGAAGGTGGAGTAGATCGCCGCCACAGGCCGCATCCCCTCGCACGCTAACCCAGCGGCCAAGGTCACGGCATGTTGCTCCGCAATACCCACATCCACATACTGCTTTGGCACTTTCTGCTGGAGCTTTTCTAGCCCCGTCCCAGTTGCCATCGCCGCCGTGATGCCAATAATCCGGGGGTCGTTTTCCGCCAGCTTGGTCAGGGTGTGGCCAAAGACCTTCGCATAGCTGGGTGGCGTAGGTTTACTAGAAGGCTTGGCCTTACCCGTAGCCAAATCAAAGGGATTTTGGGCATGGTAGCCAACTTGGTCTTTTTCGGCGATCGCATATCCCTTGCCCTTCACCGTGGCCACATGCACCAGCACAGGCCCTTGAATCTTATGCGCCTGCTTAAAGGTCGTAATCAGTTCTTCAAGGTTATGGCCATCGACAGGCCCCATGTAGGTAAAGCCTAGCTCTTCAAACACAGCACCAACCTTGGGCACTGCCAGCCGCTTCATCCCTTCCTTCACCCGCGCCAATTCGGGGGAGAGAGACTCGCCCAAGAACGGCAAATGCTTAAATTCTTCCTCTAGGCGATCGGTGAGGAATTGCATGGGTGGGCTAAGGCGCATTTTGTTGAGATAGCGCGGAATCGCCCCCACATTGGGAGAAATAGACATTTCATTGTCGTTGAGCACCACCAAGAGATTGGTGTGGGGGAGGTGCCCAGCGTGGTTAATGGCCTCTAGAGCCATCCCTCCGGTTAGCGCTCCATCTCCAATGACAGCGGCCACTTTGTAATCTTTGCCTTGCATATCACGAGCCAAAGCCATCCCCAAGGCTGCGGAGATACTGGTCGAGGCATGGCCTGCACCAAAATGGTCAAAGGGGCTTTCGCAGCGCTTCAGATAGCCCGCAATGCCATCTTTTTGGCGCAGGGTATGAAAGCGGTCATAGCGCCCGGTGATGAGCTTGTGGGGGTAGGCTTGATGCCCAACGTCCCAGGTTACTTTGTCGTGATCGAGATCAAGGGTTTGGTAGAGTGCGAGGGTTAGCTCCACAACACCCAGACCTGGCCCCAAGTGCCCGCCCGACGCTGCAATGGTTTCTAGGTGCTTTTCGCGGATTTGTCGCGCAATCTGCTCTAGCTGATGGATGGACAACCCGTGCAGTTGGTTGGGATGGGTAATTTCACTCAGATGCATAAGCCGAATACCTTGCAAATCTTTGGACGAATTTAGGGGCTGTTACGCTTTCTCAATCTAATGTAAGTGGGTATCTCATTAGAATTACTTTTGATTGCGGTAAGCCCTTCTTATGTAATCAAATGTAACAACTTCTCTGGATGAATGCCGGTTGTTACTTAGATGAAGCCGAGAGGTAGCGCGATAGATGGCGATCAATCACCCAAGCGATGCTCCAGAAAAAATGGGAGCCATTGGAAGCGCTCGGACAGGCTGATGAGCCAGTTGGACAGGTCACATACGAGCCATCCGTAAAAGACCCATAGAAGACCCAAAAAAACTGAAAGATTTAGAAAAATGCCGCTTGTCACTCACCGGAATCTTTGACTCAATCAATGTTTGGATGCTTGGATCTCTTGGGATTTTTGGGTAGATAGCATTAGCCTTTAATATAGTCAGGGGACAATCTTTAGCGGTCAAGCCTTAGATAAGGGCCAGACTTAGACAAGCACCCCAAAACTCACATGCCAAAGGTTTAATCAAATGTTGAATAAAATCCGACGCCTCCCCAAATAAACGCTATTCGATGCCTCAAGCAAGGTCTGTTCATCTCTGACAAGACTTTCAATCAGCCTTCAACCAACATTCCAAATGAGCATTTTAAAATGAAGCATTTCAAAAACCTGTACTCATAATTCTGTATCACGAAAGATGGCGATCGCGCACACTATTCCATGATGCGTCTTGCTATTCCATAATGCGTCTTGCTAGGTCTAGCTGATCCATTCCCCACAAAATTCTCAATGGTGGCCATTATGAATTCCACGGGAACCCTGCAAACGGCTCATTCACTTTACTCTCAATCATGGTTTGAAACCTGCCTGAAGCGGTTGAAGCCTGTTTGAGAATGACTTGAGACTTGTTTGAGGCCATGTTGAGCCTTGAATCATGCCAAACCATGAGCCACCCAGATTTCATCTGAGATCTTCGACAGGGCCGTGGGTGAAGCGGATAGTTGCCCCAAGTTTGCAGCGATTCTACATACTTTTTCGATAGCCTCGCGATAACTCGCTATAAATGGAGTAACTCAAATTTCAGATCATGATCTAGATTCAGACGATCACATTCAGCCGATCACATTCAGATGATCAAACAGCTTCAAAAATCTCAGGTGAATTAACAGGTCAGTAAATTCTGCCTTTGCATCCGGCCTGTGTATGGGTTTGGATGGAGATGTGACATTATGGGCGATCGCCCCAACCGCTCACCCTAACTCAAATCTTTTCCGTTCCGCCTACCCACTCTTCATCGTCGAGACTTGGCTTATGACAGACGCACAACGTCCATCTACTCCGCCCCCATCCATGCCTCGGACTCCGCCACCCCCACCACCGCCCGGTGGTCGGCCTGCCCCGGCAGGGGATGCTGGGCAAACCCAGTATATGCCCTCCCAAACCATGCCCCGCACCGCCGCCACCCGCGCCAATGGGCCAGCCACAGCGATTAATGCTCCTCCCCCCTCCGCCAGCGCCCCAGCCATGCGGCCTCCAGCGGCGACTCCCCCCCCTGCGCCCCCGCCACCGATGGGGCATCGACCTGCCGCTCCCCCCCGCGTCGGGGTAGCCCGTAGCCAACCCAGCGCTGGCCAACCGACCTTGGCTCAATTGGTCAAAGAAGCCTTTGATAAAGGGTTCTCAGACATACATGTAGGCGTTAGCGAAATACCGCGCTTCCGGAACCGAGGCGAAATCGACACCACCAATTATCCGCCCACCGATCATGAAACCTTCATGAGTTGGCTCCAAGAAGTGCTGTCTGACAGTGAAATCAAGCGCTTTCAAGAAACCCTTGATTTTGATGGAGCGGCTCAATACGACTTCTCGCGGGTGCGGATCAATATTTTTGATACCTTGCGGGGGCCTGCCATGGTTATGCGTTTGATCCCGGTGAAAATTCTCACCCTCGATCAGTTAGGCGCACCGGCAATTTTGCGGGATCTATGCCACCAGCACAAAGGGTTGATTTTGGTGACCGGGCCAACGGGATCGGGGAAATCGACCACGATGGCGGCGATGATCGACTACATGAACCGGGAGATGCCAAAACACATCATCACCATCGAAGACCCGATTGAATTTGTCCATACCAGTCGCAAGTCTTTGATTAAGCAGCGGGAGGTGGGCATGCATACCATGCGATTTGATAACGCCCTCAAAGCCGCACTTCGGGAAGACCCCGATGTGATTTTGGTGGGAGAAATGCGAGATCAAGAAACGGTTAATACTGCCCTCAAAGCTGCCCAAACTGGTCACTTGGTCATGGGAACCCTGCACACCAACAGTGCGGTAAAAACCATCGAGCGGATTATCGGTCTCTATGAGCCAGACCAACAGGAACCGATGCGGTTGGCGATCGCCGAATCCCTGGTTGCGGTTGTGGCTCAAGGCCTATGCCGCACCACCGATGGCAAGCGCGCCGCCTTCCATGAGGTCATGATCAACACCGACGCCATCCGTGACTACATCCGCCGAGGCGATTTGGATGAAGCCGAAGCCCTCATTCCCCGATGCGAATTTGATGGCATGTGTACCATGAACCAGTCCCTCTACCGCCTCTACGAAGCGGGTCGCATTACCGAAGAAACGGCACTAGAAATGTCGCCTAAGACCAACGAAATGGCACAAATCCTCCGAGGTCGAGTGTAAACTCACCCCCAGCCTGCGTCTTCTGGCAACGGCAAGGATTTGAGAAAAGCGGGAGTCTCAAAAGGCTCCCGCTTTTTCTGAACACCATTCCTCATCGAGATCCCTCGTCGAGATCCCTCATCGAGATCACCCCTAGCTTGCCCCGTCCACTCATTCATCGTGCTGCCACTCATCCTGCCGCCCTCCTTGCCAATGAGTCACTCCCAGTCCCACCGTGTCAGCTTCGTGTCAGCTTCGTGTCAGCTTCGTGTCAGCTTCGTGTCAGCTTTAGGTTGTGTCAGCTTTAGGTTGTGTTGGCTTTAGGTTGTGTTGGCTTTGTATAGTCGGCGTTGAGGCGATTTCTTTTAATTTTGTCGTTGATGATGTCACGCCTACCGTTTCCGTAAGGGTTATGGCCTATAAATCTCCATCTTTGGATAGCTTTAAAGGGCTGGCTCTGTTTACGCCGGGGGGAGATCTGGTGTATTGCATTGACCCCCATAAGCAATCTCGCTGGCATCTCCAACTCTGTGTGCAGTTACAGAAATGGCTCGATTTATCAGAGCCGCCCCATTTCCTCGTCCCGTGCTACACAGCCACGGTCGATTTGTGGCGCGACCCACACACCCAGGAAATGCGCTACCAAGCCGAAGCCTATCCGCTGGTCTTGCGCTATCAGGGGTTGCTAAATGCATTGTTTGGGTTAGACCAGGTTATTTGGCAGGCGGCAGCTCGTCAGGAGGGGATCTGTGAGCCTTGGACGTTGGATAAGTATCGGCAGGAATTTCCGAGTTTATGGGAGAACCACGATCTGGTGGTTCAGTCCCACGAATTATCTATGCAAGCCTATGGAATGGATGAGGGAGCCGCCAACGCTATGACCCAAGCAAACAGCTTTAGCAATAGCCCATCGCCGCTCACCGCCAAAGAGTGGATAGCCTCGGCTCAAGCGCCAGAATCGTCGTCTGGCTATGTGTTGCGGCTTTATATTTCGGGCAGTAGCGGTGTGACCGAAGGAATTTTGCAAAACCTCCATGAAATGTTGGAGCGATCGCTCCAACGCCCCTACACCTTACGCATCGTCGATATTCATAAAAACCCCGAGCAGGCGGAGCAAGACCGAGTTACAGCCACCCCGACATTGGTTCGCGTTCATCCGCTGCCCGTCCGCCGCTTGGTGGGCGATTTGCAGAATGTCGGCCAACTCCTCCAAACCTTTGGCAGCCTCGATTATTAAAGTCTCCTCCTCTATCTGCGCCGCGTTTTAGTTGGATAGCGTTTTAGTTGGATAACGTCATGACTGGGTGCGGTCTGCGGCTAACGTGCCAAGTTGTGCGGGGATGATGACTGCATGGGGCTGGACACCAGCGCCGGAAATCTGGGCTGGGATTTTGTGCCGGGAACCAAGGGGTGTGGCAAGATCCGAGGAGGCGAATCCATGAACGATGGGGAGTTAGTATGTCGCTTCAAGCCTCGAAAATTTTTGATCTGTTGAAGCAGAAGCGTTCAGAATTTGCTCAATTTAGCCAAGAAACGGCTGCGCGGATGAGTGAATACCATGGGGCGCTGGCGGATTTTGTTGAGCAGCCAGAGGTAGAGCGCATGGCGTTGTTAAAGCGCCATGCGGAGATGTTGGGGGCGCGCCCGGTTGAGTCGTTGGCGGCGGCGAAGCAGGGCGTCGTTGCAGCGGGCTTGGTGTGGCAAAGCCGTGAGGAAAGCCATGTTTGGGTGCGCGATCGCCTTCAGGGGGTGACGACGTTTGCGGTGGATGGTTCGCAGATTTACCCTGGCAAAGATTTATCGATTCCGGTGGCGCTGGTGCAAATTGGCTGGTTTGAAAACCCCCACCAAGCCGATGGCAGCTACACGAAGGATGTGCGGGTGGATGTGATGACCCCGGAGGCGCTGCGGGATGAGAATGGAGATTTTGCCGATCGCAAGGTGAATATGCGGCGGTATGAAATGGAAATTGATCGGTTGGTGGAATACATTGAGGCTCACCCTCAAGCCGAAAACTGCCTGCTGTTTTTGGATGGCTCGATGGTGGCGACCTTTGCAACGCGGTTTGATGAGGCTACCCAGAAGTTTTATGTGAATGCGTTGAAACGGCTGTTGCGCGCTAGTGAGCGCTATCAAGTGCCTGTGGTGGGCTACATCGATACCTCCTATGCTGATGACCTGACGTTGATGTTGCGCCGGCTGTATGGCCTGTCTGAGGCCACCATGGTTCATGATGCCCAGTTGGTTAATCGGTTGCCCTTAGAGTGGGGCGATCGCACCTCGTTATTTCGCTGTGAGCGCGCCGAGATCCTCAGTGGCTACGAAGAACAGCAGCATCGTATTGGCTTTTTGTATCTCAAAACCACCCGCGAAAATTACCCCGTGCGTCTAGAGATTCCCCTCTGGGTCTACGAAGCAGGGCGATTGGAGCAGATCATAGACTGGGTGCGTGCCGAGGTGATTGTGGGTGGGGGCTATCCCTATGCCATCGAAACCGCCGACCAAACAGCGGTGTTGCAGGCGAGCGATCGCGCCCTCTTCTTCCAAATTGTGCAGGAGTGGGCCGCGCGGGAAAATCTCAAGCTGCGCCTGTCTCGCAAAATGGT
>Ga0105045_10004078_pt1 | contig 12654 bp, 13 predicted proteins | sample MAT02_FD_78089 | JGI IMG/M metagenome (GOLD analysis project Ga0105045, IMG submission 78089) | Freshwater microbial communities from Lake Fryxell liftoff mats and glacier meltwater in Antarctica - MAT-02 (megahit assembly) | ecosystem: Environmental > Aquatic > Freshwater > Ice > Liftoff... | reverse complement strand
CGCGGACGAGATCAAGAGCGTCGCCTCGGCCCTGCGCACCGCCGCTGACGAATTGCGCAGCGGATCGCCGCAGGAACGCACGTTCAGCCAACTGGCCGACGGTTTGGCCGATGCATCCGACGCCATGCGCGACAAGGATCTGGGCGAGATGATGGGCGACCTGAACGCCTTTGCCCGCCGCAACCCGATGGTCTTTCTTGGGGGGGCCGTGCTTCTGGGCTTTGCCGCGACGCGGTTCGCCAAGGCCAGCGCACCCGACGGCTACGGTGCGCACGACTCGACCACCGCCCAGCCCGGCGGCGCGACCTACGCGCCCGGCCACAAGGCCGACACCGCCCCGGGGACCGCAGGCATGACGCCGAAGCCAAGCGCTGCGCCGTTCGAATTTGGCGCAACCGACGCGTCCCGCACCCCGGGCAGCACGTCAACGATCAGAACGGGAGGCTGACCATGAACACGGAAAAATCCACCGGCAGCCTGCTGAGCGACGCAATGAGCCAAGTCAGCAGTCTGGTGCGCAGCGAAGTCGATCTGGCCCGCGCCGAGATCAGCGAAAACCTGAACAGTGCCGCTGTGGCACTGGGCATGATCGTGGGCGCCGTCGTGGTGTTCCTGACGGCCCTGAATGTGCTGTCGGCCGCACTGGTCGCCGCCATGGCCGAGGCGGGCATTCCCGGCGGCTGGGCCGCCCTGATCGTCGGCGTGATCTTTGCCATCATCGGCTATGTCATGCTGAAAAAGGGCACCAGCGATCTCAAGCTCAGCTCGCTTGCCCCCACCCGCACCGTCAAGAATGTAAAGCGCGATGCCAACGCCGTGAAGGAGGTTTACAATGACTGACAACCGTTCCCCCAAAGAAATCGAGCGCGAGATCGAGCGTGAGCGCGCCGGTTTGACCAACACGCTGGAAGACCTTCAGGATCGCTTTTCCATCGACGGCGTCGTGCGCCAGATCGGCGATCAGTTGCGCGAACATGGCGGCGACATCGGCGCCTCGGTTTCCCGCGCGGTCAAGGACAACCCCATGGCCCTGGCGCTGACTGGCGTCGGGCTGGCTTGGATGATCTTTGGCAACCGCGACGGCGACAAGGCGGATGATCGTAGGCATGTCGCCGTCCGGCGCATGTCCAACGGCACCCGCCTGCGCCAGAACCACGACGACCGGGCCCATGGCGACGCGCGCGTGGGTACTGCGGCCTATGACAGCAGGCCCGGCAGGGGTCGCGGCATGATCGCGCAAAATGATATGCCCAGCTGGATGCGTGAATACCCGGGATCCGCTGACCGCAGGGGTCAGCGGGCAACCGGCGGTCATGCGCAGGGCGGGGGTCATTCTGCCGCAACCGGGTCATCGTCGATGGCCGGATCGGTGTCGGACGCGGCATCCGCCATGGCGGGCACGGTGTCGGACAAGGCATCTGATGCCGCAGGCGCCGTTGCCTACGCTGCGGGGCAGGCCAAAGACAGCCTGCGCGACGCAGGTGCATCGGCCGCCGACCTGATGCGCGATGCCCGCGACACCGTGTCGGATATGGCCGATCACGCCGCCGACCGGGTCGCAGATTTGCGAAACCGTCTGGCAGAGGGCACCGAAGCCCTGGGCGATGAGGCGCGCGAACGCGTGTTTGCCGCACGAGAGCGCGCCATGCAGGCCCGCGACGCCGCAGGCGACTATGCCAAGCGCGGCCGCGACAAGGCGATGGACCTGTTCGAGGATCAACCGCTGATCGCGGGGGCGCTGGCCATCGCGGTCGGTGCCGCGATCGGGGCCGCCCTGCCCCGCACCCGCACCGAGGACCGCTATTTCGGCGAACAGAGCGACGAGCTGATCGACGAGGCCGAACGCATCTTTGCCGAAGAGCGCGCCAAGGTGACCAAGGTCGCCCGCGCCGCCGTGGATGAAGCCCGCGATGTCATGGCCGAGGCCAAAGAGGTCGTGCAAGACACGGCGGCTAAGGTCAAGGCCGACGCCGACCGCACCGCGCCGGCCGATACCGCGGCACAGGCAGTGGCCGACAAGGCCAGGCAGGCCGGACAGCGCGTCGTCGGTGCCGCTAGGGACGAGGCCGACAAGCAGTCGCTGGGCACTTCGCTGGGCAGCAAGTCCAACACCTGAGAACGGGCGCGCAGCCGAACGGACGATGCACCCGAACCTGCGGCCCGCCCTGCGAACCAGTGGCGGGCCGTCGTACAACCAATCGAACGGAACCCCCTTGTCATGGCACGCGGACGCAACGCCGATTCGCCAACCCGGATCCCAACGTCCGGATGGAAGGACATCCTGCTGCGCGTCAAGGACCAGATCGGCAAGGACCACGTGGGGCTGATCGCGGCAGGTGTCGCGTATTACGGCCTGCTAGCCCTGTTTCCGGCGATCACGGCGCTGATGGCGCTGGCAGGTCTGGCGCTGGACCCCGGTGAGGTGACGGACCAGATCGAATCCCTGGCCACCCTGATCCCTGAAAAGGCGGCGGATATCATTCAGTCACAGGCGGTCGCGGTTGCGGGGTCACAGAATACGGGGCTGGGGCTGGCGCTTGTCCTTGGCCTTGGTCTGGCGCTGTTTTCCGCGGCAAGGGGCATGGGCAGCCTGATCGAGGGCCTGAACGTCGTCTATGACGAAGAAGAAAAGCGCGGCTTTATCAAATTGATGCTGGTCAAGCTGGGCCTGACCCTGCTGCTTATCGTCGGGCTGATCGCGGGCCTGGGCGGGACGCTGGCGGTACCTGCGGTGCTGGCATTCGTCGAACTGCCCGGCTGGCTGGAAACGGTTCTGGGGCTGGCGCGCTGGCTAATTCTGGGTGTGCTGACCCTAGGCGGTTTGGCCGCGCTGTATCGTTGGGGGCCATCGCGCGAGGAGGCGAGGTGGAAGTGGCTGACACCGGGCACCGCCGTCGCCTGTGCGCTGTGGCTGATCGGATCGGTCGCCCTGTCCCTGTATGTGTCGAATTTCGGCAGCTATAACGAAACCTTCGGCAGCATGGCCGGGGTCATTGTGCTGCTGATATGGTTGTGGCTGTCGGCCTATGTCGTGCTGTTGGGCGGCGAACTGAACGCCGAGATCGAGGCCCAGACCACCCGCGACACCACCACCGGCCCCGACGCCCCCATGGGCGAGCGCGGTGCGACCAAGGCGGATCGCCTGGGCAAGTCCCGCGCGTGACGCCGGACGCGCAAGGCCCGGACGATTCGGCCGGTTAGACTCTGGCGGATCGGCAGGTCGACCGACTGCCCGTAAACCACTGATCCGTTCAAGGAGATGGCGCGGCAATGTTCATTTCATCCGAACCGCTCGACGCGATCCTGAGGGCACTGGCCCTTTCGTCAATCGCTGTCTGCTGGATCGTCATCGTCGTGCGGATCGTCGGCCCGCGGGCGTTTTCCAAAATGACCGCCTTTGATTTCGTGTCGACCGTCGCCATAGGATCCCTGCTGGCCGGCGCAAGCCAGTCCACATCCTGGTCCGGTTTTCTGCAAGCGACGGTCGCTATGGCCAGCCTGCTGGGCGTTCAGTACATCGTCGCCCTCGTCCGTCGATCATCCGGCCGGCTGGAGGCCATCATCCAGAACACGCCGGTCTTGCTGATGCGCGACGGCGCGATCCTGTCCGCCGCGATGCGGGCGACGCGGGTGGAAAAGGACGATCTGATCGCCAAGCTGCGCGAAGCGAACGTGCACGACCTGTCCCGGGTGCGGGCCGTGGTCTTGGAAACCACCGGCGACCTCTCGGTTCTTCACGGCGACCATCTGCAGGAGCAGCTTCTGGAAGGCGTGCGGCGTATCCCGTAACAAATCCCTTTGCGGCCGAAAACGAAGGCACCCGCCACCGACGATGCGTCAGCGACGTGACGGATCGGAAGGCGCTTCGGAGATCACCGGCATTCCCCGCGGAATTGAACCATGCAGGTGCCACCAGATGCCGGGCGGGATCGGCGCAGCGCGCGGAACCTATTTCCGCTCGTGCTCAAGGAAATCGTCGATATAGATCGCACAGACCAGGGTCATGCCCAGTGCCGCAAGGGGCGTCGCCAGCGCAAGGCCAAGGATGCCGAACAGAACACCCATCAACAGCTGGACCGATATGATCAGCGCCGGCGGCAGTGACACCTTTTCCTGCTGGATCAGCGGGGTCAGGATATAGCTTTCCAGACCCTGGACCACTGCATAGACGGCAATGACCATCAGGACCGTGCTATTGTCATCGGTAAAGGCAAGCAGAATGGCCGGCGCGGCCGCCAGCAGCGGCCCTATATTGGGTATGAACGCCAGAATCGCGGCAATAAGGCCAAGGATGAAGGCCAGCGGTATCCCGATCAGCCAAAGCCCCAGCCAGGTCAGCAGCCCCACGGCGGCCATCGACATGAATTGCGCCGACAGCCAGCTTTGCAGCTTTGCTCCTGCGCGGTCCAGAACGACGTCGGCACGGGGGCGCAGTGAAGGTGCCAACAGGGCGCGCAGCCCCTTGCGATATGTAAACGGATCAATGGCACCGTAAATCCCGATGAACAGCATGATCACGAAATTGCCCAAGGCACCGAAGGTGCCGGTGACAGCAGATGCAGCCTGCTGCCCGCTTATGCCCGCGATCAGTCCCGCTGGCTGTACTGCCTTCAGAATCCGTTCGCCCCAACTGTATTGCGCGATCCGCGCTGACAGGTTTTCGAATGCGGCGGGAATCTCGGCGGCCAGTTGATCGACCTGCCTGGACATCGCCGGAGCTAAAAAGGCGATCGCACCGGCAAGGACAAGGACAATGGCCACGATGAACAGCCCGATGCCCCAACCGCGGGGCACGCCGGTATGCCGGGAAATCCAGCCGCCGCCGCCGCTGAAAAAGACGCTGAACAGGATACCCGCAAAGATGACCAGCACCACGTCGGGCGCGATGACGAGAAGAGTCGCAAAAACGCCTGCCAGGACGAAAAGCGAAATGGTCCGGTAGATGTTGGATTTGTTGTCCACCGGCGACAACGCAATGCAAGCCGGGCGGTTCCCATCCCAGTCGTCCGGCAACGCGAATGTCCTTGCGGCCCGGTGCCCTTAAAAGCAGCGGTGGCTGGTCCGACGCGCCGCCACCCGCCGCCACCCGTGCGTCAGAACACCTGTCGCACGGGTGGCGGCGTCAGTGGCGACGCGGTCGCGCGGTCAGGCGGCGCGCGCAATTCGACGGGATCGTCGATCCGGCCATCCGGGGTCATCCGATCCACGGTATCGGGCAGAACCTGTGCCAGGCGCGACAGCAGGTTAAGCGGCGACAGACCCGTCTTGTGCGCCAGTTCGTTGATGACATCGTCGCCAAGGATCGTGTGCAACTGGCCTGTCGTCACGGCGACGTTCTGTCCGGTGCCGACCCACGACCGGGCGGTGGTGACGTCGCCGCGTTGCGCAAAGCGATCCACCAGTTCGGCCAGGCCCGTTTGCAGGTTTCCCAACAGGCCCGGTTCTGCCTGACCCGGCGCCGCAAAGCGGCCGTCGGGGGTGCCCACCGGTGCGCGGGCCGTGTCGTCCGTGCGACCGCGATCAATGAAGTCCTTGATCTTGTCACGATTCTGATACCCCGCAACAGCCGCGAGGCCAAGCAGCGCCAATAGCGATGGATTCCGGTTCGACATGTGTTTTCCTTTCACAATCATAAAGGTCAGGCATACGGCTCGGGGCACGCAGGTCGTCACCGCGCATTCCGGCGGCTGAACGCCCCCCAGACCACAAGAACGATCACCGCACCCAGGGTCGCGCCCACCAGTCCGGCACCTTCGCCCGGGCCGTACAGGTTCAGACCCTGTCCCAGCCACGACGCGACAAACGCACCCATGACGCCCAGCAAAGCTGTCAGGACAAAGCCCGAGGGCTGCCGGTCGCCGGAAACAAGTAATTTGGCGATGATCCCGGCCCCGAAACCGATCAGGATGGTCCATATCATGGCGGTCCGGCCCTTTCCCCTTGGCGGGCCCGCACCTCTGGCGCGGATTTGCAGGATGCGGTGTCTGACGGTATCAACTGCGGCGAATGCGGACGGGTTCCCTGGCCGCGTCAATCATGGACAGGGCCGATAGTTCAGGAAACGACTCGCGCGCCTGCCCGGCGACAGTCGATCCGCCTGTGCCGAAGCCGAACTGCGCGGGCAATCTGACGGGTCATTTCGGACGGCCTGATGACGGAACCTTTCCGACTACGGCTGCGTTTGATCGCAACGCGCCCGCCGGTGCGCCATGACATTCCGCCCGACAGGAACCAGTTGCACAATCGTGTACTGTGCAACCTTGGCCGGTCGGTCCTGCGAACCTGGAACTAGGGAGAAACGATGGCTTTGGATCTGTCCCGCGCGCGCACCGTTGAATCCCGCTCCAACCGCACCACCCTGCCCAGACTGGCCACCATCGCCGTCGCCGTGGCGGTCATCTATTTTGCAGCGGACGTGTTGTTGCCGCTGTCGATCGCGGTTCTGATCACCTTTGCCCTTTCGCCGCTGGCGACGCGGCTGCGCAAACTGGGTCTGCCCAATCTGCTGTCGGTGCTGGTCGTGGTGGGCACGACCTTTGTCATGATCGGCCTGTTCGTGTTGGTCGTCGGCATCCAGCTGGGTGATCTGGCCCGAAACCTGCCGATGTTTCAGGCCAACATCATCACAAAGGTCGAAAACCTGCGCGCGGCGGGCAGCGAGGATGGCATGTTCTCTCGGCTGTCCAACATGATCACCGAGATCAACGCGGAAATCAGCGAGGCAGTGCCCGAGCAGGACCAACAGCCCGCCATCATCGCCGATGCACCGCTGCCGGTTGAAGTGGTGGAAAACCAAAGCCCGCTGCAAACCCTGCAGAACCTTGTGATGCCGCTGATCAGCCCCATCGCGACCATCGGTCTTGTGATCGTCGTCGTCATCTTCATGCTTCTGGAACGCGAGGATCTGCGTGACCGGTTCATCAAGCTGCTTGGGTCCAACGACCTGCACCGGACCACGCAGGTTCTGCAGGACGCCGGTCAGAAGGTGGGGCAGTACCTGCTGGTGCAACTGCTGGTCAACATCATCTATGCGGTTCCCATCGGCATCGGGCTGTGGCTGATCGGGGTGCCGAACGCCATTCTGTGGGGGCTGCTGACGCTTGTGCTGCGGTTCGTGCCCTATATCGGTTCGCTTCTGGCGGCCGCTTTTCCGCTGTTTCTGGCCTTTGCCGTGTCGCCCGACTGGACGACGGTGATCTGGACCATCGCGCTGTTCGGCATTGTCGAACTGATCACCAGCAACGCGATCGAGCCCTACCTTTACGGGTCGCGCACCGGAGTCAGTCCGCTGGCGATCATCGTGTCGGCGATATTCTGGACCTGGGTCTGGGGGCCCATGGGGCTGGTTCTGTCCACGCCGCTGACCGTCTGCCTGGTCGTTCTTGGCCGCCACATTCCGCAGTTCGAGGTGTTCAACATCATGTTCGGCGACGATCCGGTTCTGGTGCCGCATGCGCGGCTGTATCAGCGCCTGCTGGTGGGTGACGGGCTCGAGGCGACGTTTCGCGCCGAAGAGGCGCTGGAAACCCAGTACCTGCGCGAATATTACCGCGATGTCGGCATCCCGGCGCTGCTGATCGCGCAGAACGACCATGACAGGGGCGTGCTGACCCGGGATCAGCAAAACAGCCTGGCCGAAGCGGCACTGGCGATGGTCACCGATCTGGCCCATGTGGTGGACGAGGAACTGGCCGAATTGCGCACCCCCGAAACAGATGCGGCGACCACCGAACCGCAATCGCCCGCCGAAGTGGCGGACCTTCCCGGTACGGGTTACGGCGTGATCTGCGTCGGCGGCCGCAATACGCTGGACGACGCGGCGGCCGCGATGCTGGGGCAGGTTCTGGCGGCCGAGGGCGCCGCCGTCACCTGCAGGCCACATATGGACCTGGCCCCGTCGCGGTTCCAGTCGCTGGGCATGGCCGACAATGACTGCCTTGTGCTGATGTTTCTGGACCCCGAGCCCAGCCGCGCCTCGCTGTTGCACATTCGCCGGATCAAGACCGTTGCGCCGCATCTGCGCGTGGGTGTGATGATCTGCGAAATGCCGCCACAGGGCCAGGAAACCGTCGATCTGATGACGATCCGGCCGGCCAGTGTCGCCCCGGCGACGCTGCAGATCGCGCGGGATATCGGCGCGGATTTCGCTGTGTCGTCGTTCGGGCAGATGACCGATGCGGCCTTCAGTCAGGAGGCGCCGCGGGCGGTGCCACCGGCCCGAAATCGGCGCAGGCAGACGCATCCACAGGAACGGGTCGGCGTTTCTGCCTGACGCGGCAGGTGACGTTGCCGTCGTCTTTTGTAATAGGGCCGATTATCCGGGCAAGCCGTCGGGCCGCTCGTCGTTGCCGAACACGCAACTATCATCGCACCTGAGGTCGTCACTGTAACGCAGATCAGTGCGCCACGCTGCAACAGGTTCCATGTGAGGTTGAACGGATCTGGCGGGGGACAACTGACATGAACGCGACGCAGCGACCGGGTTTGCCGTGTTATCTGATCGTCATGTCCCAGGTGCTGGTCGCGCAGGACATCGCCATGACCATCAGGGATCACGATCCGGGGGCAACGGTGATTGTGGCAACCGGTGTGGGTCACGCCCTGGTACAGTTGCAGCCGGTGTCGCGCCTGGACCTGGCCTTTCTGACGGAACACCCGACCGCATTCGCAGGCTCGCCTCTGGCCCGGGCAATTGCACTGCGCGGCGGGCGCACCGTTCTGCTGGGGTCGGACGCTGAAAATACCGGGCCGAACGGGGATTGGGATGTTCTGGCGCAACCCTTTGATACACAGGCTTTGATGGCGCGGTTGATACGCGTAGAGCGCGCATAGCCGGTGCCGCATCGTCAGGTGCGGTCAACGACGCGGGCTGCACAGGATCGAACCACGGGTTGTGGCACGGAAACCGCCCCCCGCGACCGGCATGTCGCATCGGGGCGCAAGGTCGTTGCCGTGCATCCGGTTCGGTGCAACTGTGGGCGGACACGTCACATACATGAATCACCGCATGGCGCAAGAACCGAAAAAATCAAGCCTCCACAAACAGATAGATGAAAACCTAAAACGCATCTATGACGATGCGTTGAACCAGGACGTGCCCGACCGGTTCAAGCAACTTCTCAACCTGTTGCAGGCCAGGGACAAGGACAAGTGACCTGCGCGCCCCGCTGCCGTGCGACCCTGCCGCACGACAGGCAAGAATGGCACCAAATGTCACTTCGATGCGCGGCCCCGTCGCCTGAATGATCGGCACAACGGCGTGGCCCGATTGCCCGCAAAACAAGGAACCGAACCACGTCTTGCGCGTTTGGGTCTCGGTGGCGAACGGATGCCACTTCGTCGGATTCATCGACAAAAGGGAACCGGAATGAACTGGGATCAGATCGAAGGTAACTGGAAACAGTTTCGCGGCAAGGTTCAGGAAAAATGGGGCGACATCACCGATGACGACCTGGACCGGGTCAAGGGCAAACGCGATCAGTTGATCGGACTGGTGCAGGAAAAATACGGCCATGCCAAGGCCGACGCCGAACGCGAGGTTGACAACTGGTACAACGGACTCTGAACCAGGACGACGACGTGGCAGTCGCAAAAGGGGGGCCCGTCATGCGACGGGCCCCCCTTTTGCGACTGAATTCAGACCCACCGTTTTCAGGCCGTTGCGCCACATCATCGCGCGCCGCAACGACCTGTAGTCGGGTCATTTGTGATATGCGAAACCGCCAAAGACACGGCCTTCGTCACGGTGACGTCCGCCTTTCACGGCGGCAATATAGGCAGCGACGCCCGCCACCAGCGATATTGCCGTCAGAAAGAACGCCGTCAGGATGGCGCTGATCCGCGCCGTTTCGGCCGCATTCCGCGCCATTTCCTCGGCCGCAGCGGCGGCTTCCATGATCTCTCCGCGCGCAGACTGTGCCGCAGCAACGGCATCCTCCACACGCGCAGTGGCTTGCGCCTGGGTCAGGCCGGAACGGGCCGCCGTCAGATCGACAAGATAGGCGCGGTCAGCGTCGGAGATCTCGCCACTCGTGGCCAGACTACCCAGGATCATGGCGGCATCCGCCACGGCCGACTCGGTAGTTTCCATGCCGGGTTGCACGGCCGTCGGCCGCAACATGCTGCCGGTGATAAAGGCCATCGGATCGCCGGTCACGTTATCGGGCAACAACGCGGATGCGGTGGACGCCGCCCCCGACGCCACATCAGCGGCAAGTTCAACCGCGGCGTTCCCGACACCGGCCGCCGCGTTTCCAACTGCCGACAACGCTGATCCGATCACCGATCCCAGCAACATGGCGCTGAAAGTGATGCCCAGACCCCAGACGATCAAACCGTTCATGCCGTCGCGGACAGTGACCTCGTCCCGGCCCGCGCTGTCGACGCGCCGACGCATGCGGCCCGCAATATAACCGCCCGCCGCATAGGCACCGATCATGCTCAGCAATATCCAGACCGTCGGAATGATGACGGCCAAAAGACCCGAACCTTCGCCCTGCTCTGCGGAAATCGCAGTCAGGCCCAATGCGGCCCCGAACCCGGTGGCCAGAATGCCGATCGCGACGGCAACGACTGCACCGCCAAAGATTGATGGCCAATCGACATAGGACCGGTCCGTGCCGGCCATGACTGCCGATTCATTCGTTGGTGGCATGGTTGTCACCCCTTTGCTGTTTTCCATTGTGGTCCTACCGCAATCCAAGCAGGGAAAGGACGAAAAGCACGACGACGACCAACCCTACAAGATATATTATACTGCTCATCTGACGTTCCTATTGTTATCGCGACCGAATCGATTGGCCGGCGCATGGGTATGTGTTTCAGGTTGCGACATCGGGCCTTTGTTCAGACGAGTTGCAGGCCCGACGCCGCGTCGTTTCCTCAGGCAGCCTTTTTCGTGTTGACTTCCGTCACGGCAAGGCCGGTCAACTTGGAATTCGCCGCTTTCTCCATGTCCAGAATCTGCCCCAGCAGATCATGCGCTTCGTCATTTCCCAGCACACGCGCCCATTCGCGCAACGTGCCATAACGGGCGATCTCGTAATGTTCGACCGCCTGTGCCGCGCCGATCAGGGTGGCGTCCAGGGCGACGCCGGTCGCCTCTTTGATCAAACCTTCGGTTTCCTTGATCAGCCCCTCGATTGCATCGCATTTCATGCCTTCGGGCTTCTGGTTGATGGTGGCAAACACCTTGTCGAGGATCTTGATCTGCTCTTTCGTCTCGGTGACGTGATCCTGAACCAGCGCCTTGAAATCCGCATTCTGCGCCGCTGCGGCGACTTTCGGCAGCGCCTTGGTCAATGCCTTTTCGGCATAATAGATATCCTGAAGAGTATGGTGGAACGCTTCGGCAAGGGTTTTCATGTCAGTATCCTTTCAAGGGATGGGTCAAGACAGGTTCTGTCGGTTGATGGGGAAGAAACGCGGATGTGGCGATATGCGTCGGATCCCTTACGGCAACGCGACGCATGGAACCTGCGGGTGGCGCGGCAATAGCGGTTTCGGTCGTCCAGCACAAAACCCCCGTTCGTGCGGGTCCATCCACAGGGAGGAGCCCGCCGTCTTCAGTGTGATGATATCGGCCGAATGTTTTGGCCATGCTGACGGCCTTTCTTGATATGCCGGACCGGCAATGCAGACCGAGCCAATTGCACCACCGATTGCGCCGTTGTGCCGCATGGAGCATAACTCAAAGCCCGCGTATTGGTTCCCGGTTCCTGCCGGATATTCTTTGGCGGTTCATCGGTCGACAACGGGCGATCTACTGGTCTTGAAGACCGCGCTATCAGGACCGCTCAGCGGCGCTACATTTGCCGCGCGCAAGACGGGGGCGTGGCAGGCAATGCCGCCCGCCCTGCCCCCCCTGTGACGCAAAGACGAGACGCCCGCCCGGCAATGCCACGACACGCTCGCCCGCTTTGGGCAGGCTGTTGCACTGCGCGGCGCAACGCCACAGAAGCGGCGGAATGCCGCGACGGCCAGGTCGTGACGTCAGGCGTCCGGGCAGCAATCGGGCGCCGGTTCAGGCCCTGCCATCGTACTTGGCATCCAGCAGAATTCTGCGGTCGAACCCGTGTATCGCGGGGCCCTGACCTGCGATCAGCACCTGTTCGCGGAACGCGGCAATGGTGGCACGCGCGTCCGACGGAACAATGGCTTCCAACTTGGCAAGGGTATGCGCAAGCCGTTCGACGACATCCGCATCGGTGATCCCGTAACGTGCAACCGCCGCGAAGGTACGGCAGATCAGGTCCGCCAAAACGACGGTTTCGGCCACAATACGCAACCGGCCGCCTGGGTCCAGACGCATCGGCGCGGGGATTTCCCGGTGGGCCAACCGGCCAAAGACCTCTCCCAGCCGGTCCAGGCAGTACATGGCGGTTGTCGGATCGTTGATGCCCGGCGACAGGGATCGTTGCGCCAGCTCGACGATGCGGCGAATGGCGAATTCCAGATCCTGATCGGGTGTCCGGTCCCGGCCGATGACGACTGCGCCACGCAGCTCCTCGTCGATCTCGTCGGTGATCCGGTCGCCTGGATGGGCGGTGATGACGCAGGCGCCCTTTGTGACGAACTGACCGGGCGACGCGTCGATGCGCAGCACCAGATCATGCGTGGTCGCCAGCTCCATCAGGACATCGGCGCCAACATTCT
>Ga0105045_10004077_pt1 | contig 12656 bp, 12 predicted proteins | sample MAT02_FD_78089 | JGI IMG/M metagenome (GOLD analysis project Ga0105045, IMG submission 78089) | Freshwater microbial communities from Lake Fryxell liftoff mats and glacier meltwater in Antarctica - MAT-02 (megahit assembly) | ecosystem: Environmental > Aquatic > Freshwater > Ice > Liftoff... | reverse complement strand
TCCAATAATACAGAGTTTGACTGCACACCTGTCACAGCGCTGAATAGCAGTGTGGCCAGAGCAACATAGAAAAATTTCCACATGATAATCCCCAAAGTTTTAGAATGATGTTCACCGCATATTTTTTCCTTAGTCAACAGTCCTTTGTCTTAAAAGACATCGTCAACAAAGAGTTTCCAAGGTTTTGGATTAGTAATTATGGTTGCTCGTCGGGCACCTCCTTGCTCATCAGAGGCTGTTCAACTTGCTGCCGTTGTCGAAGACTCCGCTGGTCAAATAAAACGATAGCCACAGAGCTCGCAAGCCTTGGCTAGTACCAGATGTCCGCAATTCCAGTCAGTGCTCGATTCAAGGCTCTGAACAACGCTCTTACTTTCCTCCTCGCAACTGGCATACTCAGTGAGTAGAAACGGCAACATTGCGATCAAGAACAAATTGTAGATCTTCCTCATGATGCATATCTCCGTCGATATACGGTATAGCCAGCAACGACAGCGAGTGTTGACAATACAAATCCAGATATCCACCACTTTCGATACTTGTTGTTATTCTGCAGATCGCCGATATACGTTTGCATTCGCTGTTCAAGAAAGCCAGGAGGAAATGGTATCTCGTATGAAAAGTTATCAATATTTCCCCCCACAGTTCCTTCGGGGCACTCGATCATCCAGGGCGTCATCTCCTGGGTTGTTAAGCGTTTAACAGATGTAACATCGAATTCAAAGTGAACGTTACCCGGTTCCTTTTCGTAGTCATCTGTATATCGAATGTGAGTCCTTCCTTTTTTGGGATATACGATTCCATCGAACTCCGCGAGTTCGTCGGTTTCATGGTATCGCACCTCGCCACGTGGTGCCTCGTATCGATACGATACGAAACCGATGTTTGGCGGCTTTAGATAAACAGTGCGTGTAGTACATCGGTTCGAGTTACCTACGAATTCAATGCAATCATAGCCCGAGAAGTTGATATCTTTTTCACTTAACGTTATTCCCCACTCACGCAGACTCACTCGATATTTCTCAAGGGTTAGTACTGGCCCATATGGAGCTGAAAAGCAGTCTGCCCCTCCTGCAAAGGACGTCAATCGAGATCCAAAACAGTCTTGTTCGAGATATATTCTATGTGAACCCAAAGGACGATCCATCGAGTTAGCCCCAGCATAACGTTCGTAAGCCCCGGGTTTGAGACGCGTCTCTTGATCAGCAACGGTCAAATCACCGCGCAAGAATACCCGAGCAAACTGATTATCGATGACGCCGAAAGCTCGAAGCTTAAAGAAGGGCTCCTTGGGATTTCCAGGGGCATAGCAGATCCAACGTGTTTTCGAGGGATACTTAGAATTCGTCGGATCCCACCGGTAGGACCATTCCTCAAGAAACTCGTGTGGCTCTCGATAGAGAAATTCCTTTTCCATGTAAGCGAAGTAAAATTGTCCCAAAGGTCCGAACTTATGAACTTTAACATCATCGTAACGTTCGACCCAACGTTTCGTCTTCATCTCAAACCGCAATCCATGCAGTTTCGCAAGGTGTTGATACGCAGCCATTCCGTAGTTGTAATCCCGACTCACAACATCCGACTCACTCGAATGGCTAAAACTTGCGTACAAAGGCACTATGATGAAGACGAAAAAAAAAGTTATCTTGCACATTTACAATGTATCCAAAATAGAAATTGATATGGACTTGCATGTCGCCATAAAAGCTAAAAGCAAATGTCGCCTGCCCCATTGCAAGCTACACTGATACCTCCGCCATTTCTAACACATAAGCCGTTCTGTTTACATGACCAAGTGGAAGCATTGCATGCAGGTGCGGACCCCCGCGTACAACTTGAAAACCAAGCCGCGACACAAAACCATTGACCCACTGTGTAAAATCCGGCATCGCAGGTTAGTCCGCCACAACCGCCGCTTACACAAAAAATCGGCGGAGTAGTAGCCGGACAAGGTAACGGAGTAGTTGGTCGTAAGTCACATCGTGCGCTAAGAGTTGTGCCGCCGCCTACCAGACTCATTTCTGGCGCATTACGGTCCAATAATACAGACCTCTGTTCCGCTAGATGCCTACTAACGTTTCCACCAGATCCCATAACACGCTTGATGGTAGCGTTTGGTTTTCACACACGCAAACAAAAAAAACTAAATTTTCACTTACTTGGATAGACATACTCGCTTCTTGCTCTGGCCTTCTAAATTTGCCGAGTGAAGACGATGCCGACCTACTATCACGTTGTATTGCAACTTCTGGTGGACCGCGAAATATGCCGATTCATGAATTAGGTCGTAGGTGCTGGCGGCTTGCAGTGATTTAAGTTTTCTTAAAGATTGATTGTTTAGACCTGTTATAATATTGCATCTGATACAGAGTTCCTGGAGATGAATGTTATGCCGTCACCTTTTCCTGGTATGGACCCGTGGCTAGAGAATCCGAAGGTCTGGCCCGATTTTCATGATCGACTTGCCGAGCAAATAAGTTCGACACTCAATCGCAATTTGCCATCGCACTACTACGCACAATTAGGCGTCCGTGAGGAGCTTGGAATTGTAGGCCGAACAACGATACGGCAGATTGTGCCTGATGTTAGTATTCAAAGTACTCAGTGGACTCCCAAGCGTGACCGGCAATCCGACGGGGGCGTTGCAGTAGCAGATGCTCCGCGTGATACGGTGACGTCGTCTTGGGAGATCGATATTGTCTATGACAAGCAATCGATCTCGTTCGTCGAGATACGCGATTCTCGATCTGGGCACGAAGTTGTCACGTTGATTGAAATCCTCAGTCCGAGCAATAAAGGCAGTGGTCCTGATCACGAAAAATATGTCAAAAAGCGTAACGAGTTTCTCGAAAGTAAGACTTCGTTTATAGAGATCGATTTGCTGCGAGCGGGCCGCCGCGATTTCTTTGGCCCCGACGTGCATCAGCGTCTATACCAGTTTGATCCACCGATGGATTATTTGGCCTTCGTTCAGCGATCGTGGCGACGTGCCGAAGGTGTTCGATATCAGCTTTTCGGCTCGCGTATTCAGGATCTTCTACCCGTGATCGCTATCCCGCTGCGTGAATCGGAACCGGAATCGACACTGGACCTTCAATATGCATTTCAGGAAACCTACGACCGCGGCCCTTATCGTCGCGGAGCAGTCGACTACAACGAACCCGCCGACCCACCACTCCCAGAAGGAGTTATAGAGTGGGCTCAAAAGTGTCTAAAAAACGAGACTGCTCGATGATCGCCACCACGGTAACCCTCCCAACGAAGTTGCTCGTTGTACCACATAAGTCATTTTTTGCTAGCAATTCGCTGGTTGAAATTTTGTTGGAGAGCTGGACTTTCGAAATTGGTTTTCGAAAGATTCGTGCATGAAGGGTCGCGTTGGGGTTGCGAATTACGGATGGCTTCTTGGGCTGAACCCTACGTAAGTACCCCCGCAGCGATTAAAACGCGAATTGTGAGATCATTTTTGAACCGTCAGGCGAGCGGCAGAATGGTTTGTACCGGGAGGGAGAGGCTCCTGCCGATCCAAAGCCAAGCTCGGCAGGAGCCTCACTCTCCCATCCGTGCCTTGGGCAGGTAGATTTCAGTTGGGAGAATTACAGCTTTCTGCTGAGGTGGCGTTTAGCGAGAAGTTTCTAAAAAACCGTCGTTAAAAGCAGGCTTTGGGTAGTCGTTCAGCCTAGAACTATTGTTCTATTTCCAAGTCCAATCAAGGCTCTCGGGCTGTTCGACGGAGGATCGAACGCTGGCAAGTTCTTCATTGACTTCTGTTTTGGAAGCGACCGACCAGGAGTCTACTGAGACGCCACCGCTAGTTGTCACGACCCAGCCAGCACTCGTTTTGAGGAAGCTGCACTGCGGGTCGATCTGACTTGGTGTATTGAGGCTGGTTAGCTCAACGGTAGGGGTTTTTCCGCTGAGTACCGAAAGATCGAGACCAGAGATCTTTTCCAAGTCTCGACCACGGATAATGGCAGCCACTACGCATGCGTCCATCACATTTCGGAGCTCACCAAAGACAGAATCCTTAGTCGAGAGTTCGTCTAGCTTTTCAGTGAATAGATCGGCCCACTTTTGAGCCATCGCATCTTTCTTTCCGGTTTGCTTTCGGCTTCCATCGTCGGCGATAACTTCTGCTTCGGTGAGTGTTTTGATTCCCTTGCCAGATAGTTTGTATGCCAAACCATTTTGACTGTGTTCAATAGCGTCGTAGTCACATGCCATCCACCAACGGGACTGCGGAACTGCAACGGACTTATTTCGAATCATTTCAATATAACTGGGGAGACCTTTAACAGGAGCTTCGGCAAGATTCATTCCGTAGCGTTTCATTTGGTAGTCGGCGGCAAAAATGATCCGAGCCATGTGGCTGTTCTTAGGTAGTCCGGTTAACGAGACAACTTGAGGCCCGAATGCTTCCCGCATGGCAGGCTCGATCATGGATGGATTAAACTGTGGGCCTGTTTTGACGTTCCTCAACAAAGCGTTCAATCGCTGCGATCCCTCAGGCGTCGGATCGATCGAGCAAGTAATCCCTTCTGTGCGTGCGGTTTCAACAGATTGAAAGGCGGTAATCAAATCATCGAGATAGACGATCGGTCTTCCACTTTTCTTTCCAACAACCGAACCATTTTTAGCGATAGTCCAGTCTTCCGATGGACCAGCAATGACGATGTCTTGCTTGTCTGGGTAGACGAATACCATTTCAATCCGGGTCAGTCCGCCTAAAAGCAGAATCTCTTCGGGAAGTGGATTACCCGTTTCCGCAGCCAGCACCATTGCTGCTTGGACAGCTTTCAAGGAGATCATTCGTAGTTTTGATTCATCAGCAAACGCGGCTTTTCCACCGGCCAAGCTCTCTCGCATTAGCTCCAGAGTCGCCTCTTGGTCTTCGACAAGTGCATCGCGAACAGCTCCCTGTGCGTCTACACTAACGCCACCGATTGGACGCTGGAAACCGTTGTTGAAAAATTGCGCATTGAGATCCGGGGCTAACAAGGCGATCACCAAGAACGCACCTGCAAGTTGCCATCCGAAGGGATTTCCAAAAACGATACGCGTACAGTGCTGAGGGGCGAACATAAGGAACTCCTGATAAGCTCGTGATCGATTACATCTAACGGAGAGGTCGGGTAAGTGCCAAAAACGGCATGATAGAGTACACCCGTAGTTGAAAGTCACTTATCTCCAAGCGGATCTCTTGCCCGCCTAGAACCAGAATAGCTTGATACTCAAAAACAAGCAAGAAAATTAAAGTCCGGCTAAGTAAATCTTGCGCATTCCGGAGAAACCGAGTAAACATTTCCTACTTCCAAGTCCAATTAGGGATTTCGGGCTGTTGGACGGTGGATCTTAGGTTAGCAAATTCTTCATTGAATTCTGTTTTGGCAGCGACCGACCAGGAGTCTACCGAGACGCCACCGCTAGTCGTCACGACCCAGCCCGCGCTCGTTTTGACAAAGCTACCTTTGAGTAGGCTACACTGCGGATTCAATAATGGATGAGAAGCCGATCGTGCGAATGCCTGAAAATGTTAGAATAATTTGAGAATTACCTATTTGCAATAAAACACAGGCCTAGATGTTTGTTTCAAAGCAGATAATCATCCCTACGCAATCGGCCCGCAAAACGCTTTAAAAATCAGAATAGCTTGGCGATGACTGTGACAGAAATTCACCATGGACCAGCCTACTTGGTCCTACAAAACGGCGGACGTTGGTCGGACGTTTTTCGTCTAGTTCCAACACAGCCCTTGGTAATCGGTCGATCTTCTAAAAATGCAATTGTGATCGCTGACGACCGTTCCAGCCGACAACATGCCGAGATTTTCCATGAAAATGGAGCCTGGAAGGTTCGCGATTTGGGGTCTCGGAATGGAACCTCGGTTGACGGAAAAACCATACAGTCAGTGCATTCATTGCAATCCGGTCAGGTGGTTCAGGTAGCTGGCGTTAGTATGTCCTTCGTCGATTCACTCGACTCCGTGTTTCGTAGCGACCCAGCCGCGTTAGGCCCTCTATCAGATGCTCGACCACTTTCAGAAGCCAATGAGGTTTCGCCGGCGACTGGCCAAAGTATTTCACAAACGCAAGAGATAGATTCGCCCCCCACGATTCTCGAATCAAAGCAGACTCAATCGTGGATGTTCAACATGGCCTACACGCTCTCGCAGCAGTCCACCTGGGAACAAGCTTGCGAGGTTGTTTTAGAGAGCTTGCTTCGAGAGCTGAAGATTCACGCGGGTGGAATTGTTCTTGTTCAATCGGATGGAGCATCGGATCTACCTGACACCAAAGTTGCTATGCGACTTGCAATCGTTTGCGCACGAGAACGCCCAGGAAAAGCCTATCGACGTGTTAGCGAATTTTTAGCCCAGCACGTTCTTAAAAGTCGTCAAGCGGTTCTAGCTCGTAACATCCAAAACGACCCGATTTTTGGAAACCAATCGGAAACAACTCAATCGAGTCAAGCCATGTCAACTCAGACGGTTCTTTGTGCCCCAATCGCCCTGGGTGAGAAAGAGGGAAAGCCATCATGGGGTCTATTGCATCTATATGCCCGAGATGACGAACCAAACCCACAAGCGGAGGCCCTTGAAATCGCTTCTCTTGCGACTCAATTGTTAACCGTGGCCTTTCAACAGCTATCCAGACAGAAACAGATCGAGCAAAAATTAAACGCAACACAAAAACAGGTTGTCGCCCTTCGATCGCAACTTAACGATCAGGATCAAGCGATGATAGGAACATCTCCAGCGATCATCACTTTAAAAAGTCAACTTGCTCGGGTGGCGCCAACGCAAGCGACTGTTCTCTTGAGAGGTGAAAGCGGTGTAGGGAAGGAACTAGCTGCCCGCGAGATTCATCGTCAAAGCACTCGCGCTGACGGTCCGTTTGTGGCTATAAATTGTGGTGCTCTGGCACCGCAATTACTCGAAAGCGAACTTTTCGGTCACGAGAAAGGGGCTTTCACGGGAGCCACCGACCGTCGACCCGGTAAGTTTGAGTTGGCCGATGGCGGGACAATTTTTCTTGATGAAGTTGGTGAGATGTCGGCAGAGATTCAAGTTAAGTTCCTACGTGCTCTAGAGAAGCGAAGTTTCGAACGAGTCGGTGGGAGCAAGCCAATCACAGTTGACGTGCGCGTGATTGCGGCAACAAATCGCGATCTTGAAGAGGCGATTCGCGAGAGGTCCTTTCGTGCCGATCTTTATTTCCGACTGCGGGTTGTTGAAATCGTGCTTCCAAGTTTGAAACAGCGTCGCGAAGATATCTTGCCCTTAGCAGAGTATTTTTTGGGAACCTTTCGAAATCGATCTGCCACCGGCCCGACCGGTTTTTCGGAAGACGCAATGTGTGTCATGCAATCCTATGCTTGGCCTGGAAACATTCGCGAACTCCGAAATGCAGTGGAGCGAGCGCACGTGCTCTCAATCCATTCCCTTGCTGAGCCTGAGGATCTTGCTCTTTCGTACATCCATCTTTCAGAGCAAGAAAAACTATCCGTCGGAATTCAGTCGCCGCAATTAGAATCAGTTGGTCAACAACCCTATCAAGAAAAAGGGCTCGACCAACTAGAGCGAGAGCACATCCTGGCGACGCTTCAGTTCACCGAAGGTCAGAAGAGTCGCGCTGCGAGCATCTTGGGTATCGAGCGATCCACGCTCGATCGAAAACTCAAGAGATACGAGGACTAGAATTTCCAGAAAGATTGACACATTTCGCTGATCGCCACGGCTGTTACCCTCCCGACAAAGTTAGGAGGGTTACAGCGGTCTGTTTAGGTGGCGTTGAGCGGGAAGTCTCGAAAAATTGGATAATTCAACGCCACTTTCCATTAATTCTGATTAAGGTCGTGTGCAAGTCCGTTGTCTTCCCTCTCCAGTATCCCAAGGATTCGTCAATGCACCGGTTTTTGCTATTTATTAGTGTCTTCGTTTCTCTCTTCAATGCTGGATGCGTCAACGAACTCTACGCCGATGAAATTCGCTGGACCAATTCGCCACAGATAGCGGTTGATAATGCCTATGGATCAGGGCGTATGATTTTGATTTCGGTGCATGCGAGATCCTGTCAGTTTTGTAAAAAAATGGAGCAAGTGGTATGGCGAGATCAGGATGTAGAGCAGATTATCAATCGCGACTTTGTGCCACTCAAAATTAATGAGCAAGAGCATTCGGAGCTGATTCAGAAACTGGAAGTCACTTCCTACCCAACGACCTTCATTTTTTCGACGGATCGAGTTCTCCTTGCGAGACTCGACGGATTCATTTCCTCGACGGATCTAAAGTCAATAATTGAAAGACTCAAAAGTAAGACAGATACAGCCCTTACACGGGCGATAGATTAGTTCATAACGTCAGCGAATCGTGGCCTAAGCTAATGCGTTCCCAAACGGACCTTCGAATTCAGTCGTCGGCTATTCGTGGTTTCCAGTCAGTGCCATTCCAAGTCTCTGTAAGAATAGGTTTATCTTTCTGAATGCCTATACGAATAGCATGCTCTAGGGCCGTGTTGAGTACTTGGCGGCCAGGTGCAGAATAAGCCTCCAGAACCTTTGGGTTACGCGCTTTGCTTCCGCCACTGATGGTCACTACCGAAGGCTGACACCAAGTTAAGAGCATTTCGGGATTGGTTGAAAGACTTCCATGATGCGGTGCCATCAAGACGTCGATCATCGTCCGTGGTCGTTCCAATAACTTCTTCGTTCCAGGACCTTCTAGGTCGCCCGGTAGCAAGACTTGTTTTCCGTAACAGTTTAGCAGCAAACACATACTCGTCGCATTATCACTTCCATAGACATTTTGACTATCCGGATGGAGAATCTCAACGTTAAGAGCTTCGGAGGTGTTTTGAATGCGATTGATACTGGTTTCGCTATCCAAGGAGATTATCGGGATCCGCCAGTCACTGAGCTTTGTCAGTAACTCTTCTATTCCTTTGCTATCGCTGCTGATCGCTTGCGTTGTCGTGTAGAACGCGCCGATTTGGAATCTGCTAGCTAGCCTAGCAATAGCGCAGAAATGGTCGGAATCGGCATGTGAAAGAAATACTTTGTCGATCCTTGTTCGATGCCGATCCCAAAGGACATTGGAGATTTGCAGGTGACTCTTGGATGGGTCTCCCATCCTTCCAGCGTCGTACATCCAGACTTGCCCATTTGGCAGTTCCAACATCACACAGGTACCGTGTCCTACATCGATAAAGGTTATCCATACTGGTAGGTCTGGACGTGCTTGGTCCGACCAGATTCTGGCTACTGCGGATTGGTTTGCTACGTAAGGTGATACATTCCAGCGATCTAACAAAGGGGTTGATGCCAAGAGCAACCAAACACATGTAAGCGAAGCGATACAACGACGTGGCGTCTTCTCGAACCCAAAAAAGGTTATGGCTGCCAACAGAACTATATAGAAGACCGAGACCATGATCCAAGAAGGCGATGGAAGCCAGAAATGACTCAACGGGATCTGTTCGCATATTTTTACAACTCGATCGACTACAAAAAGTCCTAGGGCACAGATGATACCCAAAGGATATCCAAAGATCGCCCCCATCCACGGACCGATCACTGGTACGAGTCCAAGAATCGGACTAATCAAAAGTAGTAGAATTCCTGCGAGTAACGACACGAATATAGGAATCCATAGCAGGACGTTAAGGAGGCTCGCAATCGGTGAAACTATGTTGAAGTAGTACAAAGTCAGCGGAGCCGTCAACAGCCAAACCCAGGCACTTACTTTTAGCATTTGGGTCGCTTGGTCTACGACATACCAAAACCATTTCATGACGGGATGGCTGGTCGCCACCAGAAGATCGTTCATCGAGTCGTGCTCGCCCAAAATCCACGATCGGTTGCTCCCAAGAAAAATGAGAATCGTTACGGCTAGGAAGGATAGCTGTGTTCCCACATCTTGAAGGTTATCGGTCTTGTAAATCATCAGAACGACTGCTGCGAAGGCAAGAACGTTCATCGATTGCATGGGACGACCAACCCAGCGTGCGAGGCATAAAATGACTACAAAAATAGCTGCACGCATAACCGGCGGATTGGCTCCAGCAACTAAAGAATAGACAACAACTAGTACAATCGTAACTGTTAAGCTTACCTTTCGACGCCATTGAACAAGCGCGCCAAACGAAAGGATACTAATTGCCACCAGTTCAATATGCATACCAGATATCGCAAGCATATGGATGGTCCCGGTTGCCAGCATCGACTCCTGCAACTCCCACTCGGCTTGCTCCCGTTGACCTAGCACCAGAGCCGACGCCATTCGCGCTTGCCCCAGTGGTACATATCGATGAAACGCCTGGTCGGCTGAACTCACGATATATCCAATCCATCGGTCAAGGCGAAACCGATTCGTACCCGGAAGGACTTTAATCTGAGAAGCTACATCGGTTCTCCCTCGAACAAAAATTCCTTCTGCAGCCGCACGTTTCGAATAGTCGGATTGCCCTGGATTAGTGGGCGGCATGATTCTTTGCCAATCCAATAAGCAACGAACTCGATCGCCCGGCAGCCACGTTCGACAGCGGCCTTGAGAAGTAATCCGGATCAGTCCGAAGCGATCATACTTCCAGTCTTGCCCATCGCGAATTCCCGAAACTCTTACGTCGAAGACGGTTTGCCAAAGATCATCCGATACAAGCTTGTCATCCTCGGGAGCCCCACGCTGTCGTAGGGTATCGGGTTTCCATCTCGGGATCGATTCAACAGTACCCTCTAGAACAACGGGGGTAGGGAACTCACCGGCTAATGACTGCAGACAATCGGCTGCTATCTGTTTACGTTCAACTTGGTATCGGACAACTCCCACGAGCGTAACACCGACTATTGCGATTCCCAAAAAGGTTTTATCGTGAAACTTACGATATGCCTTCTCTTTACGCCATCGGAACGCGAGGCCTATCAACAAGAAGGTCAATACGATAATGGCAATCAACGACCAAGTTATCGTTAGCTGGTCTGGGAATATGGACGCAGCAGTGGATCCTATCGAGATTGCTGCGAAAGCAGCCAGCATTGGCATCTTTGCAATCTGCGACGGCAACTTTATAAACCGAACGCGGATGGATTCCGCCATGCTCTCGATATCCATACGGCATCACTTTGACGGAACATTTGTTGGCGTTGCAAAATGTGTGTCGCAGAAATCCACGAACTTACTCCAGTCGTACCGCCATAGTCCGTGTTCGCCGGGACGAATATGGTAGCCGACCTGTCCGACAATTCGTGCTTCGTTCAGCGAGGGCATGGCGACGCTCGTTATCGCTTCCTTTCCTAACAAATTAAATACCGGTGCTGCCGCGATCATTGCTAGGTATTCGCCCCTGGGATCCGCCCAAAGATCGTCGCCTGCGCTAGTCGCATAAACGGGCCTTGGAGCAATTAATCCAAAGAGTTGGTGTTGATCTACCGGAATTTCCGATTCTCGTCCAGCGTAGGAGGCGAACCGATCGCAGAACCAATGTGGAAACGCAGTCGTGATTCGAGCTACCGTCTCTCCGTATGCGCGACGTGATAGCGCGGCCCCTCCACACCCAGAGTTATTGCTGCAGGCAATTGCAAATCGCTGATCCTCAGCGGCTGCCCATAAGGCCGCCTTGCCTCCACGCGAATGTCCGATAACAGCGATTTTTGAGGGATCTACTTCAGCTAGTGTTTGTAAAAAGTCGAGCGCTCGACTCGCTCCCCAACCCCAGGCCGATAAAGCTTTCCAAGCGTCAACCTTGGGTAGGTCGGGCCCAGTTAAGTCGGATTTACCGCTTGCTCTATGAAAAAATCCACGCAGTCCATCAGGAAATCCATCGGCTCTGTCTGGATCGATCGCAATCGTCGAAACAGCGCAGGCGACATAGCCACGAGAAAGAATTTCTTTGACAGGCCAAAATTCGTCGTCCTTTGTCGACGCTGTCTCGAAGGTAGGAAATTCTTGATTATTAATGTGAATGATGGCAGGTAACTTATGAGTCGCTTTCGGGATAAAGACAAGCATGGGGAACGAGTACGTTTCGTTGCCAGATTTTATTTCAACCTTAACGGACTTTCCTGTCGCCTCGATACCAAACAGATCGGATTTTTGAGCTAATGTTTCAAATCGAACGGTGTACTGGGTATCTGGTCGGCGACCGTACATATGGGCTCGAAACTTTTCAATTGTCTGTTCTCGGCACTTGGACCAGTCTTCTGCGTTCGCGGCTCGGTTACCTCCGTCCATTTGCAAGGGGTCCGGGAGAACGTACTCGGGCACCTTTGATTCTTCGTACAGAAATAAAGGCTGGGAGGTAGCGAGTTTCTTTATTTGCTCGGAATCCGCAGCCCATGGTTCGCCAGCAACAGTGTCTCGTGTTGGAAGTCCAGCACTAACAATTACAAAACAGAAAAGTAAGACAAAAGGAAGCCGAATCATAGTTTCAATCCAATCAATAGTTTTCAGAGAATCGAATAAGCAACCAATCTATCGAAGCTTTCCGACAGGCTAAGTATTATTCGATCAATTAATGTCGCTACGGTTGAAGCGGAAACATATTTGCCGAACGGTCCTAAGTGTCGCTCCGCTTTAGCGCTGGGCACCGCTAGGCGGTCCGGGGTTCCCACCACTGGGCGGGATGCCTTGGTAAGAACCACCACCACTAGGCGGTCCCGGGTTG
>Ga0105045_10004076_pt1 | contig 12657 bp, 11 predicted proteins | sample MAT02_FD_78089 | JGI IMG/M metagenome (GOLD analysis project Ga0105045, IMG submission 78089) | Freshwater microbial communities from Lake Fryxell liftoff mats and glacier meltwater in Antarctica - MAT-02 (megahit assembly) | ecosystem: Environmental > Aquatic > Freshwater > Ice > Liftoff... | reverse complement strand
TAGACCCAGTTTGCAAAATAGATACCACAATAATTCTAAGGTATATCTGTTTTGCGGTTTGGGGCGGATTGAAGATTTCGAAAAGAAGGAATTTCGACTACAAATATATGAACCATACTAATTCTGAGATACTTTACCGTCTTCGTAATTTCAAGACTTTGTGCGCATAAAGGAAAAATGTAGATTTCCAGTTACAAACTTATAATCTACGGCAACAAGGGCGATCTAATATAAGGCTCACGCCATTCAATCGAAGGCATTTACAAAAGTACAACCGGAGCTTACCGGGATGCCTTCAAGGCTTGCTCTATGTCGAATTGAATGTCTTCTATGTTTTCAAGTCCGACAGATATTCGAATCAATCCAGGTGTAATGCCGACGCTTGCTTGTTCCGTCTCTGATAGCTTCGAATGTGTAGTCGAAGCCGGGTGGGTCGCAATAGATCTGGTATCACCCAGATTCGCGGTATGGGAAATCATTCGAAGTGCATTTAAGAATTTTGCCCCGCCTGATTTTCCAGATTTAAGCTCGAAAGTCACCAAGCCTCCACCTGAGCGCATCTGTTTTTTGGCCAATTCAAATTGGGGGTGACTAGGCAAATAAGGATATTTCACCTGAGCAATCTCTGATTGATCTTCCAGAAATGCCGCCAAAACAAGCGCATTTGAAGCATGCCTGTCCATCCGAACGGCCAGTGTTTCGATACTTTTGGAGAGCAACCAAGCATTGAAAGGTGACATAGCCGGACCGGTATGACGTGCAAAAAAACGGACCGATTTAATAATTTCCGCACTTCCCAGGATTGCCCCACCTAAGGCTCTGCCCTGTCCATCTATAAATTTGGTAGCCGAATGAGTTACAATGTCTGCGCCCCATCTAGCCGGATTTTGTAAATACGGAGTTGCAAAACAGTTGTCCACATTTAAAAGCACGTTATTGCTTTTCGCAAAATTACTCAACCATTCAATATCGATAAGATCCAATGCCGGATTCGAAGGTGTTTCTACGAAAATCATTTTGGTATTTGGTCGAATTTTTTGTCCCCATTCCTCTTGATGTTTTATGTCCACATACGTATGCGATATCTGAAATTTCGGGAATATGGTACTGAATATTTGATGAGTTGAACCAAAAACAGATCGCGATGCCAAAACATGATCGCCCGATTGAAGCAAGGAAGCCATACTGCAAAACATGGCCGCCATACCTGTGGCGGTGGCAATCCCATCTGCTAACCCTTCGAGTGCGCAAAGCTTTTCAATAAACTCATTGGTGTTCGGATTCGAAAATCTCGAATAAATATTTCCCTCTAGCTCGTCGTTAAATAAGGCCTGCGACTGCTCGGCGCTATCGAAAACGAAACTCGACGTCATAAATAAGGGCGTACTATGCTCCCGATACGGAGTCCGGGTGCTCTGAATTCGAATAGCTGCGGTTTCGTCGTAATCTTCTTTATTGGTCATGGTTCAATCAATAAGGCTTTAGCGATAAACTTCCAGGCGGTGAGTTTATAATGGTCAAAACTATCCCTAAATTCCGACAAAGATATTCATTGGTGGTTACGCGCTGTATGATCCCACGCCCTTTTGGATCATTGCAGACTAATAATCTTTAGCCTTTGCACGCGACTTGATAGATTATCAAGCGCATCGCCAGATATTATTTTGCTGATGCGCGAAACATATTCATATATGTCCCGTTCCGTCGCATCGCTGTTCCGCTGCATTTGTAATCCGTTCCGCTGCATTTCTAATGCTGCGGTTGTTTTTATAGAATCCTGTCAGTTCCCGTTCCGCTGCTCCGTTCCGCTGAATTTGTAATGCTGCGCGCGTTTTTACCGCTCCGTTTCTAACGCTGCGGTTGCCTTTGTAGCGTCCTGTCAGTTCACTTATTGATCCGTTCCGCTACATTTGTAATGCTCCGTTCCGCTGCATTTGCAATGCTGCGGTTGCCCTCATAGCGTCCTGTCAGTTCACTTATTACTCCGTTCCGCTGCATTTGTAATGCTGCGGTTGTTTTTGTAGAGTCCTGTCTGTTCACTTATTGCTCCTTAGCCACTCCATATTGAAATTTTTGGCGCACCCAATCAAGACTACTTACACTTCTCCTGCCACAAAAAGCAGCAATTACCAACAGCCGATTTGACCCATCAGAGAATCCTTTTGACCATTAATATATTCTAAAAATAGGTTAAATTCTGGAAGCAATGGAGTTAGTGAAATCATTAATTTGGATTGAGCTAAGTCGGGTATGCTGGAAGCTTAAGTAGTATTTTTTATACATTTAATCGAGTTCTCACTTTTTAAAAAACACGTGGCGCATTTATAGGAATCATGCACGCATCTCTCTTATAATCAGCGATCACGAGTAACAAGTTGACTTTGATCATAGAAAAAGATGTTATCGAAATTCACCGTAAATTCGCTTTAATGAATGGTAATTGCTGATGCTTAAAATATTGGCCTTTCAGTAATTGTAAACGCTTGTTTATTGGCACATCTCATTGACGGACTTTGGCGGTTTGACGGGAAGAAGTATATTCGCTTGACGAAATGGTACAACTTGAAATTACAGCGCAGTAGGAATATGCCTTTCGGCAATCGGGATGATTTTGATAAAAACTTTCGTCTCGAGTCACGTTGTGTGCAATCTGTCCTGCTTCTTGAATACTGTTAATAATATTTTTGCTAAACTTTAAGTTCATGAATACAGCGGAAACTACCCCAAAAGTGTTGGTTAATGCACTAAATGATTTGAATGAGAACTTAGAAAACTACTTTGCCAATACCATTATTCCGCAATTGTATGTAGACGGCAACCTGATACTCAGAAAATTTACTCCTCCAGCTATGAAGCAATTTACTTTGACTGATGCTGATGTAAACAAAAATATCCTAGATGTAACAGACAATATTCGCTATCCAACCCTAATTGAAAATATAAACGAAGTCATTGCAACAGGCGATATCCTTGAAAAAGAGATTCAAACAACGGACAAGAGGTGGTTCCAAATGAACATTTTGCCTTATAAAATAAGAAAGGAAAATAGGACTGATGGTGTAATTATAACTTTTGTAGACATCACAAAACGGATTGCTACTCTAAACGAACTGGAAAAATTAAATGCCGAGCATGATACTTTACTCTATACACTGTCCCACGACATAAGACAGCCACTTTCAACAATTGTATTGCTGGCAGATGAGTTAACGGTTGCTTATGATAATAAAGATACAGAGCAATTCACTGTATGGATTGAAACGCTGACAAGAGCTTCCAAAAATATGAAAACATTGCTGGAAGACTTCACCGAGCATATTAAAGTAGAATCGGGCATACCTAATGAAGATGAGCGATTGAATATCGAAGATATATTTCATGACGTTATACTTGCATTAAGAAATGAGATTTACGACAATCAGATTGACATAAAAACCGAATTCAAAACATCAGAAATAATATTTTCTCGAAAAAATCTACGAAGCATTGTTTTTAATCTTCTCAGTAATGCCATCAAGTATAAAAAACCTGGCGAAACCTTAAGAATATTTATAGCTACTGTGAAACAGGACGGTCATGTTATTCTTTCTGTTAATGATAGTGGATTAGGTATAGATGAAAGTAATCATAAAATAATTTTCGACAAATTTTCAAGAATAAACCGTCAGATTGAAGGTACAGGAATGGGTTTATACATTATACAAAGAATGCTCATTGACAAGGGAGGTAAAATAGAAGTGGAAAGCGAGATTGACAAAGGTTCAACGTTCAACGTTTATTTTAAGAGCGATTACTAAAATAGCCAAGGCGCAAAAACATAGATGCTTTGAAATAGGAAGATTGGGTCTTCCGCTGAACGAAGTACCCGGAATGCTGCCCGGATGCAATATAATTTCCAACCCAGAATCCCGGCTTGCATTAGGAAACCAGTAATACGTGAAATCTTTAATTTTGATTGTAGTCAATCGGGGGACGAAGCAAATTATCATGGGGTGTTTATAAATCTCCGCTCCGCTGCATTTGCACAGCTGCGGTTGTCTTTGCTATATCCTACCAATTCAATAATTATTCTCTCATCGGTTCTCTGTTTCCGCTGCATTTGTTCTCCTATTCGCCGCCACAATGTAAAACAAGGTTCATTCCGCTGCATTTGTAAAGTTGCGGTTGTCTTCGCTCCGCTGCATTTGTAATGCTGCGGTTGTCTTTGTTATGTCCTACCAATTCGATAATTATTCTCTCATCGGTTCTCTGTTTCCGCTGCATTTGTTCTCCGATCCGCCGCCACAAAGTAAAACAATTCGCTCCGCTGCATTTGCACAGCTGAGGTCGTCTTTGCTATCTCCTGCCAATTCAATAATTATTCTCTCATCGGTTCTCTGTTTCCGCTGCATTTGTTCTCCGATCCGCTGCCACAATGTATAACAAGGTTCGCTCCGCTGCATTTGTAATGCTGCGGTTGTCTTTGCTATGTCCTATCAATTCGATAATTATTCTCTCATCGATTCTCTGTTTCAACTGCCTTTGTTCTCCGATCCGCCGCCACAAAGTAAAACAAGGCAATCATTCCAACAGGTGCACGTGATTTGACATGCTTTTCAAATTAAACTGATACCTGGGCATTTTGCGGAAGGATCCTTGATGCATAATTCTAAGATGAGCAATAACAGCTTTTACAATCTGGAAAACTGTTACCGGGACTCCGATTTGGCTTATTGTTTCCATTTAGATATCTTCACCGTGTAACCCTTTCGCAAACAAATGCACTTAAAGACCAAACCAACCTTTCTTCAATGAAAAATTTCGGACTTTTACTCATAAGTGTGGCGCTGCTTGCGGGATTGAATTCCTGTCACGATAAATACACGGAATCATATCAGGCCAATGTGCCGCTATACATGGCTTTAGACGACTGGAGAGCGCTGGATATTTCAGCTGAAAGTCCACGTCAAATAATGGAAGCTGGAAAGATTTATATTTATGACGATTTTCTTTTTATTGTAGATAGGGGTCTGGGAATTCATATTGTAAACAATGCGAATCCGGCAGCTCCTCAAAATATTGCTTTTCTGCCCGTGCTGGGTTGTGTGGATGTAGCTGTTCGCAATAACGCGCTTTACGTAGATTCTTACATCGACCTGCTCTCCTTTAATATCAGCAATCCTACAAGCCCAGTATTGTCCTGCCGAATCCCTGATGCCTTTGACGCTAATTCTGGGACTTTCATGCATGGCTACAATGATAATCTTCCAGTTGTTGGGATAGACGATAATAACGGCATCATTGTGGGGTGGACTCAAGAAGAAATAAGCGTGGATTCCCGCGCTTATCAAAACATGCAGAACAATCCGATAGAATCTGATGTCGCCACAGGTTGGGCAAACGGCGTAAGTTTTCACAATGTGTCTAGCGGTATCGGCGGCAGCATGGCTCAATTTACCATTACCGACAGCTACCTTTACGTACTCCGCCCCGCGTCCATTACATCTTTTAATCTAGACGCAAATCTCTGCCCAGAACAAGGTTCCGTAACACCAGTGAGCTGGGAAGCCGAAACTATTTTTCCTTATAACAGTCACCTTTTCCTGGGTACCACTTCAGGTATGATGATTTACAATTTGAACAATCCTTCTGCACCCGAGTTTGTAAGCGCGATATCGCACTTAACAGCTTGCGACCCTGTAGTAGTTCAAGGTGATAGGGCGTATGTAACAATCCGCACGGGAAACACATGCACAGGGATTTTAAACCAATTATTGGTTATTGACATCAGCAATTACGCTTCTCCTTTTACAGTGGCAGAATACAATCTCACCAATCCCCACGGACTCGGTATTGACGGGAACACCTTGTTTATTTGCGATGGCAGCGCAGGCCTGAAAGTTTACAATGCGGAAAATGACATCGCGATCGATGAGAATATGATTTCGCATTATGAAAATATCAACACATTTGACGTTATTCCTTACAATGACGTGCTCATCATGTCAGCCAAAGAAGGTATTTATCAATACGATTATTCCGATCCGCAAAATATAGCGCAACTCAGCTTTATGGCAGTAAATTAATAAGTAGATGAAACTTTTGCTTACGCTCGCCATGTGGTTATCTGCCTGGTGCCTCCACGCCCAGGATGAGCGCGACATCATCTATTTAAAAAATGGATCGATTTATAAAGGAGATATTACCGAATATATCCCCAATAACCATGCAATTATCAAACTGCTGGATGACAGGATCATTGTAGTGCAGGCCGATCAAATCGAACGCATGGCAATAGGAAAGGATGATATCATCAAAAAGAATTTAGATATCAAGCAGAAAGGCTATTTTCACAACTCCATGATCGGTCCGCAATGGGGCAGAAGCAAGTATGGCAACACCGATGTGAACTTTGCCTACAATACGGTAAATGGATACCGGATAAAAAACCACCACATCGGCTTGGGGCTCGGTATGGAAAAGCATTCAGGCAATTGGTATGTTCCAATATATGCTGACTACAGTTACCACATATTGAAAGGACACATAAGCCCTATTGTTGGGATCAATGGCGGATTGATGCAACCCTTAAATAAATCCACGGGATCTGAATATGATTTTACCAAGGGTTCATTTATGGGGGGAAGAATTGGCTTTGTAGCTTACAGTAACTCCCATTTTGCCTTTTTACTAAACTTCACCTACCGGTATATTCATTTAAGCGGTGCAGAGTATTCTAGGAATTTATCTTGGAACGAAACGTATGATGTAAGCGGATCTGCGCGCCTGCATAGGCTTGGGATTACGATGGGTTTTGTGATAAATTGATAACTTCAGGTATCAAAGGCCGAAAATTGTCTGTGTTGATCTACAAGCTTCCCAAAAATGGACAGTCTGAAAATCATAGGTTAATCCATTAGATCTCGGCTACTTTAAATTGATCGAAAGTCCATTAGTTTATATGAGCGTTTATTTGCTTTTTTGGTCTATCCACCAAAATTCATAAATGTATAAGGCGAAGTCTTTATGGTGGTCGGTTGATTGTGGTTGTTTTCTATAACGGTCATTACCGAAGTATTCTTTCCATCTTCATTTATCACGCGCACAAGGCCACCTTCGGGATAGCTTTCGGGCATTTTTTCGGTCCATGAGCTCTTCTTGTCTTTCGACATTCGGAGGTAGGCATCCATCCATAGCGCGTCGCCATCAGGAGCCATCCATATCATGGTGCGCGTTTCGTCCTTTGGATCATTGCTCTTCAAAAGGTATTCTTCGCACATTTCGCCGGAAATCACTTCCTTATTACCTGTTTTTTCGAAGGTGTAAGTATACTCACCTTCTTTGTCGTCTTCCATTTTCGCTTCGCTGTACTTGATCACCATTCCCATTTTATTCCCGTCATTATTCATAAGCGTTATCATCTGCTCCTTGCCCATATCGATAATGGTGTAATCCAGGCCTTGCGATTCATCACCTTCAAGTTTCATGCCCATTTGTTGAGCCGATTCGCTAACGTACATAATCATATTCATTTCAGTTTTCCGACCTTTAGAATCGGTGGACTCAATGAGCATTTTAAAGTTATGGTCGAAGCTATAGCTGTCTTCCACATCGGCCTTACCGCCAAACATACTCATCACGCCAGCGCCACCTTCTTCGCCGCCTCCTTTAAAAATGGATTTTAGAGCATCAGCCGCTGAAGGAGCCGTGGATTTCTGCTTGCTCTCTTTTTTATTTTGGCCAAAGGCAGTGGTCGCAGTAAAAGTGGTAAGCACCCATACAAGGCAAAGGAAAATGGTTTTCATAGAATGTGTTTTTTCGAGACGAATATACCGTTCTCGATGAGAAACGATTCATTGCAACGCTCGATATGGCGAATATTAGTGATAGGAAAGACATATTGAGACGCCAGGTTCTGCTTTATAAAAGCGACGCTTCGCATCTCCAAAGCGACGCATCATTTTCCTTAACATTAGAAATAATTATTATCAGTAGTTTTGCACCGAAATGAAGCTTTTTCCCGCAGTAATGCGAGCCATGATATTTCCTATTCGGATCTGAGTAGCACCGCGCAGTTTCCGGGCAACACCACACGGTGTGGCACGGCGTAAACCAGCGCAAACTCGCCGTTCTCTTTTTTATTCATCTTCCAGACTTATCATTTCATGAAAATAAAATACGTTGACCTAATCGAGCAGACTTTTCACTTCCCACAGGAAGAATTTAAACTCGAAAAAGATGAACTTACCTTTCACGACATCCCTTTAATGGATTTGGTGCAGCAATACGGCACTCCTTTGAAGTTTATGTACATGCCAAAGATTTCAGAGAACATTCAACGGGCTAAAGGCTGGTTTAAAACAGCCATGCGAAAGGTAAAGTACAAAGGAACCTACAATTATTGCTATTGCACCAAGAGCTCCCATTTCGCCCATGTGATAAACGAAGCCTTGAAGAACGATATCTCACTTGAAACTTCTTCCGCTTACGATCTCGATATTGTGGAGCACCTTTTCAATACCAAAAAACTGAATAAAAAGCGCTACATAGTATGCAATGGCTACAAAACTGATGAATATCTGAATCGTATAGCCGACCTAATAAATCGGGGCTATAAAATTCTCCCTGTTATCGATAATACCAATGAGATCGAAGTACTCGACCAGTTGATCGATCGGGAATTTGAAATAGGGATACGCATAGCGAGTGAGGAAGAGCCAAAGTTTGAATTTTATACCAGCCGATTAGGCATTGGTTATCGCAATATTGTGCCTTTCTACCGCGACTATATCGCCGACAACCCGAAGATTAAGCTCAAAATGCTTCACTTCTTTATCAATACTGGCATCAACGACAACGCCTACTATTGGAATGAGCTCAACAAATGCCTCAAGGTCTATGGCCGCTTGAAGGAAGAAGCCGATGAGCTCGATAGCCTCAATATCGGCGGCGGTTTCCCGATAAAGAATAGCCTCGCATTCGAGTACGACTATCCGTATATGTGCGACGAAATAATCTCGCAGATTAAAGTCTTCTGCGATGAAGCAGAAATTCCGGAACCGCACATTTATACAGAATTTGGAAGTTTTACGGTCGGCGAAAGTGGAGGCGCGCTCTTCAAAATCATTCACCAGAAAAAACAGAACGACAAGGAGCATTGGAATATGATAGACTCCTCATTCATGACCAATCTGCCCGACTCTTGGGCAATAAGCCGAAGGTTTGTAATGCTTCCACTAAATCGCTGGAATACCGACTACGAGCGCGTTTTCTTAGGCGGTTTAACCTGCGACAGCGACGACTATTACAATTCAGAGCAGCACGTCAATGCCATCTACCTGCCCCGATACAGCAAGGATAAACCGCTGTACATTGGCTTTTTCAACACCGGAGCTTATCAAGATACCATTGGCGGCTACGGCGGCTTACAGCATTGCCTTATCCCCAACCCGAAGCACATCATTATTGACCGCGAAGCAAATGGTGAATTGACTTACCGTGTATTCTCGGAAGAGCAGAAAGCTTCGGCCATGATGAAATTATTGGGCTATACAAATGTAGAAAAGCCTGCCCCCGTAAAATCAAAACCAATTGCCGTTAATGGAACTGTATCCAAATAATTTTGCGGGGATACCCGATGAATTTGCCCAGCTGGAAGCAGCGAAAATTGTAATTATCCCTGTGCCTTATGATGGTACCAGCACTTGGGTGAAAGGCGCCGACCAAGGCCCCGCTGCCTTACTCGATGCCGCGCGCAATATGGAGCTTTACGACATTGAGACAGGTACCGAAGTGTACCGCGAGGGAGTGTATTTGGCAGATGCCGTTACCGAAAAGAGCTCACCCGAAGCAATGGTCGATGCCGTGTGTAAAGCTGTAAGCTTTTACCTCGAGAAAGGCAAGTTTGTAACGGCTCTTGGCGGTGAACACTCCATCAGCATCGGAGTGATCAGAGCATTTATGGAGCGCTATGAGAACCTCACGGTACTCCAAATCGATGCCCACGCCGACCTACGCGATACCTACGAAGGTAGCGCCTGCAACCATGCTTGCGCAGTGCACGAAGTGAACCAAAAAGGCCATCTGGTGCAAGTGGGAATCCGTAGTATGGACGTTTCGGAAAACAAATTTATGAAGCGTGAGAACGTATTCTTCGCCCACGATATGGTCAAGAATCCGCTTTGGATGGATGAAGCCATTGAGCGTATGAAGCGCGATGTATTCATCACCATCGATCTCGACGCCTTTGACCCTTCCGTATTGCCCAGCACCGGCACCCCCGAGCCCGGCGGAATGTATTGGTACGAAATGCTAAAGTTTATCCGAAAGGTGAACAAGAAGCGTCGCATCGTGGGTTTCGATATCGTGGAGCTGGCGCCGAATCCAACTGAACGAGCCAGTGACTTTGTAGCTGCCAAGCTTCACTATAAAATGCTTAGCTATATTTTCAAAAAAATCAACAAGGAAAATGACCAATAAAGGACCGATTTCTCACTTCATCGATCACCACTATAAGCACTTTAATGCTGCTGCCTTGGTCGATGCTGCAAAAGGCTACGAAACCCACCTCGCCGAAGGCGGTAAAATGATGGTAACCCTAGCGGGAGCGATGAGCACAGCCGAATTGGGTCGCAGTTTGGCGGAGATGATTCGCCAGGGAAAGATCGACATTATATCGTGCACCGGCGCCAATCTCGAAGAAGACATTATGAACCTGGTGGCTCATTCGCATTACGAGCGTGTGCCACAGTACCGCGACTTAACTCCGCAAGATGAATGGGCGCTGCTGGAGCGGGGACTTAACCGCGTGACCGACACGTGCATTCCTGAAGAAGAGGCTTTTCGCAGAATTCAAAGCAAAATAGTAAAGCAATGGAAAACAGCTGAAGCTAGTGGCGAACGATTTTTCCCGCACGAGTATATGTATAAAATGCTCCTATCGGGCGATCTGGTAGAGTTCTACGAAATCGATCCCAAAAATTCCTGGATGATAGCCGCCGCAGAGCGTAATTTGCCCATTGTAGTACCCGGTTGGGAAGACTCGACGATGGGTAATATTTTCGCTTCGTACTGCATCAAAGAAGAATTACAGCCATCTACCGTGAAGTCGGGTATCGAATACATGACGTGGTTGGCGAAGTGGTATGTCGATAATTCTGCCGGCAAAGGCATCGGCTTTTTTCAAATAGGTGGAGGCATTGCTGGTGATTTCCCAATCTGTGTGGTACCAATGCTCTACCAGGATATGGAGATGGAAGATATTCCTTTCTGGTCTTATTTCTGCCAAATATCCGACTCCACAACCAGCTATGGATCTTACTCTGGCGCAGTACCTAATGAGAAAATTACCTGGGGTAAACTCGACATTCATACACCAAAATTTGTGGTCGAAAGCGATGCTACTATCGTGGCGCCATTAATTTTCGCGTGGATTTTGAATTGGTAATTCAAGGTTTATATATATTCGTCTCCTGAACCCGATGGGTCGGAAAAGAAGGTATAGTGTTAAGAATTAAAACTATACCTTCGTTTTTCTGATACAAGCGGGGCAAAATTCACTTAAAAACAAGTCCTCATTCTCGAATGAAAAGGGTTATCAAAGATTTTAAAGCTATTTCTGACGATGTGATTGCATTGATCAACGAGCAATATCCCAATGGTTACGATGATGACCAACTCGTGAACTTTGTAAATGCCAAAGGTGAATTCGTAAAAGCCTTGGAAGTAAAAACAGATGAGATTACATATCTCATAAAAATCGACCGCAAGCTCGATGAGCATATCAATGATTACATTGAGAGCGACTCCGATGCCACCGAAGATTTTGGATTTGACACCAATGCACCAGACGCTGATGCCGCTGATGCTACCGATGTAGATGAAGCGGATGACGAAGAAGAAGACGTGACCACGGAGGCATCCGAAGAAGAAGAAGAAGAAGAAGACGAAGATTAGAGAGACAGCTATCTGAGACTAGCTTCGGTATTAGGAGTCGTAATCTACGTCTAGATCAAATCGCTTGCGAAATGTTTCCAACACCGGATTGTCTTTCGACATGCGTTCAAACTTCTTAAGAGGTTCGTAAAGCGACTCTCCATCATCCGAGTCTTGATCGTCAATAATAGCTGTGAGCTGTATGTTCCAGTTTTCCAGCTTATTGCGCAGATAACGTAGAAGTTCCGTTTTATCAGTATCCATATCTCCCTTTTGCACGTGGTTATCGACCAGAAACTCAATATGGTATTTCTCCCGCATGATAGGCTGATGCTTGTTTAATGTAGCGAAGTAACTCGAGCGATCCTGAATTTTAACCTGCTGAGCATAAGAGTCCCACACCTTCCATAATTCTTGTAGCTCAAAGTCCTTTGTAGGGCGCTTTTCTTCGGCTGCGGAATCTGGCGAGCTATTTTGGGCACTTTGGGTGTTGTCGGCTATCTTCAGCGTTGTGGGGACTTCGGTGCGCAGGCTCGGCATTCCAGCCACCTGGAATTTAGTTAGTTTTGATTTCAGTCCACTCGTGGTCGCGGGTATGGCCGATTTTTCTTCCTTTATTTGAAGTATGGCGGGCTCAACCACAACGTCCGATTTCGGAATTTCCGAGTTAATGACTGGTTCCGGCTGCGATTTTGGTGGCAAAGGCTTTGGTTCTTCAGCCAACTCCGTTATTCTATCCCTTTC
>Ga0105045_10004075_pt1 | contig 12658 bp, 13 predicted proteins | sample MAT02_FD_78089 | JGI IMG/M metagenome (GOLD analysis project Ga0105045, IMG submission 78089) | Freshwater microbial communities from Lake Fryxell liftoff mats and glacier meltwater in Antarctica - MAT-02 (megahit assembly) | ecosystem: Environmental > Aquatic > Freshwater > Ice > Liftoff... | reverse complement strand
ATTTGGCGAATATCCAACTAAAACTGTAAGCTGTTCGGGTCTAATTTTTGGGTTTAAAGCATAAATAGTCGCCCTAGAATGCCCTTCAATAATAACAGATTTTGGATCGTTTTCTTTTTTTACAAAAATCATATTTTCAAAGTTTACTATATCATTAATATCCAAAAATCTAAGAATCGGATAGTTATTTTGACCATATACAATTTTACCTTTTTTAATATTTTGAGCAGCAATTAAAGGCGATCTAGTATTGTCAGAAAGTATGTCCCAATAGTCATAAGCTATGTACAAACTGTCTAAAACCTGTTCCATAGTCCAAATTTCCTCTATCCAAAGAACGCTCTCTGGAAAGTCTTCAAAAAGTCCCTGTCTTTGGGTAAACGTTCTATAACTATCTAAAACCTTTAGACGAACTGAATTTTCAATCTCATTTTCTAAATTTGGTTCCAAAATTAATTTTTGATTTAAATTATTTTCAACTAAAAAAGTCTGAATGTTATGACCAAAGCGAATTGAATCGAGCTCGGCTTTTAAAAAAGTAGCAATAAAAATGTTGTCGGTCATGTTAATTACAAATTCTTGTTTGCTGCTTCTACTCTGTCAATCTCACTAAAAATACAGCTAACTATTTTAATCCAAATTATTTTCTGCTAAAAAGTCGGTAATTGCTGAATAATTTCCAGATTCATTGGCAAAGCGAGCAAAGTTTTTGGCTGTTGAAAACCACTCTTTAGTGCTGGAGTTGGTTTGTTTAATAGCAGATTCTAAATCTTGCATAGTCACATTTCTTTCGGGCTCACCAGAAAATATTTCCCTCATTACATTTTCTACGGCAATGTCGCAAACTTTACCAATGTCAGCTCCAGAATAAAAATTTGTTTTTTCGGCTAGTTTTAAATAATCTATAGAATCAAGCGGTTTATCAAATAAATTTAGTTTAAAAATCTCAGCTCTGGCAATTTTATCTGGCGGCGGCACAAAAATTATTTTATCAAATCTTCCCGGTCTTTTAAAAGCTGCATCTACTTGCCAAGGTGTATTTGTGGCTCCGATGATCATCAGGTTTTGATTATTATCCTCTATTCCGTCCATTTCAGTTAAAAATTGATTAATCACACTAGTTTTACCATTATTTTTCATTCTATCTGTAGAAAGGGCGTCAACTTCGTCAAAAAAGATCACAGATGGGGCTTTTACTCTAGCTTCTTTAAAGATATTAGAAATATTTTTTTCGCTTTGCCCCATATACATATCCAAAATTTCCTCTATTCCTACACTTATAAAACTTGCATTTATCTCTCCTGCTGTAGCCCGTGCGATAAAAGTTTTGCCACATCCAGGTGGCCCGTATAACAAAATTCCGCCACCAATTTTCTTGCCGTATTTTTTGTATAACTCAGGTTGCAAAAATGGATAAATAATACCAAGCCTTATTTCTTCTTTTAAAGATTCCATGCCACCAACTTTATCAAATTTTATTTTGGATTTTACCGCCAAATTTGTATCCTCAGTTTTTATGTCGTTTAAATTAATTTTAATCAAATTATCATCTGAATTCTGTTTTTCAGCAGATTCCTGTTGTTTGTGTGCTAGAATATTTTGTAAAACCAGGGCATCCGAGTTGTTTGGATCTATTTTTGTGATAAAACTGACTTGAGTAACTGCTTTTTCCATTTCATTATTTTGAATATACAAACTAGCGAGCTGTAAACGGGTATGAATATTTTCAGGCTCATCTACTAATAAATTTTTTAAAAAATCAATAGTCGGTTGGTTAATTTGCGAGTCGCTAAAATGTGTCATAAATTAAAGATACTTTAGTTTTAAAATTTCGTCATCTATAAGTTTATTCTGTATATTGTCTAATTTTTTCATCCAAGGTAGACATACGAAAATAAAAATAGAAACACAGATTGTGTAAAAAATAATCACAAGGTGTAGCTTTAACGACAGAAATATTTTAGGTAATAGAACTAAAGTGGCTATCAATATAAGAAATATAATCAAAATTCTTAAGGCTTGTTTTCTACTGCTATCAGCTTTAAATTTTATTAATTGTAATAACAAATAAATTGGCAAAAATGGCACAGCTATGACAAGAGCTGATAAAAACCTAGACCACCAAAATAGCTTATTTTCTTTATCTAAAATCATAATAAAATTATTGCGAGCTTGTTTTAAATTTGGATTTGCTCTTAGCGCTAGTGCAAATAATTCCTTGGCTTTTTGGTTTTCACTTAGAACCACGCAACATATTCCATAGTTGTTCAAAACGTTTGCATTATTTGGGTCGTCTTTTAATACAGCTAAATAAATTTCCTGAGCTTTTTTATAATCTTTTTTACTTTGGTAATAATAAGCCAAGTTATAGCGAAACGTAGTATTAGTAGGTTCTAATTTTATAGCTGTATGTAAAAATTCTAGGTAATTTTCTATTTTATTTGGACTTAGGTTAAGATTAGTAAGATATACATTGTAGCTATTTTCAGCTCTGTTTGGGTCTAGAGTCAAAGCTTGTTTAAAGCTATCCAAGGCTTTTTTATAATCTTTTATAAGTAAATAATAATTACCCAAATTGCTCCATAATAATGAGTTTTGGGGGTAATTTGCTAAAGCTTTTTGAAGTACGTCTTTTGCATCTTCTAATTTACCAGTGTGTAACAGGCACTGACTTAAACCAAACGCAGCTTCCAGGTTTTGACTATCTAAACTTAAAACCTTGGAATATTTAACAATAGCCAAATCTAGTTTACCTGCGCGAATTAAAATTTCAGCTTGTTCTAATAAAATTTGAAGTTCATTTTGATTTAAATCCATATGTTGTTTTAATTAAATTTTTACTTTCTTTTTAGGTTATTCGTTGATCTTATTTATAATTTAAATAGATCAAAATACCCCTACTCCCATTCAATAGTCGCTGGGGGTTTGCTGCTGATGTCGTAGGCTACGCGGTTAACGCCTTTTACTTCGTTTATAATTCTGTTACTTACCATGCCCAAAAATTTGTAGGGTAGGTGAGACCAGTCAGCTGTCATACCATCGGTTGCGGTAACTGCCCTTAGGGCTAACAAATTTTCATAAGTTCGGCCGTCGCCCATAACCCCAATAGATTTTACCTCTGTTAACACACAAAAAGCCTGCCACACTTGTTGATATAAAGAGTGATTTTCTTTGCAATTACGCAGCACCCATTTAAAACCTTCTAGCAAATTATTTTCTAAAACTGAAGCATCCACCCATTTGGAAATTTCACCTGATTGTTCTTCAATGCCTTCTGAAACGGACTCGGTTTGTACATAGTAAATATCGCTAAACATAACTCGGTTTTTAGCGGGTAACCTGATATTTTTGCCATTGATATTTTCTTCAATATCTTTTAAATAAAAAGCCTGTTTAATTTTTCCGTAATAAAATATTTTGGTAATTTCTTCTTTTGTAATTCCAGTTTCTTCAAAAATTTCCCTAATAATGGTTTCTTTTGGGGTTTCATCTTGCTCTTTTTTACCACCAACCAAATAGTAATCGTGCTGGCTACAGCTATGAGTTGGGTTTTTGATTACCAGATATTTGTTCAAACTTCTGTTATAAATAATAGCGTGGGCAGTTTCTCTATAATCATTGTTTTTAATATCTGGATTAGTTTCATCGGTTTCTACTAAAAAAGCCGTGTCATTTTCTGGTTGTAATTTCCAGTTTTTTAGCTCATCTATAAAGATTTGGTCAGCTTTTTGAAGAGTTTCAATTTTTTCTTTAGTTACATCACCAATAATTCTAATAGCCAGTCCTGGGCCTGGAAAAGGGTGCCGACCAATAATTTCTTCAGTAATTCCAAGCTCGCGGCCAATTTTTCTAACTTCATCTTTAAACAATTCTCGCAGCGGTTCTAGTAGTTTAAAATTCATATTTTCAGGTAATCCACCAACGTTGTGATGCGATTTTATTACCTGACTTGGGCCGCCAATTGGGCTTTGACTTTCAATGACATCGGGATACAACGTGCCTTGGGCTAAAAACTGAAACTCACCCAATTTTTTGGATTCCTGTTCAAAAACTTCTATAAAACTAGCCCCAATAATTTTGCGTTTTTGTTCTGGGTCGGTAACGCCTTTTAGTCTATTTAAAAACAATTCAGAGCTATCCACCACGGTTAAACTTATCTTAAAATTATCTCTAAAAACTTTCTCAACTTCTTCTCTTTCATTGGCTCGAAGCAAGCCATTATCTACAAACATACATTCAAGCTGGTCGCCAATTGCCCTATGAATCAAGACAGCAGCCACAGAGGAGTCCACCCCACCGCTGAGCCCGCACAGCACTTTTTGAGTTCCAACTGTTTCTTTTATTCTTTTAATTTCCTCTTCTATATAGGATTTTGGAGTCCAGGTCGGATCTATTTTAGCTACGTTAAACAGAAAATTAGCTAGAATTTCGTCGCCAAATTGGCTGTGGGCTACTTCTGGATGAAACTGCAAACCGTACAATTTTTTGGATTCATTGGCTATGGCCGCAATTGGGCAATTATTTGTAGATCCTATTGTATCAAAACCCTCTGGAAGCTGGGTCAGATGGTCGCCGTGACTCATCCAAACGTTGAAAGCTTTGTTTTTATTGATATCTTTAAAAAGATTATTCTCTATTTCTTGGGTTAAAAGAGACCGCCCGTATTCTCGGCTATTGGCTGCTTCTACTTTGCCGCCAAGTAAATGCCCCATAAGCTGCAAACCATAACAAATTCCCAAAACTGGAATACCTAATTCAAAAATTTTGGGGTCAATGGTTGGGCTGTTTTGATCATAAATACTGTTGGGGCCACCAGACAAGATAATGGCTGAAATACTAGTGTCATTTTTGATTTTCGCGTAATCGTAATCGTAATTGTGGATTTCACTGTAAACATTTTGCTCGCGAATTCTGCGGGTGATTAGCTGGGTAAATTGGGAACCAAAATCCAGAATAAGTACTTTAGACATTTACCATTTAGCTACCATTAAACAAGCTTAATTGTCAATTTGACGTGTAATCAAAGTTAGCTTTGGATTAGTCAATCAATTTTTATTCAATTAAAATATGTCGCAACTAACCCCACAACAATTAGCCGAAAAAACCTGGGATTTATACCAAACTCACGGTGTACCTTTTGAAGTTTCTGAAGATATTATACGAAGTAAAAATTTAGAATTAGACTCGGCTTTTTTAAATAATTTAATTGAAGAGCATCAAAATTTAAGCAGGGCAACTTCCAGTGGCCAATTCAAATCTGGACTTGGTGGCGATTCTACTAAAACTAGAAAATTACATACCACTACCCACATTTTACATCAGGTTTTACGTTCAATTTTTGGAGAAAATACCAGACAAATGGGTTCTGCAATTACCGAGGATAAAGCCCGATTTGATTTTAGTTTGGAACAAAATCTTACAGACTTGCAGCTAGTGGAAGTTCAAACCAAAGTGCAGCAAATTATAGATTTAAAATTAAAAATGAATAAACAAGAAATGAGTCCCGAAGAAGCCAAAAAACTGGGAGCAATTGGTCTTTTTGGAGAAAAATATGGCGACAAAGTTACTGTTTACACCTTATCTAATGACGATCAGGTTTATTCCCGAGAATTTTGCGGCGGGCCGCATATAGAAAATACCACAGAAATTGGTAAGTTTGAAATTATTAAACAAAAATCACTAGGACAAGGGGTAAAAAGACTAGTTTTTGATGTGGTTTAAATATCTACTAAATATTGACAGCAACCACCAACCCTGGGTTGATTTATAGGCTAAAATATACTCTATGAAAATTGCTCATTTTTCGGTTAAAGACAGGGAACAACAATATCTTTTTACAAAACTTTGTGACCATGAGAATCTGTTTTTTGGTGATAACGACATTGCAACCAACTTGGAAAAAATTAAAGATATAGAGGTTTTGGATGTGTTTATTTATGATAAAGTTACCAAAGAAATTATTGAACAATTACCCAATTTAAAATTAATTACCACCCGCTCGACTGGTTTTGATCATATAGATTTGATTGCAGCTAAAGATAAAAATATTATGGTTACCAATGTCCCATCTTATGGTGAAAATACAGTTGCCGAGCACACTTTTGCCTTACTTTTGGCTCTTTCTAAAAATATTTATAGCCAGGTTTCTAGGACTCGCCTTGGTAATTTTGAATACCAGGATTTAACGGGATTTGATTTATCAAAAAAGACTTTAGGTATCATTGGAACTGGCCACATTGGGATGCACGTTATCAAAATTGCCAAAGGTTTTGGAATGGAAATTATAGCTTTTGATATAGTAAAAAACCACTTTTTAGCGGAAGTTTTTGGGTTTAAATATGTACAAAAAAAAGAGCTGTTTGCTCAGGCCGATATTATTTCACTGCACGCTCCGTACAATAAACACACTCACCACATTTTGGACACCACAGCTTTTGAAAATATGAAAACTGGTGTGACTATTTTAAACACTTCCAGAGGCGGGTTGATTGACACGGCTGCTTTAATTTCGTCTTTAGATAGCCACAAAGTGGGCGGAGCTGGTTTGGATGTGCTAGAAAACGAACAAGAACTCCTAAAAAACGGCAAAAATTCTAGCTTGTTTGACCTAATAACTCGCCAAAATGTAATTTTTACGCCACACACAGCCTACTACACCATAGACGCCGAAAACCGAATTTTGGAAACCACCGCAGAAAATATTTTGGGAGCAAGGGGAGACAAGGCTGGGAATTTAGTTGGGGGTGGGTGAAGGGTAATTTAGTTAAGTAAGAATAATTCGAGACATGGCTTTAACTCTCAAAAATTGACAAAATACGTATAGATATATTTTATTCACTCTATTGGGTTGAACAAAATAAAAATTTGTGCTATCATTAATATGGTAATTAAATTCAAGGATAAAAAAGATCAAAAAATTTGCAATGATTCAAAGCTAATGTTAAAATACCTTGGCCAACAAATGGCTAATAAATTACAACATTGTTTAAAATATTTACACTCTGCAAATTCATTTGATGATCTAAACTTAGAGCCTGTAAAATCTTTAACTAGGTTCCACGCTTTAGTAGCAGATAGAAAAGGGGAATATGCTATGAATATAAGTGGAAATTTTAGATTAATTTTTACTAAATATCAAGACAATAACGAAATTGTGTTAGTTCTTGAGCTGAAAAAAGATTACCATTAAAACTAATTAAAAAGTCTTATGTCTAACATTACTGATTTTAAACCAAACTGGGCAATTCACCCTGGCCAAGATGTGCTTGAATTTATCAAGTTTAATGACTGGACAAATAGAGAGTTTGCTTTTAGAACAGGTCTTCATGAAAATACAATTGGTAAAATTTTAAAAGGTCATGACAAAATTACGCCAGAAATTGCTGAAAAATTTGCTAGAGTTTTTGGTATGAAAGCCTCTTTTTTTATTAACTTACAGACTCTTTATGACGAATCTTTACCTAGACAAATCAGAAACGAGGAAGAGGATTTGTTAAAAATATTACCATACCCAGAAATGGCTAAATTAGGTTGGGTTTATAAGACAACAAAAATTGAAGAAAAGTTAAAAAACTTATATGGGTTTTTAGGTATATCTAGTTTATTAAATTTAGGTAACGTTGGGGCTGGTAAGATTGCTTTTCGAAAAAAAGAAACACCTAACTTTTCCAAAGAATCTCTAACTTGTTGGCTTAGAAAGGGTGAGATCGATTTTAAAAAAGATGAGGAGTCTTTACCACCTTTTAACATAATAAAATTAGATAAGTCGATTAATGAAATCAGAAAGCTGACGGTAAAAAATTTTTCGGAAATAAAAAACGAACTTGTGAATTCCTTAAAAGAAAGTGGCGTTTGTTTATCATTAAATGCAAAATTAACTAATAGTTGCGTAAATGGAGCGAGTCGCTGGATGAATAACAATATTTTAATCCAGATTAGTGACTCAGGTAAAAAAGAAGATATTTTTTGGTTTACTCTATTCCACGAGATTGGGCATGCCTTAAAACACCTGCCAACAGCTAAAAAAACTGAATTTGTAGATTTAGATAACGGAGAGACTAATTTACAAGAAGATGAAGCTGATATATTTGCGCAGGAAGCATTAATATCAGACAAATTATACCAGGGATTTGTAAAAAATAAAAATTTTGATTCAATTTCGTTACAATTCTTTGCAAGTGAAATAGGTGTTGATGTTGGAATAATAGTTGGAAGGCTATGTAAAGATAAACACATAAGTTTTAATTATGCTTATGGAAATAAATTTAGAAAAAAGTTAGAATTTTAAAAATTGTTATTTTTACACCTAATATCTACTCCCCAACATTAAACCCAATTAATTTGTCAAAGCCTAGTAGTTCGCCGGCTTTATCGGGGCATTGGTTTTGGGTGCAGTAATCTACTCTGTCTTTGATTTCTTTTCCCGTGGTTTGTTCTGTGTCAAAGCCTGTTATAACTTGATCGCCAATAACTATAAAAGGCACACTACCAGCTTTTGTACCTAGTAAATCGGCTACTTTTTGGTTCTTATCTTTGTTGTCTCTGTTGTACCAAGTTTCGTATTGATGTAGTTCTACTGCTGTGGAGCTGTCGTCCAAATCTCTTAAAAATGGTGAGGCTACGGCACAGTGTGGGCAACCTTGTCCCCAAAATTCATAAATTCTAACTTTGGTATCGGCACTTACTGGTTTTTTTTCAGGCTCGATTTTGGGTGTTGCGTACCGCCAAATAAATACTCCACCAAATAGTAAAACGATAATAATTATAGACCATTCCAGTGGCCTAAGTTCTTTTAAAAATTTTAGAACGGGATTGGGTTTTGTAGTTGTAGACATAGTGTAATTTTTGGTTGTTTAAAAAGGTGAAAATTGATTTGAAATGTGAATTATTTTTATTTAAAAATTTGACTTAGGTTGGATAAAAAACCCAGTTTAGATTTGCTAAAATTACCACTTGGGCTGGCTTTATTTTGCACCGTTAAAACCTGATCTAAAAAAGTTATTAATTCATTTCTATCCTTTTCACCAACTATTTTTATTACCTGGTTTTGGTCTTTAAAAAGTATAATGGGTAAGACACTATTTTCATTAATTTCAAATTGGTTTAGTAATTCCAAATCGTCATTTTTTTGGCTGTCTACGTCTATTTCTTGATAATCAAAATTGGTCTCATACTGGTTGTAATCAGTTATTAATTTAGTAAAATTTTTGTTGGTAATTAGGCAGCTGCTGCACCACTTTGCTGAAAATTTGTAGATCATAATAAAATTATTTTTAGATTAGTTATTCTTTGCAGCAGTCCACATTTTCTTGAAATGTTTTAGCTAAGTCATCTTGATTATCCAAGATTTTATCCGATTTTATCAGGTTCATATTTAGCCCCCAAAACAGTAAATACATTCTATAACTATCAGCAAAAAGACTGTAGGCCAAATCTTGTTTTTCTCTACCAAGTTGTTTGGTGCCAACCTCCATAAGTCGCATAGAGGCAGCTAATAAATGTTTTGAAATGCACCAAACTTCACCTTCGTATTCTTTAATAATCATTTTTAAAGAGCGTTTTCTAACCTCACGAACTTCTTTTAAAATTTCGTAATAATCGGTGTTGCCAGTTTTATTGGCGGTAAAAAATAGATGCTCTTCAATGCTAATTAAATTCATAATTGCAATACTCAAATCTTCATCGGAAGATAAATCTAGGGGGTTATCTTTTTTAATTTGATTGGCTTTTTCTACAAATTCGGCAATGTCTTTTCGGCTAGAATTTTGTTCTAAATCAAAGTTTTTACTAGGGCTATTTATCTCTTGTGTTTCTAAAAGTTTGTCTATATTTTTTATCAAATCGGCAGTTTGTATTTTGCCACTTAGACGACTAATTTCAGAATCTTTATTGTCTACAAAAACCAGGACAGGTAACACAGTTTGTTTTTTTACAATTTGGTATTTATCCAAAATTTGCTGATTATTTGAGTCTAAAGTATCGATAGAATTTATTTCTATTTCCACTTGATTTTGATGATACAACTCTTTTATTTTATCAACCATTGGTAACATTTTTAAACAGGAATCGCAGTTTTTGGAGTGAAATTTGATAATAGGCATATGTTAAAATTTGGGTAAAATATCTAGTCCTTGCAAAACTTCTACAGAAATCCACGCAGCTAAAATTAGCATAATTACACCGCTAATTAATTTGATTAAATTATTGTATTTATTGGTGATACCAGTAGCTTGTAAGGTAAGCATAGCTAGCGCAAAAATCAGTAAATCATCTAGCATAAAAATGAAAACGTAGAGCAGTAAATACAAGATTTTGGTAAAGTTATTCACCCCGCTGGCGGCTAGGATATTGGTGTAGGTTGCGGGTAAAGCTGCAGAGCAAAGCAGTTCAAATAAATTGACTGAAAATGCCAAACCTATAATTCCAAGGGTGACTAATAACAGATTATTTTTATTTAAAAGAAGTTTAATTTTAGCAAAGGCTTTTCGGCTAGTTTCTTGCTCGCTAACTTTACAGCCCTGGGCCAATTTTCGTTCTTTGAACCACTCGTTTAGAGTCCATAAACCAATAATCCAAGCAGCTAAAGCAATCAAGGCTCTGGTAATTGGAATTAGGCCAATAAACTCGTTAATCTTGAGCCAGGAAGCCAAAAACAGAAAATAACTGACAGCTGAAGTTAGGATAAAAACTCCGCCAATATACCATCTTTTCCAGGCCTCTTTCATCTCTAATAAAATTGAAATTAGAAAAAGTAAAATAGACATTGCACAAGGATTAAAGCCGTCTATTAGCGAAATTACAAAGGTTATCACGGGTAGTGAAGTGTTTTGAGTGTCAAATTCGCCAAAGTTAAAATTGTAAAATTGCAATGGAATTTTGGTGGCTGCAAAAGTTTGAATTGGGGTTAAAATTAAAAAAGCCATCACGGCAATAAAAGCCAAGCTAATTAATTTAGTTTTGTTTTTAAATAAAGTGAGCATATTTTTATATTTGTTTAGCAGACTACATTTTTACCTTCCATCTCGCATCTTTCACACAAAAAAGTATTCAAAAGTGTTCTAAACGAGCAAACTCTGGATTCTTCTAAAGAATAAATTACTTGTAATCCGCGTTTTTTGGAGGAGATTAAACCAAATTTTTTTAAAGGCCGAAGATGAAACGAAGTCAGGTTAATTGGAATGTCTAGTTGCTGCTGAATTTGGGTAACTGTGAGCGAATTATGTTGGAGTAATTCAAGTATTTTGAGTCTGTTTGGCTCGGCAATAATTTTTAAAAAAGCTATTAAAGATGGTAAAGTAGCCTCTTGGTTTGGGTTATTTTCTGACATAATTTGTGTTACTATATTAGTTAAAACTATAATAGTTTTTATTGTAATACTAAAAATATGAGATGTCAAATATGGTGGTAAACTCCAATTAGATTTGACAAATAAACCACCTTGAAACCATATTTAGTATTAGATTTTAGAAAAACACCCGCGTGATTAGCTCAGTGGTAGAGCATCTCATTGACGTTGAGAGGGTCGGGGGTTCAAATCCCTCATCACGCACCAGAAAATTGTATTTAAAAAAATTATGGAATTCCTAGAAAATATCGATAATTCAAGTGGAAAACAAGAAAGTCAAGCTAGCTATTGCGTCTATAGAATAGATTCTAGTGATAAAAAAACTTCGTTAGGCATACTTTTATCTGAAGAAGATGCTTTAGAATTTATAAAAAGACATACACCACCAGGAATTGCAAATTCCCACACTGGTAGTTATCTCATGTATGAAACTGTTATTGTAAGCGACAAAGATGCTGAGGACCAGAGTGTATAATTTTTAAAAATTAAGTCACTTCGGCTGTTAACGCCTTCACAAAGATATTTTGAAGTTGCTGTTGCGTTAATTTTGTATTTGTTCGTAATTGATTGTTTACAGTAATCATGGCTTTTTGTAGTTGGGTTCGATTAGCTATTTCACGTTGTTCGGGAGTTAAGTTTTGAATACATTTGAGAGTGGTTGTCATTGTATTTGTGTAACCTTGGCAGAAATTTTCTAATTCAGAGTATTTTAATCCCAAAAACAACATTTCATGATTTTCTAAAGTTTCTTGTATTTCACCAATCAACTGGTTTCTAAGCTGTGATTCAAGAGCTGTATAAACACGATTATTTTCTACAATTACAGGTACATCTGTAGCATTCAAAGCTTTTGATTGTCTTACCTGCGATACGTACTGATCACGATTTTGTGTATGAATTGTAACCATCGCCAAGTTTTCTTTTAGGATCGCTAAATTAGTTTTACCATCTTGTTCGCGCTTGGCGGTTTGTAAAAGGCCTTCTATAGGAGTCTTGATTGAACTGTATAAACCCTGGTTTAAACCTCCCAAACTTGATAAACTTGATAGGCTATCGCTAAGATTATCCAAATTATAATTACTATTAAACTTATTTAATTGCAAAATAACCTGATTCAAAATATTTCTGATTTGTTTAAGATTTTGAATTTCACTAGGTAAAGAGCCATTATATAAGTTTAAATATTTCTGAAGTTGGCTTGTTAATTCTGCACTGTTTTTTGCCAAGGGATTTTGACTAATTTCTTGTTTTACTTGCTCCAAAGCCTGATTTGTACTTTCTATTTTATAAACTAATGATGAAATACCTTCCTGT
>Ga0105045_10004074_pt1 | contig 12658 bp, 12 predicted proteins | sample MAT02_FD_78089 | JGI IMG/M metagenome (GOLD analysis project Ga0105045, IMG submission 78089) | Freshwater microbial communities from Lake Fryxell liftoff mats and glacier meltwater in Antarctica - MAT-02 (megahit assembly) | ecosystem: Environmental > Aquatic > Freshwater > Ice > Liftoff... | reverse complement strand
GTCAACACGTCTTGCGTGATCGGGGCGGAGGCGGGCGAAGGCATCGGGATCAGATCTTTCGGTTCAGGCCTTGCGACAGGCGATCTGGTGGCTGTGGGGCATATAGGTGATTCCCTGCAAAAACAAAAGCGCCCCGCGATGGGGGCGCTTCATGTGATGTCGGAACGCTTTATTTGCAGCGCTGTTCGGCGTCGGTCATGGCGGCGGTGAAACCGCGCAGGCTGAATGTATCCTGCGTCTGGGTGCCGCGACCCGAGCGTGCTGTCATCACCGCCGTCGTCCCGCTTTTCATCGCCGTCAGCAGGGCCGCATCATCCGCAGCACTGCCCGGCCATGCCCATTCGCTGTCGGTGAACAGCTGGTAGGGCTGACCGTCAACGGTGACATCGACCGTCGAGCCGCCCGCAAAGGGATAGCCCCCGGTAAAGCTGATCTCGCCCGGTTGTCCGGGACGGAAGGTCACGAACAGCAGTACGTCGCCCCGCCGCACCGAGACGGGGGCACCATCGCGGGTGTTCACCATTTCTTTCGGTTTGGATACGCCCCAGCATTCCTTGGGGTTTTCCTCGGTGAAGACGTTCCAATCCGTCATCGTGGCGACGCGGTTGGTGGATTCCTGCGCATTGACCGTTGTCGTGGCAAAGGTAATCGCCACAACCGCAAGCGTGCGACCGAAAAGGGAAGTCATGTGTGACGCAGCCTCCAAGCTGTCTTGTGCCTCTGTGCCGTGCGCCGGGGGTCTTTGTGAACCCTTTTGACTGGCGCGGCGCAGTTCTACCCGATATCCCACCCATAGACAAAAACGCCAATCCGCGAAAGCCCCGTGGGCGACAATTCGCGCATATGTGACGGGGAAAACTGATGCCGAACCCGCATCCGATGACTGAACTTTGGCGCGGGGGAATGCTGGAAAGCACCCATCTGGGCCATGCGGTGATCTGCGATTCGACCGGCGTGGTCGAGGTTTGGGGTGACCCTGCCGCGATAATCTTTCCCCGGTCGTCCTGCAAGATGATCCAGGCGCTACCCTTGATCGAGACCGGTGCCGCCGATGCCGTGGGGCTGACCGACGCGCATCTGGCCTTTGCCTGCGCCAGCCACCAGGGCGAAGCGAGGCATGTAAAGCTGGCGGGGGACTGGCTGACAACGCTTGGACTGGCCGAGCCTGACTTGCGCTGCGGCGCGCATGAACCCTATGATCGCGATGAACGCAACCGCCTGATCAAGAACGATACCAGCCCCTGCCAATTGCACAACAATTGCTCTGGCAAGCATTGCGGTTTCCTGACCGTAACCCGACACATTAAGGCGGGGCCGGACTATGTGGAGGTGGACCACCCCCTGCAACGCGCGATCCGTCAGGCAACCGAAGAGGTGACTGGCGAAACCGTGGCTGGATACGGGATCGACGGGTGTTCGGCCCCGAACTTTGCGGTTTCGGTCACAGGGCTTGCCTGCGCCATGGCGAAGTTCGCCGCCGCTACCGGCAGTGGAGGCGCGCGTGACCGCGCCATGTACCGGCTGACCCGGGCGATGGCGACCTATCCGGAACTCGTGGCAGGCGAAGGCCGCGCCTGCACCGAGTTGATGCGCGCAATGGGTGGGCGGGTTTCGCTGAAGACCGGGGCCGAGGCGGTTTTCGTGGCGATTCTGCCGGAACAGGGGCTGGGAATGGCGCTGAAGATCACCGATGGCGGCACGCGCGGGGCCGAGGCAGCGATCACCGCACTTTTGATCCGCGCAGGGGTGCTTGATGCAAACCATCCGGCGGCGCTGAAACGGCTTGGCGGCAAGCAGACCAACTGGCGTGGGCGTGAGACGGGGACGATCCGGTCTGCCCCGGGCTTTCCGGGTTGATTTGGGGGGCAGAGCGGGTAAGCTTTCGGGATGAATGCCGAGGCTCCGATCCCCTTTCCCCATGCCAGCAGTATCCCGGAACGGGTGTTCTTCGACCGCAAGGAACTTGGCCTGATCCTGCGGGTCTATGGCCAGATGGTAGCAGCAGGCGAATGGCGCGACTATGCGATTGCCGGTTTGCGTGACCTTGCGGTGTTCAGCGTCTTTCGCCGCACGGCCGAACACCCGCTTTACCGGATAGAGAAACGCCCGAAGCTGCGGGCGCGGCAGGGGCTTTATGCGGTGGTCGGGATGGATGGCCGTGTCTTGCGCCGGGGGCAGGATCTGGCCCAAGTCCTGAAAGTGCTAGAGCGGCAGCTGATCGGCCCGGTTTGACGCCCCGCTTTCACCGCGACGATTGGCCTAAGCTATCCGTTGCCGTGCCTGCACCAGACCGCCACCGCCTGCAGAGATTCGGCTGATCGCCTCGCCTATGCCCTCGTATGAGACGGACATCGTATGGCCGTTGGCGTGGATCAACACGTCAGCATTGACGACAAGGGCCACGTGGCCTTTCCAGAAAACCAGATCGCCGCGCTTCAGCCCATCGCCCGGAATCAGGCCGCGGCCCATCGCCATCTGCAGGTCACTGTCTCCGGGGCAATCGTGGCCGCAGGCATGAAAGGCGACTTGCACCAGACCCGAACAATCCAGTCCGAAGCGGGAATTGCCGCCCCACAGATATGGCGTGCCCAGCAGGCTTTCGGCCACTGAAACCGGGTCAGGGGCGAAATGGTCAAGCGGGCGCAGGTGGCACATCGGTACAAAACCGTGCGGGGTATTGGCCCAGGCCCCCCATGCACCGGTGACGGCAAGGCGCGACCCCAGGCTGAGCCCGGCCTTTTCCTTCGCCTGCACCACGGGTTCAAAATAAAGATGGGTGGCGGGCGCTGCGACCCAATGTGTCGGCTCTGGCCCCCGGCCAACATATTTCTCTGCCATCCAGCCGCAATAGCCATCACGGTCGGACCGGACGAAGACGTGGCCTTTTTCGCGGTCGATCACGGTGACGCTTGCGCCAAGCAGCAACTGCCGATCCCGCGCGCCATCGGGTTTGTCCAGAAGATCGGCCAAGGGCAGGATGATCTGCGCCACGTCGCCTTCGGTGAAAGACGCTGAAATCTCACCCTTGAGACTTGTGTGAGCAACGCGGCCGGAAAAGGGGGTGGTCCTGCGGTCCATCATGTGCCCCCAAGGCCAAGCATGGCGGGCAAGGCACCCAGCACCGCCCGCGCACCTTGACCAACGCCGCCCTTTGGCCTTGCTGGCAGATCGCTGGGCGAGTGGCCGTAGATGTCGAAGTGGATATAGCGCGGGCCTTCGACAAAGCGGCGCAGGAACAGCGCCGCCGTGATCGACCCGGCAAAACCGAAGCCCGGCGCATTGTCCAGATCGGCAATGCCGGGTTCGATCACCGGTTCATAGGCGTCATGGAACGGCATCCGCCAGACCGGATCGAAGCCAGCCACCGCGCCCGCCTCCAGTGCTGCGGCAAGGTTTGCGTCATCGGTGTAGAAGGGGGCCAAATCCGGGCCCACCGCCACACGCGCGGCACCAGTCAGCGTGGCCATGGAAATGACAAGATCCGACGCCTCCTCGCAGGCCAGGGCCAGCGCGTCGGCCAGCACAAGCCGACCTTCGGCGTCGGTGTCGTTCACCTCGACCGTCAGACCCTTGCGGCTGGTCAGGATATCCTTGGGTTTCAGGGCATTGCCGGAAACAACATTTTCCACCGCCGGGATAAGCACACGCAACCGCAAGGGCAGGTTCAACGCCATGATCATCTGCGCCAGCCCGATCACCGTGGCCGCACCCCCCATGTCCTTTTTCATCAGGTTCATGCCCGAGGAGGGTTTCAGGTTCAGCCCTCCGGTATCAAAGCAGACCCCCTTGCCGACCAACGTCAGCGCCGGCCCATCCGTGCCCCAACGCAGATCAAGCAGGCGTGGCGCGCGCGGGCTGGCGCGGCCGACCGCATGGATCATCGGGAAGTTCTGCGCCAGCAACTCGTCACCCCGGATCGCCCGGGCCTTGGCACCGTGACGGGCGGCCAGCGCCGTCACCGCAGCCTCAAGCTCATCCGGCCCCATATCCTGCGCGGGCGTGTTGATCAGGTCTCGGGTCAGCGCCTCACCTTCAGCCATGGCGATGATCCGCGCGGCATCAAGGCCATCGGGGCAGACCAGACGCGGCAGGGCGGCAGGCTTCCGCCCCGGGCGATAGCGGTCAAACCGGTAACCGGCCAGCAACCATCCCAAAGCAGCCTCGGCCGCTTCGCCCGCGTCCAGATTGCCTGTCAGCGACCAGTCCCCCGCCGCAAGACCAGCCACCGCCTTCGCAAGACCGAAGCGCAACCGACGGCGCGCTTTTACCGTGCCAAGGCCCACCAGTGCCGCCCCAACCATACCATCATCGTCCGGCAAAAGGCGGAACTCGCCCAAACCAGCCTCGAAACCGGTCAGCCAGCCGGCCCACCGGGCACCGGGACCGGCAAGAAAACCGGCCAGTTCGTCTGCCCGGATGACATGCAAGGCGCGTGTCCTGGTAGAGACAGGGGCAAAGGCAAAGCTGCTGGTAGTGGTCATGGGATGGTCGGTCACTGTGGTCACTTTTCAGGAAAGCACTGATCTAGTTGAGGGTGAATTCCCCTTTAGGCAAGGGTGGCGGTTCACAGGTGCCTGATCAATTCAACAAAATCCCGGCTTTGGGACCATTGGCCCCGGCCTGGATCACCAGCTTTTCCGGGCGCACCACGCAAGATTGCAGTCAGACCCAAGGGAACAACCTGGCATTGCGTCCGGGGCCGATTCGGTCGCCGTACTCTGGGTATCAACAGGCACAAACGGTCCCACATCGCCCCCAGAGACTTAGCTTGGCATGACCTGACCCTGGGCTAGCCAGACCGACCGGCCACCCCGTGATCCGACGAAATCGACCGTTCCGCTACCCGTAAAAGGCGCGCCCAGACGGCGGAGAATGCCGTTCCATCAGCGCGTTCAAGGCACGTGCGCGCATCCGAGGCGACGCAGGCAAGACTAAGCAGCCCCACATCTTCTGCCTTTCTTCGCAACTGTGACAGCTGTCGCGCCAGATCGCGCAAATCCTGCGCGCGCACCTTTTCAGCGATGGCTGCCATGGTCAGCGCCAGTTCCCCCAGAGCCCGCGTAACCATCTGTTCTGCCATTTGTGCGCCGAGATTGCGGTAGATGGCCGCAATCGCCTCGACGTCCTGACGCACCGCTTCGTGCGGCTTCAATACCGTCACCTTTTCCATCAGATCACCCGATCATCCAACACAAACCCGGGGTCCACCCTGCTTGGGCATGCTGAAGATTTGGTTGCGCCACGCGGGCGAGGCCCGGAATTTGCCTCTCGAATTTTTCTAGAATGCCGCATAAGGCAAGGGGGCTGCGATGCAAGGATGACCGCGATGACCCAGATCCGTCCGCTGCCTGCCTATCTGATCCAACGCTTTCACGGCTGGCGCGCGACCACCTATCAGGACAACCGCGCCTGGTACCGCAGGCTTGCGCAAAGCGGTCAGCACCCCCGGGCAATGGTGATTTCCTGCTGCGACAGCCGGGTGCATGTGACCTCGATCTTCGGCGCGGATGAAGGGGAGTTCTTCATTCACCGCAACGTGGCCAACCTGGTGCCGCCCTACAACCCGGACGGCGAATATCACGGCACTTCTGCGGCGGTGGAATACGCCGTCACCTCGCTTGGGGTGGCGCATATCGTGGTGCTGGGCCATTCGAACTGCGGCGGCGTGAAGGGGTGTCATGACATGTGTCGGGGCCATGCGCCCGAGCTGGAGGAAAAATCGAGCTTCGTTGGCCGCTGGATGGATATTCTGCGTCCTGGGTTCGAAAAGGTAAGCGCCCTGCCGGAAGGCGAGATTCTGCAGGCGCTGGAAAAGCAGGCCGTGTTGATCAGCCTTGAGAACCTGCTGACATTCCCCTTCGTCAAGTCGGCGGTCGAGGATGACCGGCTGACCTTGCATGGCCTGTGGACCGATACAGGAGAAGGCGGGCTGGAGCAGTTCGATCCCGCTCGGGGCATGTTTGCCGCCGTCTAGGGCGCGGGCCCAGTCGGATGGGCAGTATTGGCCACCTGAAATTGTGCGAAATGGGCCTACTGCAGGCTTATCTCCCCCGGCCGACTGAAGTTGTGTTCAAGGGTGATCATCTCTTTGCCCCCGGCGGGCAGGTCGAACTTTCACGCGAGTATGCCGCGTTGGCCGTCCACGTCGGTTTCCGTGGGCGCTGGCCTTGATGTTGACGGGGGTCGATGCTGATCGTGACGGGTCGGCCGCCGACTGTTGCACTGCAATTCACCAAATTTCCGCAGTCAGGTTCGTCGGGGAGGGAGTGGGGTGTTGCGCCCGGCCATCGGCGCTGCGACAAGCGCGGCTCATTCCTTGGGAGGGGATCCATGCGCGTCGGAATTGCAGCGCTTGTGCTCGGCTATTTGCTGAGCCAGTTCTACCGGGCGTTTCTGGCGGTGCTGGCCCCGGTGCTGGAGGCCGATCTGGGCGCGACGGCGGCCGAACTGGCCAGCGCGTCGGGCTGGTGGTTCCTGGCCTTTGCCGCGATGCAACTGCCGATTGGCGAGGGGTTGGACCGGCTGGGACCGCGCCACACGGCGGGGGGCCTTATGCTGGTGGGGGCGGCAGGCGCGGCAATGTTTGCGGCAGCGACGGACGTTTGGCAGCTCAAGCTGGCGATGGCGCTGATCGGGGTCGGGTGTGCGCCGGTCCTCATGGCAAGCTACTTCATCTTTGCCCGCAGCTTTCCCCCCGCCGTCTTTGGCGTACTGGCCGGAGTGACGATCGGCATTGGCGCGATGGGCAATGTCGCGGCCTCGTTGCCGCTGTCGGCCGCTGTCGAGGCGTTCGGCTGGCGTGCAACTGTGGCGGGGTTGTCGGGATTTACAGCGTTGGTGGCGCTCTTGATCCTGGCGCTGGTGCGCGATCCGCCAAGCCTTGGGGGTGGGGAGAGGGGGTCTCTTCTGGACATCCTGCGGATGCCCGCGATCTGGCCGGTCCTGGCGATGATGGCGGTCTGCTATACGCCGATTGCAGGCCTCAGGGGGCTGTGGGTTGGCCCCTATTTCAGTGATGTGCACGGGTTTGACGCGCTGCAGATCGGGCAGGTCGGCCTGTGGATCGGCCTTGCGATGGTGGTGGGCAACTTTGCCTATGGGCCGCTGGACCTCTGGGTCGGCAGCCGGAAATGGGTGATCTTCACCGGCAACGCGTTGACTGTGGCCTGTCTGGCCGGGCTGTGGGCCTTTGCCGATGCCCCGCCCGTGGTGGCTGCAAGCCTGCTGGTGGCGACCGGGCTGTTCGGGGCGAGCTTTCCGATGGTCGTTGCGCATGGCCGCGCCTTCATCCCGCCGCATCTGATGGGGCGGGGGGTTACGCTGCTGAACCTGTTCGGCATCGCGCCCATCGGCATCGCGCAGTTCGTCACCGGGCGCATCCATGCGGCGACCCCGGCGGACCCGGCGACCGCGCCCTATCAGGCGGTGTTCCTGTTCTTTGCAGTAACCACGGCCATCGGTCTGATCCTGTACCTGTGGTCGCGCGACCGTACCGACTGATCCGCGCCCCCTTTCCCCCGGCGCGGCCTTGGGATAACAGGCCCTGTCCCGAGCGTCGGGACAGATAAAGGAGAACCCCGATGGGCTACAAGGTCGTCGTCGCGGGTGCCACGGGCAACGTGGGCCGCGAAATGCTTAATATCCTCGCCGAGCGCGAATTCCCGGTCGATGAGATGGTGGCGCTGGCGTCGCGCAAATCGCTTGGCACCGAAGTCAGCTTTGGCGACAAGACCTTGAAATGCAAGGATCTGGACACCTTCGATTTTACCGGCTGGGATATTGCCCTGTTCGCCGTCGGGTCGGACGCCACCAAGATATACGCCCCCCGCGCCGCTGCGGCGGGCTGCGTTGTGATCGATAACTCCAGCCTCTACCGCTATGACCCGGACGTGCCGTTGATCGTGCCAGAAGTGAATGCCGAAGCGATCCTCGGCTATGCAAAGAAGAACATCATCGCGAACCCCAACTGCTCGACGGCGCAGATGGTCGTGGCGCTGAAGCCGCTGCATGACCGGGCCACGATCAAGCGGGTGGTGGTGGCGACCTACCAGTCGGTTTCGGGTGCCGGGAAAGAGGGCATGGACGAGCTTTGGGACCAGACCAAGGCCGTCTACAACCCGGTGAAGGAAGTGCCGCCGAAGAAGTTTCCCAAGCAGATCGCCTTCAACGTGATCCCGCAGATCGACGTTTTCCTTGATTCCGGCGAGACCAAGGAAGAGTGGAAGATGGTGGCCGAGACGAAGAAGATCCTCGACACCAAGATCAAGGTCACCGCTACCTGCGTGCGGGTGCCGGTCTTCGTGGGCCATTCCGAAGCGATCAACATCGAGTTCGAGGAGTTCCTGGACTGGGAGGAAGCGCAGGACATCCTGCGCGAGGCGCCTGGCATCATGCTGATCGACAAGCGCGAACCGGGTGGTTACATCACCCCCATCGAATGCGTGGGCGACTATGCGACCTATGTCAGCCGGGTTCGGCAGGACAGCACCATCGACAACGGGCTGTCGCTATGGTGTGTGTCTGACAACCTGCGCAAAGGGGCCGCGCTGAACGCGGTCCAGATTGCGGAGCTGCTGGGTCAGAAATGCCTGAAGAAGGGGTGAACCGGTAGCGGAGTGCCCTTCGGCGGGCCTCCTCACGCTCTGCCTCCCCCACCGGGGGAGCGAAGCGCTTTACGTCAGGCCGCCTGCGCGAGTATCGGCCGTTCGCGGATCGGCAGATGGACAAGGGCGCTGAATGCGCCGACGCCAACGCCGATCCACCAGACCAGAGTGTAATCGCCGTTCAGGTCATACATTTTTCCCCCGAGCCATACACCCAGGAACCCGCCGATCTGGTGGCTCAGGAACACGAAGCCGTAAAGCGTGCCCATGTAGCGGATGCCGTAGATATGGGCGACCAGCCCGCTGGTCAGCGGCACGGTGGCCAGCCAGAGCGACCCCATGACCGCCGAGAAGACCAGCACGCTGGCTGGCGTGATCGGCAGCAGAATGAAGGTCGCCGCTGCGATGGTGCGGCCGACATAAATGCCGAAAAGAAGGTATTTCTTCGTATAGCGCTTGCCCAGCCAGCCCGCATAAAGCGTGCCGGCGATGTTGAAGAACCCGATGACCGCGATGCTTGCCGCCCCAAGCGCGGAGGTGGTGGTGACGCCGATGCCTGCCAGCATTCCACCGGGGTCGATGGGCCCGCAAAGCTCGGTCACGAAGGCGGGGAAATGGGCGGTGATGAAGGCCAGCTGATAGCCGCAGGAAAAGAAGCCAAGGAAGATCAGCGTGAAGGTCGGGTCCTTGAAAGCGCGGACCAGGACAGTGCCGAGTGATTCCTCAAGCTCTTGCCTTGACGCCATTTTCGGGCTGCGCAGGAATGGCAGCGCGAAAAGCGTGGCCAGGATCACCACGGCGAAGATCACGAAGACTGTCTGCCAGCTGTAGGATTGCAGCAACCACTCGGCAGTTGGCGCCCCGAAGACCTGCCCGGCGGACCCGGCGGCGGTGGCGATGCCAAGCGACATCGAGCGGTTTTCCGGGCTGGTTGCCCGCCCGACGATGGCAAGGATGACCCCGAACCCGGTGCCGGCAATGCCGAAGCCCACCAGGATCGCCAGCAGCTGGTGCTGCCCGGGCGTGACGGCGTATGATGACAGCACCAGCCCCGCCGCATAAAGGATCGCGCCCCAGATGATCGCCTTGCGGTCACCGAAGCGTTCGGCAAGCGCACCGAAGATCGGCTGCCCTATTCCCCAAGCCAGGTTCTGGATCGCAATGGCAAGCGAGAAATCCGCGCGGAGCCAGCCGAATTCGGACGCGATGGGGATCTGGAAGACGCCAAAGCTGGCCCGGATGGCAAAGGAGAACATCAGGATGACGCAGCCCGCAATCAGGACCGGGGTCAGAAGGGGGGTCTTGGTCATGGCGCGCTCCACCTGTCAGGGGCGAAACGTGCTCCGGGGGGCGGGGGGCGTCAATTGAAGAATTGTGATGGATACAGGACGGTGGCGGCCGCCCGTTTCCCGGGCAGCCCGTGGCGGATGTGCCGCAAGGCAAGCGTTTCCGCGCCGGGGGCTTTTGCGGATGCGGCCCGACAGCTATTGGCTCTGGCGCGATTGCGGCGTGGGCAATATTGCCCACCCTACAGGGGCGTGAGGCGTGAGGGAGGCGGGGATGCAGGACTGGTGGCGCGGTGCGGTGACCTATCAAGTCTATCCCCGGTCGTTTCAGGACGACAATGGCGACGGGGTGGGAGATCTGCCGGGGATCACGCGGCGGTTGCCCTACCTGGCGGACCTTGGGGTGGAGGCGGTCTGGTTGTCCCCCTTCTTCCGCAGCCCGATGAAGGACATGGGCTACGACGTCAGCGACTATTGCGACGTCGACCCGGTGTTCGGGACGCTGGCCGATTTCGACACGCTGGTGGTACGGGCGCACGAGTTGGGGCTGAAGGTCGTCATCGATCAGGTCCTTAGCCATACCTCGGACCAGCATCCGGCCTTTGCAGAAAGCCGGGCATGCCGGGCGAACCCCAAGGTGGACTGGTACGTCTGGGCCGATCCCCGCAAAGACGGCAGCCCGCCGTCGAACTGGCTTTCGGTCTTTGGCGGCAGCGCCTGGGCCTGGGATGCGCGGAGGAAGCAGTACTACCTGCACAATTTCCTGACCAGCCAACCCGACCTGAACTTTCACAACGCCGACGTGCAGGACTGGGCGCTGGGCAATCTGCGCTTCTGGCTGAAGCGGGGGGTGGACGGGTTCCGCTTTGATACGGTCAACTACTTCTTTCATGACCCCCTGCTTCGCGACAACCCGGCGGATTACCGGGTGAAGGCCGAGGCCGAGGGCAACCCCTACGGCATGCAGTACCATCTCTTTGACAAGAACCAGCCCGAGAATCTGGCCTGGATGGAACGGATACGGGCGTTGCTGGACGAATACGGTGCTGCCTCGGTCGGCGAGATCGGCGAAAGCCACCACGCGATCCGGATGATGGGGGCCTACACCGCGCCGGGGCGGTTGCATCAGTGCTATTCGTTTGAGTTGATGGGGTACGACTATTCCGCTGCCTTCTTCCGTGACCGGGTCGAGAGCTTCTTCACCGACGCGGCCAATGGCTGGCCGATGTGGGCGTTTTCAAACCATGACGTCATGCGCCATGTCAGCCGCTGGGCAAAGCACGGAGCCAGCGAGGACGCGCTGGCCAAGCAGGCGGGGGCGCTTTTGCTGGCGTTTGAGGGGTCCATCTGCCTTTGGCAGGGCGAGGAACTCGGCCAGACCGATACCGAACTGGCCCTTGAGGAGCTGACCGATCCGCAGGGCATTGCCTTCTGGCCGGAACCGGTGGGGCGCGACAACACGCGGACGCCGATGGTCTGGGACGCATCTGCCCATGGGGGATTCACGACTGGCGCGCCCTGGCTGCCGGTCAAGCCCGAACAGGCCGCCCGGCATGTGGACGCCCAGCTTGGCGCCCAGGGGTCGGTGCTGGAGCAGTACCGGGCGATGCTGGCGTTTCGCAAGACCTCAAGCCTAAGGGACGGGCGGACGCGGTTTCTCGATGTGGGTGAACCGCTTCTGGCCTTTCAGCGGGGCGAGGGCGAGGGGGCGATCTTGTGCCTTTTCAACCTGTCGCCAGTGGCGCGGTCTGTCACGCTGTCCGGCGTAGGCGGGATGACCGGGCCGTCGCTGGCTGCGATCTTGACGGATGACCGGCTGACGCTTGGCCCGAACGCTGTGGCATTCCTGACGGTGACCGGGGTGGTCACCGTGCAGGATTGAACGCGACGCAGGGCAGGGTGGGCAATATGGCCCACATTACAGCGCGGTCCAGTGTACCCCCGCAGGGGGGATGGCGACCCCGCACCATTCGGCCGGGACAGGGTTGTAGTTGAAGAGGAACCGGTGCGTCGCGGTATCGCGCCGGCGAAGCCCCTCGGGCAGGGGGTCGGTTTCGATCCCTTCGGCCAGACACGCGCGGTGCAGGATGCGGCTCAACGCCTGGTCATCCGGCCAGCCCGCCAGATAGTGCAGCCGGCCGACCGAGACGAGGGCGGGCCAGCCATCCTCGGCAATCTCGGTCACCTCGGCCGTGCCTTCCAGCTTTTCGCGCCAGTTTAGCAGCGCGCCGCCTTGCGCCAGTGGCACCGGCACGTCGGGTGGCAGGCTTTCAGCGCGGATCACCTTTGCGTCAAGGCCGGGCAGGTTGGGCGGCAGAGGCACGGGGATTGCGAAGTTCTCGGTCTTGGAATTGGTCCGGGGGCCAAGTATGGCCGTGCCCTGATGCGCCGAAAGCGCGGCCTTGAGCGATTCGGACAGCGTGAAAAGCCCTGGCGCAAGGACCAGTTTGTAGGCGGAAAGATCGGCGGTATCAGGGGCCACGATATCGACATTCAAGCCAAGGCGGCGCAGGCCCTTGTAGATGTGGAACACCAGCCAGAAGTAGCTGAAGCTGCGGCCCTGGGGCTGAATCTCCCAAGCCCAGTCCGAAGCATAGTCGAAGACCAGCGCCACATTCGCCGTGGCCGTGCCGACCTCGGGCATGGTGGCGAGTTCCCGGGCTACAACCTCGGCCTCGCCAAACGCCTGTGCGGGGGCGCTGTCAGGGCGCAGAAGGCCCGCGTGCATCTGTTCCTGCGCGAACGGCGCCTGACGCCAGCGGAAATAGC
>Ga0105045_10004073_pt1 | contig 12660 bp, 9 predicted proteins | sample MAT02_FD_78089 | JGI IMG/M metagenome (GOLD analysis project Ga0105045, IMG submission 78089) | Freshwater microbial communities from Lake Fryxell liftoff mats and glacier meltwater in Antarctica - MAT-02 (megahit assembly) | ecosystem: Environmental > Aquatic > Freshwater > Ice > Liftoff... | reverse complement strand
TTTTCAAACCTTCGATCGATTCGAGCAACGCGAAGAGCCGAGATTGCAACCCAATTGGCTCAACCATCGGGCCTTCGACGAGGCGACATCCTGGTATTCCAAGAACAACAGGATGCTATACGAGAAGTAAAGAGAGTCGTCGCCTTCGCTGACGAGCATGTTGCGATTATCGATGGTGACATCTATGTAAATGCAAAGCGGTGGTGTAAGTCGCTAGAGCAATCGCTTCGACAGTCCATTCTTGTCCATTCCTGGGAGAGATCCAGTTTACTCCAGGCAACGAATCCGTCTCGAAAAGCGAATGCGTTTTGGCGTACTGACAAGGGTGAGTTCTCGGGTGCGATAGGAGGCAGTATTAATGTCAGCGGGGTGATTGACAATTCGAATTCTAATTCCATTTTCTTTTCGAACGACTCCAAATCACCGATGGACAATCGACTGGCCGTGAACGCTCATGACTCACACGCAATCGTTCCCGTGAGCGACTTCGGTATTGCGTTTCAGCCATCCAATATAGAAGCAGCTTGGGGGATAGAATGCGAATTCAATACACCATTCATCAAAGCAAGTATGTCGATGCAATTCGACGGCCGTTCGGTTCGCATTCGAGTTGGTGAACAATCAATAAATGCTGAGCTGATTCAACGGCAAGATCGGTCGGTTTGGATAGTGATCGGCATGATCGATGGTCATTTAATTGGTGGCAGTCAGGACGAGGAGTGGTTTCGGCTCGAACTACCTGATCCCAGCTCGGACAAAAGCTCCGCCTCGGCGAAAGCGAACTCTAGTCCACCCATCACAATTTCTGCAGCGTCCGGACGTCTTGAACTCGATCAGTTACTCGTTTTCCACGACATTCACTATCGAGGCCAAAACGATTCCGTTTCACAGTCATGGCCTTCGCATGATCGGCTGGTTGTTTTGGGCGACAATGTTTCCTCATCGAGTGACTCCCGCGACCGATGGCCTGAAGGCTTACCAAGCTACTCGGCAAAAGGAGTCGTGCTTCCAACCGAGAATCCGATGGAGGTTCTACTTAGGCAGCGATAGGCTCGTATCTCCGCATTCAACTTCTATAAAGATGCTTGATTGCACAAGACGCAAGCAGCGAATCCAAGTTCGATGCGAAAAAACAGGGCAGGAACGTTTTTCGACTCATTGTCGCAAGAATAAACGCCTCGGTTTTGGTTGGATTGCACCAATTTTTGCGGCATGGCAGGGTGAACCCAGCTAAACATTAGCGTTCCGTGACTGGAAAGACATTTTTGCCTCGATTGGCACTATCCTTGCTAGTTGAGTGACTTCCGTTGTCGTTCATTGTGATTTTGAAGACAGCACTAACTTACTCGCCCAAACACACTTTGAAAGAGACTTATCATGAGACGCCGTTATCGAAACGCGAATGAGCGAGAAGTACCCGACACACATGAAAAGGCTCTCGACGTCAATCTCGATCCGCGTCGCTATGGAACCTTTGCCGAGATTGGCGCGGGGCAAGAGGTGGTTCGTTGGTTCTTTCGAGTCGGCGGAGGTGCCGGCACGATTGCCAAGAGCATTTCCGCTTACGACATGAAGGTGAGCGACGCAATCTATGGTCGGGCGACTCGATATGTTTGCCGCGAGCGTTTGCAAGCGATGCTCGACTATGAGCATCGACTGAATCTGGATCGGCTGCGCGAAGTTCGGGGAGACACGACAGCGTTTTTCGCCTTTGCAGACACAGTATCGGCCAGAAATTTTAAGGGGACCAACGAGTGCCACGGCTGGATGGGAATCAAATTCCAAGCCTATCCCAGAGATGAAGATAGCCAGATCATCATTCACGTCCGCATGCTAGACGTCGAAGCGGCTTTGCAACAAGAGGCACTAGGAATCGTCGGTGTGAACCTCGTCTATGGTGCTTGCGCTTTGAATCACGAGCCTGATCAACTCGTGAATTCGCTGCTGGACGGTTTGTCAACGTCCAGAATTGAGATTGACATGATCGAATTTTCGGGAATCGCATTTCGGCATGTCGACAATCGATTGATGAGCTTGAAACTGGTCGAGCTCGGACTGAGCGGAGCGGCCATGTTTGCTGCCGATGGTGAAGTCCTTCAGCCGTCCGAGTTCTTGTATCGCAAGCCGATCTTGGTGGAACGCGGTAGTTTCCGCCCAGTGTGCAATGTCAATTTGGATATGTTGCGATGTGCTTATGAAAAGTTTTCCAACTTGCCGAGCGTTCAAGGCAAAGAGGTTATTCAAGTCATGGAGATTACCATGCGAAATCTAAAGTCCGGTGGTGAAATTGACCTTCGAGACTTTCTGGCCCGGGCCGACGTTATGTCAGCCTGCGGGATGCCGGTTTTGATTTCCGACTATTTCGAATACTATCGTTTGGCTCGATACCTATCGCAATACACCAAAGAGAGTATTGCCATCACGATGGGGGCAGGCAGCCTGCAGGATTTGTTCGATGAAAAATATTATACGGAGCTAGATGGCGGCGTCCTGGAATCCTTTGGTCGACTTTTCAAGAATGATTTGAAAATCTATTGCTATCCGTTATTGGACCAGACGACTGGCCAGCTCATGACCTGCGAGAATCTACGCATCGCTCCTGATTTAAAAAAACTTTACGGCTATTTGCTGGATCGCGGGGGAATCAACGCGCTAGACAACTTCAATAGCGATTGCCTTAAGGTGTTCTCGCGAGAAATCTTAAAGAAGATCAAGCACGGCGATTCCAGTTGGGAAACCATGGTCCCTGAAGCGGTCGCTGGAATCATCAAGAACAAAAATTATTTTGGTTATCAGCCGAGTCGATAGTTTTGATCTTCGGTTGGCCCACCTGTCGCAATCTACTTGGCATGCTTTGCATTTTGGAAGAGCATGCCAAGTCTTCCAGAAACTCAAGGATTGGCCGACTTGCCCAACGACGACCGTGCCATGGTCCAAGCCCGCCGCGAAGAAACCTTTTGAATTTTTCGTTGCCGACACGATTGTTTGGTGGAGAGGTGATTACAACGCATCCAATTTCCTATAGTTTGTTGACTTTTTCTTTTGGGTTTTTTCGATTCTGTAGTTTGATCGACTTTGGTCGTTTGACCATCGACTTCCTTCTGGACGATTTGAAGCCAACGGACCAACGGATTCGATCCTTGTCGGCAATGAGTCCAACTTCATTCGCAGAGACTACAGGCTGTACATTTTTCATAAGGCCCTCGCATTTTTCGATCGACTTTGTCCCCTTCGCCTTCCGACCAAAGCCGAAGTGATCTCGTTTCATCGAGAGTCAACGGGCCAAACCAGGAGCTTGAACGAAGCAGATTGGGACCATTTGTCCCGAGCTTAAAGGTGTTTACTCGGAATGAGTGGTGGTCGTGACGACGGTCCCGCTGCCAGCACTTTTGCAGGTGACGCCCAGGCGGTGTCAGCGAGAAATCGCTAGACTGCGCGTCGAGTTAGTTGGAAAGTTTTCGACTACCGACAGTTGCCGACCCAATTACCGTAAACCATCGATTTCTGCGATGAGCTGATCGATACCGATGCCGTAACGTTCGAGAACCGATGCGAGAATGCCGCCAACGTGTTCACAACGTCCCCGCCGAGCCGAAGTGGTTGTGGTGAAGGTAGGGACGGTCATTGGTTGACTTTTGCGAGCAGGCCGAGGCTGATTTTTCGCATGCGATTCTGGGACAATCGCTTTGGTTACTGTCGGACTCGCTTCTGTTTCGTCCCAGTTAAACGCCTGTTGGATGTATTGGGGGGTTGTTGCAGTCGCCATTTTGCAGTTACCTCGTTGTATTGGTTTCGCTCGATTAGCAAGGCACCGGCCAAGCTCAATTCGAGTACTGCAATGATCGCCAGACGAAGGACACGTTTGGTCAAACACTTTATGGCTAAAATTTTTTTTGCCAAAAACTAGGGCGTCACTTTAGATCCCCAAGCCTGTTTGAAAAATCCGATACCATACATACTCCGAAAGATGGTTTTCCTCCGACCGTAAGGAACTTTAGTCTATGGCACTTCAGTGGATCTCAGGCAAAATTCAGCGAAAGCATGTTTGGTCCGATGGATTATTCACGCTAGCAATTGAATGTCCCGGAGTCGGACATTTCGAGTCAGGTCAGTTTTTGCAAATCGGCATGCAGTTGCCAGACAAGCATTTGCATCGACCTTATTCGGTTGCATCCCCGCATTCGGATACGCTTGAGTTCTTTATTGTTCGCGTAGATGGCGGTGAACTAACACCGCGTTTATTGGCACTGAGCGAGGGGGACTCAATCGATATTTCGTCGAAAGCGACTGGCGGGTTTACTTTGTCCCACACTCCCGAAGCGGAGACAATTTGGCTACTTGCCACAGGGACGGGTTTAGCACCGTACATTGCGATGATGCGTGAGAAGACCATTTGGGAACGGTATCAAAATGTCGTTTTGGTGCATGGCGTCAGGTTTGCAACCGATTTGGCTTACCATGAAGAACTCGCCGAGATTATGGAATCGTATGGGAGCCGATTTCATTCCATCCCAGTCATCTCTCGCGCTGAAGTGCCTGGGGCCGTATCGGGCCGAATTACAACAGCGATCCAGAATGGTTCGTTGGAAAGCAAAGCGGAAAATGTGCTATCCCCATCGAATAGCGTTGTCATGATGTGCGGCAATCCTCAAATGCTCGATGATGTCGAAGCACTGCTGAAGGAACGCGGAATGCACCGGCACAAAAAATTGGCCCCTGGACATGTCATCGTTGAGAGATATTGGTAACAAGGTGTACCGGTCCAAAATTCCTTCTGTTAACGTTTTGCGAATTCCAAAGGTAAAGAACGCAGAGTTTTGCTTTTTGTTATCATTATACATCGATGATTCAGAACTATCCGATTGACTCCTTGAAAAGGTCTATGATGCCGCTCGCTCCTCTCATTCGAAGGTTTTTCGTCTGGCTGATTATGCTAGTCGGTATGCAAAATGTGACTGCGCAGGAGACGATTAAGCCAACTGCATCGAAGTCCATCGAGGATAAAAAGGCAGCTCCGTCGAAAGAGGAAACGAAATGGAAACCGCTTTTGGAAGTGGGGTCGTTCAAAGGCTGGGAGTTTACGAACTTCGGAGGCGAAGCCGCCGTGGAATGGAACGAGGGGGTTATTCGATTCGATCGAGGTGAACCGATGACCGGGATCAACATGACCACCAAGGATTTCCCAAAGGAAAATTATGAGATGCGGTGGAAAGCAACGCGCATAGACGGTTCCGATTTCTTTGCTGGTGTCACTTTTCCAGTTGGCAGCGAGTTTTGCTCATTGATTTGTGGTGGATGGGGCGGCGGCTTAGTTGGGCTGAGTAGCATCAATGGCAACGACGCCTCCGAAAATGAGACTACAGGTTTTCATAAGTTTAAGAACAAACAGTGGTATTCATTTCGCGTCCGAGTCGACAAGCAGCATCTCACAGCTTGGATCGATGACGAGGAAATCTTCAAGGTCGAACGCGAGGAGAAAAAATTCTCTACGCGAGCAGAAGTCTTCAAGTGCAAGCCAGTTGGCTATTGTGTATTTCAGTCGATCGTAGATGTCAAAGACTGGGAGTATCAAACGTTCGAATGAGAGTGCGTTCCTAAAAATTGCAGAATCTCGGACGCCTTGCCGGAATTGATCGCTTGTTCTGCGCGAGCAACACCATCAATCAGCGAATGGGTCATGCCCGTGACCCATAAGGCAGCGGATGTATTTGCTAGAATAATATCTCGACGAGGCCCTTTTTCTCCGCCGAATATGCTCATGATGGCTGCGGCGCTTTCCTTGGAATCCTCCACCTTGAGATCGTCGACGTTAATCAGCGGTAGACCGAACGAACTGGGTGACCAAGTCGTTTGGGTCAACATCCCGCGCTGAATGTAGAGAACTTGAGTATCTGCGGAGAGCGATACTTCGTCCATTCCGTCTTCACCACGAACAACGATTGCTGCTTCGATTGGCAACTGCATCAGGGCTGCCGCCATTTTGGTTTGCAGATCTTCTTTGCCGACACCGATGATTTGGTACGCTGCTCCCGCTGGATTGCAGAGAGGGCCTAAGTAGTTAAAGAGGGTGGGCACTGAAAGGGTTCTTCGGACCATGGCAACATGCTTCATAGCTGGATGAAGAAGCGGTGCAAAGCAGAAGCAGATTCCGAGGTTGTTCAAGCAGGATTCGACAACTTCGCGCGGCGCGTCGACTTTCACGCCCAGTTCGTTCAAAACATCGGCCGACCCCGTCGCACTCGTAATCTTTCGATTGCCATGCTTGGCAACTGGGGCTCCAGCGGCCGCGGCAACAATGGCGGTAGCTGTTGAAATGTTGAAGGTCTTGGCTCCGTCTCCGCCAGTTCCGCACGTATCCAGCAAACCGGTTCGATGGGTTCGGATCGGGGTCATCATCATTCTCATAGCTCGAACCGCTCCGACTAACTCGGAAACGGACTCACCCTTTTGACGGAGGGCGAGCAATAACTGGCCGATCTCCTCGTCGGGAACCATACCCGCCAGCATCCAAGTGATCGCCTGCTGCATCTGATCGGGAGCCAGATCTTGGTTAGATTGGGCAAGACTTAGGAATTCTTCGAGCATGTTGGCTTGGTAAGCTGTGCCGGCGACTAGCTAATGGATGGTAAGTGACTTAAAACTTAGTTATAGATTTTTAACACGAGTTGACTCCTTTCAAAGATATTTGTCCAGCATGGCACGAAAAGTCATCATTGATTGCGATCCCGGAATTGACGACGCAGTTGCCTTGATCATGGCCTTGTTTGATCCCAGGTTGGACGTCGTGGCCGTAACCGCTTGTTCCGGAACGGTCGAATCCGAACGAAGCATCCAGAACATTCTTGGAATTCTTGAGCGACTCGATCCTCCGCGATTCCCCCGAGTTGGTTCCGGAACGGACCCAGAAGACGCACCGGTTTCGGATAATCGCGAAATGCATGGTGAAGACGGACTTGGCAATTTGGGACTAACGCCCGTGAATCGCCAACATATCATGACCAGCGAGAAGCTTATTGCGGATCGTCTGCGGGCCGAACCAGGTGACATCACGATTTTATGTTTAGGACCGTTGACAGGTATTGCACGCGCATTTCAACGAGATCCGAGCATTATTGAATCGGTCGACAAAATCATCATGTTGGGTGGATCGACTCAATGCATCGGCGATGTCACCGCCGCAGCCGAGTTCAACATGCATTTCGATCCGTCGAGCGCTTCCTCCGTTTTTCGATCGCAGACAACCAAAGCATTGATACCATTGGAAATTACGAATCAAGTTCCCTTTGATATCAACATGTTGGGGATGTTGCCTACGAAGCATTCTAGAGCTGGCAGTTTGCTCCACTCGATGTTGCCGCACTTGTTTCGGTCCTTCCGACAAAACCGTGCTCAAGAAGCAATCACGTTGCAGGCGGTGCTTGGCATTGTTTATTTGGTTGAGCCCATACTGTTCAAGTCGGAGCAGTTTTCGGTAGATGTAGAGGAACTAGGCGAATTAACTCGTGGCGCGACGATTGTTGATCGCCGCGCGTTTGCGACGAGCCGACGCGATTTGGAAATCGTAACCAGCGTCGACCCTGACGCAGTCCGAGACTGTGTTTACAACGGACTCAAGTTTGCTGGCCAATGCACGGGAGGACTCTAACTCTGTGACGCGTTCGCGAATCGGCCCCCTGGCGTTAGAGTCTCCACTTGGAGATCGAGGATCAAACGTTTTCCGCGCCATGCATATGCAACAGCGGGCGCAAGTGGTGGTTCGTGTTTTTTCCGTCCCCTTGGGGATGACCCCCGAGTCCAAGCAGGAGTTTGCCGATCAGTTGGAGAGCCTCAAGGCGCTTCGTCATCCTGGAATCATCCGTTGCTACGGCGGTGGTTTCGATGCCAAGGATGCTTATCTTGTTTACGAACTAATGCAGGGCGAATCGCTTGAAAGCTTACTCAAACGACGAGAGAGATTGCCCTGGGAGTCAGTGCTCGATTACGGGCTCAAGTTATGTGAAGCATTGCAGCATGCCCATGAGTCAGGCTGGATTCACGGTCGAATACGACTCGACAAAATCATGGTGTCCGAAGATGCAAACACGATCAAACTGAGCGATTTTCGTCGTGGGCCAGGTTCGCCTTCGCCGCTCACGGCGGAGCAACTAGCCTATTCGGCACCAGAAACATTAGTCGACAATCCCAAGCTGAATGCTGCAACCGATTTGTACAGCATTGGGGCCGTGATGTATCGTGCTATCACTGGTCAACCACCCTTCACAGGCAAAAGCCCGCCTCAAATGAAGGACGCTATTCTTAACGCACATATCCCTCCGGTTGCTTCGATTGTTTTTGATTGTCCGGTTTGGCTTAGCTCAATCGTTGAGCAGTTGCTGAGCAAAGACCCACTTCGTCGGCCCTTCACCGCTGCCGCGACAGCAATGGCGCTTCGTGAGGCTCAACGTAGAGCCACCGCGGGAACTAGTGTAGCCGAACATGCGGTATCCGGATTTAGTCCATTGCAACTAAATGCAAATCGAGCCGAGGCCGAAATTGCACTCGGTCGAAAGAAAAAAAAGAAGCGAAGAGTGGACGACGAGGAATACGATGACAAGCCTGGCTTTTTCGAGAGGCCCTTGGTTCTCGTTGGTTTGCTCCTGGCCGCGATGGGACTGATCACTTATCTCGTCTGGCCGCCAGGCGAAAAGACTCTGCGGGCCCAAGCGGAAAAGCTGATGGCAAGCGAAGTATTGAGCTCGCACAACGAAGCTCGAGACAAATATCTTTATCCACTCATCGAACGATTCCCCGACGGCGAAAGTGCAATCTGGGCTGAAGAGCAGCTTGACTTGATCGAAATGGAAAACGCAGAAGCAAGAATCCAAAGCAAACGGGCATTCGGCCGGGAACCCTCGACCGAAGGTGAACGGAAATATGCTGAAGCAAATCGTTTTGAACAGTTCGGGGACCGAGCGACGGCGTTGGAAAAGTACCGGGGCATTGTCAACTTACTGAAAAACGAAAAGAAAGAACGACCCTTCGTCAACTTAGCCCGTCGTCAAATCGCAAAAATCGAATCGAAACCAACTGGTAGCACCGAGGAACTGAGGCGATTCCTGATCGAGAAACTCGAACAAGCAGACAAAATGTATTCAAACGGAGACGGAATCGGAGCCAAACAAGTTTGGGAAGGAATCGTCAACCTCTACAATGGCAACAAAGAGATGATGCCGATCGTTGAAAAAGCTCAGGCAAGACTTAGTAAGCTTAAGAACTAGGATAGATTACCACCGCAATGACTCGATTTCGTGACCTTACTCTACTTGTTTTGCTCGCTGCATACTCGACTCTCGTTGGATGCAATAAAACTCCGGTTGACAATGCTTCGGCAGTCAAAGGTGCTTCAACGGCTACCAAAAAGGACTCGACGTCTACCCAAGGAGTCGTCAGCAGTTCTGCAGATACTAGCCGAAAGGCACGAGCACTGTTGGAATCCTGCATTCAAAAGTACAAATCGCTCAAAAGTTATGAAGACCTTGGCTCTCTGAGCATGCGTTTGCCAGGTGCCGACGCAAGTTCCTCGAAACTCACCATTGAACCGATCCGCATCGCATTTGAGACTCCCAATCGACTTGCAATTCAGTCCCGAGGTTTGCAAGCCATGTGGTCAAGCAATGGAACCGTTTGGGAAGCTGTTGTGGGCAAGGATGACTATAAGCCGTTTGGTTCCCAGCGGCTGGTAAGACCACTGCCTGAATCCATCGATTTAACTTGGTTGATTGTAGACCACTTGGGGGCGCTCATTGATGACTTCGTTCTGGGTTCACCGATTCAGTTACAACTGCTTTTCGATCAGCGACCGTTGGCTTATTTTTTGGAACCAGATTCGAAGTTTTCGCTATTGTCCGCAGAGACGTTTGACGGGAAAAAATGTGAACGAGTTCAACTGATCGCGAAGGAATCTAAGTGGGTTTTTTGGATTGATCAAGAGAGCTCTTTACTTCGAAAGTACGAACTGCCAGTTGAAGCAATTAGAACTTTGGTGCCTAATTTACCATTGGATTTCGATCTCACTAAATGCGAATTGTCTGTCGACCTCGTCGGAGCGAAAGCCAACCAAAACGTCGATTGGTCAACATGGAAAATCCCCAATGTGACTGCTGACGTCCCGGTTCGACGATTCATTGACGCACCGCCTCGAAATACGCCGCCGCTCATTGGCAAAAATCTAAAGCAGTTTGACCTGCGCGGCCCTGATGGAAAAGCAATCCTTGATTCTGCTCAGAGAACGAAGCCAATCACAGTTCTTTGCTGGGTAACGAACGATGCGATTGGCGAAGCATTTGTGGAGGGGCTGTTCAGCGTAAAGCGGGAACTCGATAAACGCCTTTTGAGTCAAGTTGAGATTGTTCTCGTTTCGCAAGCCAAACCGGACGAGATACAAGCGTCGCTAAAGCGATGGAACTGCAGTTTGCCGCTGGCGATCGATTCAGAGAACCTAACGAAAAACTTGTTTGGAATCCAGACTCAGCCTGCGGTTGTCATTATTGATAAATTAGTTCGTGTACACCATTTCGATGAATTTCAGTTTTTGGCTGCGATTCCTAATATTGTCGAAGAGCTGCAAGCAGGCATTGATGTTGCATCTAGGCGATTATTGGAAACGCTTGATAACGAAGCAAGATTCAATTCAAGATTGCATCGTGCCATGCTCGATAAATCACAAACGGCATTGTTACCGCCCATTGAGGCATTCCCGTTCTCCGATTATCGGTCGAAAGACCAGTGGAATGTGTCTTTCACCGATGCCATCATCGCTGCGGGTTGCGAACCGTTCTATCCGCAAGCGGGGCTGCAAGCTGATTCGATGTCAGTGTTTTCGACAAACGCAAAACGCCAGCGACTAATGACAGTGCTCGATGAACTCGGGCATGTTCACACCGTCGATAACACAGGTAAAAGTGAATGGATCGCCAGTATTCCAATCGAACAAGCTGCGAATCCAAAACGAATTCATGTATTACCCGACCCTTGGAGCCATCGATGGATTGCGATTGTCCCGGAAGGGTTACCGCGATACTGGTTAATCGATTTGCAAGCCAAGTCGGGAGATGGTCCAGCGGATGCAAAGCAGTATGATTTGGAAGAAGACGAATCACCTGTCGCGTTCGTGTGGGCAGTCAAGGATGGGACTCCAATGTTAACCATTGCGACGAACCAATCGAAATTGAAAGTTCTAGATCCGCAGGCGGACAAACGTTTGGTTGGCAACGCCGGGAATGTGGTTGCGATCGTTCCGAACATTAACGATCGAGGAGAGTGCTTTGGATGGAATGCCTTTAGAGCGAACGGAGAGATCGAAGAACTTGAGGATCTCCGCTCCAGTTCTGCGCCGGTAACCGATGATGAAAGTAACTTGCGACCCAAGAAACTGACTTTCACGCCGGAACCTAGCAACTGGGCATGGGGTCGCGATCATAATCAAGGTCTCCTCCTCGGAATGGCTCAGCTTCCAAGCGGAGAAACGGGCACGATTCTGCAATCGCGTTTCTTTTCACCGCTTCTCCGGCACCCTCTTTCTGTTCGTCCCGAGCAATGTAAGATCTTATCAACTGCCACCATTCAAGACGGTTCGCTCTTCTGGTTGTCGACAGCTCCGAATCGAATTCTCCATTTGCAAACGGCCGGAGGCTATGTCGCTGATCAAATGTCCTTAGGGAAAAAGATCGTAGGTGCTGGATTGTTTCCAGACGGGAACAATCTGCGAATGGTTCTTGCTGTCGATAGTGAAGTGAACTGCTGGTCGATTGAAGTTCCACGTCCTCCCGTACCTTTGCAGCCCCCGCCGGCGATTGAAAAGCGAGAGTCCATCAGCCCTGGAGACAAAACCGGTGCGTGAGCGAACGAATCTCGTTCTTGTTGCGGTGTTGGCGAGCCTACTGTTCACTGGTTCCACTGCTTCTGCACAGCTGACCCAAAAGGCAGATAGTCGGGACACAGTGGACGCGACAGTAAAGTTGTTAGAAGATTGCCTCGCAAAAGTCTCGCGAAATCCTTCTTTACAAAACGATGCGGCGGTAAAGGAATCGCTAGACGCTCTTCGACTGATGCTGGACTTCCAACCCATCGATCGCCATCGATTTCTACTCCCTAAGCAACCTGACGTCTCAAAGAATCTTGGGGAGCGATTAAAGAAACTTTTTGAAAACAAGGAGGACTGGAACGAATTCTTGACAGCCTTTGACTCGCTTGTTTCAGCTCTGGAACGCGAGATGTCCGAGGCCGAATCCATCGGTAGATGGAAAGTGGCTTACGGATTGAGGTGGAGGCTGGTGGGGTTAAGTTCGATATTTCCAGCATCGGTAGATTCAAAAGCGTTCAAGACTAGTCGATGGTCTCACGCGGAATCCTTGACCTCACCCGCTGAAGCGCGAAAAGCTTTCACCAACCATCCGAAGACTCGATGGCCCGCTGGCACGTACAACATCATTAGGACTTCCCATTTCGAAATCGCGTCTCAATCCGACGCTCGATCGACAGCAGAGGTGGCAGCGCTGTGTGAACAGTCGTTTGCGGTTTGGAAGCAAATGTTCTTTGAGTTTTGGGCAGACGAGCGCACGACTGGTCCTGAGTATCTTGAAAAACTGGATCACAAGTTTACTGTCGTGTTGTTTCGCGATC